>ENA-OQET01000225-OQET01000225.1-human-gut-metagenome-genome-assembly--contig:-NODE-225-length-31502-cov-4.672159_pt1 | contig 31502 bp, 37 predicted proteins | sample MGYA00242800_ERZ504645 | MGnify/ENA primary metagenome ERZ504645 (study PRJEB26092, sample SAMD00036308) | human gut metagenome | host: Homo sapiens | study: EMG produced TPA metagenomics assembly of... | reverse complement strand
GTCTATATTGTTGTAGATATGGAGTTAAAGGGACTTATCAGAGAAGCACTTATTAAAATGATTTTAGGGTTTGATATTGCCTTAGAAATCGAAGAAGAATAACAAGCAGTAACCGCAGAGCATGATTGGTTCAATCCCCTCTTTCCTGCTCTGCACCTGCTTTTACATGAAAGCAACACGCTTTCGCCACAGCTCTTTGACAACTGAATAAAGCAGACAGATACGTTTGTGAGATAGCGAGCCACGGGGACTGTACGCCACGACCTTTCCAAAAGAAAGCGAGCGACCCACGCAGTGATCCGAGAGCGACTGTTGGAAAAGTCGTTTTGCCATGACCTATCCTCACAGAATAATGATACGTCCGCATGGTGCGGTTCTGCCCACAAGAATGGGAATAGTTGAGATACTAATGGAGCTTTCCAAAGCCGTCTGTCTGCTTGTAAAAAACAACACACAGTAAAGGGGGTGCATAGATTATGAACAATACTGATGTGCCTATCTGGGAAAAATATACACTGACGATTGAAGAAGCGTCTAAATACTTCCGCATTGGCGAAAAAAAATTGCGTAAATTAGCCGAAGAAAATATTGACGCTGGCTGGGTTATCGTGAACGGTAATCGTATTCAGATTAAGCGAAAACAATTTGAAAAAATCATAGATACATTGGACGAAATCTAATGTCATTGAGCCGTAGATATGGTATAATAAAGTATAGCGTATCACGGCTCATTCCATGACGGAAAGGAGCTTTACACTATGTCTAATGTAAAACGAAAAGACAGTAAAAATCGCAATTTGCGTAATGGAGAGAGCCAGCGAAAAGACGGAAGATACGTTTATAAATATACCGATATATACGGAAAGCCACAATTTATCTATTCTTGGAAACTTGTACCGACAGACAAGACACCTGCTGGAAAGCGTGATGATATATCGTTGAGGGAAAAAGAAGCACAGATAAAAAAAGACCTTAACGACGGTATCGACACAGTCGGCGGTAAAATGACAGTCTGCCAGCTCTACGACAAGAAGAACAGCCAAAGAAAGAACATCAAGAGGGCTACTGAAAAAGGACGACAGTATCTTATGAACGCTCTGAAAAATGACCCATTGGGTATGAGGGCGATTGATACTGTTAAGCAGTCGGACGCTAAAGAATGGGCTATCAGAATGAGTGAAAAAGGATATGCCTATAAAACAATTGATAACTATAAGCGTTCCTTGAAAGCGTCATTTTACATGGCGATACAAGACGACTGTATCAGAAAGAACCCATTTGAATTTAAACTAAGTGATGTTCTGGAAGATGATACAGAGCATAAAGTTATCCTTACACCAGAGCAGGAAGAACGCCTGCTTGCCTTTATGGAAAAGGATAAGATTTACAGCAAGTATTATGATGAGGTTGTGCTTCTGTTGGAAACGGGACTTCGTATTTCTGAATTTTGCGGACTGACGACGCATATTGATATGCAGAACAAAATACTCAATATAGACCACCAGTTATTGAAAGACAGCGAAATCGGCTACTATATTGAAACGCCAAAAACCAAAAACGGAAAACGGGAACTTCCATTGACAGAACGGGCTTATCAAGCAATCCAAAGAATACTAAAGAACAGAGGAAAGGCACAACCGCTGATTGTAGGTGGTTACAGCAATTTTCTATTCTTAAACCGTGAGGGCTTGCCTAAGGTTGCAGGAAACTATGAGGGTATGGTGCGAGGGCTGATTAAGAAGTATAACAAATATCACACGGACAAGTTACCGAACATCACACCACATTCATTCCGACATACTTATTGTACGAATATGGCAAACAGAGGAATGAACCCAAACACCCTGCAATATCTCATGGGACACGCCAACATAACCATGACACTTGGCTATTATGCACACGGTACATTTCAATCTGCAAAAGCAGAACTGGAAAGACTGGCTTGTTAATATCGGAGCGTATATTTACTACTCATTTACTACTTTTGGTTGCATTTTCATGCTGGTAAATGCCAGCTTATGCAAGGTATCTTCCGAAAAGAAAATACCGATAAAGCCCTAAAATACGGGATATATCGTCATTTACCAACTTATGAAAAGATAATCAGAAATTTAGTAAGTTTTTATGTTATAAAATACAAATTTATAGGATAGACTCTATTTAAGGAGGTTAAGAAAATGAATGCATTACAAAAAACAGCACTTGTATTTACTATTATCGGTGCTATTAATTGGGGTCTTATTGGTTTATTTAATTTTAATTTGGTAGATAGTTTATTTGGTCAAAATAGTTTTTTATCAATGCTCATTTATATTGTTGTAGGAATAGCTGGACTCATTAATATTATGCTTTTCTTTACGGACTTAAATATAAAAGAGTAGCTAAGCTACTCTATTTCAAATGTGGACATATGTCCATCTTTAGTATCAATTTTAATACGATTTTTTACCATTTTTAACATTGGAATATCATGTAAAGAATCCGAATAGGCATAAGATAAGTCATAATCTATTTCTAGATTATGATTTTTTATCACTTCTTGGATTCTTTTTACCTTTTCTTCATTTTTACAATTTTTTCCAATCATTTGACTTGTATATTTACCATCTTTAATGACTGTTTTAGTTCCTAAAATTTCATCTACTGGTAACTTACAAAAACGAAGATAAGCTTCTACAGAGGCACTACATATATAAATCGTATACCCTTCTGCCTTTTTCTTTTTTAATTCTTCAATGACATTTAAATAATAACAAGGTACTAATACTTCTTGATAAAACTTTTCAATCTCTTGATCAGACATCTTATCTAATGGATATAACCATGCTGATTTTGCTTTATTAAGTGGTTCTATCTTTAATAGATATAAAGCATAATGATAAACCACTTTAAATAATTTAAAAACAGATAGTGGATGTTTTTTTAAATAATACTTTAAAAGTTTTCCACCAGAATCTCCATGAATCAAAGTATCATCAAAATCAAAAAATGCAAATTTAGTTAACACCTATGCAATCTCCAAAGCAACTTCCATCATTGCTGTGAAAGTTTTTTCTCTTTCTTCTGCAGTTGTTTCTTCATTTGAAACTAATGAATCTGAAACAGTTAATAAAGTTAATGCTTTTTTACCAGCGTAAGCTGCATTTGCAAATAATGCATAAGATTCCATTTCTGTAGCAAGGCATCCCATTTTAATCCATTTATCTGCTTTATTGTCTGCATGATAGAACAAATCAGAAGATAGGACATTTCCTACATGATAAGTTAAATTCTTTTCTTTTGCTTTTTCTACAGCTTTTTCTAATAAACTATAATCCGAAATAGCTGAATATGTTCCTGGTAATTCATATTGATGTGCATAATTTGAATCTGTACAAGCACCTTGTACAATAATAATATCTCTTAAACGAACATCTTCTTTAAATGATCCACAAGAACCAATACGAATAATATTTTCTACATCATAAAAATGAAACAATTCATAACTATAAATACCAATACTTGGCATTCCCATACCTGAACCCATAATAGAAACTTCTTTTCCTTTATACGTTCCTGTATAGCCAAACATATTTCTTGTAGCGTTAAATTGTTTTACATTTTCTAAATAAGTTTCTGCTAAATATTTTGCACGTAAAGGATCTCCTGGCATTAAGACAGTTTTTGCGATATCTCCTTTATTTGCTTGATTATGTGGTGTTGCCATAAACACTTCCTCCTTTATTTTCTCTTTAAAGTTTAACATATTCTGTTTTAATTGATAATATATTTTAAGATTTTTGTACCTTACCATCTTTTAAATAATAATAAGTTTCTATTTCAGCTGCTTCATTAAGTTTTTCGCCTTTAATCGCATTAACAAGATGTTCAACATAATCATCTTCATTACCTGCACCTAAAATAGCCATATATCCTTCTAAAAAGACCATTGGTCCATAACCGTAATCATCTTCATCAAAATCAATGATTTGGTCAATATGATTTTGATAACTTTCTTTCATTTCATCAAACGTTTGTTCATCATCCATATCATAGGATTTGATTTTCATATGTTTACCAAATTCTTTTTTAATTGCTGGTAGAACATTCTTTTTAAAATGTTGACAATTGGAACAATCTTTTAATAAAAGTACGTTAAATGATATGTCCCCTTCCATTCATTCTTTTGACTTTGACATCCTACTAAAGGAATTAATAAGACTATAATTAAAAAAAGTTTCTTTATTTTCTTCATTGTTTCACCCTACCCTTTCTTAAATAATAATATGTTTCATTCTTTGATGCTTTATTCAATTCTTTTCCTTGAATCGCATTTACAAGATGTTCAACATAATCCTCTTCATTTCCTGCCCCTAATATTGCAAGATAACCTTCTAAAAAGACCATTGGTCCATAACCATAATCATCCTCATTAAAATCAATAATTTGATCGATATGTTCTTGATAGCTTGCTTTCATTTCATCAAAAGTCTTTTCATCATCCATATCATAGGCTTTGATTTTGATATGTTTACCAAATTCTTTTTTAATAACTGGAAGAACATTCTTTTTAAAATGTTGACAATTCAAACAATCTTCTACATAAAAATAGGTTAAATAATACGTATCTTCATACGTGTTACTTTGACACCCAACCACTAATAAAAGTAAAAATAGAATTAATATTTTTTTCATCTTTTTCTCCTGTTTCAATGATTATACCGCATTTATTTTTCAATGAAAAGAAATGTGATGAAGATAAATAATATTAATAATAATTAATATTGAACAAAAATAATAAATATAATATAATACAAGTAGAAAGGATGATAGCTATGGCATTTGTATGGTCAACAAATGAAATTTCAAAGAAAACAGTTACTATTTATAGTACAAATCTCACTTTAAACACAGCTGCTTGTAAACATTTTGAAAATGTTCAATATGTATTATTAGGAGTTGATAAAGAGAACAATTTATTAGGAATCAAGCCAGTTGATAAAACAGCAATAGATGAAGGAATTTATCCAAGTGATCAATTGCATCGTATTTCAATTGGTAAAAGTTATGGACGTGTTTCTAATAAAAAGTTTTATTGAAAACCTTGCTAGAGAATATCATTTAGATTTAAGTGATAAACAAGGTCTAAAGTATCCTGCAAATTTTGATGTTGTTCACCAAATATTAACAGTTAATCTATAAGGGAGGGATAGAGCATGATGTTATGGATATGGCTAGGCGTTATCATTGTAACTGCTATTATTGAATTAGTTACAATCGATTTAGTAAGCATCTGGTTTACACTTGGTGGAATCGGTGCCTTGATTGCCTATGCTTTAGGTTTAAATCAAACCATTCAAATTATTATCTTTATCATTTTAAGTGTTATTTGTATTGGAATCAGCAGACCTCTTGCTAAGAAATACTTAAGAACACAAACAGTCAGTACAAACTATGATCGTGTTATTGGTCAACATGGACTTGTTTTAAAAAGAATTGATGCTGATACAAGAGGAGAAGTTAAGGTGCTTTCTATGGAATGGTCCGCTTCTAGTGTAGATAATTCTACTTTAGAAGAAGGAGATTATTGTGAAATTCTTGCTGTAGAAGGTGCATCATCTTGTGGTTAAAAAATTAATAAATAAAGGAGAAAGAAATGAGTATTATTGGTTTAATTTTAATTATCATTGTTTTAATTATTATTGTCAGTGTTATTGCATTTGCAATTCGTATTGTTCCTCAATCAAAAGCTTATGTTGTAGAAAGAATCGGAGCATATAACCGTACATGTGGTGTTGGTCTTCATATTCTCGTTCCATTTTTAGATCGTGTTGCCAACAAAGTTTCTTTAAAAGAACAAGTTGTTGATTTTGCACCTCAACCTGTTATTACTAAAGATAATGTTACAATGCAAATTGATACAGTTGTTTATTATCAAATTACAGATCCTCGTTTATTCACATATGGTGTCGATCGTCCTATTAATGCCATTGAAAACTTAACAGCAACAACTCTACGTAATATTATTGGGGATTTGGAATTAGATGAAACTTTAACATCTCGTGATATTATTAACTCACGTATGAGAAGTATCCTTGATGAAGCAACTGATCCTTGGGGAATTAAAGTTCACCGTGTTGAAGTTAAAAATATCATTCCACCTCGTGATATTCAAGAAGCTATGGAAAAACAAATGCGTGCTGAACGTGAAAGACGTGAAGCTATTTTACAAGCTGAAGGTAAGAAAACAGCTGCTATCTTAAATGCTGAAGGGGATAAACAATCAACGATCTTAAGAGCTGAAGCTGAAAAAGAAGCAGCCATCGCTAAAGCTGAAGGTCAAGCTGAAGCTTTACGTTTAGTTTATGAAGCACAAGCAAAAGGTATTACTTATATCAACGATGCACATCCAGATCAAGCTTATGTCACTTTACAAGGTTTTAAAGCTTTAGAAAACTTATCTAAAGGTGATGCTACTAAGATTATTATTCCAAGTGAATTACAAGGAATTGCAGGATTAGCAACTACTTTAAAAGAAGTTGTAAGTGAAAAGAAAGATAAGGAATAGTTAAAAACAGTCTTCGGACTGTTTTTTCATATTCTTTTTTTTATGTCATATAGTGTATAGGGTGAATAATGATGTGTGGAATTTTATGTTTATATAATCAACAAAGAAATGTCTTAGATGATTGTGGAAAATTTAATAAAATGCTCCATTTATTGGACCATCGTGGTCCTGATGATATGCGAACTTATTTTGATCAACATGTTTTATTAGGTCATTGCCGTCTTTCAATTATTGATTTAAAAGGAGGTATGCAACCTTTAGAATATACTTATCAAGATATTACTTATCGCATTATTTTTAATGGTGAAATTTATAATATGAATGAATTAAAGAAACATCTTATTGATTTAGGTTTCCATTTTTATAGTCAAAGTGATAGTGAGGTTTTACTTGTCAGTTTTATTGCTTATAAAGAAAAATGTTTAAATATGTTAGATGGTATCTTTTCATTTGTTATATCTTATGAAAATAAAATCTTTGCTTGTCGTGATCATTTAGGTGTAAAGCCTCTCTTTTATTATTTAAAAGATGATGATTTAGTCATTTCAAGTGAAATTAAAGCTATTTTAATGTACATTGGAAAATGTGTTGTTGATAAAACAGGAATTAAAGAATTACTAGGTTTAGGTCCTAGTTTATCACCAGGAAGTACACTTTATAAAGATATTTATAGTTTAAGACCTGCTCATTATTTATGGTTTGACGGTGAGCATTTAATGATTGAAAGATATTGGTCTTTACAAAAAAAAGCACATCTAAAAAGTTATGAAGAAACTGTTCAAGATGTACGCTTCCTTGTAAATAAAAGTATTCAAAGACAATTATTAAGTGATGTACCTATTTCTTGTATGTTATCTGGTGGTTTAGATTCGAGTATTATTACAGCTATAAGCAGTCAATACGTCAATCATATTTCAACCTATAGTATTGATTACTTAGACCAAGATAAATATTTTCAACCCTATGATTATCAACTTACAAAAGATAGTGATTATATTGATTTAATGGTCAATCGTTATCATAGTCACCACAATAATGTCGTTTTATCACAAAAGAATTTAATTATCTTTTTAAAACAAAGTCTAATGGCTAGAGACGCTCCAGGAATGGCTGATATTGATTCTAGTTTTCTATTATTTTGTAAAGAAATTAAAAGAAATCATAAAGTCGTTTTATCCGGTGAGTGTGCAGATGAAATTTTTGGAGGTTATCCTTGGTTTTATAAAAAAGAACTTTATAGTCTAGATTCATTTCCATGGATTAGAGATGTTGATCAAAGATTAGAACTTCTTAATGAAAATATAAAAAAATTGAACATTAAAGAATATGTTCAAAGTAAATATTATCAATCACTTAATGAAATAGACTACCTCGATCAAAGCTTTTATGATACCAATAAAAGAAAGATGATTTATTTAAACATTGAATGGTTTATGCAAACACTCTTAACACGGAGTGATAGCCAATCTATGTATAACGCTGTAGAGCTTCGTGTACCCTTCGCTTCAAAAGAAATCGTTGAATATATGTACAATGTCCCTTGGACCTATATGTTTAAAGATCAACAAGAAAAAGCTGTTTTACGTGATGCTTTCAAAGACTTCCTTCCTCAAGAAATCTATAATCGTAAGAAAAATCCTTACCCTAAAACTCATTCTCCATTTTTCCTTACTTACATTAAAAATCTTCTCTTAGAAACACTTAACGATAAAAATAACATTCTTTATCAACTTTTTGATATTAAAAACTTAAACACTTTATTGAAAACAGCGAAAGTATTGAAGTTCCTTGGTTTGGTCAACTCATGATGGGACCACAACTCCTTGCCTATTTTTATCAAATCTATATGTGGGGTAAAATATATCATGTAGAATTAGAGCTTTAATAAAGCTCTAATTCTATTTCTTGACTATTTAAACGAATGTCTTGTAGATATTCGTTTTTTACTCTTATTTGTGTATTATTCACAGATACTTGAGGAATGTCTTTAACCCATTCTTGTAACATTTTAGCATAGTTAAGCTTTAAAAAACCATAACGTATGCTTCCTTGACTATCAATAATAATATCTTCATTAACATAAGGTCTTGCATCTATGTGTATTTTAGTTTCAATTCCTTTATAGACTAAAACCATTCTTATTTGAATATACTGATCTATTTTTATTTGGATATCTTTTAGCTTTCCTTTTTCTATAAAGAATCGTTTATAAATGATCCAAACAAGTTTTTCTAAAGTTTTTACATCAATTTTCATAATCTCACCACTTTATTATATGTATAAAAAATCAAGAAGCTTAGGCTTCTTGAATATTTTTATGAATAATATCTAACATTTGATTCAATTCTTGATAATCAATTTGTCCTGGAGCACTTGCTTTTCCTACAGTAGCAAAAGTAATTGCACTACCGAATTGTTCCCCTACTAAACGTGAAGTAAGTCCAATAGATGACATTGACATTGTCACAATTGGTTTTTGAGCATATTCATGTTTAGCTTGAACTGTGAATAAAAGTAGATTTAATAAATCTTGATAATCTTCTGGCATAACTGCTACCTTCATAATATCTGCTTCTAAAGAATCCATTGATCTAAATTTTTGCATCAATGAATCAACTTCTGGTGTTCTATCAAAGTTATGACTTGACATCAACATATATTTACCAGCATCATGAATAAGTGTTCTTAATTCAATTGCCATATTTGTTCCTAACGCTAATTCAACATCGTAAATATCAAATGCATTTGCTTCAACTGCTAATTTATAAACATTGAAATAATCTTTTGGATCAATTTCAACTTCTCCACCTTCTGCAGCTGTACGAATTGTTAGAATAACTGGTTTTTGTATTTGTAAGGCAGCAATGTTTAAAAATAAATTTCTTAATGCATCTTCTTGATGAATATTTTCATAAAAATCTATTCTTAATTCGATCATATCCACTTCTAATTCATTAAATTCTTTTAATTTATTTAGAATCGCTTCATCATGGCTTTCTACGATAGGAACACATACTTTAGGTTTTCCCTCTCCAATGATGACTCCTTTAATTTCAATACTCATATTTACACCTTCTTTGATTATTTAATAATTCAACAGCATAATAATATCATATTTTTTTATCAGAGTGTTAATTTTTTTATAATTTGCAAAAAAAGCATTAAATTAATGCTTTTGATTTTTTATAACTTTTTGTCTTGAAAATTCTTCACGTTCTTTTTCTTCAAGAGATTCATCTAATAAATTTAATTGTTTCTTCAAAACGTGGAATTTGAAATATTTTTTTAAGGCATTCGCACGTTTTTGTGTTTTTCTAATGGTATTTGCTAGACGATAAACTGAGTTTTCAACTTCTGCTAAAACAACAGTCAATTCTTTAACACGATAGAAACATTCATAAGCATAGTCTACTTTTGAATTAGAACGATCCATGTTATAACTACATACCATTGGTTGTTTATGATAAGTAATTTTAGGAATTTCTACACCCATAACACTTCGATAAGCAATACTGATTCCATAATCAATAGGTGTTGCTGTAACTAAGTCACTAATCAACCCTAAAGAAATATTTGCTTCTTGTAAAGCATCGTAAGCATTTTGATAAGCTTCCGTAATTTCATCTCTGACCATTTTAACATCATCTAATAATGACATCATTTCTTTAATAAGAACGTTTCTTTTCTTATCTAATAGATCATATCCAAGAACAGCTAATTGTAATTGTTTCTTTGTAGAAATTAAATTTCCTTTTGTTGGAACAACTTTTAAAGCCATAATTAATCACCTGCTTCTTGTAATTCTTTGATGATTGATTTTTCTTTAATATGGAAACGTTTTACAGCACGATCATGATCATAATGTTCATCTAATAATTTGTTATCTAGACGATCAAGTGCTTCTCTAGGTAAAACTGAAACTAAATCCCATCCTAAATCTAATGTTTCTTCAATTGATCTATTTGTATCAAAACCTTGATTTAAGAAATGTTGTTCAAATAGTTTACCAAATGATAAATATTGTTTATCTAATGGAGATAATTCATCTTCACCAATTACTGATGTTAATGATTTAACATCTTGTACGTGGGCATAACATGCAAATAATTGGTTGGCGATGTCTTGGTGATCGCCACGTGTATACCCTTCACCGATACCATCTTTCATTAAACGTGAAAGTGATGGTAAAACATCAACTGGTGGATAAATACCGGCTGAGTTTAATTCAGGTGATAGAGTAATTTGTCCTTCTGTGATATATCCAGTTAAGTCAGGAACTGGATGAGTAATATCATTGTTAGGCATTGTTAAAATAGGGATTTGTGTTACAGAACCTTCTGCCCCTTTAATAATACCAGCTCTTTCATATAAAGAAGCTAAGTCAGAATATAAGTAACCTGGATAACCTTTACGTCCAGGAATTTCTCCTTTACTTGAAGAGAATTCACGTAACGCTTCACAATAGGAAGTAATATCTGTATAGATAACTAATACGTGCATATTTTGTTTATAAGCTAAATATTCAGCAGCAGTTAAAGCACAACGTGGAGTTAATGTACGTTCAATGATTGGATCATTTGATAAGTTTAAGAACATAACAACTCTTTCCATAACTCCTGCTTCTTTAAAGCTACGTTTAAAGTAGTTTGCAACGTCATTTGTAACACCCATTGCCGCAAAGACAATGGCGAAACCTTTTCCTGATTCGTCAGCAACTTTTGCTTGTTTAACGATTTGTACAGCTAAACGGTCATGTGGTAAACCTGAACCAGAGAAGATTGGTAATTTTTGTCCACGAATTAATGTAGCAAGACAGTCAATTGATGAAATACCTGTATTGATGTAGTTACGTGGATAAACACGGCTTACTGGATTTAATGGTAAACCATTGATATCCATCATTTCTTCTGCATAAATTTCACCTAAACCATCGATTGGTCTACCAGCACCATTGAAGACACGTCCTAAAATTTCTTTAGAAACAGGTAATTCCATTGGTCTACCTAATAATTTAGTCTTTGTATTTTCTAGTGATAAATCATTTGTTCCTTCAAATACTTGGACAACGATTTTTTCACCTTCAATTTGGACAACACGTCCAGAACGTGTTGTCCCATTTTTTAATTGAATTTCAACCATTTCGTCGTAAGAGGCACCTTTTACGTGATCTAAAACGACTAATGATCCATTGATTTCATTTAATCCTACATATTGTAGTGCCATTTTTATTTCCTCCTACGCTACAGATTTTAATGCATTATCAATATCTTGATAATAAGTATCTAATTTTTCAATATGATCATTTGGAATATCATATTTCATTTTTAATTAATTGTTCAAAAATACCAGTTTCACTAATTGCTCGAACAACTTTACCTTGAGCAACAGCTTCTTGACATTTTTTATTTAAATATAAGATAACATCCATCATCTTTAATTGTTTAGCAAGTGGTACGTATGTATCATCCTTATGGAAGGCATTTTGTTGTAAATAACCAACACGAACCACTTTTGCGATTTCCATCACTAATTTTTGATCTTCTGGTAATACATCAGGTCCCATTAAGTTAACAATTTCATTTAATCTTGATTCTTCAGCAAGAATGAATGAAAGTTGTTGACGATCACTGACGAAATCAGAACCAACATTTTGGTCATACCATTTTTCAAGATCATAAACATAATCACTATAAGATTGTGTCCAGTTAATTGCGAAATAGTGACGAGCATAAGCCAAGGCTTTATCTAAGGCCCAGAAACATCTTACGAAACGTTTTGTATTTTGTGTAACTGGTTCTGAGAAGTCTGCCCCTTGTGGTGATACGGCACCGATGATTGAAACAGAACCTTCTTGTCCATTTAAAGTTTTCATGTATCCAGCACGTTCATAGAATTGTGATAAACGTGATGGTAAGTAAGCTGGGAATCCTTCTTCAGCTGGCATTTCTTCTAGACGACCAGAGATTTCACGTAACGCTTCAGCCCAACGTGAAGTAGAATCGGCCATGATTGCACAGTGATATCCCATATCACGATAATATTCAGCTAAAGTAATTCCTGTATAAATACTTGCTTCACGTGCGGCAACTGGCATGTTTGAAGTATTCGCAATTAAGACAGTTCTATCAGTTAATGGTTTACCACTCTTAGGGTCAATCAACTCACTAAATTCTTCAAGAACTTGAGTCATTTCGTTTCCACGTTCTCCACAACCAACATAAATGATAATATCAGCATCACACCATTTAGCAATTTGGTGTTGTGTCATTGTTTTACCAGTACCGAATCCACCTGGAATAGCAGCAGTTCCACCTTTAGCGATTGGGAATAATGTATCGATAACACGTTGTCCTGTTACTAAAGGAATAGAAATTGGTAAACGTTCTAGAGTTGGACGTGCTTGTTTAATTGGCCATTTTTGACATAATGTACATTCATGAATTTGACCATGTTCATCTTCAATTTTCATTACGACATCATTGATTTTATATTGACCATTTTCTTTTACTTCAACAACTTTACCACTTAAAAGTGGCGAAAGCATACATCTGTGTTCAATTAAATCTGTTTCAGGACATGTTGCATAGATGTCTCCACCTTTTAAAACATCTCCTACTTTTACTTTCATTGTAACATCCCATAATTTTTCAACATCAAGTGAATCAACATCGCTTCCGGCTTCAATAAAAGCACCTGATTGTTCAGCAATGGCTTGTAAAGGACGTTCAATCCCATCAAAGATATTTCTTAAAATACCAGGACCTAATGTAACACAAATTGGTGATCCTGTAGAAATAACAGGTTCTCCTGGTTTTAAACCAGTTGTTGTTTCATATACTTGGATAGTTGTTAAATCTTTAGAAATTGAGATAACTTCACCCATTAATTTAGCATGACCAACATAAACCATTTCTAACATTGAAAAGTCTTTGGCATTTTTTACTTTAACAACGGGACCATTAATAGAATAAATTACATTTTCACTCATCTTTAATCCCCCTATTTAATCATCAATCCAGAAGTCTTATAGAACCAATCTTTTTGAGCTTCTAAATTTGAGTCTAATGATTCATCTACGACAACATTTGTTGTTTTATTTTCAATAATGAATCCACCTAATTGAATTTGTTGACCTTCTTCAACTTCAATTGGTAAAGCATATGCTTTCTTTAAATCATCAGCATATTTTAAATCTTCTTTTCTTACACATAAAACACAATCAGTCATTTGATATTCATCACTTACTGCTTTTACATGACTTGTAAGATATTCAAGATAATTAGAACTATTTACAAATTCAACAAGTTTATTTTTTACTTCTGTAAAAATTGTATTAACATATTCTTCTCTTTTTTCAACTAATTTTTTTTAATCTTTCTTCTAATTGAGCTGAAGCTTCAATACTTGCTTTAGAAGAAATTTCTGCTAATTCTTTATCTAATTGATGCTTAGCATCAATTTCAGCTTCACCTCTTAATTGGTTATAAGCTTCTTGTTCAATTGCTTTTGCTTCATCTAAAATTTCTTTTTCTTCAGCTGATGAAATTTTTTCAATTTCATCTTTGATATAAAGAAAGACTTGATCTTTTTTTTGCATAGCACTTTCTCCTATAACTTAACTCCAATTGCTTCTGAAACATATCTATCAATCGTTTCACCAATTTTAGAATTTCCATGTCTATCAGGAATTTCTACAAGCAATGGTTTTTGTTGTTTTAATTTTATTTCAGAAATAACATCAGGAGCTAATTCAATTAATTTCGTTGTAATTAAAATCACACCTATTGATCTATCTTTCATTTTTGTTTCCAAAACTTCAAGAAAATCACGTCTTTTATGAACAACTTCTCCTTCAATACCAACCAGTCTTAAACCCATTTCAGTATCGACATTGTCACTTATTAAATAAAATTTCATAAAAAATCACTCTCTAAATTAGATTTTGTTGATAATTAAGATAGAGATTAATAAACCATAGATAGCAACCCCTTCACCTAAGGCAACGAAGATTAATGATTTACCAAAGTTCTTTTCATTTTCAGAGAAAGCTCCGATAGCTGCTGGAGCTGCTGCTGCAACGGCAATACCTGCACCTAAAGCAGAGAAACCAGTTGATAAAGATGCTGCTAAGAATCCTAAACCTTGAGCAATTGTACCAGTGATTGTAGCAACTTCACCTGCTGCAAATACACTTGAATTTGACATAGCAACTAATAAACATAAAACGACTGCACCAGCGAAACCACTGATATGAACACCTAATCTTCTTTTAGCACTTTGAGCTGATACTTTTCCTGTAAATACTTTAATTAATGGTAATGTTAATAAAACTACTGCAACTAATGGTAATAAAATTTCTAATACTGTCATAATAAATTTCCTCCTTGAATTTAATCTTCCTTAATAGTTTTAAATGGAATTCCATTTCCTTCATAATAACGTGAAAACATTTCATAGAATTCAAGACGTAATACTTGAATACCAACAATCAATCCTTCAAGACACATTACGAAAACGTTTCCTAAAATCAAGACGATGATTTCACCAAATCCTCCTACCATTTCAGCAAGAGTATAAACAACAAGCATCATACCAGCATGTGATAAAACGAATCCCCCGACACGCAAGAATGACATTGTGTTTGTAATAAATGATAAGACTACTTCAAATAATTCGAAGAATCCTTCAACAAAGAATGCTCCAAAACCATTTGGGAACATTTCACCATGTTCTTCTAATTTTCTAATTAACGGTTCTTTTAAGAACATTAAGATAAGTGGTAAAACAATTAAAATTAAAATATAGAAAATATTTACAAAATGTATTCCTGTAAGCATTCCAAGTGCTGCACTAATAACAGCTACATAGAATGTAACACCACATAAACCATTTTGGCTTAAAATCGCTTCACCCATATTTTTCTTTTTAAAGTTCAAAATAATATTGAATGTCATTGAAACAAGAATTAAGACAATACCAAGCCCAATGGCAGCCATTAATAATGTCATTGTATTTTCTGGTGACATTGCATTAAAGAATGAGAAACCTTTGAAATATTCAGATAAGATTTCTTCATTTCCAAAAAATGAACCAAAGAATACACCGAAGATTGCACTGGAAATACCTAAACGAACTCCCACGCCACCTAATTTTAAATTAAATTTCTTTTCAGCAACAAGGCCTACTAAAGAAAGAATAATACCTTGTCCTAAGTCACCAAACATAATACCAAATAATAAAGTATATGAAATAGCAACTAATAATGTTGGATCTACATCATTGTAACGAGGTACACCATACATTTCGACGAACATTCTAAATGGTCTTGCAAACCATGAATTTTTAAGTCTTGTTGGTGGATCTAAACGTACATCTGATGTAGCAGGTAAAACTTCAATTTTAACTCCATCGATACTTTCAAAAGTGTTTTTGAAATTATCTAAATCATTCTTAGGGACAAATCCATGAACATTTAATTTATCACCTAATTTAACAATATATTTTTGCATTGCATAAACTGAATTTAATTTTTTAGCAACACTATAAATACGTGTTAATTCTTCCATATTTTCTGAAATTGTTTTATCAATTCTATTTTGTAAATCTTGGCTATATTGTTTAGCTGAATCAGATTCATTTTGAATTTCTTTTTCAGCTAATTCACACGAACCATGAACGAATTCAGGAATATGGATTTTTTCAAAATAAAGTGATGTAAAAACATTATCCACTTCAGGAGCATCTGTAGGTGTCGTCATATACATACACCATACATATTTATCATCTCTTTGAAATGCTTTATAAACAAATGGTAATGTTTCATAATACTCTAACTTTCCTTCATTATTGAGAGGAAGTTTACCGAATCTTATTTTTAAATATTGTGTTCCAAATAATTGATCAAAGTCAATATTAGAACCTTCAACATGATTCAAAGTAATGATGGCTTCATCATTTTCTTCAATCATCTTTGTCAATTCTTTTTTAACAGCATCAATACGGTCAATATCTAAAAATAGATCATCTAAAAATTCTTTAGCTCTAAATACATTAAGTTGCGAATCTGTTTCAACTTCAGGAACTTCAAAATGATATTTTGTTTTCATTTCTTCAATTCTTGATAACAATTCTTCATAAAGATTGTCATTGTTGTAAGCTGAAAGACCAGCAACACTATCCGTAAACTTGCTTGCTAGCTCGGGATGAAAATCATCTCTTTGATAAAGCTCAAGTAACACATCATTACAATTGTCTTTATCAAAATCAAGGCTAACCAAGTTTAATTTCGCTATTGCCATGACAGTCCCCCTTTACTCTTTATTGATCTTTTTGTCACTTTTTTTACTAAACTACAAACAAGTAATACTACAATATTTATAACAAAGAATAATCCAATTTGCATTGCATAATTAGTACTTACAACAAAGATTGAATCATAAAGTGACATACTATAGAAGACTGTTCCACTTAATAGTCCTCCTATTGTAACAGCAGCTCCTACACGTTGTAGTAACTTACTGATGTTACCTTTAATAATAAATGATAATAGAATAGCTAAAACACCTACTCCTAAATCGCCAAGTAAAACAAGTGCTGAAAGCATCATAACCACACCAGCTAAAATAGTTGGATCAAACTTTTCTCCTGGTTTAAATGTAAATAAACATTCAAACGGTTGGAAAAATGCATTGTTTTCAACATAAACAGGACCTTCAACTCCTTGATCTTGATACGTATCAATAGGAAGTTCATGAATAGTAATTCCAGGAACATTTACAATAGCTTCTAATTCATTTTTATTAAATGAACTAAATGCATAAACTGCAGCTTTAGTTTTTAAATCAACTACATATTTACCTTTCTTGTATAACTCTTTCAAACGATATGTTTTCCAAAAGTCACCAAGTAATTGTTCTTCATTTTCTTCTTTCACTTTTTCAATACGTTGATCAAGTTCTTGAAGATACGCTTCCATTGTTTTATTTTCTGCTTTTAATTCAGCAACTGCTTCTTCCATTTTACCATGGGCAAATTTTGGAAGTTTTACTTCTTCAAAGTTCATTGAAGAGAAAATGTTATCAATTTCACCAATACTATGTTCAACACCACCATAAACAACCCAAGCAAATTGATCTGTATGTGATAATTCTTGATAAACAAATGGATAACTATCAAAATATTTAATTTTTTCAATTTGTGATAATGGTAATTTACCAAATCTTAAAGCAACATATTTTAATTCATGAATATCATCAATAGAAATACGATCTCTATGCAAACATGAAATTAATTCAATCGCTTCTTGATTTTCATAATAATCTTTTTTAATTCCTCTTTTAATTTCATTAATATCATCTAACTTTTGATGAATTTCTGAAATATAATCTAAAATTTCACGAACATTTAAAAATGCACTTTGAACAGGTCGATCTACCCTTTCAATATGTAAGACATCCATCACATTATAAAGTTCGTCTAATACTTCGTTATATGGATTTCTATCTTCCATAGAAGTTGCATGATCTAAATTAGAAATCACTTTCTTCGCTTTAACTGGATAAATAGAATCTTGATGATTTTCAAGTTTCATCAAAACTTCCATATAATCATCTCTAGAGAAAACAATGTTATATAAATGTGTATTCTTAATCATTTTTCCCCTCCTATGCATAGATCAATGTATTTTCAATTTTTGAAACAGGTTGATTATAACGAATACCTTCAACAATATGCTTCAAGTTATCTATTTCAATTCTTTGTAAAATACTATAAGTCATATAAACAAGTGGTGCACTGTTTGAAAAAACGCATGTATCTTTTTGCGATATTATATTGAATACTATCTGCATAATATTCGATATAGGCAAATTCTTTATCATCCATATAGAAGTTATATTTAGAAGTTGATAATAAAGATAATACTTCTTTAGGACCGCTTGCACTAATTAAACGATTCATCATATCTTTTGGCAATCTTGAATATTGTAAAAAGAGTGAACTTCTGATTGAATCTTCTGATTCATGGAAATATTGTTTATAACGATAGATTTTTGAAATATTCTTTAATTCAATAGAAGTATAGAGAATATTTAATAAATCTTTTTGAACACTTCCTTTGAAGTGTTTTTTAATTGTTTCAACAATGTTTTCATAATAAAGTGATTGTAAGCACATATGAACTTCTTTAACATCAAATGGGACAGAGAAATCAATTTCTTTAAGAACTTTATAATATCTTGTTTTTGAAAGATATTGTAAAAGATCTTTGAATGATTCAATGTTTACTAATCCATCAATATTAAAACTTGTCTTTTTCGCTAAATAAGTAGGAATTGATAAATTAAAGCTATATTGTTCCTTTGCTTGTAAAGAAACAAGTTTATCCATAATTAAATTAATTTCTACTCCAATAATTTCAAATAGATAAAAATCTTCATCAGATTTAGGTGAATATTTCATCAACTTCGCACAACGATGATAATATTCTTGATTTAAACAATCTTCTATTTGACCACGATGAACATGTCTAATATTAATATCTTTTAAAGCATCTGCATAACTTGTTTGAGATTTTAAATAAGAAACAACTTCTCCAATTGTTTGTTTTCTTGTTAAATCAAGATAAACATTCTTATTTAAACGCCCACCATACATTGCTTTAGCTTTTGCACATAAGGCATTTGAAGATAAAGACATCTTTACACCTTCTATTTAGTACATCTCGTAAAGATTTCATCTACCCATTTATCTTTATTTTGAGTAAATAAATCTTCCATATTTTTCATTGATTTATGAAATTCATTTTCTTGTAATTGTGCTTCTTCTTTATTCTTATTCAATAGATCTTGTTTATGCTTTTCAACTTGATCTTGTTGACTATCAATATACTCACTATAAATTGTAGATTTTTGCGACATCATACTTGATTGAGCTTCCGCTTTTTTCTTTTTCGCAAGTTCTACTTTTTCTACGCATTGGCGATCGAATTCTATTAACTTTTGAATAATATCATCCATCTTATTTTCCCCCTTCTTCTTGTCGAGGATAATTGTACTCTCATTCTTTTAAAATTCAACAGATATAGCTTTCAAAAGCACTCTTTATGATAAATTTATGACGAATTTATAAGAATTTATCAAAAATCCTCTTTAAAGAATGTATGTAAAAATAAAAGCACCTCCCCTATTTTTGTGTTGTTCATGTCACTTCCTAGAGATGTGGCGCTTGCAATACATACCTTATTCTTTATTTCGCACGTTATTCTACTCCCACTTTTCAATATTTGTCAATAGACAAATTTTCACATTTGCATAAATCCGCCAAAACCTTAGCGTCATGCCACTTTTAGCAAGATTCATTCCTAATTTTTATTCATCTCAAGCCTTTTCATTCTTGAATGTAAATGTTAAAATGAAAGAACTTAGGAGGTCATTATGATAAATCAAAGAATTACAAAATTAAGACAACTTATGAAAGAAAGAGGAATCGATCTTTATATCATTCCAACCAGTGATTTTCATCAAAGTGAATATGTAGGAAGTTACTTTGAAGCTCGTCATTATATGTCTGGATTTAGCGGTTCAGCTGGAACTCTTATCGTAAGACAAGAGGAAGCTTATTTATGGACAGACGGTCGTTATTTTATTCAAGCAGAAAAAGAACTTGCCGGTAGTTGTATTCAATTAATGAAAATGCGTACACCGGGTGTTCCTACTATTAAAGAATATATTGAAAAATATCCAGAAGCAACCATTGGTTTTGATGGGCGCGTAATGCCCTATAATCAATGTCTTTTCACAAATACCATTCAAGCCAATGAAGATCTTGTAGATCTTATTTGGCAAGAGCGTTCTGAACTTTCCCATGAAGAAGTTTATTTATATGATACAAAATATTGTGGTGTTTCTAGAAAAGAAAAATTAGAAATCATTAGAGAAGAAATGAAAGATGCGAAATATCATTTAGTGACAACTTTAGATGATATTGCTTGGATCTTTAATATTCGCGGTAATGATGTTTTATGCAACCCTGTTGCTTTAGCGTATGCTTTAATTGAAAAAGAAAAAGCTTACCTTTATTTAAGAAAAGAAGCTGTAAGTCAAGAAGTCATTGATGAATTATTAAAAGATCAAATTGAAGTTAAAGATTATTTTGATATTTATGAAGATATTAAAAATATCAATGGTAAAGTTCTTTTAGATACAAAATCAGTAAACTATACATTAGTTAATTCTATTAATATAGATAATGTCATCGATCAAACAAATCCAAGTCAATTACTTAAATCAATTAAAAACGATACAGAAATCAAAGCGACAAAAGATGCTCATTTACATGATGGTATTGCTGTTACTAAATTTATGTATTGGTTAAAAACAAATATTGGAAAAATAGAAATGGATGAACTTTATATCTCTAATAAACTTTTAGAATTTAGAAAACAACAACCAAATTTCAAAGATATTTCCTTTACAACCATTTGTGCATATCGTGAAAATGCAGCTTTAATGCATTATCATCCAACAGAAAAACAATATTCTAAAGTAGAAGCTTCACATCTATTATTAATTGATAGTGGTGGACAATACTTAACAGGAACAACAGATATCACTAGAACATTCGTTTTAGGTGAAATGACGCAAGCAGAAAGAAAAGATTTCACAATTGCTTTAAAAGCCATGTTTAGATTACAAAATGCGCATTTTATTGAAGGTGTAACAACTGGTGCCAACTTAGATATTTTAGCTCGTGGTGTTATCTATGATTATGATTTAGATTATCGTTGTGGAACAGGGCATGGTGTTGGTCATTTCTTAAATGTTCATGAAGGCCCTAATGGACTGCGTCCAAAAAGCTTATATGGTCATGAAGCATGTATCGTTCCAGGCATGATTACAACAGATGAACCAGGTGTTTATGTAGAAGGTAGTCATGGTATTAGACATGAAAACGAACTCTTATGTGTAAAACATACTGAAAATGAATATGGTACTTTCTTAAAATTTGAACCGATCACTTATGTTCCATTTGATATTGCTGGTCTAGATTTAGATTATTTATCAAATCATGAAATTGCTTCTATTAATGAATATCAACAATATGCCTTCGATCATATTAAAGATGCCTTAACTCAAGAAGAAAAAAATTGGTACTTAAATAACTTATTTATTAAATAACAAGAGAAATCTTGTTATTTTTTAAAGTTGATATAGTTTTAAACTATATCAAATAGTGAAAAATATGTATTTTACAATATCACTTATGTTTTTTATACTTTTAGTAACAACAAGGAGGAAGTAAAAATGAACGCACCTTATAAATATGATATTGTTGGAAGTTTTTTAAGAGATAAAGAAATTAAACAAGCAAGAGAAGAATTTTCTTTAGGTAAAATAACACTTCAACAATTAGAAGAAGTTGAAAATAAATCTATCGAAAATCTTGTTAATGAAGAAAAAGCTGTTGGTTTAAAAGCTGTCACTGATGGTGAATTTCGAAGAGCCTTTTGGCATTTAGATTTTCTATGGGATTTAAAAGGCGTAGAAAAAGTAGCCGTCGAACATTTTTCAATTGCCTTTAAAGGACATCAACCAAAAAGTCAAACTTTAGAAATTGTGGATAAAATCGATTTTCCCGAAGATCATCCATTTTTAAAACATTTTAAATTCATGCAAAGAGTATCTGGAGAAACAGAAGTTAAACAATGTATCCCTTCTCCTTCAATGCTTCATTTAATTTGTTGTATTAGAGAAGAAAACTATCAACCTATTGAAAGATATCAAGATAACGATGTTTTATTAAAAGATATCGCCTATGCTTATCAAAAAGCAATCAAAGCTTTTTATAATGCTGGATGCCGTTATCTTCAATTAGATGATACTTCATGGGGAGAATTTTGTTCAAAAGAAAAAAGAGAAGCTTACAAAGCAAGAGGAATTGATGTAGATGAACTTGCTAAAAAATATGTTGATATGATCAATCTCGCATTAGAAGCTAAACCTGATGATATGGTTATTACAATGCATATTTGTAGAGGTAACTTTAGATCAACATGGTTTACTTCAGGCGGATATGAACCAGTTGCAAAAATTTTATTTGGGAATTGTCATGTTGATGGTTTCTTCTTAGAATATGATAGTGAACGTGCTGGTGGATTTGAACCTCTTCGCTATATTCAAAATCAAAAAGTTGTCTTAGGTCTTGTGACTTCTAAAGATGCTAAACTTGAAAACAAAGATGAAATTATTAAACGTATTCATGAAGCAGAAAAATATGTTCCATTAAATCAATTAGCACTGTCTCCACAATGTGGTTTTGCTTCAACAGAAGAAGGAAACTTACTTACTAAAGAAGAACAATGGAATAAAGTCAAACTTGTTAAAGAAATCGCTGAAGAAGTTTGGTAATAATAAAAGGAACTTTTCGGTCCTTTTATTATTTTATAACTGATTTTAATGTTTCATCTGTCATTGCAAAAGTTTCTGATACTTTTTGATAGATGATTTCTTCATCAATGTTCAATTCTTTTAAAAGTTTAAAAACCTTTTTTAAATCCTCTTTTCTTGTTTTATCCATTGCATCATTCATTAAGTTTTCAAAAACATCAAACAAATTAATATCATCACTGGATTCATTTTCAATACTTTCTAACAAAATCGATTTCATATCACGAGAACGACTTCTTTTATCACGATATAAAATATAAGCCTTTGCTACTCTTACATAGCCTTCTTCAATTAAAATTTCTTCAACTGTATCTTGAACAAGTTCTACTGTTGGTAAAGTACTTTCTTTTTCTTCTAATCTTTTTTCTACATCATGAGCAATAGCATATACTTTCTTTAATTCTACTTTATCAAAACATGCACTAAAGGCTTTATAAAGCGCTCCAGCAATCTTGTCTACTTCAAAGTCAACTAAACGCCCATCTCTTTTTCTAATACTTTTAATCATACAAAGTCTCCTATCTATATATAGTATAATGAAATTTTTATTTAATTTCATTATATATGATATTTTTCTACATGGACTTGATAATTTTTATAAATTACTAAAATATAATCTTCTTTTAATTTTTCAACAATCCCATATCTAAAGACATCTTCTTGATTTAATTGATGCTTTTCTATTAATCGATGTTTGATTTCTTTTTCGTTATCAATTCTTGTCTTCCACCATTTTTTAGGTTTGACTTTAGATAATCTTAAATAGTCTTCTATTAATTCATCTTCATATCGTTCTTTTAAATAAAGATTGATATATTGGAATAATTCATCTAATTGAAAACCAAAGAATTTAAACTGTTGAGCTTGGTAAAATTCACCCAAATCTAAAAAGAAATAAAATGGTGACTTACATTGTCTTAGGACTTTATTCATTGTTATTGGCATTCTTCCTGAATTCCAATATTTTTGTAACATATCTTCAGCTAAATGTATTTTTTCAATATCTTCTTTAGATAAATCATGACTCTCTATTAATTCATAAGGCGCATGTTTTTCATAAATATAACCATATTTATTAGCTTCTTTTCTTAAACTTGTTCCTCTTAAAAGTTTTAAGAACCCTAATTGTAATTCCTTAGGATATAATCTAAAAACATCATCAAATGATTTTGAGAATCTTTGTAAGTTCTCTAGTGGCAATCCTGCAATTAAATCTAAATGAAAATCTATTTTATGATTTTGTTGGAGTTGTCGAATAACATCACATAGACGTTCAAAGTTTTGATATCTTTGAACAACTTTATTTGTTGGTTCATAAGTTGATTGAATACCGATTTCAAATCTAAGTAAACCATCAGGTGCTTCTTCATTAATAAAATCAATAATTCTTTGATCTAAAACATCCCCATTGATTTCAAATTGTAATTGTACTCCTGGATGACAGTTTTTAAAAACAAAGTCTAATATTTCTAAAGCATGTTCTGTTTTAGCGTTAAACGAGCGATCTAAAAGCTTAATTACTTTGACATCTGTATTTAAGATTGCTTTTAATTGTTGTTTTAAATAATCCATTGAAAAGAATCTTAATCCTTTTTCTAATGAAGATAAACAATATTGACATTGATAAGGACATCCTCTACTTGTTTCAAAATATAAGATCCTATTTTTCATATCTTTCATGTCTCTTTCTAATAAATAAGGAGACTCTAACATTTCTAAATAACTTAAATCAACTGGTGGAATCAAGCGTGGATCTCGATGTTCTTTCGTACTAATACCTTGAAGATTGACTTCTTCATTATTTTCCAAAGCTGTCAATAATTGATTTAAAGCAACTTCCCCTTCACCAGCCATAATATAATCAATTTCAAACTCATCTAAAAAATAATCTATTTCATAAGTAACCTCTGGTCCACCAACAATAATCTTTAATTCTGGTTTTCTTTCCTTTAATAAATGACATAATTTTTGAATATGATCCACATTCCAAATATAGACACTTAAACAAAGAATATCTAAATCTATTGATAAAAGATCCTCTACGATATGATTTAAATCATCTTTAATGGTATATTCTTTAAAATCAATATCATGATCATTTTTACAAGCTACATAAAGAAGTCTTAACGCTAATGATTTATGGATAAATTTTGAATTTAATGTTGTGATTAATGTTTTCATAATTACTCTATATAAAAATCTAGAGAAAACTCTAGATTTTTAATCTTTCTTAAATTTTGGAATAACGTTTTTGTATAAACAATACTCTTCTAACGTCCAGTTTTGATCTTTAATTTCCTTAGCCACTTTTTTACCTACATAACGTAAATGCCATGGTTCATGAGAAATTCCTGTAATACCATCCGTTCCTTCTGTAAAACGAACAATAAATCCATATTTTGCACAGTTTTCAACAACCCATTTATATTCTGTTGTATCCCCAAAGACAAGTCTTTGTTTATCAACGACACTTTGAGAAGTCATATCAATACCAAGTCCTGTTTGATGTTCACTTGCTCCTGGAGTAGCTACATATTCAGCAGCATAAGCACCACCATATTTTTGTTCAGTTTCTTGATAGATTTTTTCTTGTTCTTCATATGAACGATAACCACTGTTTAATAATAAATACATACCTTCTTTTTTAGCATCTTTGATCATTTTAACTAAAGCTTCGGCTGCAACTTTTCTAAGTTGTGGATGATCACATGTTGGCGCTACATATTCACTATCTAATTCTACTAAATCTTTTGGTTCATAATCATTTAAATAGAATCCTTTTTTTACAAGAGTTAAATAATCATCTGGATTGGCAATATTATATTTAGCATTTGTTTGACCATTACTTGAAACAATAAATGGATAATTAACAATATTAACGGCATAATTATAATCTTTAACAGTATTATATTGTGCTATATAATCATTGATTTTCTTTAAATCATATCCTTTTACTTTTCTAAAAGGAGCTGTTTGACTATTTGTAAGTTTATTGTCTATTAAAAATTGAAGATCACTTTTACCAGCACCATCTTTTAACATTGACCAAATTGTTTTTTCACTATAACCCATTGATTTTAATGAAGGCGCTTGATTTTCAAAAATATAATTAACAACATCAACGATATCTTCATAATTCATATCTTTATGTAAAGAATAGAATTGTTCATATTCATCATAAAGAGCTACTTTATTTGAATTATCGATCCATTTTAAAATATGTTTCATCTCATCATGTGATAACAATTCTTTTTCTTCATCATTATCAAATGATTTTACTAATTCACTAGTTGTTGACCAAGAGTAGCCTTTCATCAAAAATTGAATTCTATTAAAATTAAAATAAATAATAATTCCTAAAATAACAACCACTGCTGCAATTACAGCAATCACAGTACGTCCTACTTTTAAACGTCTTCTTGAACTACTATAAGAACTGTAATAACTATAATCTGTTTTTTTCTTAAATAATCCCATTTCTTTTTTTCACCTCTATTAATGTATCGCTATTATAGAAAATATAGATACTACTTACAATCCTTTTTTAAATAGTTTTTTCTACCAATTTCATATAAATCATTTCCTAAATGATCAATCACTACAACTAATGGCATATTTTTAACTTTTAACTTACGAATTGCTTCCGGTCCTAAATCATCAAAAGCAATCACTTCACATTCTTCTATACATGAAGACATCATCGCTCCAGCACCACCAATAGCACCAAAATAAACGCCATGATAGTCAACAATGGCTTTTTTAACTGCATCACTTCGATACCCTTTACCAATCATCGCATGTAAGCCAAGTTTAATAAGTCTAGGTGAATAAGCATCCATTCTTCCTGAAGTGGTTGGTCCACCACTGCCAAATACTTGACCTGGTTTTGAAGGTGTTGGGCCAACATAAAAAAACTCGTTTGATCTTGGATATTGAAAAGGAAAGTTCTTTTCCTTCATCCAATAATTGAATCAATCTTTTATGAGCAGCATCTCTTCCTGTATAAATCGTTCCACTTAAAAAAAATCTTCATCTCCAGCTTTTAGCTGTTTAATTTTATCAACTGTTAATGGTGTTTCTAAATAAATCATAATGAAACCTCCTTATGACGTAAGACATGACAACAAATACTAACAGCGACTGGCATTCCTGCAATATGTGTAGGGAAAGTTTCAATATTTAAAGAAAGAGCTGTTGTCTTTCCTCCATAACCAGCAGGGCCAATTCCTGTTTCATTGATCATTTGTAATAATTCATCTTCTAAAGAAGCATATCTTTGATCTGGATGATGACTTCCAATTTCACGAATCATGGCCTTTTTAGCAAGCATTGTCACTTTATCAAAAGAACCTCCAATACCTACACCAATAACCATTGGTGGGCAGGCATTTGGTCCTGCATCATTGACCACTTTCATCACAAAATCCTTAATTCCTTGAAGTCCATCACTTGGTTTTAACATCTTAATTTGGCTCATATTTTCTGAACCAAATCCTTTAGGTGCTAAAGTAATATGAAAAGTATCCCCCTCAACAATATCATAATAAATAATTGCTGGAGTATTATCTTTTGTATTAGTACGTTCAAACAAAGGATCTTTAACAACTGATTTTCTTAAATACCCCTCTGTATATCCTTGTCTTACTCCTTCTTGAATTGCTTCATTTAAACTGCCACCTGTAATATGTACTTCTTGTCCCATTGTCACATAAACAAAAGCCATTCCTGTATCTTGACAAATAGGCATTTGTTTTTCTTGTGCCAACTTTGCATTATCCATTAATACTTGTAATGTTTTTTGGGCAAGTGCACTATCTTCTTCATCATGTTTTTGTGATAATGCTTTTTCAACATCTTGAGGTAAAATAGTTGCTGCTTCTATACACATTTTTTTAATTGCATCTGTAATTGTTGAACATGTTATTTCTCTCATATATATCTCCTATTCAATAATATTATCTTTTACATCAGGATAATAAATAGAATAATATCTAAGTGACATTAATTCCATTGTTGTAAGTAAATTATGTTTACCTGTTTTTTTATATTTTGAATCACCTATTTCAATAATATAATTTGGTTCAAAACCAAAATCAAAGCTCTTATCATTGGTAATCACAACAACTTTCGCATTTGATTTTTTAATATATGAAATCATCTTTTGACTCCCATTAAAAATATGACCACTTACTGTTAAGATAATAGCTACACTATTTTCATCTAACTCCTTAGCACATTGAAGCTGACTTGTTTGTTCCATATAAGCCATTGTGAACTTCTCTAACATCAATAAATCAGTTTGAAAATGTAAAGCAACAGAATGTGAAAACTGTGTTCCAAAAAAAGCTACGTTATCACTATCATGAATCAGTTTTAAAACCTCATCGATTACATTCCAATCTAAATAAGAAGAAAGTTGATTTAAAGATGTACAAATTTGTTGGCTATAATAAGCTGTACTTTCTTCTGGATGATCTTTCATCATATCTAAAGGAACATTAATTAAATTATTAAACTTTCTTGATGTTGAACTAAACCACGCACACTCTTGTTTTAAATGAGCATAATTTTCATAACCAAGTGTTCTACAAAAACGAGAAATGGTTGCTGGAGACACAAAACATTCGCTCGCAAGTTTAGAAATTCCCATATGAGCTACTTCTGAAATATGATGTGCCATATACCAGGCAATGTTATAATTTGTATCTGTTTCATTGGCGCTATCTAAATATATTAATAATCTATAAAATAAATTTTTCATGTCATCCTCCCCTATTCTACAATATTATACACTAAATTCATCTTTATGCTTATATAAATTTGTGATAACAAATCACATATTTTTTTACATTTGTAACTTTTTTTAACTATTTTTATTTATATATTAAATCTGTAAGAAAGAAAATAGATTTTACTATTCATATTCCCTCTATTATCTTTCTATATTATTCTTATCCTCCCAAATAAGAATAACATAAAAGGCATCTTGATGTCTTTTTACTTTTTCTTATAATAAAGAAAAATGGAGATCAATATAATGTTAAAAGAATTCAAAGAATTTGCCTTAAAAGGCAACATGATTGATTTAGCTGTTGGGGTTATTATCGGTGGTGCTTTTAATTCATTAGTCACTTCTCTTGTAGAAAACATCATTATGCCTATTTTAAGTTTAGTTACAGGTAAGATTGATTTTTCTAATCTATTTATTGCTTTAGATGGAAATACATACAAAACATTAGCTGCTGCTCAAGCAGCAGGGGCATCTACTGTCAATTATGGTTTATTTATTACTGGTTTACTTAACTTCATTATTATGGCTTTTGTCATCTTTATGATTGTTAAAGCAATGAACAAGTTAAGATCTAAAACTGAAAAACCAGTAGAAGAAAAACCAACAAAGAAGATTTGTCCTTATTGTCAAAGTGAAATTTCTATTAAAGCATCTCGTTGCCCACACTGTACAAGTCAATTAGAAAAGTAAAAAAACTCTCTGTAATGTACTCATTACAAAGAGTTTTTTAATAAATTTTATATTGCATTATTTATGTGATATTTAAGAGAGGAAAAATATCGGTGCATGTTATAAATAATGCTATTTCTAACTAATTAATTATTTATTTTTTTGTTTTTCTTCAATTTCTTTTAACATATCAATACGTACTTGGTGTCTTCCACCTTCGTATTCACCTGATAGCCATGCATCAACAATCATTTTTGCAAGTTCAATTCCTACCACTCTTGCTCCAAAAGCTAACATATTTGTATTGTTATGTTGTCTTGATAAAAGTGCACTATATGGTTCGCTACATGTTACACATCTAATTCCATTGACTTTATTTGCCGCTAGTGAGATCCCTACTCCTGTTCCACAGATAACGATTCCTTTATCCACTTCTCCACTTACAACCGCATTTGCTACTGCTTCTCCTGATACTGGATAGTTGAATCTTTCTGTACTATCTGTTCCATAGTTGACTACTTCATATCCATATTTTTCTTCTATATATTTTTTGATTTCTTTTTTGTATTCTACTGCTACATGATCATTTCCAATTCCTATTTTCATTTTTATAATCCTCTTAATTTTTCGATGGTTTCTTGATAACTTCTTCCTTTTCCAAATAAAGCACTTGTTCCTAAAATAAATCCCTTAACTCCTATTTTAGACAACATTTCTATTTTCTCTGGCGAACATGCTCCATCGATCATGACATCATATCCTCCATAGTTCTTTGCTTCTTCTACAAACTTTTTAAATTTTGGTGTTACAAAATCTAAATATTTTTGTCCTGCAAATCCTGGATTCACACTCATCAACATTACATAGTCACATAAATAAAGTAAATCCTTTACTGTTTCAAAGGTTGTCCCTGGATTCACTGCAATCCCTGCTTTGGCTCCTGCACCCTTGATCATTTGTAATGTTCTACAGGCATGTGGATCTGTTTCTGGATGAATATAGATGATTTTCGCTCCTAGTTTAGCAAACTTTTCTACATATTTTGCTGGTTCTTCAATCATTAGATGAACATCACATGGTTTTGTGGCTGTCTTGCAGATATATTCAATATCTTGTAGTCCCATTCCAAAGTTTGGTACATAACTTCCATCCATGACATCTAAATGAAAGATATCTATTCCACCCTTTTCTAGATTTTCAATTTCCGTTTTTAATGATGCAAAATCTGCACACATCATACTTGGACATAATAACTTTTCCATATAAATGCTCCTATTTATGAATTTCAATAATAGTATCAGTTATCGTTTTATTCCCTTCGCATGATTTTACAGAAGAATATTCTTGAGAATTAGTAACGACAAATAAAACTGTAGCATCATATCCACTTTCTTTGACACCATCAAAGTCAACTTCCAAAAGTTTATCTCCTTGTTTTACTTTGTCTCCTTGCTCTTTTAAAGCATTAAAATACTTTCCATTTAATTCAACTGTATCAATTCCTACATGAATAAGAATGTCTACACCATCATCTGTAGTAATACCAATAGCATGTTTAGTAGGAAAAAAAGTTTTTATTACTCCATTTACAGGAGATACTAAAGTATTTTCTTCAGCAATAATTCCTACTCCTTTTCCTAATGCTTCTTCTTTAAATAACGGATCATTTGTTTTAGTTATATCAATAACACTCCCCTTAATTGGGGAACAAATATTATAATTTTCTACTTTTTTTGCTTTAAATTTACCAAATATCATCTTTCTTCTCCTTATTTTAAAAACGAGTACACTGTTAGTGACTCGCTTTTTGTAATTTCTATCTATAATTCAGTAATTATTGAAACTTTTTCATTTAATTTTGTATCATTTTTAATCCGAAATTACAATTACATCATCTAAATCAAATGCTTTTACATTTGATAACTTATGAAACTTAGAACTGTCACATACAAGATAAATTTGATCTGAATGTCTTTTTACCATTCTCTTTTTTGTTGCTTCTTCTATAGTAGGTGTTGTAACACCTAATGTTTCATCTTATTCCATTAGC
>ENA-OQET01000224-OQET01000224.1-human-gut-metagenome-genome-assembly--contig:-NODE-224-length-31522-cov-3.292308_pt1 | contig 31522 bp, 31 predicted proteins | sample MGYA00242800_ERZ504645 | MGnify/ENA primary metagenome ERZ504645 (study PRJEB26092, sample SAMD00036308) | human gut metagenome | host: Homo sapiens | study: EMG produced TPA metagenomics assembly of... | reverse complement strand
GTCCAGTGCTAACCTGACAGACGGAAACCTGAAAAGCCTGCTGGACGGCAGCGGATTCACCCTGACCTCCGGTCAGTAACCGCACTCTGAGATTCAGATTTCTAGGAAAGGGGTCAAACGGGCGGGCAGCTTCACTACAAATCAAGATGCTCTAAAGCCTGTCTGATACTATATCGGACAGGCTCTCGTTTTATAAATAAATATGAATGATATGCTCAATGCGCAAAAGGCAAAGCTTATAATCGCCGCATGCTTGTCCTTTTTCGTCGGAACCTTTCTGGCTCTGTACACAAAAACCTTCCGACATTCGGTGCCGGAGTCTTGGTTGCGGCGTACTTCCTTGTGGAATTTTTAACAATGCTCAAAAACAGCAAAGCCGACAAGTATATCAAGGTAACGGCTTTGGCGGTCAATGCGGATGAATCAAGAGCGGGATTTGAACCGATGGAAACATGGCGGTTCATCCCCGTGAATGAAGATGGCGAGTATCTGGATAAGAACGGCAAATATGATATCTTCCTGCAAGTAAAGCCCCGTGACCGCGAATATCATATCGGAGCGCTTTACGATATGCTGTTTTGCGCCGGAGACGGCGAACGTCTGACGCAGGATAACCTTGTCGCAATCGAACAGAATTCCGTCAAGGCGAATGTTCAGAAAGAGGGGCTGTTACACCGTGCAAAGAACCGTCCGATACAAGAATCTGAAATTGAGAAGCAGGAATCGGCGTCATCGGAGACTGAGAGCAAAACGGATGTGGAGGATGATGAGCCTTGAACTTTGCAACAACACTCCTTCTATGCCTGGTATGCTCTGTTTTTGCATTCAAGGTGACGAAGGACAGGCGTTCGCTTACCGATGTGGTTTCTATGGGAAGGAAGTACCGCCGTCATAGCAAAGAAGTAGAAGCCTCCGCACTTGAACTCGTTGTGACCGAATCCGGCAACACTGCCTTAAAACTCGATGCCAAGGGGAGCAAGGATTATGTGGCAGTGCATCTTTCCCGCAAAGAAGCACGAAAATTCAAAGCGGCATTTGCGGCAAGCAAAGGCGAGCCGTTAAGTCTATCCCTGCATCAGTATAAATCGGCGGCAAGAAATACTATGCCCTGTTTGAAAACCACCACGATAAGTATGCGCCGGTTGACCTGGAAGGTGTACAGGAAGAAAAGGTAAAAACCATCTGCCGCACGGCTCGAAGCGTGGCGGCGGCACTGTATTTCTTTTCTCTGCTGCTGTATTCCGTCAGCTTTACCGTGTCGGTCGTTTTGATTCTAGCTGCTACGGGACTTATTTACATCAACATCCCGTTTCTGCCGGATTCTACATGGGATGATGCCTGCGAGTTCATCAAACGCCCGAAAGAACCGCCAAAAAACGGTAATGAGGAGACGGATGTAGTCCCTTCAGCGGCATCCATCATCCTGCAAAACATCATGGACAAGTACGGCACAGCTGAACCTGAGCCGGAACCTGTAACGGTTAAGCCGGAAACGCCCAAGAAACCGGAACAGAAAGCCGAAAGCAAGCCGCCAGAACCCACGGATGTCGAGTCCATCCCGGACACGCCCCACCAGACAAAGCTTGAGGCGTCAAATCCTGCGTTTAAGCCGAAAGAGGTGTCGTTACCCTCTGAGCCAGCAAAAGCCTCAAGCGAGCCCGATTTGCCCGTTCTGGACGATGTTTCTCTGGACACGGATGAGGCAGCAGACGATACCCTCGCTCTGGATGCTGAAATCATAGACGAAGATGCGGGGGAAGTAAGCCTTACTGCTGACCCTGAACATGATGCCGATGCAGCGCTTGTCTCTTTTGAACAGGAAGCGGCTTTAGCTTCTGATGATGAAGACGATGCTGCGGCATTGGAGCGGGAACTCGCGGCACTGGAAGCAACATTGCCGACACCCACTACCTTCGACCCGTCCGGCATCGAGGAGGACGAAGACGATTCCGAGTCCTTTGACATGGATAGCTGGCTGGCGGAAGATGTTCCCGAGATTGAGCCTGACACCGAGGCTGAAATCGAGTTGGAGACTGCGGAACCTGAACTCACTGTTGAACCGGAACTCGAACCTGCAGAAACCGACTCTGAACCGCCCGCCAAAAAAGAAATCACGCCGAAACCGGCAGGGATGGAGTCTGACCAGAACGGAAAGAAAGATAAGGCTCCTGCTAATTCGGAGAAGTCTTCTGTTTCCGGCACAGAGAATCCCGTTAAGGTGAACGCCTTTACGAAACAGGAGAATCCTGTGCCCGTGGAAGAAAAGCCTGCGCCTAAACAAAAACCTGCAAAAGCCTCAAAGGCGAAAACGCCGAAAACCCCGGAATCTGGTACTTCCAAACCGGCTACGGCACCTGCTCCTGCTCCTGCGAAGAAACCGGAAGCGGATAACCGCAATGATGCTTCTTTGTTCGGTAGAGGGTTTCAGAACAGAACCACGAAAGGTTCAGGCGGCGGTAAGAAGAAAGCAAATCAATCCAAGAAACCAGAACCGTATTCGGAGGGCGAGCAGATGCGCTTCGATGGCATTTGATACGTTTTTACGGCAAATTCCTGAATTGAAACCGGCACTTGCACATTCTTGCGAACGGATAATAATGGAAATTGGTTGAGCAGCGTTTCTTGACCGTTTTAACTCTCAACCATAATCGGAAAACGGCTAACCTAGAACCGAGGAACATCATGGGTACTTTGAAAAGTTTTGCGGCACTTCTTCTGAGTGTCGCAGCCTTGCTGACTTCGGTGCTGGCTCTGAATGCGGCCCAGAAAAAAGCAGAGATGCAAAAGGCAGCTGCGCAGACGGTGACGAAAGCCGTTGTTGCTGCGCAGGAGGAAACGGCTCTTGCATCCGCTCTTGATTCTGATACCTGTGAAGCAAAGCTTCTGGGTATACAGGTCCTGAACACGGAAGTCGGGACACTGGACGCAACTGTCAGCACTGCGGGTCCGTTGGGGGCAATCGAGGCAAAGCTTAAACCTGAAAAGGAAGAGAGCGAAGAGAAGAAGCCGGACGGCACTGCTCAGGAATCCGCGCAGGAAAATCCCGCCAACAGGTCTGCGGACGACTACAACTATCCGGATTTTTGCGGACGGCTGTATATCCCTGCTGCGGGTATTGATGTCGCGCTGTACAACAACACATCTCAGGATACCTGCAACCGGACCGACAGTGCTGCGATTTTCCCGCATCGTCCTGAGGATGGCGGCAGCAATATCGTGGCTGACAACGAACTTGAATCGCTGACTTCCGTGGCGGTTGGGTCTACGGCATATGTCATCACGCCGGGCGGACAGCAAATCAACTATGTCTGCGTGGATGCGTTCAATGGTCACAACGATGTGACGGGCTATGATGCGCTCCAGAAAGATGACGGCACTGTCGTTTGGGGCAGCGCAGAACTCATCGTTTATACTTGCTTGGGTGATGCGTACAATGTTCGTGTTGCCTGCTTTAACCGCGCTTGATGGTCAGGAGGATTGAAAACACATGAGTAAAAAGACTAAGAATCGTCTCGCTGTTCCTACGCAGGAGCAGAAAGAGTTCGAGACGAATATCGAAGCCCCGAAAGAGGAGTTCGCCACTTCTCTGACTCCGGTTGCTGATACCAAGAAAAAGGAAGATACCGCCGAGGAGAAGAAAGAAGAGACTCCTAAATCTGAGCCCGCCGCTCCTGAAGAGAAGGAGGATTCTGCCCCTGAAAAGGCTGAGGAGACTCCCGATAAGGAGAAATCCGAGACTAAGACCGAAGATGTTCCTGCCAAGGACAAGTTCAAAAAGGACAAAAAGGCAGAGGTCAAGGAAGATAAGAAGCCCGAGACGAACAAGAAGGATGCCAAACCTTCTAAGAAGGGCGGCAGCAATGTCATTCTCGGTGTTAGCTGCGCCGTGATGGTCGCGGCAGTCGGTGTGATGGGTATGACGATGGTTCAGAACAAGAATGCTGACAAGTCCTCGATTCCCGCTGTTGGCGGTTCGTTCTCTGTGACCGGAAATGTCGCAGAGGATACTTCGTTCACCGAGCAGGCTGCGGTCGCCCCGTCTACGGCTCTCACCTCTGATGGTCGCCGGTGGGCGATGGGGGCATCCAATGTCCTGATTCAGGCTGAGGATGGGACCGGTGCTGTTGTTCCTGTGGATGCCGCTGAGACCTTCCAGTACGATGGCAAGAGCCTGTCCTTTGAGAAGGACGGTGCCACTTACATTGTGCGTATGGTTGCCGATTCCTATACCGGTGCTGCCCAGTACGCAGAGGAGCAGACCGATGAGAGTTTCACGGTCTCGGGTATGCGCTTCGCCGGAAACGGTCAGGTGCTGGTCGTGGTCGGTACTCGTTCTGCCGGTGACGATGAAGGCAATGCAGCTGTCCGCACTGCTGTTGCTGATATGCTCGAAAAGGCTGTGCCCGCACAGGGGTCCGGTAACATCACGCTCAATGGTGTTGCCGTAACTGCTGATGGCTGCGAGGCTTCCTTCTCGAACGGTCTGGCACTTGTTAAGAACGGCGATGGTGAGGTCAAGTTTACCCCGTCCTCTTATGATTCCGAGACCATCGCATTCGATGATGCCGGGACGACTGCGAGCGGCGCTGCTGTCACGCACAGCGACTATGCGAATGTGAATGATACCGAGGCATATCTCATCGAGTCCGATGAAGGCAACGTCATGGCGTTCACGAACAACGCCGACCTGCTGACCTCTGTTCTGGGACTTCAATAAATAGCATTTAGGAGATTGTATCGCATGAACAAGAAAAATATCGCAATGATTCTGAGTGTCGTTATGACTGCAAGCGTGATGCTGGCAGGCTGCGGCAAGAAGGCAGCTGTTCCTGCTGCCGATTCTACTGTTTCTTCCAGCGCAACGGGGGAGACTGCAACCGGTGAATCCGCTACGCCCGAGACCTCTACCGAGACTGTCACCGTGGATTACGGTGTTGGTCTGAAAAAGAACGGTTATTTCAAGGGTGTCAAGGCAAAGAAGCTGGTTACTCTGCCTGCTGATTACGCCAACATCCAGATTCCCCGCGACGAACTCGATTTGAAGGATATGGATGCCTCTGTGACTTCTACTATCAGCCAGATTACGAGCAGCTACGGTGACCGCGTGAAAGTCGAACGCTCCGCTCAGGCTGGCGATGAGGTCGTTGTCGATTATGAGGGCACTTATAACGGCGAGCGGTTTACCGGAAGCACGGCAGGGGATTCCAAAATCGTTATCGGAGCAGGGTATTTTGTTTCCGGATTTGAGGACCAGCTGATTGGACATTTCGCCGGTGAGGTCTTTGACATCACGGTGACTTTCCCGGACGAGTACCCTGCCACCACTGACCTCGAAGGCAATGAGATTGCGCTGGCCGGTCAGGATGTTGTTTTCCGCATCACCTTGAAAGAAGTCGATGAAATCAAGCTGACCGACCAGAATGTGAAGGACAATATTGCTACACAGGATGGCTTTGTTCTGAGTGATGGTTCTGCGGTAGATACCGTCGAGAAGTTGAAACAGTATTACACCGAGACCTACGAGCGCGATTCTCTGAAGACTGCGGTTTACAGCTACATCATCGACAACACTACGGTTGGTGAGATTCCCCAGAGTATCCTTGATGACCAGCGTGAGTCCTATCGTCAGGAAATCAAGGCGATTGCAGCCAGCTACAATATCTCCGAGGAGGAGTACCTGCAGCAGGTAGGTGCCGAGTCTGAGGATGCTCTGCTCGATACCTACAACGACCAAATCAGAACAGCGTCACGAGCCTGCTTATCTTCCAGGCTATTCGCCGAGGAGCAGCACATCAAGGTCACGGACGCAGATGTGAACGCCTATTTCGGCAACGATGAACTCTCTGTCAAACAGGCAAAGAGTTATTACGGCGAAGAATTCCTCAACCAGAGTGTTCTATTCGATAAGGTCTATACATGGCTGGTAGACCATGCGTCTATCGTATAAATTTCTTGTTCTTTTTGCTTGACGAGGTGTGCGAACCGAATAGAATAGGTATTGTACGATAGATACCATTCTACTTCAGGCGTTTTGCGCTCGTACGATTCACAATTTGTCGAAAGGCAGACTTCCTATTTCACATAGGGGTCTGCTTTTTTATTTTAAATTTCGTCTTTTGAAAGGAGACAATTATCATGACTAACGTCAACAATTTCGCTATTATCGGTCATCTGACTGCAGATGCAGAGGAGTTCAACATCGGCAACAACACATATGTCAGCTTCCGCGTTGCTGTCAACCGTGGTCAGAACAAGGATGCGTCTTTCATCCCTGTCCGCGCCCCGAAGAAGTTCATCAGCGACACCCTGCGTGCCAAGCTTACCAAGGGTGCCAGCGTTCTGGTTTCCGGTCGTTTCGAGTCCGGCCACTACGAGAAGGATGGTCAGAAAAAGTTCTATGACTATCTGAGCGCAGCCACTATCCAGCACGATGTCAACGGCGGCTTTTCCGAAGGCTTGCTGATGGGCAATCTGACTGCTGATGTGGTGACGCGCAACACCCAGAACGGCGGCACGATGGTTACCTTTACCGTCGCCAGCAACCGTTCTTATCAGAAGAACGGCAACTGGGAGAACGCCACTTCTTATGTATCCTGCGCCGCGAACGGCAAGACTGCCGAGTTCATCGCCGCTCACTTCCATAAGGGTGACCCCATCATGCTTGTCGGTGTGCTGACCAGCAACCAGTACCAGAACAAGGACGGTCAGAACCGCACCTCCTATACGGTGTGGGTCGAGAAGGCATCTTTCGCAAGTCGCAAGAACGCCTCTCAGAATGGTACTGTTCCTGCCGCGAATGCTGCTCCCGCTCAGGCTACTCCTGCCGCCGCACCGGCTGTTCCTGCTGCACCTGCTGTTGCACAGCCTTCCTACGGCAACTACACGGGTGACGACTTCGCCGATATCGACGAGGATGACCTGCCGTTCTAATTCCAAGACCCCGCGAGCTGCGCTATCAGGCTATACGGGCGTATTCTAAAATCATTATAACAACGCCGGAACTTTTCTTCTTGAAAGGTTCCGGCATAATTTTTAAGGAGTGTACAAAAAATGGCTAAAGTTTCTTCTTCCGCTATGTGGAGTGCTACCGGCATGGCAAATGTTCAGGCTTCCGCAATTCCCGCATACCTAAAGGACAAGGGTCTTTATGATGGCTCGGCTTTCATAAACGACCCAGATGCGTGTTCCATCTATCAGGAAGCCCCGTTTCAGAATACCAATCTTTGCTCGCAAGGCTTATTGTTTTTGGATTTCGCAAAAGCTTTGTGCCGCGCCGAGATGATAAATGCCGGTATCACGGTAGGCGCATATTCCGTCAACAAAACAGGTAACTGCCTTGCTGAATGGGTCTATAACGACTGCTTTACGCTGGCATCCGCACCGTCCGCACCTACCGGCAATTCGCTTTGCCTCAGCTACGATAATACGACAGGGTATTTCGGTGCCTCTGTCGGTATGGGTTCCGTTGATGTGACAAGGGTCGGCTATGCGCCGTTCTTCTTTGCAATGTGGGGTCTGTTCCTCCAGAATATCGACGGTTTCGAGAATGCTTTCACACGGTATTGCAACACGCCTGAGCAAAACGATAAGCTTCGCCAGAAACTCGCGTGTAAGATGTCTGGTACGATTCATGATGCCATGCAGAAAGGTGACTTGAATCCTGCCTCGCCCTCGAACACATCGGTGCGCCGTCTGACTGAAACACAGGTGAGAAGTGCAAAGTTTGCTCCTTCCACCATTTATGGCACTTTCAAGGTTATGAACCTGAAAGCTACTGGTCAGTCTAAGATTCCTTCTTTCAAGTCCACCAGAAAGTTTGTTGGTGCTTTCGCGGATAAGAATCGTGTTCTGTCCGAAGAAGAGAAGGGTCTCGTCCCGCAGATTGACGACGAATATATCCTGCCTAAGGAAGTTGTTGCCGTCTGCCATCTGATTGCCGAAACTCGTGGTTCTAAGCGCCCGATGACGAATGTCATGCTGCGCGGTGACCCGTCTGTCGGTAAGACTGCAGGTGCGCGTGCTATTGCCGCTGGTTTGGGTTTGCCGTACACCTTCATTACCTGCAATGCGGGCACTGAGATGTACAACTTCATCGGCGATATGATGCCGGTCGATTCTTCTGCCACTTCTGAGAGTATCAATGCCGAGTTGTTCAAGAACCTGCCGAGCGCCACCGATATCAGCATTGACCCTGTGAACGCATACATGGCTATCACGGGCGTTTCTAAGCCGGATGCTACCGAGACTGAGTGCATGACGGAACTGTTCCGTAAGCAGCTTAGCCTCTGCGCTGATGCCTGCAAGAACGGCTTCAAGTATGTGGAGAGCCCTCTGGTTCGCGCCATCCGAAACGGTTGGGTCTGTGAGTTGCAGGAGCCGTCTCTGATTACTCGTCCTGCTGTTATGCCCGGTCTGAACGGTCTGCTTGATGAGACTGGCTGCGTGGTCCTGCCGACAGGTGAGATGCTGCATCGTCATCCTGACTGCATCATCATTTCTACGCTGAACATCGACCTGGAAGGTTGCCGGCCTTTGAACCAGTCGTTCATTGACCGCCACCACATCATCATGGATATGGTCACGCCCTCTGAGGCTGTTATCGAGAGCCGTATTCGCGGTATGACCGGATGCGATGATACCGTACCTTTGAAGCAGATGATTGCCTTCGTCAAGGAAATCGCTGAAATCTGTGCAAGGTTCGGTGCCACCGATGGCAACGTGAACTCTATGCGTTCGCTTGCCAACTGGGTGCAGGCCGGTTCTATCACTGGCAACTATGCAACTGCAGCTACCTGGACGGTCATCAGCGGTGCCACATCTGATTTGGCTACCCGCGAAGAACTTGTTCGCAAGCTGGCAAACTATCAGTTCTAATCATCTCATAAGGCCTCGCTGTTCGTCAGCGGGGCTATTTTTTGTGCGGGGAAAAGAGCAATATGCAACTTCGCTAAATAGGAATTTAGCGAAATGTAGGGGAGTTTATAGGACTCTTGCCGATTTTATAGACGATGCATCGTCCATTGCATACACAGCTGCGGTCAACCAGCGAAATTGCGCTTGTAAGCGCTCGAGAACGAACAACGACATACAGACATCTTGTTGCGAACAAACTGTACAACACAAACCATTCTGTACGCGATGTATTGCTGCATCAGCATCCGATTGACTGTTGGTGTTACCGCCACTGATACGCTGCTCGACCTCGAACCGATGCTGCTAACGGTCAGCACAGACCTACAGGCTCGCGGCGTATTGATACGCGGCAGCTTAGTCCAGAACGGAATTGTGTCAGAGTACAAGTATCATAGGCCGAAACTAATCACTGCAGCTTTCGGGTATCAGCTGTTTCCCTGCCGCTTCTCGTAATTCAGTATTTTCTTAAAAACTCGCGTTCGTGTTGCTGTGAACTTCCACTATGCAACTTAGTTACAAAATTCACAAAGTATTTGTTAGTAAGTCCACATTGCAAGACTGTATAGTTGCCAGTCCCCTACCCTTCTCGAAAAAAATGTCGCACGCTTTTTGTTGGTATCCCCTTTCACACAAAAAAAGAGACAGACGCTTTTCCAGAATCTCTGGAATCGTATCTGTCTCTTTTATTGTTTATTGGGCGCTTGCTCTCACAGCCACGGAAACGCGCTTCTGCGGGCTTCTTGTCTGCACGAGGGTCCTTATACCCCCAAGCGTCAGAGGGCTTGTCTGCGCCCTTCCATGCCCCGTCTGTGACTGAGCATTATCACTGCCACGCAATTGGTTCTCTTCTTGCGAGTTCAGGAGCGTTTAAAAGGAGTGCCAGGATTGCAAACCGATAGGTCACAATTTCTCCGCAATCCATAGCAATACGGATATCCTGCGCATACACGACTTCGTTGAGGACCTTAAATTTCATCGTCTGTTAAAATAGAAGGAAAATCTGCTTGTTGTTGGCTACCTTTGTACCGCGTTTGCGAGCCTGGTCGGGCATATATGCAAATGACTTCCTTGGCATTCGGGAGAAACATAGACGGGGTCACTCCCCTCCCCTGCTGTTTCGTTTTTCCTCGAAACTCAGCAGAAATCTCGGGTTATGATATGCCCCTTCCCTGCCCTGCTCACTTTTTCGATTTCCTCACGCAGGACCCGATTCGCAATGGTGCCAACGCGCAAATCCCTCATAGATTGCCTGCAAACTCGAAGCATTCAGAGATTTCCGGTCGAAAAGCGTACGAGGATTCTTGTCTTGTCGTTTTCCATCGATGCTGCTCGCCTCATTCGATAGACTCAATCTTCTCTTTGAGTTTTGTTGCGATATCGATGACCTCATTCAAGGCTGCAATGTCAGCTTCACGGGATTCCTTAGAAACGCCACGAAGAGCCTTGACAAAGTTTCTGCTGGTATATGCCTGCTGCAGTTTCTTCACCATGCGCGGAGTAGCTTTCTGGATGATGCTGGTATTATTCTCGGCAACATCCCGTTCCTTCTTCACCAAATCCCGAGCAGCCTCTCTCTGACCGGCATGCTCAATGGCTGCTACTTTCTTCGGCAGAGCCGGACTCTTTTGCCTGCCGTATTCCTCTGCCTTTGCTTTCAGGTCATTGATGTTTTCATCAAAATACTGCAAAGCTTTTTCATAGGCAGCTTCATAGTCTTTTGATGTCCCCTGCCGCTGTACATCAAACAGGTATTCACGGAAAGTGTCGTGCAGGGTATCGCGCATCACTTCAATGTGGTTCTTCCCTGCACCCTCGGAGTCATCACCATAGCAGTTTATGTTACTTAATGCAACAAAGCGTTTGGCAATCTCTTCCTGCTTATCGTCCTCAAAGCGCAGATAGGTCTCACACTCGCTACGGGTCAGAATTTTCGCGTTAAGAAGCTCCTTCAAATCACCTTTCAGCTTATCCTCAATACGTGCATCACGCTCGATGGTACGAGGATTGACGGAACTCACGGTCTTGGTTGCTCCGAGCGCCTTTTCCCTGCTCATATTGTAAGGAGCCTGCTGCAGGCAGTTGATGAACTCAGCGATTGCCTGACGGCGAACAGCCTCATCGCCGAAGCCGCCGCGAACTTGAAGGTTCGCGCTATAGAGGAGAACTTTCTTCTCATTTGCGGTAAGAGGCGTGGTAATCACATTGCAGTTGCGTACCACATTCCAAGAGGAATCCCCTTGCTCTTCCAGATACTTCAGAGCACGGAAACGGCGTTCACCGGAAAGAAGAACATAAACCTCTCTCCCCTCTTCCTCAGTCGGGGAAAGACTACAAGGTTGTGCATCAGACCATTGCGCTTGATATCTTCTGACAGGATTCGGATATCATCTTCCTCGTCCAGATTACGGAAAATCTCGTTATCGGGGTTCGTGCGGATATTCGAGAGAGCAATATCCTTGTTTGCGTACTCGACCTTATGCTGTGCCGAGAACAGTGAGTTATAGAAAGCACCAGCGTCGTTGCTATTTACCTGTTTCAGAGCATTGATGTCCGGAAGCTTCGGCGTTGCCTTCGTCCCCTTCTTCTTTGTTAGAGCCATCTTATTTCACCTCCAGCTTCGCAAGACGCTCTTTGAGTTCTTTGTATGTCTGCTTATAAGCAATGGATACTGGCTGCTTAGCAGCGGAGAAGCATACCGGCTGGTGGTTGGTGACAGCCATACCGACAGAAAGGCTATGGGGAATCTCAGACTTAAACAGAGAGGAACCCAAAACCTCCTGGCACTGCGCACGAATCAGACGAGTCGCAGCAGCCTTCTTCATGACAGAAGTAAGCAGCACCCTACCCCCTTCAGACGGCTTCCCGGCGTATTGTACAGCTCGTTGCAGAGCGCAAAGGTTCGGAAAGCGGATTCCTGAGAGTTTGCTTCACACATGGTAGGAATCAAAACATAATCCGCCGCGTTGATAGCATTCGTCAAAAGCAGAGAGTCGCGGGTCGGCTGGGTATCAATGAGGATATAATCGTACTCATCGCGGACCTGACTCAGAAAATAGTACAGGAAATCAGCAATGCTGGCAATCTGCTTAGAACTGTCCTTCTTTGCAATGATGGTAGCATCCTCAAACAGTTCCGGCATTCTCTGGTTGATGCGAGGTGTCTGAGAACTGGCAGGAATCATCTGGACATTATCGCCGTATTCTGTCTCCGTGATATAATCCTTAGTATTGGTATAACGGAAACCAGTGAACATGTCGTATAGAGCCTTGCCGTCATACATGCCGCCAGCAATCTCGCCCTGACCGTCACTCAGCGCACTGGTCAGGTTGCCCTGCGGGTCTGTGTCGATGCAGAGAACTCTCTTGCCGTCCTCCCCCATCAGATATGCCAGATTGGAGGCTGTGACAGTTTTGCCCGTGCCGCCTTTCTCGATGGCGATTGTGATAATCTTTGCAGCCATTTCATTTACCTCGTTTTGCGTAAGACTTGCGTACATGTTGCTGTGATTCGCACTTCTGCCGTTTCCGTTCTGAATGCAGAAGTGTCAAAGACTCCGGTCTGTGTTGCTGTAAATCCGCAGAAAGCTGTTTTCAGCTGTCTCTCCCCTCTTGCGACTTGCGTACATGTTGCTGTTCGCTTAAATTTCAGCGAAAAGTCCTCAAGGAGAAAAGTCTTGGATAAAATGCGACAACACTCAATGTCTTAATTATAACATGCAAAGAAGTAAAGTCAACACGATTCCTGCCGATTTGAAATATTAAATTTGCGACAAGAAATCTCAAAGACTTGCGTTCGTGTTGCTGTGGTTTATTTTCCGCAAAAGAAATAGCCCGCCAATCGGCGGGCTATCATCATACATCATCGAACATTGCGAGGTAGTTTGTCTTGAGTGCTGTGCCGGATTCGAGTGCTGCGAGGTTTTGCTCACCGAAAGCAATCGTTGCGGCGGAGTTCTCTACAAGGTCGTTGAAAATCACCTTACGGTAATAATGTGCGCTCTTGGTTCCCCCGTCCGCTTCCAGCATATGCTTGTACTTCGAGCAGATTCCGAAAGCCCAAGTCTTCAAACCGTTGTTGTCTTTGATAATTCGGTTCAGCGCAGCAAGGGCTTCTTCTGCCTGGTCCTGATTCTTTGTATTGGTCAGGATTCGTCCGAGAATCGTAAAGACATCATTGAAGATGTTGCGTTCCTTAGCGGACAGCTTCTCTTCGTAATCCTGATACTGTGCTTTTGCCTTTACTTCGTTTCGGGCAAGGCGATAACTCATACCGAGCACAGAATCAGACAACGGCAGATTGTACTGTTCGAGCGTCTCATCGCTTACTACGCGGCGTGCTTTACGAGGTTTTCTAGCAACCTCGCTCTCGAAGTTCTGATGCTCTTCGTGGAAGGCTCTGACCTTCTTCATCTCTTCAGCGTTTTTATACTTGATGAAGATATAAAGATACTCGTATTTGCGAACGCCGCGTTTTCTTACGGGTACATAGTCGAACCAGAGGTCCGTCATCTCATTGATTTCGTTCTTGACAGGAGCCAGAACATTCTTCTCGAAATCAGAGAACACCTTGTATTTCTCCGCGACTGTCTTTTCACGGCTGAACTTCGGTTCGCTGCTCGCGTCGTTCTTCGTCTTTTTGCGGTTCTGGCTTCTATTGATTTCATCCTTGGACGGCATCGAGAGCATTCCCTTAAACTCTTCAATGTCGAACATCTTGTACTTGTAACCAACGAGTTCACTGCGCTTATCCGGGAACTTGCGCAAGATTTCCTCGGTTACCGGCTCGAAAATCAAACCGTTATTATACGAGTAATCTCGATTGCCGTTATCGTAGGAAAGGATAATCTCGTAAATACGCATCGAATAGGTGCTCTGCATCATCAGAAGATATTCGATGCTATAGGAAGTATAGTTGCTGGTCAGCTGCGCAATGTCCCGCCAGATATCGGGATTGAAGCGCATCTTGATGGTCTTTTCCTTGAAGTTTACAATAGAACCCTTGCTGACCCAAGAAACCGACTTGATGGCGTCCGGACCATCCGGCACCCAGAATGTACGGTTCTCGAGGTTCTCAACCGTTTGCTGCAGATGCGGACGGTATCCGGTGCGCATCATATTAACGCCCGTCAGCTTCGAGAATTCCTGAAATGTGATGGTATAGTATTTCGATGCATCCAAATCGCTCTTCTGGTCGATTTTAGAAAGCAGCATAAAAAGAATCTTCTGCTCATTACGCGGCAAAGAATACTTCGTCTTCTGAATCAGTTCATTGCTCTTCGTGATGTAGGAGCCGAACGGTGGCTTAGTCGAATCCTGTCGCAGCAGCGCTCTGGTCTTTGCAGAAGCCTCTTCTGACTCATGACCTCGCCGACAACGACTTCGGTATCCTCGTTCTGTATGATATTATCATCAGTTTTCTTCATGGTATCGCAAGAGACAGCGTTTTCAGCAGCCTCGGCCTTTCTACAAGAATATGGTCAGCTTCCTACTTGTGATGTGCTATTCTGTGAAATGGTTACACTTATGACATTATAAATCATTTTACACTATATGTCAGGAAAAGTCAACGGAGATAGTTTAGACAGAGATTTTTTTTCTCTTATTTTTCTAGCTAAGAAATTATTAGATTATTCTCTTATAGCTTATATTTTATTTATTAAGTAGAAACGGAGGTTATTTTGCTTTTCGACAGAGATTGTTTTGCATTACGGAAGAGATTTTTTTGCGTTTCAACAGAGGTTGTTTGTCAGATAAAAGGAGGTTCTTTTTTCAAAATCTTAGAAAATAACCTCTGTTTACGCGAAAGAAACCTCCGTTTGGGCGTTTAGGTAGGCAAGTGCCGTGATAGGGGAGGGTCTTGACCAGCAGGGGAGCTCTCATCCTGAGAGAATAATTCGAAAGATGCAGCAGAACAGGACTGTTATGTAGCTCTATTATACGAGATGAGCACTGAAATGACAAGAAAGCAGGAGAGAGAGCTGGAATTTCAGAAAAATCGCGTTAATTATCTCTGGCAAGGTAACGCCCGAACCGAATCGGATGCCGCCTAAAAGGAAAATCGTAACCGGTAGCCTAGAAAAATTGTCGCGTAAAGAACCTCCGGTTTAAGGAAGCGTGCGTTCTTTCTCAGTTCTGGAATTTGTCGCGTTAAAAACCTCGGGTTAGATGCTGCCATCAGGTCTCTGTACTGGCGCTGGAATGCGATGTGTTCAGAGAGCAGGGGAGAGATGCTGAAATTTGTCGCGTTAATTATCTCTGGTTTGGGATATGCCTGTGTATCATTTGTTCTCAGAAAATTATCGCGTTAATAATCTCGTGGTCTACGTTGAGAACCGACAGCATCAGCCAGACAGAACCAGAAGGTATGGCGTGTAAACAATCTCCGTTTTGAGGACAGCGGGGGAGTAGTATCAACGACAGCTGATGATGGCCTGACCTACATGAACGAGTCAGCGATAGACCGGCTTGATGCACGCTTAAAATAATTGCGATAGCAATACAAGAAATCTCTGTTTACAGTGATGTCATGTACATAACATGTTCAGTCTGTAGAAATTGTGCTTCAAATAACAATGTGTATAAGAAATTTTGCGTTATTTGTGATGTAGAAACCTCTTGATGCCTGATTTCTGAAACCGATTTGTATAATAACAACGAGATATAACTATCTGTATATGTTATTCACCTAAAAATCTAGAACATGAAAAGAGGCAAAAATGAGTTTTTTATCGAGAAAAATTCATAATGCACACACTTTATAAAAAGAACGGTAATGCGTTCATTATAAAACGAGATTAGCGCAGCAAGGCTGCTTATTGCGGAGAAGAATAACGCGATTTTTTCGAGTATTACAAGAAGTATTTGCAGAAATGTGCTGAGTATTCCAACAAAGCCATTGAAAATCTTTAGGCTTTCAAGCGAAGATGCAGAAAAACAGGTTAATGTACTGTCCTGACTGTATATATCAATACAAACTATACAATATGGATTGATGCTTGATAATAATTGTCGCGTTAAGTATCTCTGTTTATCCATGTAATGCAGCAGCAGAATGGGCGTCCTTACTCGCAACAGAGGTTTGCGCATCCGGGAAAAAGCAGGAAGAAAGCCATCGACTTGCGAACGCCTGAAAATTATCGCGGTAATTATCTCTGCTATCTTGATGCCAAAGGGGAGTCCTGTAAAGAAGAGAAACTTCAAAAATCGCGAAAAGAAACTCCCTTTATGGAATCAATGAGGATAGCTGCCGGAAAACAGCAGGGAAGGGACTAGCCAAAAAGTCGCGTTAAATATCTCGGGTTAGTGCAGCCGTAGCAAACCATTCTGCAAATTTGTCACGTTAAAAACCTCGGGTATCGGTTAGGTGTGATGTCTTCTTGCAGCGGAGAAGAGGACTGGAAGGTAAAATTATCGCGTTAATAATCTCAGGGTAGTGTGCTTGTAATCGTCCAGAACGGAAAACTGAATAGGGCAGGCAGCAGAATTATCGCGTTAAGAATCTCCGTTTACCGGAAAAGCATCTTGAAAATAATCGCGTTAATTATCTCTGGTTAAGTGCGTGGGCGATGTAAAGTCGTATCAGTGAGTCCTAAACACAATAGCAACAAAGACGATAGCAACAGAGAATATAAAGAAAACGCGAAACAGCAACATGTACCGAAGTCTTGTCGAAAAGTGAAACCATTGTCGCGAGGAAAGCCAAAATATGTACAAACTAAGAACAAACGGCAATCATGGTTGTACTGAATACACATTCATGGTAAAATATAAGATGAAAAGAAAATGTAGTCGAAATGGTAATTTGAGATGCAGCTGACAGAAAAGTGGCTAAAAGAGACGCTGGAAAGGAACCCGCAGTTAAAAGTCAAGGTACAGGGCGGACAAAACAGCGAACTCGTACAGCCGGAAGAAGTAGAGAAACCAAAAACGAAATACGGAAACCATCGGGTGTATCTGTATGAGGATGAATATGTCTCGGGAGACAAGTACATCTCAGGGGCACGGCAAGCTGGTAGCGGTATTTGATTCCACGAAAGAGTATTGCCGATGGCTAGATTTACGGCTGATGGAAAAAGCCGGGACAATCTCAAATTTGGAACGCCAGAAAGAACTCGTCATCCAAGACGCATTCGTGTATGAGAAAAAGCGCGTACAGCGAATCGTGTACAAGGCAGACTTCTGATTATCTGGATGCGCAGGGCAAAACGATAGTCGAAGATGTGAAAGGCTTCGATTCAAAGTCCGGCAAGTACATGCAGACTGAGGCGTTTCGGTTGAAGTGGAAAGCTCCTGAAAGCAAAGTATCCAGAATACCATTTCGTGTTAGTGTAGAGTGAGAGTCATGGTCCAGAATTTAGAAAATCAGAATACACAAGGATGTTCTTCCGTTCAAGGGAAAAATCACAACGGTCATGTACTATGAGCCGGAGACAGGATTTGCTATCTTTAAAATCCGTCAAGAAGGGGAGACTAAAAGCAACACTGCGAAAGGGTATGTGCCGAATCCGGTTGCGGGTGCGAAAATCTTCTATAACGGGACTTGGAAAGAAGACCAGAAATTCGGTGGGTATTACATCGCCATCAGTAATTCGAAAATCGACTATGCGGGCGGCGGTAAAGACGCTATCATAGAACTTCTGTCCAGCGACATTTGTACCGGGTGTGGGACCTACGGTTGCAAAGAAAATCGTTGACCATTTCGGAAAAGATGCACTGTGGGTGATTGAGCGGGAACCGGAACGACTGAAAGAAATCTCCGGTATCGGTGTCAAGAGTGCAGACAGGATTCACGAAGGGTATATGCACATCGCCAATGACCAGGAACTGATTGCGCTCCTGCTGCCGTATCTCTCAATACAAAAAATAAACTCCGTTATCAAGAAATTCGGCACCGGGAAGATGGCCCTTGAAGAAATCAAGCAAAATCCGTATGTCCTGTACCAGAAATTCTCAGGTATCGGATTTGCAACGGCAGATAAAGTCGCGCTGGGCGGTTGTCAGATTGCGCGAGACGATATCCGGCGCGTGACGGCTATTCTCCTCTATGCTCTTGAAACGCAAGCGCAGATGGCAGGCAATACCTTTATCTGGGTAGATGACATGTACCGTGTCGTCAAAGAAACGATGCGGAATGTCCTGCATGAAGTTGCGTTCCCTGACGAAGTGATACGGAAAGCAGCCACGATAGCAAGAGAAGACAGTCTAGTCGTTGTACAGGGGTCTAAGCCTACGGATGGCAGAAAACCGATGTTCTGCATGTACCTGTACAAATACTGGTTTTATGAGTGCGACATTGCGTATCTCTGTACGATGATTCACACGAATTCAAACTCTACCTACGGTCTGGTGGACAGTCAGGATGTGGACGAAGCCATTGAAAGCATCGAGGCGGAGGATGGTTTCTCGCTGGATGACACGCAGAAAAACGCGGTTCGGACAGTGTTCGGCTCAGATATCAAGAATGTGACCGTGATTACCGGTGGCCCCGGCAGCGGTAAGACGACCATCATCAAGACCATTATCAAGACCTGGCAGATTGCAAGAGGGTTGAGATACAACGAGGATAGCATGTTGCTTTGTGCGCCTACGGGTCGTGCCTCTGCTCGAATGAGAGAAGCTACGGAGCAGCCCGCATCCACGATTCAGTCGGCATATTATTCCATGCACGGGGACTGTGAAGCAAGCATCATTGTGGTGGATGAGTTCTCGATGTGCAATCTGGAAACGGCGCACATGGTATTTGAACTCGCTTCACACGGCTGCAAACTCGTTATTGTAGGTGACCCGGACCAGCTTCCTGCCATCGGTGCCGGTAATGTGCTGCGTGACCTTATCCAGAGCGGGGTCGTTAATGTATGTAAGCTGTCTTCCTGCCACCGCAATGTAGGGTCTATTGTAGAGAACGCTATTCATATCAATACCGGTGAAACGACAGAGACCTTCAAGCAGGATGAACAGTTTGCATTGATTCCCGCAAAGGGTAAAGAGATGCGGAACATTGCATTGAGCAACTATTTCGCGTATGTAGAGAAGTACGGCGAACAGGTCACGGAAAAGAACGCCGATACCGCAGAGGTATATGAGGAAGGTATCAAGCAGGTATGTCTTCTGACTCCGACCAAGAAAAAGGGATGCGGGTCACTTTCGGCAACTGATATGAACCTTCTGATTCGTGATGAACTCAATCCCGCCACCGATGCGAACAGCTGGTTCTTCTCCAATTTCAAGAAGAAGGCTAAACCTGAACAGGGATTCGAGTACCGGCTCGGCGACCGCGTGATGCTCTGCAAGAACCACAAGAACAGTTTCGTCAACGGTGATATGGGTTTCATTGTAGATTATCAGGAAAAGGCGCTTGACCCGAATACAAGCGGTACAATTCATCACGCTTATACAATTCGTTTTGATAACCCCTGCGATGTAGAAGGGCGCGTTTATACGATGCTGGTAAGCAGAAAGACTTTACAGTCGGAATTCTCGCTCGCATACGCTATGACGGTGCATAAATCGCAGGGCTCTGAGTTTAAGGCTGTCGTGATTGGTTTGGAAAAAAGCTGGTCACGGCTATTACAGAGAAACCTTTTATATACTGCTGTTACGAGAGCCAAGAAGGAATGCAGGATTATCGGTGAGATGAAGACAGTCGATGAGGCTATTCTCACGAACGACATCGAGTACCGCAATACTCTGCTGGAAAGCAGACTCACGCATTTCGACAGAGAACGGTATGAGACCATTCATAGACGGAATGTAGAGGACAATGACTCTGATTGGAGGGACGATGATGACTGAGACTATGCAGTTGACAGATATCGGAATTACGCCGCGTAAAGCATCTCAGTTTGCTGCGAAAGGTATCTGTACTGTACGGGACCTGCTCATGTTCTATCCTACCAAATACCTCGATTTCAGAAACCCTATCAGCCTCGCGGATGGAAAGCAGTATGCGGGACAGCATGTAGCGGTCAGGGGACAGGTAGTTAGTACCAGAGTCATCAACGGAAAGCACTTCATGCTCCGTCTCTCGGACGGCAACAATTTTTGCTCGGTGTTCTGGTTCAATCAGTCGTATCGTGCCAGACAGTTCAGTGTAGGGCAGATGCTGGCGGTAGGCGGTGTCTCAAGCTGGAGCGATGAGTATAAGAGTCTGACGATATCGGCACCGGATTTCGTGTCGTGCGATTTGCAGACAGCGTTTTGCATCAAGCCGATATACCGGAAAATCAAGGGCATGTCGGACGAATATCTTCTGGATGCGATTGCACTGGCATTACCCTATATCCGTAAATGTGTCTCGGACCCTCTTACTGAAGAGCAGAGAAACGCACTGAGAGTTCCGGAACTTGCCCGTTGTGTGCGGATGGCACATGCGCCGCAGGACGAAACCGATATCATGCTTTCAAGACGCCGCCGAGCCGTGGATGTATTGTATCCGTTCTGCTACGGTCTGGAAGTAAAGAAGGCAGAAGCTGCAAAAGTATCTCCGTTTAGAATCAAAGACGCAGCGGCTGTCGTCAGGAAAGCCCAGAACGAATTGCCGTTTGAATTGACGGAAGACCAGAATAAGGCAGTGCGTCATGTTCTGGAAGAGATGCAACTGGGAAGCCGTGTGGATGCACTCGTTCAGGGTGATGTCGGTTGCGGCAAAACTGTCGTAGCGCAAATCGCAGCACTCGGTATGGCTATGAACGGATATCAGTGTGCGGTAATGTGTCCAACGCTGGTACTGGCCGGACAGCACTATGATGATTTCACGAATTTCCTCGCTAAGTTCGGGTACACTGCCGTGTTCCTGCACGGCGGCATGAAAGTCCGGGAAGAGAAGGCAGCGCTCGCGAAAAATTGCTTCGGGCGAAGCGAATGTTTGTGGTAGGTACACATTCTATCTTTTCCGATAAGGTCAAGTTCAAGAAACTTGGTCTTACGATTGTGGACGAGGAGCACCGATTCGGCGTAGAGCAGCGTGAGGGTCTTAAGCAGAAAGCAAAGGAAGGCGTTCATAATATCAGTATGAGCGCTACACCTATCCCGAGAACGCTGGCAACTACGCTGTACGGGGAAGGCACTGAAATCGTCAACATCCATACGATGCCTGCCGGGCGTAAACCCGTCAAGACTATTGTCTGGTCGAACGAGAATACCTGCATGGAATCCGTATATAAGCAAATCAAGCAAGGGCATCAGTGCTATGTTATCTGCCCGCTGATTGAGGATTCCGACTCCGATACTTTGGCGGGCGTAGAGTCGGTCGAAACGACCGCACAGAATCTCAAAGCCTGGTTCGCAAAATATCCTGGTGTTCGCATCGAGGCTATCTCCGGGGACATGAAAGCTAAGGATGTGCAGGCTGGCATCGATAAGTTCGCAGCAGGCAGCGCCGATATCCTAATTTCTACAACGATTGTAGAGGTCGGCGTCAATGTTCCGAACTCGACCGTAATCGTCATCAAAAACGCCGAGCGGTTCGGATTGGCACAGCTGCATCAGCTTCGCGGTCGTGTCGGGCGCAGCAGCTTTCAGAGTTATTGCGTACTCCTTTCTCAGGACAAGGAAAACGAACGCCTTCAAACGATGGCAGCGACAACGGACGGCTTCAAGATTGCAGAGAAAGACCTTGAACTGCGCGGCACCGGACAGATTCTCGGTGTGAAACAGAGCGGAAAAGATATGTACATGGAAACGATGCTGAAATATCCGAAGCTGTATAAGGAAATCCGGACTCAGGCTTCCAAGGATGTTTTGCTCGCTGCGAAAAAATCTTGACCGCGCTTGCGAACGGCAGATAATAAGGATAGGACTTACCATAAATTTGGCATTACCGGTTGGTGATGCCAAGTTTTTCAGGTAAAGTCATGGTTGTATTAAATACACGTTATTTATCGGAGGAAGAATATGCAATTCTTTAATACGAAGAAACCGGCAGCAGATACCGCTGCGCTGGATGCCGCAGAGGAACATAAGCAGAGTATCGGTGACCAAGTGATGGAAGCATTGGGTGTCGGGGATGGTGCCGAGGAGCGGATGCATCCTGAGGAAGACACCGAAATTATGATGCCGAAGAAAAACCAGAGTCAGTTGGCGGCTGAGGAGATGATGAAGCAGCATGAGAGCATCTGTGTGATTTCCCCGGATGCCGTCATCAAGGGTGGTATCGAAGTGAAGGACGCCGTCATGGTGGCGGGGCGCGTGATGGGTGATATCGTGGCAGCTATCGTCACCTGTGTCGGAGAGCAGTGCTACATTGAAGGCAATGTGAAATGCGCCGAGTTGCAGATGCACGGCGGCAAAATCAAGGGAAACATTGAGGCAGATACGAAGGCTGTCGTCAATGGTGCCATCGAAGGCAATATCACCTGTAAGGAAGATGTGTTCGGGGAACATGCAGCGGTCATCGGTGAGTATATCCGGTGCGGGGTCCTGACGGTCGAGCCGGGTGCCAGAATCGCTGCAAAAATCGAGATGACAAAGCCCGGCGACAAGGAAGAGCGTGAGGCAGAAAAGCCTCTGGTTCACTACGATGTCCCGGGCACGGATGCCGTTAAGCCGGGTGACAAGAATTACCCAAAAATCGAGAAACACATGGATAAGCCCAAGAACGACGATAACAAAGCAAAGCACTAAGCGGCTTTGCAACAAGAGGTAGATAAAACATTGAATAAGCTGAAAGCTATCTGGAAAATTGAAGAACTGCGAGGGAAAATCCTCGTAACGCTTCTTCTGCTCTTGGCGTTCCGGCTCGGCTGCTGCCTTCCGGTTCCGTTCGTGTCGAATACCGCTCTGGATGCGATGTTCTCGAACAACAGCATCTTCGGGTACATGAACATGCTCTCCGGCGGTGCGCTTTCGAGAAGCGCGTTCTTTGCGCTCGGCGTGAGCCCGTATATCAACGCATCCATCATCACGCAGCTGTTGTGTGTGGCGTTTCCCAGCTGGGAAGCCTTGCAGAAGGAAACGACCGGCAAGGATAAACTGGATGAATACACGAAGCGAATCGCCCTTGCGATGGCAGTTGTAATGAGTGTCGGGTACTATTACGTTCTCCGCAATTACGGTGCCTTGAAGTACACGGCTGGTAAGAGTGGTATCTTTGCAGCCATTGTCATCATCGCAACCTTCCTCGCCGGGTCTCAGATTTCCGTCTGGCTGGGCGGACGAATCGATGAATACGGTATCGGAAACGGTGTGTCACTGCTGATTTTTGCCGGTATCGTATCACGATGGAGCGATATCAACTCTATCGTTACGAATGTCGTCGGCAAGGTCAAGGTGGGAGAATGGCTCTATTCTCTCATTGGGATTCTGACAGCAGTCGCAATGCTCGCGGCAGTGTGGTTCGTGACCTACAGTGATGGTGCAGAGCGCAGAGTGCCGGTCCAGTACGCAGCCAGAACGCAGCGGGTACGTCCGGCAGCATCCTATATTCCCATCAAGCTGCTGATGAGCGGCGTTATGCCTATCATCTTCGCTGGCGTTATCATGAGCCTTCCCGCAACGCTGGACATGTTCATTGACGCCACTAAGCATCAGAGACTGCACGCGGTATTGTCGGTGTTCACGACCGAGAGTTGGCTGTATTGCCTTCTGTATGTATTGCTGATTGCAGCGTTCAACTTCTTCTATATCGAGATTCAGTTTGATGCCGTATCGATGGCGGGAAGCCTTCGCAAGCAGGGTGGCACGATTCCCGGTATTCGTCCGGGAACGCCTACTACGGATATGCTCAATAAGGCGCTTCATCGTATGGCACTTACCGGTTCTTTCTATCTGGCAGCGATTGCTTTGACGCCTATGGTGTTCAGCGCCATGAGCGGGGTGCGGATTTCTTTCGGCGGAACCAGTCTTATGATTCTGACAGGTGTGGCTCTCGAAGTTGTGAGAAGCATTGAGGGGTATATGACGGTTCGACACCAGTAAAGGATTTTTGGGATAAGTCCTACCTGCGGTACAGGAGCAATCTTGACCAGCATGTAGGACGCAGGCATTGGATACTTATGTACCTGCAGATGTTAACCCAGTATGCAGCTCTACTTAGTAAGTATCTTTAGCCAAGGGTTACACAACCTTCTGCTTCGGCAGAAGAGATTTATCGTAAAGGAGGTAGCGTATATGGCTACTGTATATGTGCTCAACAAAGACGGTAAACCTTTGATGCCGACGACTCGCTGTGGTCATATCCGTCACCTTCTGAAAGAGAAGAAAGCACGAGTCGTTAGAACAAATCCGTTTACCATTAAACTGGTGTACGAAACGGATGATGTGGTGCAGCCCCTCTATTTAGGCATCGACCCCGGCAGAACCAATATCGGAGTCGCAGTAGTCAAAGTGGACGGTACTGCGGTCTTTACTGCTCATCTGGAAACACGCAATAAGGAAATTCCCAAACTGATGGTGAAACGCAAAGAACACCGTCAGGGGCGCAGACATTACCGTCGCTGCAAGCGCCAGCGCCGCGCCGCTGCACACGGAACTTTATCCAAAAAGTGCAAGAAGCAAGACACGGCGCAAGGCGGTAATATCAGTAAGCGTGCTCAAACGATAGGTGTTTTTGAACGCAATCTGCCCGGTTGCGAGAATTCCGTCCTTTGCATTGGCATCAAGAACAAGGAAGCGCGATTTAACAACCGAGTCAGACCCGCTAGGTGGCTTACACCTACTGCCAATCAGCTTTTGCTGACGCACGTCAACTTTGTGAAAAAGATTTGCAAATTTCTTCCTATCAGTGATGTTGTACTCGAAATCAACAAATTTGCGTTTATGGCATTGGACAATCCCAATATTCAGAAGTGGCAATATCAACAAGGTCCTCTATATCAAAAGGGCAGCCTTGAAAACGCTGTTTCTGAACAGCAAGACCATCATTGCCTGTTTTGCGAGAAGACGATAGAGCATTATCATCATGTGATTCTAAGAAGCGAAAACGGCAGCGACACTATTGCTAACATCGTTGGATTGTGTGCAGAACACCACGACCTTATACATAAGGATGACAAGTTAAAAGAAGAACTTGCAAAAAAGAAGCAGGGTCTCAATAAAAAGTATGGCGCATTGAGTGTGTTGAACCAAATCATCCCGGCGCTTACGTATGAGTTGGGTTCTCGTTTTCAAGGTCACTTTTATGTGACAACGGGAAAAAGTACATACGATTACCGTGCAGCACACAGCGTAAGCAAAGACCACTGGTTGGATGCTTATTGTATTGCCTGCTCCGTTCTACCGGACGGTTGCTTTGACAATACAATCAATAGTCGTGTTCCCTATGAATTGAAGCAATTCAGAAGGCATGACCGTCAGGTTTGCCAACAACAAAATGTAAAGAGAAAATACTATCTTGATAAAAAGTTGGTTGCGACAAATCGTCACAAGGCCATTAAACAAGAAACAGACAGCTTGGAAGAGTATCGCAACAATGGCGGCACAACGGACAAACTCGTTGTTAAGGAACATAAGCCTACAAACAAAAGACTGAATCGTATCCTTCCCGGTGCGCTTATGGCGGCGAATGGAAAACTAAACGTCATGGTGGCATCAAGAGGCTTACACAATGGGATACCAGACAATTATGTTTTTGACAATAACAGCAAAGCCAAACCATCAAAATGTACGTTATAACAAAAATAAAGGCATCGTCTTTGTATCAAATTCGGTGTCGTAACCAGAAGAACGCAGCAGGAAAGCAGCAAAACGAATATGAGCATAGCAAAAATCGAAACGGCATCCGGCGTAACGTTGGTCCTCAATGGCAGTACAATATTTGCTTCCGATGATACCTCGTACTGGCTGCAAGGCTCTAAAGTTATCGGCGAAAATGGACATGTATACGGGCACGCGGAAACTATTCGAGACGCCCTGTGCCTCGTCTTGGCAAAATACGGCGGGTTAAAGGGCAACAGCACAAAACAAACAAAATCGGTAAAGGCGGTGAGAGCATGGTAGTGTATACGAAATCCGGTGTGACAGTGAATTGCTGTGGCAATCTCTTCATTGCATCGGACGGCAAGACATACAACCTCTGCGGCAGGATGTTGACATGCAGTGGCATAGTCATCAGCTACAACTGTCAGTCGAAAGACGAAGCAATGGGTACGGTCATAGGGCTGTACGGTGGTCGAAGATTTTAGGAGGTACAATAATGCAAACAGTCATGACGAACAGCGGCGTGGAGCTGCGTGTGGAAAGCAACATCATTTATACCACTGACTCCAAGGCATTCTGGCGCAGCGGTAACATGCTGGTTGGTAATGGCACGGTCATCAGCTACCAGTGCCGCTCGATGGATGAAGCAGTCGATATGGTCGCCGCCTTGTACAATGGCAGAAAAGCAGAAGCAGCGCAAGCATAACCCCCTACAAAATATATGCCGTTCACCTTTTTGGGTGGACGGCTTTTTATTTTGTAAATACAGAAATCTGAAGGAAAAGCAAGCTGATTTTACCAGCAGTTTGATATTCTGCGGTATGATTTCCAGCAATTTGATATTCTACGGTCAGTTGCACAGCCGTGCGAATTGCATACAATGGGAATTGAAGAACAAAAAGAGCGATGCAAGGCTGTATTTACAAAAAATCATGTGAGCGTTTTTGGTGTTCATTAAACGACACGAAATTCAACAAACGCGAAGAGAATACAAGAAAGGTGGATGAATCCGGCTGAGGCGGATAAAATCTTGCGCCGAGTAGTTTGAAGTCCGGACAATGGGACAGCTAAAGTGGTAGAATGAAACTAGGAATACCTAAAATCAGATTTAACCGAAAAAATCAAAAAAATCATGAATGATTAGTTGCTAAAAAACGTAACTGCTCGCTTATATACCCGACCAAAAGAAATGACCCAAATCTGTTTAGGAAGGATAGGCACAAAAGTGGCAAGAAGGAAAGCAAACGACTTGGAAAATTCAGATGTCGCTCATGGACATGATGGCATCGGAAAGCCCCGAATACACCGAAGAAGGCCCGGAAGAACTCTTGGACCCCGGCGAAGATACAGGGGACAGTGAAGGGAAGACGGATAAACCCTTTAAACTGGTGGCAAACAAGACCACGAAGGCAAAGGCGAGCATCTCCACGCAGGCGCTGAGTGTTGTGAAGGCGGTATATGCTGATACGGTCGAAACGAATTGGGAAGAATTGTTTGATGGTTTTGACAGGCTTTTATGCTATCACTTTCTCCTCCGGTATCGAGTTCGTGAATAAGGTCATCAACAAGTTCTCGTATGCTGAAGTCGTGTTCGGATGCGAGAAAATCATCGCCAACGACATTGCTGCCATTATGTCGGTGCAAATCGACAGCGTGCAGCGGCTCGCAAAATCTAAGTCGGCAGGAAACCTCGCGAACCGGCTCGATGACGGGTCCTTGCAGCTGTATGTATCGCGGGACACGAAATCGCACGAGAAAATCTTTATCTTGGAGAGCGCTGACCATAAGCGTGTCCGAGTCATCACCGGAAGTGCGAATATGTCGGCATCGGCGTTTTGCGGCATCCAGCGAGAGAATATCGTTTGCTTCGATGATGAGGCGGCATTTTCGCATTACAAGGTTCTGTTCGAGACCTTCAAGGAGACCTGCTCCGACAATGTCTCCTACAAGGCAGTCGTGAGCACCATGAATCAGGAAGATTATCTGAAAGAGAACATCAAAGAAGTACCCGTCTTCCAGTCCATTGAAAAGCAGAAGCTTGTCTTTCTGGAACAGGCCCAACCTGAGGACGAAGTGGAATACGAGATAGTCGCCGATGTCAAGAAGATGCAGGAGCTCGTCAAGCCAATCGTGCCTAAGATGCCGGTACAGGGTAACCGTATCGTGGTAGCATCGGAACCGATGCGTGTTTTTACGAAACGGTATACCGAGGTTCGGCGCGTAGCAGCTGAGGCTGTTAAGCAGCTTCCGAAACTGCATATCGATTATGATGCCGGGACCATGACCTTCAACGACGAGAATATCGACCTCAATCCGAATCTCAGCAAGGTGGCAAAGAACATCAAGAGCATCCAGAAATTCTTTTCAGGCATGGACTACTTTTACGGCGATGTCGAACAGGCCAAGAAGGACTACTTCAAGTATATGACCTGGTATCTGGCTACCCCGTTCATGGCGTATCTGCGGTATTTTGCCTCGAGGAACAATTACGACACCAAACTGTTCCCGATGTATGGCGTTATATACGGCGACTCAAACGGCGGCAAGACGACCTTTATCAAATTCCTTGTCAAACTCATGTGCGGCGAGACCGTCAAGATGAACACAACGGAGGATTTTACAGCCACAAGAATCGACGGCCTCAAACGAGTATGTGAGGGACTGCCGCTGAACATCGACGACCTCGCCAAGACCCAGTTCCAGAACCATTCAGAACGGGTAATCAAGAACGATGAATGGGGTATCTCAGACAGGCTCGTGAACTATCCTGCTGTATCTATCACATCGAATAAAATCACCTCGCTGACAAAAGACCTCTCGAAACGGGCTATCATCTGTCGAATCGGTGCTAAAATCGACAACGAGCGCGGTGCCAAGAACTCGAAGCGTGTGAATGAGAGTATGTCGGAGCTGACTACCGCGTTCTACGGGGAGTATGTCCGCCGGATGCTTATCTGCATCGATGAGATGACGACGGAAATGCGTGAAAATGCGAATGGCAAAGAATACTTCCCGGATATCTTCCATGCTTCGTCCAGTGTGATTGCAGATATCTTCGAGGCTTGCGGAATCGATTTGCCGGACTATGTGCGTATCCTGTATTACAACGACTACATGGGTGATGAGAGTATTGGTCGAGCTGCGATTGAGAAAATCGAACTGGCATGGCAGGCAGACCCGAGTAAGTTCCGGGTGGACAAGAAGCAGAATCGGCTCATTTATACCTATCCACAGGATGGACCTTGGTACGAACTGAAATACATAGCAGACGAGCTGCCGAACTCCCTCGAAGCAGAGATTTCTGGCGGCAACCAGCTTATCATGAACTACGAGCAGGCACAGGAATTGTTCGGCATCAAGTTCCGGCGCTGGCTGGGAATCTTTAACCTCTAATACTACTAAAGGCAGGTCCTTTCCGGAGCCTGCCTTTTTATTTCGCAAAAATAGTTGTCCATTCGTGCGAATTGCGTACCATGAAGTATACAGGCAAGCGGTATTGCCGCTGAAAACAACTATTGCGAGAAAGGAAAGACTATGAACGAGCAAAATTTCGTTGAAGATACGAAGGATTCTACCGAGGACATTCAGTATCAAGCGTATGTGGCACTGGTCGAGGATTTCAAAGAATTCATCGACACGACAGTAAAGGCCGGCAAGGATTCGTATAAGCATGTGGACTTGTTCAACGGCAAGTCTTTAGAGGAATCCGTGACGCATACTGTACCGCTGGACGATGACAAGGCACAGCTTCTAGCTGCGGTGTGCATGGACTTGGCAAACTCGACTCTGTGGCTGTATTATCACCAGAATAAGTTCAAGGATACAGAGTTCGCCGAGGTCGTCAACAACAACTATCCGAAATATCAGGTCCGAGTACAGCAGGAGATGAACCAAGAGGGAGGACAGTTTTATCTGCGCAGCTGGTATTCGCTGGCTCAGAAGATTTCCAGAGAGTGCCAGTTGAAGGAATACGAGGGCTACAAGCCCAAGGAGCAGATGACTTATGTGAATGTCTATATGCTTGTCTACGCTGCTATGAAGTCGCTGAGAAACGGGTCTTTGAGCCGTATCATGGCAAACATCGAACATGACTCCGATAAAATCGGGAATCTTGCGTTCTACTTCTTTACTTATATCCTCGAAGTGTTGGAAAGACCTCTTTGAGAACAAAAAAATGCCCTGCACATGCCGTTTTTTGGTGTATGCAGGGCTTCTTTATTTGTAGCACATGGGTCGGAACGATATGGCGGAACAATATAAAAATTTAATTGACATTGTTCCGATGCATTGTTCCGAAAGGCTGGTTTTGTTGCGGATGGGGCTTTGGTAGTTGCTATGAATTGTGCAAGGTTTACAAAAATTATGGTGGGATTTCTACATTTCACTCAGGCAAATTCTGCAATGTTAATGTCAAAGGCGCAAATTTTTGAAAAAGCGGTGCAGAAAATTTCTCTCAATAGGCTCATCCACAGAAAAACATGGAATGCAACCGAAAACCCGCTGGAAAAAGTGTGGATTTCAGCAAAAACTCGTTGGGAAAATGTGCAAGGACACAAAACTGGTAGGAGTTGCAACTCATACACAATACTGAGAGTTTTCTTCACTCGCGTTCATAAAAAATGGGTACGCCCGCACTATATCGGCATACCGATATACGACAACCAAATGATGCAGCGCAGCCCTCGCCGTTTCGTTTTGAATAATTTAGCCGCCGCATTCTCGTGACTTTAGTCGTGAGTTGGGCGGCTTTTCTCTTGATTTATAATCTCACATATGGTATAATAATTGTGGTGATATTATGCAACAATTCGTCAATAATAACTTGTCATATGGTAGAGGTTACGTCTACAATATTCAGTATCATATTGTGTGGTGTACAAAGTACAGGAAGCCCGTTTTAGTAAACGAAACAGAGCAATCGCTTAAAGAGTCTCTGCAGCAAACTGCTGAGACCTTAAAAATCAATATTGTAGAAATGGAATGCATGCCCGACCACATTCACCTGTTGGTGGAGTGTTCCCCGCAACACTTTATCCCGGATATGGTAAAAGTGCTTAAAGGTAATAGCGCAAGGTATATTTTTATGGCGTATTCCGAACTCAAAAAACAGCTTTGGGGAGGGCATCTTTGGAACCCAAGCTACTTTGTTGCAACCGTGAGCGATAGTACTCGTACTCAGATACAAGAATACATCGCTTCACAAAAGATGAAAGACTGAAAGAAAGGAGGCTTCACGATGAAGATTGTATCCAGCTACGGCATAGAGATTAAAAAGCAGCATATGTTTGATACCACGATTAAGATTTATCGTGAAGCTGTATCTTTCTTGATTAACTGCCTTAACAACGAGTGGCCTTATATTCAGGCTATCGACAAAGCAAAAGCACGGTTCAACTTTGCCGAAAAACTTGTCCATACAACGAAGAACAACGCGGCAAAATATGATTTCGATGCCAAGTTTTATAAGTTTCCGAGTTATCTGCGCCGTGCCGCCATACAGGCGGCTTTGGGTTCTATTAGTGGCTACCATAGTAACTATAAAAATTGGGAAACAAACGGCAAGGTTGGTAAAGAACCAAAACTTCAATGTGATAGATTTTGCTTCCCGGCTTTCTATAAGACCATTATGTATGAGGAAAGCAACAAACCCAACCAGTGCTATCTGAAGCTGTATAAAAACAGTGACTGGGTTTGGGTTTCTATAAAAATGCGTGCCACCGATGTTAAGTACATTTCGAAATACTGGTCGCATTGCGAAAAGAGTGCTCCTACTCTCGAAAAGAAGTACGGAAAATATTTTCTTCGCTTCGCTTTCGTGGAGAAGGTAGAACTCTCTGAAACCGAAATTCAAGACAGGCGCATCTGCGCTGTAGACCTTGGTCTCAATACTGACGCCGTGTGCAGCATCATGACTGCTGATGGAACTGTCCTTGCAAGAAAATTTATCAATTTTCCGAGTGAAAAAGACCATCTGTATC
>ENA-OQET01000222-OQET01000222.1-human-gut-metagenome-genome-assembly--contig:-NODE-222-length-31639-cov-6.299315_pt1 | contig 31639 bp, 30 predicted proteins | sample MGYA00242800_ERZ504645 | MGnify/ENA primary metagenome ERZ504645 (study PRJEB26092, sample SAMD00036308) | human gut metagenome | host: Homo sapiens | study: EMG produced TPA metagenomics assembly of... | reverse complement strand
GCTGTTCGCCCATTAAAGTGGCACGCGAGCTGGGTTCAGAACGTCGTGAGACAGTTCGGTCTCTATCTATCGTGGGCGTATGAAATTTGCGTGGCTCTGACACTAGTACGAGAGGACCGTGTTGGACCGACCTCTGGTTTACCGGTTGTGCCGCCAGGTGCATCGCCGGGTATCTAAGTCGGGATCGGATAAGTGCTGAAAGCATCTAAGTACGAAGCCGGCCACAAGATTAGATTTCTCAGGGTCGTCAAAGACGATGACGTTGATAGGATGCAGGTGTAAAGGTAGAGATACCAAAGCCGAGCATTACTAATTGCCCGTATGCTTTCCTTGTCAGGAAGGATGGGTGATATATACTTTCAGCTTCTTGAGAAGTACTTGAATTACTTGCTTGTTAGTCATGAATACATAAAGGATATTCAGGTGACTATTGCACGAAGGTTCCACCTCTTCCCATTCCGAACAGAGAAGTTAAGCTTCGTCACGCCGATGGTACTGCGCAAGTGGGAGAGTAGGTAGTCGCCGTCTTGATAGAAGCCCTGCAGCATCACAAGTGCCGCGGGGCTTTCTTTTTTTGCATGAGGGTAGAAAAAATGCCGCCGGCTCCGGGGAGCACGGCGGCGGAAGCGTCTCAATGTACCAGCGTGTTCATGCCTTCCACGATCCTGCCGCAGGAGAAGACGCACCTGATGCTGATGTCCTTGTCGATGATGAGAATGTCCGCATCCTTGCCCTTCTGGAGAGTGCCCTTTGACGAGTCGATACCGATAAGTTTTGCCGGAGTTTCTGAAGCCATACGGACAGCATCCGCAAGAGGTATAGCAGCTTTTTTTACCATTGTCCGTACCAGTGTATCCATGGTTGCCAGACTACCGACCAGAGAAGAATGGTCTGCTAATTTGCATACACCATTTTCGATAATATATCTGGGATCATTAATAGGCTCACCATCGTATGCCGCATATTTTAAAGCATCGGTAACAAGGCAGGTTTGTTCAACACCTTTTAATTTATAGACGAGTTTCAATATTGTTGCTGGCAGATGAATACCATCTGCTATGACTTCCACACTCATTCCGTCTGTGAGGTATACACTTTCTACGGTACCTTCGTATTTGTACTCACGGCGTTTATGGAATCCGGGCATAGCATTATAGAAATGTGCGGCATGGGTGAATCCTGATTCAAAGGCTGCCTTTATTTCAGGGTATTCAGCTTCAGTATGTGTGATTGCTGCCATAATTCCTTTTGAACGCATATACTGACCGAATTCATGTCCTCCAGGTAATTCCGGGCTGATATCCCAGCGTTTGATGCATTGAGTACTTTCTATGAGTGGGATATATTCATTGGGATCTGGATCTTTTAAAAACTCTTCCCATTGGCTTCCTGCCATTTTTTTATTAAGGTAAGGACCTTCGATGTGTAAGCCTTGAATGGTGCTTCCGGGTTCTTTCATTAGAGCTTCACAAGTTTTGACAGCCTGTTTGATATTCTCAAAACTGGTAGAAGATAGTGTTGGAAAAATAGATGTTGCTCCATGTTTCAAATGTGCCAGACTTGCTTTTTGAAAAGCTTCAGTGCTTCCCTCTGTAAAATCATATCCAGCTCCTCCGTGTGCATGCATGCTTATAAAACCTGGAACGATGTACATGCCTTTAGCATCAATCACGGTTGCACCAATGACTGCAAGATCGCTGTTGGTTACTTCTAGTATTTTTCCGTCGCTGATAAGGACAGATCCGTCTTTTAGCCATCCTTGCGGAGTGAGGATATGTCCGTTTATGATTTGTGTCAACATAAATATCGATTATTTAAAATGTAATTAAAATAGTTTATTGGTTCCTTCTACCAATTTACCCATTGCCCATACGGCACGTACATTTAAATCGCGGTCGAGAGCAATAATGTCTGCATCTTTTCTTTTTTCCAATGTTCCTTTCCGGTCAAGTACTCCCATGATGCGTGCTGGAGTTTCAGATGCCATTCTTACTGCATCTTCCAGTGGTATTTCAGCTTTTTGCACCATTGTACGAATCAAACGGTCCATGGTAGCGATACTTCCTGCCAGTGCGGAGCGGTCGGCTAATTTGCATACACCGTCTTCGATGATAACACGTGGGTCGAAAGCTTCTTTGCTGTCACTTGCTGCACATGCTAATGCATCTGTTATCAATGCAGTCTTTTCTACACCTTTTATTTTATGGACTAAGCGGAGAATTGTAGGAGGAACATGAATACCGTCTGCTACAACTTCTACTGTCATATCATCCATCAGATAAATACTTTCTACTGTTCCTTCATACTTATATTCGCGGCGTTTATGGAATCCAGGCATTGCATTATAGAAATGAGTTGCGTGGGTATATCCTACTTGGAATGCGGTATAAATGTCTTCAAATTCTGCTTGTGTATGACCTACTGCAGCCAGAACTCCTTTAGAGGTAATATATTTACCAAACTGCATAGCTCCAGGAAGTTCGGGAGCTGCATCCCAACGTTTGATACAATGAGTTTCTTCCAGTAAGGGGATATATTCTTCCGGAGTTGGATCTTTTATATTTTCGGGCATTTGACCGCCGGCCATTTTCATGTTGAAATAATGTCCTTCCAAATGAAGTCCAAGAACAGGACTGTCTGGTTCACTCATTAATTTTTCTGTAGTTTCGGCTGCAGCACGAATCATTGGTATTGTTGAAGAAGATAGAGTGGGGTATATACTTGTTGTCCCATGCTGCATGTGAGCTTTGATTGCTGTACGAAAAGCCTCTTCGTTGCCTTCCATAAAATCACGTCCTCCTCCTCCATGTACATGGATTTCAACTCCTCCCGGTACAATGTACATTCCTTTTGCATCGATGAGTGTAGCACCTACAATTGCCAGGTCACAATTTGTTACTTCTAGTATTTTGTTGTCCCTGATCAAGACAGAACCGTCTTTTAACCACCCTTGAGGAGTTAAAATACGTGCGTTAATTATTTGAGTTAACATAGGAATAAGATTTTATTTCTTTTATATTTTCTGCAAATTTAATTAATTGTCCGATAGATAATATGTTTATTTATGATTATAGCAGTAATTATTTAAAAAAATATTTGTTTTCTGCTCAAAAAGGAGATTTATATGAATATAATACCCTTTATGCGGAAAGGTCATAAACGCTTTTTTATTTGATAAGTCTTTCCATTAGAAGATAAATGAAACGTTAAGTATTTATTTTTATGAATAAAAAAATAGAAAGACTAGATAAAATGAATTATTATTTGTATCTTTGTCGCCCGATTTATATAGTATTGCGAATTGGGAAAGCTTAGTACATACAAGGTAGAATTAAAGAATATGTCTGAAGACGTATCTCATTATGAATATGTCTTGGACAATGATTTTTTTATCAGCATTGATGCTCCGGAGATACAGAAAGGAAAGCTGCGAGTTGCATTGACGGTAAAGAAAAGCATGGGAGTTTTTGTCTTAAACTTTCATACAGAAGGTTTTGTCGTTGTTCCATGTGACCGTTGTTTGGATGATATGGAAATTCCTGTTGATATAGATGATGAGCTGAAGGTAAAGATGGGAGCAACTTTCTCTGATGAAAATGACATTGTAGTAGTACCTGAAGAAGATGGTTACATCAATGTTGCATGGTTTATCTATGAATTCATTGCGTTGAGCCTTCCGATGAAACATGTACATGCTCCGGGAAAATGCAATAAAGCAATGATGGGAGCTTTGAGCAAGCATTTGCGTTCGTCTGCAGACGATGAGGATTATATGGATGATGTTGAAGAAAATGATGCAGACCCCGATGTGGAACGTGAAATCGATCCACGTTGGAAGGATTTGAAAAAAATATTAGATAATAATTAAATAAAGTTTTAGAAAAATGGCACATCCTAAAAGAAGACAATCAAAAACGAGAACTGCTAAGAGAAGAACTCACGATAAAGCAGTTGCTCCTACTTTGGCCATCTGCCCTAACTGCGGCGCATGGCATGTTTATCACACTGTATGTGGTGCTTGCGGTTATTACAGAGGTAAATTAGCTATCGAAAAAAGAAGCTGCTCTTTAATAAACGCTTTGTTGAACACGTTTGTGTGATTCACTGAAAGAATAAAGCCGGAGAGCTTTCGGCTCTTCCGGCTGTTTTTTTTATAGGAATATGCAAACTAAAATCTGAAATGATGGAAAAAATAAATGCTGTAATTACAGGAGTCGGTGGCTATGTACCTGACTATGTTTTGACCAATGAAGAACTGTCAAGAATGGTCGATACCAACGATGAGTGGATTATGACCCGTATTGGAGTAAAAGAAAGACGTATACTGAATGAAGAAGGATTAGGTACTTCTTATTTGGCACGTAAGGCTGCAAAACAATTAATGCAAAAAACAAATTCAGACCCTGATTCTATTGATTGCGTAATTGTTGCAACTACTACTCCTGACTATCATTTCCCTTCTACTGCCTCAATTTTGTGTGATAAATTGGGTTTGAAGAATGCGTATGCATTTGACTTGCAGGCTGCATGTAGTGGCTTTCTCTATGCTATGGAAACAGCTGCAAGTATGATTCAGTCTGGCAGACATAAAAAAAGTTATCATTGTTGGTGCTGATAAGATGTCATCAATGGTGAATTATTCAGATCGTGCTACATGTCCTATCTTTGGTGATGGCGCTGCTGCTTGCATGGTAGAAGCAACAACTGAAGATTATGGTATCATGGACTCAATATTGAGAACAGATGGCAAGGGATTGCCTTTCTTACATATGAAAGCGGGTGGTTCTGTATGTCCTCCTTCTTATTTTACTGTAGACAACAAGATGCATTATTTGTATCAGGAGGGTAGAACTGTATTTAAATATGCAGTTTCTAATATGTCGGATGTTACTGCTCAAATAGCTGAAAGAAACGGTTTGAATAAAGATAATATCAGCTGGATCGTCCCACATCAGGCGAATTTGCGTATTATTGATGCTGTTGCTTCTCGTTTAGAGGTTCCATTGGATAAAGTAATGATTAACATCCAACGTTATGGCAATACAAGTGCCGGAACATTGCCACTTTGTTTATGGGATTATGAAAAACAGTTGAAGAAAGGTGACAATATAATTTTCACTGCATTCGGAGCCGGATTTACTTGGGGTGCTGCGTATGTGAAGTGGGGTTATGATGGTAACAAGTAATGAACAATATTAATTAACACATACAAAAGAACGCATCCCAATACGGTGCGTTTTTTTGTATGTTACTAAAAAATAATTATGCACAAAGCCGGATTTGTAAATATTGTAGGTAATCCAAATGTCGGAAAATCTACATTGATGAACTTGTTGGTAGGAGAACGCATTTCTATTGCTACATTCAAGGCGCAGACAACTCGTCATCGTATTATGGGTATATTGAATACGGATGATATGCAGATTGTCTTCTCTGATACTCCAGGGGTTTTGAAGCCTAATTACAAACTTCAGGAGTCTATGTTGAACTTCTCTGAATCGGCATTGGTAGATGCAGATGTTTTGCTGTATGTGACTGATACGATAGAGAAGCCGGATAAGAATGCAGACTTTATGGAGAAGGTGCGTCGTGTTAAAGTTCCGGTTTTGCTGTTGATTAATAAAATTGATTTAACTAACCAGGAAGAACTGGTTAAGTTGGTTGAAGAATGGCATGAAATGTTGCCTGAAGCAGAAATTATACCTATCTCTGCAAAGGCAAAATTTAATGTCGATGTGGTGATGAAGCGTATTAAGGAGCTGATACCTGATTCTCCTCCTTATTTTGGCAAAGACCAGTTGACCGATAAGCCTGCTCGTTTCTTTGTAACTGAAATTATTCGTGAAAAGATTTTGTTATACTATGACAAAGAAATACCTTATGCGGTAGAGGTCGTAGTTGAACAGTTTAAAGAAGATGCCAAGAGTATTCATATTAATGCTGTTATTTATGTGGAGCGTGAATCTCAAAAAGGTATAATTATCGGACATCAGGGAAAAGCTTTGAAAAAAGTTGCTACCGAAGCACGTAAAACATTGGAACATTTTTTCCAAAAATCTATCTATCTGGAAACGTTTGTGAAAGTGGATAAAGATTGGAGAAGTTCTGACAAAGAGCTAAAGAATTTTGGTTATCAATTAGATTAACATTTCATCGGCTGTGACAGCCGTCAATCAATAAAAAAGTATGGGAAATTTAGTAGCAATCGTAGGACGTCCCAATGTGGGAAAGTCGACACTGTTTAATCGTCTGACTAAGACGCGTCAGGCAATTGTAAATGAACAGGCCGGAACAACCCGCGACCGCCAGTATGGTAAATCGGAATGGTTGGGAAAGGAGTTCTCAGTAGTAGATACTGGAGGCTGGGTAGTTAATTCGGAAGATATTTTTGAAGAAGAGATTCGTAAACAAGTCGTTTTGGCTATAGACGAAGCGGATGTTGTATTGTTTGTTGTCGATGTTACAAATGGAGTAACGGATTTGGATATGCAGGTAGCTTCTATTTTGCGTCGTGCCAAAACTCCGGTTATCGTTGTTGCCAATAAGACTGATAACAATGATTTGCAATATAATGCAGCTGAGTTTTACTCTTTGGGATTAGGAGATCCGTATTGTATTTCTGCTTTGAGTGGAAGTGGAACAGGTGACTTGCTGGATTTGATCGTAAGCAAATTTAAAAAGGAATCAGACGAAATTTTAGATGAAGATATTCCTCGTTTTGCTGTTGTCGGTCGTCCTAATGCTGGAAAATCTTCTATTGTAAATGCTTTTATCGGAGAAGAACGAAACATCGTAACTGAAATTGCGGGAACTACTCGTGACTCTATCTATACACGTTATGATAAGTTTGGTTTCGATTTTTACCTGGTCGACACAGCTGGTATTCGCAAAAAGAATAAAGTAAGTGAGGATTTGGAATATTATTCTGTGGTCCGTTCTATTCGTTCTATAGAGAATTCGGATGTGTGTATTCTGATGCTGGATGCAACGAGAGGTATAGAAGGACAGGATTTGAATATCTTTTCACTTATTCAGCGAAATCAGAAAGGACTTGTCGTTGTAGTGAATAAGTGGGATTTGGTAGAAGAAAAGACCGCAAAGGTGATGAAGAATTACGAGGAAGCTATTCGTAATCGTTTTGCACCGTTTACCGATTTCCCGATAATTTTTGCTTCTGCATTGACAAAACAAAGAATTTTTAAAGTGTTGGAAGCTGCAAAGGAAGTTTATCAGGCTCGTACAACTAGAATTCCGACAGCTCGTTTGAATGAGGAGTTACTTCCTATGATAGAGGCTTATCCACCTCCTTCAAATAAAGGTAAATATATTAAGATTAAATATATTACTCAGTTACCCAATACTCAGGTACCTTCGTTTGTATTCTTTGCAAACTTACCTCAGTATGTGAAAGAACCATACAAGCGTTTCCTTGAAAATCAGATACGCGAACGTTGGAAACTTTCGGGTACTCCGATAAATATTTTTATCCGTCAGAAATAATTGGGCATTTCTGATGTTTGTGGAAAAATCTTCTTTCTGGTCATTAAAGACCTGAAAGAAGATTTTTTTGTTAAATATCATATTGATGTCTGTCGTTTTAAGAATATGAATAAAATTCTTGGCTCTGTAAAAAAAAGTGTATTTTTGTTATCTATCGCCGTGCTTTTTAAAAAGTTGGTAAAAATGACGTTGAATCTAATATTTTACTATTATGAAAAACTACGTTTTGTTACTTGTTTGTATGCTATCAGCTATAGCTGCATCTGCTCAGTATTGTAGTATTCAGAAGGGACAGAAACTTTATTATGAAGTTCTTACTGGAAAAAAGAAAACTGAAACTTATACTTCAGTAGTGAATGTGGAAAAAGTAAATGATTCTACTTTTATAACTTTGGGTGATTTTGTGCCAAAGATGAATGAAAAGATGAAAGATACTCTGTTTTACCAGAAAGTAGCTTATGCAAATAATAATACACTGATTTATTTGCAGGATGGAGAATCTATGAAGGATAATATTTGTGGTATGATGGCAGAAGCTTTAAATAAGAAAGACATGACCTCGGCCAAGGCAAAGTTTGATACAAACGGGAAAATCTGTTTGCTTTTAAATGAAAAACGGCAGAAAGGAGAAAAGATTGAATCAGATGAAATGACTATCCGGATTAAGCCTGTGACGATGACTGTTTCAATGAAAGGGCAATATGAGGGTACAGAAACTATTTCTACACCAGCTGGTAAATTTGATTGCGTGAAGGTAACTTATTCAATGAAAGTAAAGTTTTTTATGTTTTCGGATGAAAGTCAGGTTACCGAATGGTATGCTAAAGGAGTAGGACTGGTAAAGCATGAAGAAAGCAGTCGAAAGTTGGGACAAAAGATGACAAAAACATTGACAAAAATAGAAAATTAGCCTTTCGTGTAAAGAAGACTAAAAAAACGGATACTGTTTTTCTGATTATTACGAAACACAGTATCCGTTTTTGTGAAAGGATGAAGAGTTATCGATTTTCTTTTTCTCCTTCAGTTTTCACCTTTTTAAGTAAGTCTGATGCAAAAATAAAGTCGTTCAGACGTTGGTTAGTCGCTGTAAAAACTTCATTCTTCGTACCTTCCCACTCTTTATGTCCTTGATAGATATATAATATGCTGTCACCGATTCCCAGTACCGAATTCATGTCATGAGTATTAATGACGGTAGTCATATTATACTCAGTTGTGATGTCATGAATTAATTCATCAATAACGAGTGAAGTCTTAGGGTCTAGACCAGAGTTAGGTTCGTCGCAGAATAAATATTGTGGCTGAAGAGCGATTGCCCGTGCTATGGCTACACGTTTCTGCATTCCACCACTTATTTCTCCTGGAAATTTATTTTTTGCATCTATCAGATTAACACGGTCTAAGCAAAATTCAGCGCGTTTAATACGCTCTCTGTAAGTCATATTAGAAAACATATCCAGCGGAAACATGACGTTTTCTAATACAGACAGAGAGTCGAATAATGCTGCACTTTGGAAGATCATACCCATCTCCCGACGTAAAGCTTTCTTTTCCTTTTTCCCCATGGTAATCAAGTTACGTCCATCGTACAAAACTTCTCCATTTTCTGGAGTGAGAAGTCCTACCAGGCATTTCATGAGTACCGTTTTTCCTGAACCACTTTGTCCAATTATCAGGTTTGTTTTCCCGTTTTCAAAGGTAAAGTTGATGTCATTTAATACGGTACGATCTTCAAATGATTTATAGAGTGATTTAATTTGTATCATTGTTAGCTAAGTAATTGGGTAAGTATTAAATCGGAGAACAGGATCAGTACACTACTGCATACGACAGAATCGGTACTAGCCTTTCCTACTGCGATAGATCCTCCTTCTACAGTGTATCCGAAGTAAGCTGATACGCTGGCTATTATGAAGGCGAAAACAAGTGATTTGATAAAACTGCACCATACGTACCATTCTACGAAACTATATTGGAATCCATATTCCAAATCGGTAGCATTAGTGATACCTGCAAACCACGCTGTACAGAAGGCTCCAATCACTCCGGCAAAAATACTAAAAGTTACGAGCAACGGAATCATTGTCATAAGTCCTAGAATTTTGGGAAGGATCAGATATGATGCTGAATTCACTCCCATAATATCGAGCGCATCAATTTGCTGAGTGACGCGCATGGTTCCTATTTCCGAGGCTATGTTTGAACCAACTTTACCTGCCAGAATAAGACACATGATGGAAGAAGAGAACTCTAGCAACAAGATTTCACGGGTAGTATATCCTACAACAAAACGTGGCATCCATGGACTTTCGATGTTTAGCTTAATTTGTATGCAGATAACAGCACCGATGAAAAACGAAATCAGCAATACGATACCAATTGAGTTGATACCTAACTGTGCCATTTCATTACGATATTGTTTGAGGTACATTCGGAAACGTTCCGGGCGGGCAAATACTCTTCCCATTAGCATGAGGTATTTACCCAAAGTAGTAATTGGTCTTACCATATTTGTTATTTGAGTCTAATTTTGTGCAAAAGTACTGTTTTTTAGCTATATTATAATAAAAGCAGAGATGAAAATGGGAGGAATTACCACAGAACCCAAGATTTTTACTACTTTTGCTGCGGTAATGAAAGGATTGATCCTTCATTCTTAAATCTTTATTAAACAACTTTATGGCAGAGCAGGAAAACCAACAGTATATTGCTGAAGAAACATTTGAACTTCCATCGGATGGACGTATGGTACTTCGTACTGAGAATCTGGTCAAAAAATATGGTAAGCGTACAGTCGTAAGCCATGTTTCCATTAATGTGAAACAGGGTGAAATTGTCGGACTGCTGGGACCGAATGGTGCTGGTAAGACAACTTCTTTTTATATGACTACAGGATTGATTGTTCCTAATGAGGGACATATCTATCTGAATAATCAGGATATTACTGATTATCCCGTATATAAGCGTGCCCAGAATGGTATCGGATATTTGGCACAGGAGGCTTCTGTTTTCCGTAAAATGAGTGTGGAAGATAACATTGCTTCGGTTCTGGAGCTTACAAAGACTTCGAAGGAATATCAAAAAGAAAAACTGGAAAGCTTGATTGCTGAATTCCGTTTGCAGAAGGTACGTAAAAACTTAGGTGACCAACTGTCGGGAGGTGAACGCCGCCGTACAGAAATTGCACGTTGTCTGGCTATCGACCCGAAGTTTATTATGCTTGACGAACCGTTTGCCGGTGTAGACCCTATTGCGGTCGAAGATATTCAGCATATTGTATGGAAGCTGAAAGATAAAAATATTGGTATATTGATTACTGACCACAATGTGCAGGAAACACTAAGTATCACAGACCGTGCCTATTTGTTGTTTGAAGGAAAAATACTTTTCCAGGGTACACCTGAAGAACTTGCTGAAAACAAGATTGTAAGGGAAAAGTATCTAAGTAACAGTTTTGTGTTACGCAGGAAAGATTTTCAACTTAATAGAGAAATACGTGAATAAGTGATAGTGTGAATGATATACAGCAGGAAGCTTTTTTTAGAACTGGCTTCTTTGGTATGTATATATAAATGAAATCACAAAAGCTTACTTGCGTTTTTTATAAATTTTACTTAGACATTTTGGTTATTGCAAGATTAAACACTATTTTTGCAACCTCTTTGAATAAACTGGAATATAGTAATAATTAAATAAATAAGTCGGAAATGAATATTTCATTGCAAAACGTAGACAAGGTAAGCGCAGTGCTTACTGTTCAGATTGAAAAGGCTGACTATCAGGAAAAAGTAGAAAAATCGTTGAAAACTCTTCGTCAGAGAGTTAATATGCCCGGATTCCGTAAAGGAATGGTTCCTATGGCTTTGATTAAGAAGCAGTATGGTACTTCTGTATTGGTAGAAGAAGTTGATAAGCTGATGCAGGAAAAAGTCGGCGAATATATTCGTGAAAATAATGTGAATATGCTGGGTACTCCTCTGCCTAAAGAAAATAATGTGAATTTTGAGGCAGATGAAAACTTTGAATTCTCATTTGATATTGCTTTGGCTCCTGAATTCAATGTTGAATTGTCTAACAATGATACTGTTGATTACTACGATATCAATGTAACTGATGAAATGGTAGATCAGCAGGTTAAGATGTACACTCAGCGTACTGCAAAATATGATAAAGTTGAGGAATATCAGGAAAATGATATGCTGAAAGGTTTGTTAGCTGAGCTGGATGAAAATGGCAACACAAAAGAAGGTGGTCTTCAGGTAGAAGGTGCTGTAATGATGCCTACTTATATGAAGAATGACGATCAGAAAGCTATCTTCAACGGCGCTAAAACAAATACAGTATTGGTATTCAATCCTGCAACTGCATTCGATAACAACGAAGCTGAATTAGCTTCTTTGCTGAAGATTAAGAAAGAAGAAGTTGCTAACTATAAAGGTAACTTCAGCTTCCAGATCGAAGAAATCACTCGTATGATTCCGGGTGACTTGAATCAGGAATTGTTCGATCAAGTTTTGGGTGAAGGAAAAGCTCACAACGAAGAAGAATTCCGTGCACAGATTAAAGAAACAATTGCTAAGCAGTTCGAAGCTGATAGCGACTATAAGTTCTTGATCGACGTTCGCAACTATGTTGTAAATAAGATTGGTAAACTGGAATTTGCAGACGAACTGATGAAGCGCATCATGTTGGAAAACAACAAGGAAAAAGGTGAAGAGTTCGTTGCAGAACATTATGAAAAGAGCCTTGAAGAGCTGACATGGCACCTGATTAAAGAAAAATTGGTTGCTGCAAACAACATCAAGGTAGAACAAGCTGACATTACTAATATGGCTAAGGAAGCTACTCGTGCTCAGTTTGCTCAGTATGGTATGATTAATGTACCTGATGAATTGTTGGAAAACTATTCTAAGGAAATGTTGAAGAAACGTGAAAGTGTAGAAGCATTAGTCAACCGTGTTGTTGAAGCTAAATTGTCAGAAATACTGAAAGGTCAGGTTACATTGAATCATAAAGCTGTTTCAGCAGAAGAATTCAATAAAATGTTTCAGTAATTTCCCTGCAGTAAGCTAAGGCGAATTGCTAAAACTTGCTAAAAGAGGGGCTTTTGGTCTGGCTTTCGCCCGATTGAACAGCGGTTTTTGTACTTTTGTTCTATTGTGGGAAGAAGCCATCAAAAGCTTCTCTTTTGTTCTTTTTATTATTCACAATTAATAGATTAGACTAATGGACGATTTTAGAAAATATGCTACCAAGCATTTGGGCATGAGCAGTATGGTGCTTGATGATGTTATTAAGTCACAAGCTGGATATCTCAATCCTTATATCTTGGAAGAACGTCAATTGAATGTGACACAGCTTGATGTCTTTTCTCGTCTTATGATGGACCGTATTATATTTCTCGGTACTCAGATTGATGATTATACAGCCAATACATTGCAAGCTCAGCTGTTGTATCTGGATTCTGTTGACTCTGGAAAAGATATCTCTATTTATATAAATTCTCCTGGTGGTTCTGTTTATGCAGGACTGGGCATTTATGATACGATGCAGTTTATATCTAGCGATGTCGCTACTATTTGTACGGGTATGGCTGCTTCAATGGCAGCTGTGTTATTGGTTGCAGGAGCAGAAGGAAAGCGTTCTGCGTTGACTCATTCACGTGTAATGATCCATCAGCCGATGGGAGGAGCACAAGGACAGGCTTCTGATATTGAAATTACAGCTCGTGAAATCCAAAAGTTAAAGAAAGAGCTTTATACTATTATCTCAGATCACTCTCATACAGAATTTGACAAAGTATGGGCCGACTCTGACCGTGATTATTGGATGACGGCTCAAGAAGCAAAAGAGTATGGTATGATTGATGAGGTACTTTCTCGTAAGCCTGCATTATAAGTTTTTAATTTAAAACGATATAACTTTGGAAGATAAATCAACTAAAAAGAATAAACGGCGTTGTAGCTTTTGTGGACGTACGGAAGATGAAGTCGGTTTCTTGATAACAGGTGTTAATGGATGTATCTGTGACAGTTGTTCGGAACAGGCTCATGAGATTGTACAGGAAGCTATGCGTCAGAAAGGAAATAGTACAGACCTTAATCTGGCAGAACTTCCTAAACCCAAAGATATTAAAGATTTTCTTGACCAGTATGTTATCGGTCAGGATGATGCTAAACGTTACCTCTCTGTTGCTGTTTACAATCATTATAAACGTTTGTTGCAACCTTCGTCGAAAGATGATGTGGAAATCGAAAAATCTAACATCATTATGGTGGGAAGTACAGGTACGGGAAAAACATTATTGGCTCGTACTATTGCAAAGTTATTGCATGTTCCTTTTACCATAGTTGATGCTACAGTGCTGACTGAAGCCGGCTATGTAGGTGAAGATATAGAAAGTATTTTGACACGTCTGTTGCAGGTTGCCGATTATAATGTTGAGGAAGCTGAGCGCGGTATAGTATTTATCGATGAGATAGATAAAATAGCCCGTAAAGGAGATAATCCATCTATTACTCGTGATGTAAGTGGAGAAGGAGTGCAGCAAGGTTTGTTGAAACTTCTTGAGGGCTCTATCGTAAATGTTCCTCCTCAGGGAGGCCGTAAGCATCCAGAACAGAAACTGATTCCTGTCAATACAAAAAATATTTTATTTATTTGTGGAGGTGCTTTCGATGGCATTCAGCGTAAAATAGCCCAACGTTTGAATACGAATGTTGTAGGATATGGAGCTGCAAAAGAGAAGGTGAAAATAGACCGTGCAAATCTTATGCAATATATTGCTCCGCAGGATTTGAAGTCTTTTGGACTGATTCCTGAAATCATTGGACGTTTGCCTATTCTGACTTACTTGAATCCGCTGGACCGTACAGCATTGCGTAATATTCTGACAGAACCGAAGAATTCTATTATTAAACAATATATCAAATTGTTTGAGATGGACGGCGTGAAGCTAGAGTTTCAGCCAGAGGTCTTTGATTATATTGTAGATAAAGCTGTCGAATATAAATTGGGAGCTCGCGGTTTAAGATCGATAGTAGAAACAATTGTTATGGATGCAATGTTTGAAGTTCCATCGCATAAGGTAGAAACATTTGTCATAACATTGGATTATGCGAAAGAACAAATGAATAAAGCTAATTTGTCTCGTTTGCAAATGACCTGAAAATTTTGGTAAGTGATGAGAAAACAAAGTTCTTCATTAAAATAATTTCTTTTTTATTTGTATAATATCAAAAGTTGTTTATAACTTTGTTACATACGTAAAGCGGGATTTACATCTTGAAGAATTAGAAAATCACTAAAATAAAAGGACAATGGCGGAAAAGATTAATTTAGCGGAACAGTTGAAGAAGTATTTTGGTTTCGATACATTTAAAGGAAATCAAGAAGCTATAATTAGCAACTTACTAGCCGGGAAGGATACTTTTGTTTTAATGCCTACCGGTGGTGGTAAGTCGTTGTGTTATCAGTTACCTTCTTTGTTAATGGAAGGGACGGCTATAGTTATATCTCCGCTCATTGCTCTTATGAAAAATCAGGTTGATGCTATGCGAAACTTCAGCGAAGAAGATGGAGTGGCGCATTTCATTAACTCATCGCTTACAAAATCGGCGATAGATCAGGTAAAGTCTGATATTCTGGCTGGGAAAACAAAATTATTATATGTTGCTCCCGAATCGCTGACAAAAGAAGAAAATGTAGATTTTCTGAAACATGTGAAGATCTCTTTTTATGCTATTGACGAAGCACATTGTATCTCTGAATGGGGACATGACTTCCGTCCGGAATATCGTCGCATCCGTCCTATTATCAATGAAATCGGTAAAGCACCGGTTATTGCTTTGACGGCGACGGCTACTCCTAAAGTGAAGATGGATATTCAGAAGAACTTGGGAATGGTAGGTGCGACGGAGTTTAAATCTTCATTTAATCGTCCTAACCTGTATTACGAAGTACGTCCTAAGACAAATAATGTGGATAAGGATATTATTCGCTTTATTAAACAGAACCCGGAAAAATCAGGCATTATTTATTGTCTGAGTCGTAAGAAGGTGGAAGAGTTGGCAGAAATCCTTCAGGCTAATGGTATTAAGGCTCGTCCGTATCATGCAGGTATGGATTCGGCTACTCGTAATGCCAATCAAGATGCTTTTCTGAAAGAGGATATTGAAGTGATTGTCGCAACAATCGCTTTTGGTATGGGAATCGATAAGCCAGATGTACGTTTCGTTATCCATTATGATATTCCGAAAAGCTTAGAGGGATATTATCAGGAAACAGGACGTGCAGGACGTGACGGTGGAGAAGGTATGTGTATCACTTTCTATTCGAATAAGGACTTGCAAAAGTTGGAAAAATTTATGCAAGGTAAACCTATTTCAGAACAAGAAATTGGAAAGCAATTGTTGTTGGAAACAGCAGCATATGCTGAGTCGTCATTATGTCGTAGAAAGATTTTATTGCATTATTTCGGAGAAGAATATACTGAAGATAATTGTGGTAATTGTGATAACTGTTTAAATCCGAAAAAACAAGTGGAGGCTCAGGATTCGTTGTGTGCAGTGATTGAAACAATCATTGCAGTAAAAGAAAACTTTAAACAAGATTATATAGTTGACATCCTTTTAGGAAAGGAAACGTCGGAAGTATTGGCGCATAAACATGAAGATCTGGAAGTCTTCGGCTCTGGTATGGGTGAGGATGAACGTCTTTGGAATGCTGTCATTCGTCAGGCTTTAATAGCTGGTTATTTGAGTAAAGACGTTGAAAATTATGGTTTACTGAAAGTTACTCCAGAAGGCCATAAGTTTTTGAAAAAGCCGAAATCATTTAAGATCGTAGAAGATGCTGATTTTGATGATGAAGATGTAGAAGAAGTTCCGATGAGAAGTGGTGCTTCATGTGCTGTTGATCCGGTTCTATTCTCTATGTTGAAAGACTTGCGTAAGAAAATGTCGAAAAAGCTCGACGTTCCTCCTTATGTAATTTTCCAGGATCCTTCATTGGAGGCTATGGCTACTATATATCCGGTAACATTAGAAGAATTGCAGAACATTCCGGGTGTAGGTGCGGGAAAAGCTAAACGTTATGGACAGGAATTCTGCGAGTTGATTAAAAAGCATTGCGAAGAAAATGAGATAGATCGTCCGGAAGACTTGCGTGTTCGTACTGTTGCTAATAAATCAAAACTGAAAGTTTCGATTATTCAGAGTATTGACCGTAAGGTTGCTTTAGATGATATAGCAGTAGCAAAAGGTATTGAGTTTAATGAATTGCTTGATGAAATAGAAGCTATTGTCTATTCAGGAACAAAATTGAATATCGACTACTTCTTGAATGATGTCATGGATGAAGATCATATGCTTGATATTTATGATTACTTCAAAGAGTCGACAACAGATAAGATAGATGACGCGATGGATGAATTAGGAGCTGATTATACCGAAGAAGAAATTCGTCTGGTTCGTATCAAATTTATCTCGGAAATGGCAAATTAATAGTAGCTCATTTTAATTTTAACCGTGGCAGTAAGCAATCAGCAAGTTTACTGCCACGGTTCGTTATTTTTATTTCGTCTTTTTCAGAAAGCATTCTGTAAGTCGGCGACGAACAGGCTCGTCGTATAGTTTCAGAGAGGCATATGCCAAGGCAATTGCTCCTACTAAAACAAGTATCATATAAGGAATTCCTTCCGTGATTGTTGCATTGTTATTACATACCCAGGCAGTATAAATATATATCAGAGGGTAGTGAGTGATATAAATGGGGTATGAAATATCTCCTAAAAATTTGCAAATACGGCTGGAGTATTTGCCTGTTACTTTACCACCAGCTCCCATGGAAACAATTATAGGGAATATGAAGATGATACAGAATGATTCATAGAGTCCGTTCATCCAATAATGCTCTTCACCTCCTAGACGGGGAATTGATAATATGACGATAATAATCAGAGCACAATACCAAAAGGCTCTTTTCTTAATTCGTATCAACCATCCAAGTCGGGATAAGAGTAATCCTCCAAAAAAAGGATACATTAATCGTACAAAGCCTACATATTGTTGTTCCCAGTTTAGTGCCCATCCACCTACCATATCACCCATTGGGGCTGTCAGACTGCGATATACTGTAAAGCAAGCTGCAATAACGACTAAAACAGTAAGAGCTATTTTGTTGAAACGACGTATGAAGAGGGCATAGAGAATATTGGCTATATATTCATAATACAACGACCATGCTGGACCATTCAATGGATGCATTTCTGTCCATCCTCGTACATCCCATTTCAAAGGAAGTGGAAGTAATGTACATCCCAGTAACATAATTAACAATAATGCCCCTACTGATGTATGTTCTATCTGTGGAAAGCAAGATGATTGCTGGAAATAGAAAAGTGAAGCTCCAACGATGCTTCCCATGATGACCATAGGGTGCAAGCGGATGATGCGTCGCTTGAAGAATGTTCCTAATGTCATTTTATCCCATCGGTCATCATAGGCATAGCCTATTACAAATCCCGAAAGCATAAAGAAAAAATCAACAGCAAGGTATCCATGATTGATAATTTGTATCAAGTGATTCCCTAGTGAGTGAGTTTCAAATAAATGAAAGATAATGACCATAATGGCGGCTACTCCTCGAAGCCCGTCAAGAATTTCGTAATGAGGCTTCGATGCAAGATAAGTGGTTTGCGTGTTCATAGTTATTTTTTACTGCGTTATACAAAGATTTTTATTCAACAGCGGACAAAGATAGGCAACTTCTAGCAAATAATATAGACAATAAGTTGCTAAAATAATCTTTTTATTCTGTCATCTGCTTAGACGAAAAAGAACAGTATGGCGTTGCGGATTATTGTTTTGTCGGATTGTGTCTGTTGATAGGTTCTTGGACTTTGGTATAAATTGTAAGGCGTTTTATGTAATTCTGTTTCTTATTTTTAAGCGTTGTTCCAGAGTTATCAGGGTATGGTTGTAAATAAAAAAAGATGTTAATCCTACTTTCTGATTTGAATAAAATTTGTATATTTGCACGCAATAAAATCTAAAGCATAAAGCCCTATGTCATTTATTGCAGATAAAGTTGTAATGGACGGATTGACTTACGATGACGTATTGTTAATCCCGGCCTATTCTGAGGTATTACCTAAAGCTGTCGAACTCACGACAAAGTTTTCACGTAACATTGAATTAAAAATTCCGTTTGTAACTGCTGCTATGGATACAGTTACCGAAGCACAAATGGCTATTGCCATTGCTCGTGAAGGAGGTATCGGTGTTATTCATAAGAATATGTCTATAGAAGAGCAGGCTCGTCAGGTAGCTATTGTGAAGCGTGCCGAAAATGGTATGATTTACGATCCTGTAACTATCAAGAGAGGCTCTACTGTAAAAGACGCTCTTGACTTGATGGCAGAATACAAAATCGGTGGTATTCCTGTTGTAGATGATGAAAACTATCTGGTAGGTATTGTTACAAACCGTGACCTTCGTTTTGAAAAAGATATGACAAAGCGTATCGATGAAGTAATGACGAAGGAAAACATTGTTACTACTGAGCCTGGAACGGATATGGAAACTGCTTCCAGAATTCTGCAAGAAAATAAAATTGAAAAGCTGCCTGTAGTTGGTAAAGACGGTAAGTTGGTTGGCTTGATTACTTATAAAGACATTACAAAGGCAAAGGACAAACCAATGGCTTGCAAAGACTCTAAAGGACGTTTACGTGTTGCAGCCGGTGTTGGTGTTACTGCTGATACTTTACAACGTATGGAAGCATTGGTAAATGCTGGTGCAGATGCCATTGTTATCGATACTGCACATGGACATTCGTTGTCTGTTATCGAAAAATTAAAAAAAGCAAAGAAAGCTTTCCCGAATATTGATATTGTTGTAGGAAACATTGCTACTGGCGAAGCAGCCAAGATGTTGGTTGAGGCTGGAGCAGATGCTGTGAAGGTTGGTATCGGTCCGGGTTCTATCTGTACTACACGTGTAGTAGCTGGGGTAGGAGTTCCGCAGTTGACTGCTGTATATGATGTTGCAAAAGCATTGGAAGGTACTGGAGTTCCTTTGATCGCTGATGGTGGCTTGCGTTATTCTGGTGATGTTGTTAAGGCATTGGCTGCCGGAGGTTACAGTGTAATGATTGGTTCACTCGTTGCAGGAACAGAAGAATCACCGGGTGATACAATTATTTTCAACGGACGTAAGTTTAAATCATACCGTGGTATGGGATCATTGGAAGCAATGGAAAATGGTTCAAAGGACCGTTATTTCCAGGCTGGAACTAATGACGTGAAGAAATTAGTGCCAGAAGGTATTGCTGCCCGTGTACCTTATAAAGGAACCTTGTATGAAGTTATATACCAGTTGGTAGGCGGATTGCGTGCAGGTATGGGATATTGTGGTGCTCATAATATTACAGAATTGCATAATGCTAAGTTTACCCGTATTACAAATGCTGGTGTACTGGAGAGCCATCCGCACGATGTTGCTATTACCAGTGAGGCTCCTAACTATAGCCGTCCTCAGTAAGGCTGGATGATTCTATCATTATAGAATATTTATCACCACAGACTTCATTTATTGTCAGGTTAACGTTTATTGTGTTTGCCGGCTGATGAAGTCTGTGGTGAATTTTGTATTATTGCATTCGTTTTTGTATTCAACTGTTACTTAAAATGATAAAACTCATAAGACAACTTCTTTGGCTTTCGTGGCTTTTCATACCTTGTTTTTCGTTTGCGGCCGAGCGGTCTGATATCTTATTGCGTATCGGTGGACGAACCGTAGCCAAACAGGAGTTTGAATTTTATTGTAAACATAGTCTTGCCGGAAAATGCCAGACAGAATCGGTGAATGAAGCTTTCGATGATTTTCTTTTCCGAAAGCTGAAAGCTGCTGATATGCGTCAGTCTGGTTGCGATACGTTACCTGCTTTCAGGCAGTACTGTAAGGTGATGAGAGGTGAACTACTGAAGAATGTACTGTTAGATAAAGAACAGGAAGAACGTATTTGCCGTGATTTATACCGACAGAGTGTGGAGAGACTCTCAAAAAGCGGTTGGGTCAAAATAGAACAGATAACTATTTTGTTGTCACAACATGCGCCTAAGGCTGATGAGCGTGCGGCTCGTAACCGTATGGATTCGATTTATGCGAAGTTGAAGAGCGGGGCAGATTTTACTTCTTTTTCATGTCAGCCGGAGGGAGGAACATGGATTCCAGTAGTGGAACTTCTTCAGGAGTTTGCCGACCGTTTGGCTTCTCTTTCAAAAAATGAATTTTCTGAACCTTTTTTTTCACCGTTAGGTGTCCATATTATCAGGCTTACCGATACAAAGCCTTGTATCAGTTATGAAGAGGCACGTCCTTATCTGTTGGCTTATATGGAACGCTTAGGAGCGGATCATCCTGCCTTGAAGCACGATTTATTTACACAGTGGAGAGAAGGAGCGTTGCATAACGATGCTATACGTTTGTGTATGACAGATGCAGAAGATAAGCTGCTGGCTTCTTTTTGGGATAAATTGCATAGCTCGTCTTTGCCTCGGGAGGCTACGCCACAGGAATTGGAACAGTTCTTTCTTCAAAATAAAAAATATTATACATGGGAGTTTCCACATTTCAGAGGGGCTGTGATTCAGTGTGCCAATAAAAAAACAGCTTCTCGCATAAAGAAATACTTGAAGAAACAGCCATTCGCTCAGTGGGAAGAAAGTTTCCGTAATCTAGTAAAAGCAGATTCTACGATGAATGCGACAATGGAAGCCGGACTCTTCCAAATTGGAAAAAATGCCTATGTCGACAAGCTGGCTTTTAAGTGTGGAAGTTTGCCGAAAGAGAAAAAATATCCTTATATCTGTGTCTTTGGAAAAAAACTAAAGAAAGGTCCCGAAGAGTATTCGGATGTTCGTGAAGAAGTGGAGATTGACTATCGAAGAGAGCAGGAAAGAGGTCTGCTTACTTCGTTAATGCAACATTTTGGGGTAGAAATAGAGCAAGACGTTTTAAAAACAGTTAATTGTTGCGGAAGTAATTAATTAATACTGTATCTTCGTTCACTGATTCAGAGTAATAAGGCTAATAATGGGTAAATTCAGTATCTTCGTTGTAGGACTGATGACTTTAGCAGGATGCAGTCAGGCGGTAGACCATAAAGGAAAGACTCCTTTGGTGGAAGTCGGTCATGAGTTCTTGTACAAGGAAGATTTGCAGGCGGCCATGCCTGTCGGTATGCGAGGACAGGATAGTGCTCGGTTTGCTGAAGAATATATTCATAATTGGATAAAGGATGTACTTTTGTATAAGAAAGCAGAAGGCAACATTCCTGATAACGTGAAAGTAGATGAACTGGTTGCTTCTTACAGAAAAGCACTGATAATGCATACTTATCAGGAAGAGCTGGTTAATCAAAAGCTGGGAAATGAAATTTCGGATGCTGAAATAGAGCAGTATTATAACCAGAATACAGGAATGTTTTCTGCCAATCAGCCTTACGTGCAGGGACTGTTTATGAAAGTGCCAATCAGTGCACAGCATTTGAATAATGTACGTGCTTGGTATAAGAAAAACACTCAGGACGCTATCGACAAACTGGAAAAATTCAGTATAGGAAATGCTGTGAGTTATGATTATTTTTATGATCGCTGGATTCCTGTTTCCGAAATTGCAGCCAAAATACCGTTGAAAGCCATTGATACGGATGCCAATTATTTGAATCGTAATCGCAATGTAGAAGTGCGCGATACGGCTTATTGTTATTTCCTTCATGTAGAAAACTTTCTGCCTGCCGGACAACAGTTGCCATTAGAATATGCAAAGAGTGAAATAAAAGAAATACTAATTAATCTGAAGCGTGTGGAGTTTATCAATCGTATGAAGGATGATTTATATAAGGAAGCTTCAGACGATAAAGACATAATTTATTATTAGAATCCGAACAATGAATAAGTTTAAGTTTATTAAGTTTTATGCATGCATGCTTTTGTTGCTTGCCGGTGTTTCGGTTTATGCACAGAACAATGTGATAGACGAGGTAGTCTGGGTAGTAGGCGATGAGGCCATTTTAAAGTCGGATGTGGAAAACGAACGATTGAATGCTCAATATGAAAACCGTCATTTCGATGGTGACCCATATTGCGTGATACCCGAAGAGCTTGCCATACAGAAACTATATTTGCATCAGGCAGAAATAGATAGTGTGATGGTTTCCGATCAAGAAGTGATTCAAGAGGTAGAGCAGCGTATAGCATGGCTGGCCGACCAGATTGGATCGAAAGAAAAAATGGAGGAATATTATAACAAATCGTATACTCAGATCCGCGAGATGTTGCGCGAAAATGTAAAAAGTCAGAAGACGGTAGTACAGATGCAGCAGAAAATTGTCGGTGATATTAAGCTGACTCCTGCTGAAGTGCGCAACTATTTCAGCAAGTTGCCCCAAGATAGTATTCCGTTTATTCCTACTCAGGTAGAGGTACAGATTATTACTCAGGAACCTAAAATTTCAGAAGAAGAAATAGAACGTGTAAAATCACAGTTGCGTGAATATGCCGACCGTGTGAACAAGGGAGAAACCTCATTTTCTACATTGGCACGTTTTTATTCAGAAGACCCTGGAACAGCACGTCGTGGAGGAGAAGGTGGATTTACCGGACGTGGTGAATTGGTGCCGGAGTTTGCGAATGTGGTCTTTAACTTGACTGATACAAAGAAAGTATCGAAGGTGTTCGAAACAGAATTTGGTTATCACATTGCTCAGTTGATAGAAAAGCGAGGTGACCGTGTAAACTATCGCCATATTTTGTTGCGTCCGAAGGTAGACCAGAAAGATATTGATGCTGCGCTGGCACGTCTGGATTCTATTGCAGATGATATCCGTAAAAATAAATTTACTTTTGATGATGCTGCAACATGGATTTCTCAAGATAAAGATACACGTAATAACCATGGATTGCTGGCCAATCCGCAGAGCAGCACTTCACGTTTCGAAATGCAGCAGTTGGCCGGCTTGATTTCACAGGATGTGGCAAAGGTGGTAGAGAATATGCAGATTGGTGAAATCTCGAAACCTTTTACTATGATCAATTCTAAAGGAAAACAAGTCTGTGCAATCGTAAAACTGAAAAATCGTATTGACGGACATAAGGCTACTATAACTGAAGACTATCAGCGCCTGAAGGCTATGGTAACTGCCAAACGGAGTGAAGAAAAGCTTCAGAAATGGATCGTTGAAAAACAGAAGAATACTTATGTACGTATTAATCCTGACTGGAGAAACTGTGATTTCAAATATTCGGGATGGATTAAGAACTGATACTTACATTCATATATGCAGAAACAGAAAAGTAAAAGAAATATATTTGGCGGGCATAGGATGCTTTTAGCAGGTATCCTATGCCTGTTCGGCTTTTGTTTGCTGGCACAAAAACCTGTACAGAGTCGTGTGAAGAAGACTTCGGAAGATACGACTAAAGTACGAAAGAGAGAGGCCACTCCTCAAAAACAGCCGGCGAAAAGTAAAGTTTATCTGATACATTCCGATTTGTTGCGTAAGGATTCCCGAAATCCGGATGCTCAGGTTGTGGTGGGAAATGTTGTTTTCCGTCACGACAGTGTGTATATGTATTGCGACAGTGCTTATTATTACGATAAGATCAGTTCGTTTGAGGCATTCAGCAATGTGAAGATGAATCAGGGAGATACGCTTTTCTTGTATGGCGACCGCTTGTATTACGATGGTAATACACAGATAGCTGAAGTACGTATGAATGTGCGTATGGAGAATCGTAATACGACCTTGCTGACAGATAGCTTGAATTATGACCGTGTGTATAATCTGGGATATTTCTTCGACGGAGGAACCTTGATGGATGAGCAAAATGTGCTGACTTCGGAGTGGGGAGAGTATAATCCCGGTACTAAGCAGTCTGTCTTCAATTATAATGTGAAACTGGTAAACCCTCAGTTTACACTGACTTCTGATACACTGGAATATAATACGGCAAGTAAGGTGGCAAATATTGTCGGTCCTTCGGATATTCTGAGTGACAATAACCATATCTACTCAGAACGTGGTACTTACAATACGATGACGGGAAAAGCATATCTGCTGGATCGTTCAGTTCTTACAAACGAGGGAAAACAACTGACGGGTGACTCTTTGTTTTATGACCGTAACGAAGGATTGGGTGAAGCATTCCGTAATATGGTACTGACCGATACCATTAACAAGAATATGATGACGGGAGAATACGGCTTTTATAATGAAAAAAGAGGATATGCGTTTGCTACCGATAAGGCCGTTGCCATCGACTATTCTCAGGGAGATAGTTTGTTCTTGCATGGAGATACACTGCTGATGGAAACTTTCCATCTGGATACTGACTCAATGTTCCGCGAAATGCGTGCTTTCCATAAAGTTCGTTTTTACCGTACCGATGTACAAGGAGTGGCCGATTCATTGGTCTTCTCGTCAAAAGACAGTTGTCTGACAATGTATCGTGATCCGATTTTATGGAATGAAAGTCAGCAGCTGGTAGGAGAGAAAATATGTATTTATATGAATGACAGTACTATCGACTGGGCACATATCATCAATCAGGCTTTATCTGTAGAACAGTTGGATACGACGAAATACAATCAGGTAACAGGAAAGGAAATGAAGGCATATTTCCGTGACCGCCAGATGTACAAAACAGAAGTGATCGGATCGGTACGTGTGGTTTATTATCCGATGGACTCGGACAGTACGCTGATTGGTATGAATGTATCCGAAACAAGTAAGCTGGATATCTATCTGGAGAATCAGAAACTGGAGAAAATGGTGATGAGTCCAAAATCGAACGGTACACTTTATCCTATCACTCAGATTCCTTCGGGAACTGATAAGTTGCAGAATTTTGTATGGTTCGACTATATACGTCCGCTGAACAAGGAAGATATATTCAACTGGAGAAGCAAGAAAGTGGAAGACCAGTTGAAGAAGAACGTACGTGGACCGGTAGAATTGCCAAACCAGCATTTATTTGAAACCAAAAAGGAGTAGCGCTATGGGAATGTTTACGATGAGAAAACCACGTGCATATCACCATGAGTATATTTACGTGGACGAACGAAAAGAAAAATTACAGAAGATAGAGGAAAACGCAAAGCGTGACCTGGGTATGCTTCCCCCTAAGGAATTTTCTCCCGAAGATATACGGGGTAAGTTTATCGAAGGTACAACTTATCTGAAACGCCGTAAAGAAAGCGGACGTAAGCCTTTGAGTTATGCTACCATATTTGTGGCAATAGCTGTACTTGCATATATTTTGCACTATTTGGTGACTGGAGAATTTACTTTTTAAACTTTTCATGTTATGAGCGATGTAATCCGTTTGTTGCCCGATTCCGTAGCCAACCAGATTGCGGCGGGCGAAGTGATACAGCGCCCGGCTTCTGTGGTAAAGGAGTTGGTTGAAAATGCCATCGACGCCGGAGCACATCACATAGACGTTTTGATAACTGATGCAGGCAAGACTTGTATTCAGGTGATAGACGATGGAAAGGGTATGTCGGAAACAGATGCACGTCTGGCTTTTGAGCGTCATGCTACGTCAAAAATACGTCAGGCAGCCGATTTGTTTGCTCTTCATACCATGGGATTTCGTGGAGAGGCGCTTGCTTCTATCGCAGCAGTAGCTCAGGTTGAACTTCGTACCTGTCAGGAAGGAGAGCAACTGGGTACTCGTATTTGCATTTCTGGTTCCAAAGTAGAGAGCCAGGAAGCGGTGGCATGTCCGCACGGAAGTAATTTTTCAGTTAAAAACCTTTTCTTCAATATTCCAGCCCGCCGTAAGTTCCTGAAATCCAATCAGACAGAACTGAGCAATATCATTACGGAATTTGAACGTATTGCTTTAGTCAATCCTGAAGTATCGTTTACACTTCATCATAATGATACGGAGATGTTAAACCTTCCGGCTATTCAGTTACGCCAGCGTATTATGGGAGTATTCGGGAAGAAGCTGAATCAGGATTTGCTGTCGCTTGATATCGAAACCAGCATGGTGAAGATACATGGATTTATCGGAAAGCCAGAAACGGCACGTAAGAAAGGAGCCCGTCAGTTCTTTTTTGTCAACGGCCGATACATGCGTCATCCTTATTTCCATAAGGCGGTAGTCGATGCTTATGAAAACCTTATTCCTGTAGGGGAACAAGTTTCTTATTTCATTTATTTTGATGTCGATCCGGCAAATATTGATGTAAATATTCATCCTACAAAAACTGAAATAAAATTTGAGAACGAGCAGCCTATCTGGCAGATCCTGTCGGCGGCAGTAAAGGAAACCCTAGGTCGGTTTAATGCAGTTCCTTCTATTGATTTTGATACGGAAGGTATGCCTGATATTCCGGCTTTCGATGCTGCTCCGGTTTCGGGAGTTCGTCCTCCTTCTACATCGTACGATCCGTCGTATAATCCGTTTAATGTTTCATCGGTTCCTCCTTCACAATATTCACCTTCTTCTTATCAGAAGCAGCATGTAGAATGGGAGCCTCTGTTTCAAGGACTGGAGAAAAAGGGTTCATCTTCGTGGGATATGCCTGCTTCTCCTATACCTGATGAAACTTGGAGTGAACCTGAACAACAGCCGGAACCAATGCTGTATGATGAACATGCTGAGGGAGCGATAGCCGAAAAGTCGGCGCAACACTATCAGTATAAGGGAAGCTATATTCTGACATCTGTCAAATCCGGGCTGATGATCATTGATCAGCAGCGTGCGCATATCCGTATCTTGTACGATCAGTACATGAATCAGATCGCAAATCGGAGAAACGTATCACAGCGTATGTTGTTTCCAGATATGGTACATTTTTCTCCGGCAGAAATACCTGTATTGGAGGAGATTATGGATGACCTGACAGCATTGGGCTTTGAACTTAGCAATCTTGGAGGAGGTTCGTATGCTATTAATGGAATTCCGGCTGGTATTGAAGGACTGAATCCGGAAACATTGGTAACAAATATGGTACAAACGGCAATCGAGAAAGGTTGTAAAGTAAAGGAAGAAGTACAAAGTATGTTGGCTCTGTCACTGGCAAAAGCTGCGGCTATCGTGCCGGGACAGGTATTGACAAATGAAGAAATGAATAATCTGGTAGATGAGCTTTTTGCTGTTTCTACACCTAACTATACACCTGATGGCAAAGTGGTACTTTCTGTATTGAAAGAAGATGATCTGGAGAAACTTTTCAAATAACCTGATGTTTTTGAAAAACTTCAGGATGTTTTAGATAAAACTTGCGCATGTTTTTTATAAAATATGCGCAAGTTTTTTTATTGCTTTATTTTAAAGTGAAAATCAGACGATTATCCTGACTTAACGCTTCGTCGAACGTAAAGCCTTCCCATTCGAAACTTTTCAGTGATTCTATATCTTCTATGCGGTTTTTTAGAATGAAACGGGTCATTTCTCCTCTGCACATTTTAGCATAAATAACTACTGTCGTAGGTTTGCCATTCTTGTATACCATGAACTCCGGTGTTACAACTTCTACAGCTCGAGTAACCTCTTTCCAATGGAACAGATCCTTCATTTCGGCGCTTGCCAGATTTATCAGGAGATTTCCCTGTTTTTTTATTTCGGTTATGAAATATTCTGTCAGCAAAGGTCGCCAGTATTCGAACATCGTGATATCTCCGTGTTCGGGCATGCGTACGTCGCCTTCCAGTCGGTAATTCTTGATTAAATCCAGTGGTCGCAATAATCCATAGAGAAAAGAAGTGATAAACAGATGCTGCTGCGCATACTTCCAGTCTTCTTCTGTGAAATCTTTTGGATTGAGGCGTTTGAATACAATCCCTGTATAAGCCAGCAGTGCCGGAAGCGAAGGGGCATCGGGAGATAAAAAGTCATGATAGCGGAGCACGTTTTCGGCTGCCAGCTTATTGTTTATGCGCAGTAAGCGGGTCAACTCTTCGGTACTGAACTGTGCCATGTGCATGGCATTTTCGTGAGCTTCTTTTTCGAAATAGGGAACAGTCGTATAGGGAACTTGCTGGCGGCTGCGTGCAGTCATTGTCTTGGCACACGAAATATAAATCATCATAAGCTGTTGCTGTTTTTGTTAAATCTCATTACAAAGATACATTTCTGCAAGGGTTTTTGTTCGGAAAAGACATATATTTGTTGACGATAGATAGGATTGTTTTATTTAATTCTGATAATATATGATGAAATCGTTGAAAATCGGTGGCCTGATAATGGCTCTGATGCTGTTTTTTGTGGGAGCTCATGCTCAAAATAGTGTGGAAAAGGTAAAGATAGGCGATACAATGCCTCAGTTTACATTAAACTCGGATGTATACGGACAAGTGACTCCTTCCGATTTGAAAGGGAAGGTGGTGCTGGTAAGTCTGTTTGCTACTTGGTGCGGACCGTGCCAGAAAGAGCTTGCAGAAGTGCAAAGCACGCTTTATCCGAAATATAAAGATAACGAGAATTTCCGTTTGTTGGTAATTGGACGTGAACATACAGATGCAGACCTGACCAAATACAATGCGCGTAAAAAGTTTACTTTCCCGCTTTATCCTGATCCGAAACGTGAAGTATTCTCGCTGTTTGCCGACCAGAGTATTCCCCGCGCTTATCTGTTTGGTAAGGATGGTAAACTGATTTATACTTCTACCGGGTATACTCCGGAAGAGTTTCAGAAACTGATGGATACTATCGAAGAAGCTTTGAAATAATTTATTTGCCAAGATGCCATGAATGAGATAGAGAAAATGCGTAGCGGCCTGCTTGCCGATTTCAGTGCTCCCGAAGTGCAAGACAGCTTCCGTCATTGTAAGAAACTGTTGGCTAAGTTCCGTACCATGTCGACTTACGACGATGATTATCGTACGGTTTTGGAGGATTTAATACCGGGTATTCCTGAAACATCTGTCATTATGCCTCCTTTCCATTGCGACCATGGGCATGGAATACGGCTGGGCGAACATGTATTTGTGAATGCCGGATGTACTTTTCTGGACGGGGCTTATATTACGATAGGTGACTATACCCTGATTGCCCCTAACGTACAAATATACACTCCGCATCATCCTATCGATTATCGTGAGCGTCGTGCTTCGAAAGAGTATTCATATCCGGTTACGATTGGTAAGGATTGCTGGATAGGTGGAGGAGCCATAATTCTTCCAGGAGTAACTATCGGAGACCGCTGTATCATCGGGGCTGGCAGTGTGGTGACAAAGGATGTTCCATCTGATAGCTTAGCGGTAGGTAATCCGGCAATAGTGAAGAGGAGATTGGATAGCAAAGAATAATAGTACAATCAATAAAAACAGCCATGTCATCACTCAATGGAATTATGAGTCTGATATGGCTGTTTTTTATTTGTCAGTTATAGTGTATATAACTTTTCAGAGCATATTCAATGGCTGCACAACTTAATTTTATTTGTATTCTTGCCAGCTCTTTATCTGGATATCTTCCTGCTTCATCTGGCAGAAGGCTTCGATGAATGCCTTAGCAAGACGTGCATTGGTCATCAACGGAATATTGTGGTCTATTGCACCACGACGGATACGATAACCGTTTGTCAGCTCACGTTTAGAGTGATTTTTCGGAATGTTGACTATCAGGTCAAACTTATGTTCGGCTATCATTTTCATCACGTTGTTTTCTGCATGCGGACGTTCATCTGGCCAGAATACTGGTGTGGTAGGGATTCCGTGTGAATTGAGGAAGGTTGCAGTTCCCGCTGTAGCATAAATGTGATAACCGTTTTTGCTTAACATATGGCTTGCATCCAGTAAATCTACTTTCGATTTGGTTGCTCCCGAAGACAACAGGATAGATTGTTTTGGAATCTTGTATCCGGTTGCTATCAGAGAATTGAGCAATGCTTCGTTGAAATCGTCACCCAAGCATCCCACTTCTCCGGTAGACGACATGTCTACTCCTAGTACAGGGTCGGCATTTTGCAAGCGTGCGAATGAGAATTGAGAAGCCTTAACTCCGATGCGGTCGATATCGAATGCCGATTTGTCCGGACGGGTATACGGTGCATCCAGCATGATACGGGTAGCAGTCTCGATGAAGTTGCGTTTCAGAACCTTGGATACAAACGGGAAGCTACGAGATGCACGCAGGTTACACTCGATTACTTTCACTTCGTTCTTACGTGCCAGGAACTGAATGTTGAATGGTCCGGATATATTAAGTTCTTGGGCAATACGACGGCTTATCTTTTTGATTTGTCGTGCCGTAGAGAAATAGATCTGCTGGGCAGGGAATACAAGTGTAGCATCACCAGAATGTACACCGGCATATTCGATGTGTTCAGAAATGGCGTATTCTACAACTTCACCGTTTTGTGCAACTGCATCGAATTCGATTTCTTTGGTTTCCTGCATGAACTGTGAAACAACTACAGGATATTCTTTCGATACTTCACTTGCCATTTGCAAGAAACGAGTCAGTTCTTCTTCGTCATAACATACATTCATGGCAGCTCCACTCAGTACGTACGATGGACGAACCAATACCGGATAACCGACTTTTGCAACAAATGTCTTAACATCGTCCAGGCTTGTCAATTCCTGCCATGCAGGCTGGTCAATACCCAGCTGGTCGAGCATAGCGGAGAATTTGTTACGGTTTTCGGCACGGTCGATGGAAATCGGAGAAGTTCCCAGGATAGGAACAGACTGGCGATAAAGCTTCATGGCAAGGTTGTTCGGAATTTGTCCTCCTACAGATACAATAACGCCACGAGGCTGTTCCAGATCTATTACATCGAGTACACGTTCGAACGAAAGTTCATCGAAGTATAGACGGTCGCACATATCGTAGTCGGTAGAAACTGTTTCCGGATTATAGTTGATCATGATGGACTTATATCCCAGCTTGCGTGCTGTCTGGATGGCATTGACCGAACACCAGTCGAATTCTACAGATGAACCGATGCGGTAAGCACCAGAGCCAAGTACACAACTGACTTTTCATTCTTGTAATAGTTTACATCATATCCGTCTGCTCCATACGTCATATAGAGGTAGTTTGTCAGTTCCGGATGTTCGGATGCAACAGTATTGATGCGTTCACGGCAGGCAGGATGCCTAGTTTTTTACGATA
>ENA-OQET01000221-OQET01000221.1-human-gut-metagenome-genome-assembly--contig:-NODE-221-length-31682-cov-3.833053_pt1 | contig 31682 bp, 25 predicted proteins | sample MGYA00242800_ERZ504645 | MGnify/ENA primary metagenome ERZ504645 (study PRJEB26092, sample SAMD00036308) | human gut metagenome | host: Homo sapiens | study: EMG produced TPA metagenomics assembly of... | reverse complement strand
AACAAGGATTCCCAGGATGATGATTAGATTTCCGATGATCTTTCCGCGGGAAATTTTTTCTTTCAGGATCTGCCAGGAAAACAGCAGGACAAAAACATAGGCGGCAGTATCGATCACCGGCCCGAATTTCATATCCACTTTGGTGTAGCACCAGGTATTCAGGAGCAGCACTCCGAAAAAGATACCATAGGCCAGGATCACCCGCCAGTTCAGATATTCCCGGAGGGGATTTTTGTATTCCATATTGGCACTCTGCTTCAGAAGTACCTGGGAAATTGCCGAAAAAAAACGGTTCCGGCCAGCATGATCAGCATAAATGTTCTATTCATATCTCTGCACCATCCAGACTCCGATCAGAACGATCAGGATGCCGATGATGTTCTGAAGCGAAAGATTTTCGTGAAAAATGATCACAGCCCATACCTGGGACCACAGAAGATAGACGCTTTTGTTGGCGTAGGCCGTGGAAAGGGAAAATTTTTTGATCACCTGCTGCCATGCAATGGCGTAGATCCCACAGTTTGCGATCATAAGAAAAAGAAATACATAGAGAAGAGGACTATGAAGCCCTTCTTTATTGTAATAAACCGATGCAAGCTTGGAAAAAACGCTGGTAAGAGAAAACAGCAGGATATTCAGATGAAGCTGAATATAATCTTTGATTTTTGTCATGTTTCCTCCATATCATAAATGCGATTATCATAGACTGATAATCAATATATATCATCCGGCAGGTTTATGCAAGAAAATGTTTGAACAATGTAACGGTTTACAACAGGAAATGAAAATGATAAGATTAAACGATAAGTGTCAATTGATACAAAAGAGAGGAAAAACGATATGTGTTTATATTCAGTGGTTGTTCCTGTATACAATTCAGAACATACGCTGCAGGAACTGTACACCCGTCTGGAAAAAGTATTCCGTGAAACGATAAAAGAAGAATTTGAACTGATCCTTGTAGATGACGGGTCCAGGGACCGGTCTTTTGCGGTTATGCAAGAACTCCGGGAAAAAGATCCCCGTGTCAAGATCATCCAGATGGCAAGGAATTTCGGACAGCATCCTGCGCTTCTGTGCGGATTTGCCCACGCAAAGGGAGAGTTCATCGTAACTATGGATGATGACCTTCAGCATCAGCCTGAGGAGCTCCCCAAAATGATCAATGTAATGAAGGAACGTGACGATGTGGATGTGATCATTGCAAGCTATGAAGGACGTAAGCATAATCTGATCCGGAAGCTGGGCACAAAGCTGTCTGTATGGGCAACTTCCAAAATGCTTGGCAAGGATCCGAACCTTCAGATCACCAGTTATCGACTGATCCGCCGGTTTCTGGTGGAAGCCATGCTGAAGACCAATACATATCTTCCGCAGATTGGAAATCTTCTGGTTTTAAGCTCCAACCGTATCATCAATGTTCCGGTGCAGCATGCAGCACGTGCATATGGAAAGAGCGGATATTCTTTTCGCCGCCTTGTGAAGGATCTCATCTATGATATTACTGCCCATACGGCATTTCCGTTGCTTATGGTGCGAAACATCGGCATTGCCAGTTTTCTGGTAAGCTTTTTACTGGGGATCTATTATCTGGTGAGATATTTTCTATGCGGGATCTCAGTGGAAGGCTGGACATCTCTGATGCTTGTGATGCTGGCATTTTTCGGACTGACATTGCTTTCGATCGGGATCATCGGTATTTATCTCATGAATATTCTCAATGAGGCCAAAAAGATGCCGCACTATGTGATCCGTCAGGAGGAGACAGACTGATGAAAAAAGAGATCGGCGGCTATCTGGAACTGGAAGAACCGGCGGGACAGGAATACTATCCGGATCTCTGCGGCGTGAATCTCGGAAGAACAGCGCTTTTGTGGCTGATGGAAGCACGCAGGTGCAAAAAGATCTACCTGCCATTTTTTCTCTGCGATTCCGTAACCGGTGCCTGTGAGAGGTCCGGGGCAGAAATCGAATTTTATCATATGGATGAAGGTCTGCATCCGGTTCTTGAGGAGAGAATTCTTCCGGAAGGAGAATATCTGTATCTGGTAAATTATTATGGCCAGCTTACCGATGATAAGATCCGGAAATATAAAAAAATCTATGGAAATATCATTGTGGATCATACGCATGCGTTTTTTCAGAAGCCGCTGCCGGGTGTGGACACTCTGTACTCCTGCAGAAAATTTCTCGGAGTCAGTGACGGAGCATATCTGTCTACCGATGCGGAACTGGAACCGGAAAAGAAGCCCCTGGATCATTCCATGGGAAGAATGGAGCATATTCTGGGACGTTATGAATATGATGCCGGAACCTTCTATCAGAAAATGCTGGATAATGCAGCAAATTATCATGAGATGGAGATCCGCCGAATGTCCCGTCTGACCGGAAACCTCCTCAGGACTATGGATTATTCCGGTATCAAAGCAAGAAGAGAACAGAACTACCGCCTGCTGTCGCAGCTTCTTCCTTCAAGGAATGCTTTTACAGGGGAGGTGCCGGAGGGACCGTTTGCCTATCCGTATTATCATAAGAACGGATTAGAGCTTCGACGCTGGCTGGCAGGCCGGAAGATTTTTGTGCCGACAAACTGGCGTAATATCCTGGAAGAATTTGACAGGGATACCATGGAATATGACTGGGCTGCCAATGTGCTGCCGCTTCCCTGTGACCAGAGATACGGGGCAGAAGAAATGCAGTATATCGCGGATTCCATAAGAGAATGGGAGGAAACGGAATCATGAAACACAGATTGCTGATACTGGGAACGTTGGGAGAATTTGAGCAGCTGGTGCAGAAGGCCCGGGAAAAAGGATACTACACCATTGTCTGCGACGGATATCCGGATGGTCCGGCAAGAAAATTTGCAGATGAGGCATTTCAGATCCCGGTAACAGATACGGAACGGATCGCCTGTCTCTGCCGAGAAAAAGAGATCGATGGGATCATCACATCCTTTTCCGACCTTCTTCTGGAATGTATGGTAAAGATCGCGGACCGGGCAGGAATCCCCTGTTATCTGAAACCGGAGCAGCTTCCCTGGTATCGTGATAAATCAGCGACCAGAGCACTGCTTACTGAACTGGGACTTCCCACTCCGGGCTTTCGAAAAATCCCGATCGCATATTTTAAAGACAGGTCCAAAAGAACTCAGCTGAAAGAGCTGCTTGAGGGACTTCGTTATCCGGTGGTCAGCAAGCCACTGGATAAATACGGCTCCCGTGGGATCTATATATCCGAAGATCTGGGGGAGCTGATAAACGGGGCAGAAAAAACAGCAGGATTTTCTGATATGCCGGAGATTTTGGTGGAAGAATATAACGATGGCTATGAATTCAATATGATGACCTGGGTCAATGATGGCAAAGTAAATGTGATCAGTATTGCGGACAGGGAAAAAGACGCAGCCGGAGGCGAACATGCTTCCGATCAGTACGCGAAATGTCTATCCATCCCGCTTTCTTTCTCATGTATATGAGCCGGCAAAGGACTTGTTACAGTCTTACATTGCACATACCGGACAGATGGACGGACCTCTTTCCATGCAGTTTTTCTGGAAGCCGGGAGAAGGTATCCAGGTCTGCGAGATCGCCGCACGATTTTTCGGATATGAGCATGAATTGACCGATATGGTCTATGGCTTTAATATGGAAGAGCTTCTTCTTGCATCTCTCTATGATCCGGATAAGCTGGAAAAATGCTGGCAGAACACGATGTTCATAAACCACAGTGCTGTGGAGCTGTCATTTATTTTCAGGGAAGGCTTCTTACCATCGGGGATCAGTCTGCGGCAGTCCGGCTGGGAGAGAAAGAACAGGTGGAAAAGCCCTGGATCTTTTATCAGGAAGGAGAGAAGGTCATTGAGCATGGTCCTAATCCGTATCTGGCATTATATTATGTAAAAACAGAGAATCGTAAGGAAATGGATCTTCTCACAGAAGAGTTTTATGAGGAAATGCATATTCTGGATCCCAACGGCCAGGAGGTGGCATACCATAATCAGATCCCGGATTATGCACCGGCAGAAAAATAGGCATTGAATTTACAACATGAGTGTGAGAAAATGGGATGTGCAGTTAATGTAGAAAAACCATGAAGAATAAGAAATAAAGAGGAAATACATGATTGATTTTAACAGACCTGCGTTTACAGGTAAGGAATTTGAGTACATCCGTGACGCAGTAGAACGGGGAATGCTCTGCGGCGACGGGATCTACACGAAGAAATGTTCTGCATGGATGGAAGAGCGCTTTCATGTGGGTCATGTGATGCTGACAACCTCCTGTACCCATGCACTGGAGATGGCTGCTTTTCTGGCAGATATCCAGCCTGGCGATGAGGTGATCATGCCGTCTTATACTTTTGTATCAACGGCAGATGCATTTGTGCTTCGCGGTGCAAGGATCGTATTTGTGGATATCCGGCCGGATACCATGAATATTGACGAGAAGCTGATCGAACAGGCGATCACAGATAAGACCCGCGCGATCGTTCCGGTCCATTATGCAGGAGTAGCCTGCGAGATGGACACGATCATGGAGATTGCCGGAAGACATGATCTGAAGGTAGTGGAAGACGCGGCCCAGGGTGTGGATGCCTACTATAAGGGAAAAGCCCTTGGTACCATTGGAGATTTTGGCTGCTACAGCTTCCATGAGACTAAGAACTATACCATGGGAGAGGGTGGTGCGATCCTGTTCAACGGGGAGCAGTACCTGGAGAAGGCAGAGATCCTGAGAGAAAAAGGAACGGACCGCAGTAAGTTTTTCCGTGGTCAGGTAGATAAATACCGCTGGATGGATTATGGATCATCCTATCTTCCGAGCGAATTGAATGCGGCATATCTTTATGCCCAGCTGGAGCAGCATAAGAAGATCAGCGATAAGCGGATGCAGATCTATGATTTTTACAATGAGAACCTTAGATTTCTGGCGGAGGAAGGAAAAATCCAGCAGCCTTATGTACCGGAAGAATGCACACATAATGCACATATGTACTACATTAAGGTACATGATATTCAGGTACGTACAAGGCTTCTGAAATATCTCCGCGAAAAGGATATCATGCAGTGTGTTCCATTATGTGCCCCTTCATTCCGCACCGGCAGGAAAAAAATTCGGAAGATTTTCCGGAGAAGATGTTTATACTACAAAAGAAAGCGAGCGTCTTATGCGACTGCCCATGTTCTATAATCTGGATATGGAGGATGCGAAGAGAGTTGTGGATGCGATTGCTTCCTTTGACGGGTTTTAACAGAAGAAGGGGAGAGCTATGAAAAAAATCAAAAAAATTTACTGGCAGTTTTCGCAGCAGTCAGTGTGGCGTTGATGCTGCCGTTACAGACCATGGCTGCAGTGGATCTGAATGCGAAATATGATATCAGCACCAACCAGATCCAGGGATGGCCGGCAGGACCGGATATTACCTCAGATACCGGTATCCTGATGGATGCAGACACAGGAGTTGTTCTTTATAACAAGGGCGGAGATGAACAGAGATATCCGGCCAGCATTACCAAGATTATGACCTTGCTGGTGGCAGTGGAGAACTCCACCATGGATGAGAAGGTGACCTTTACAGAGACCGGGGTGCGTAATGTTACGGCAGATTCCAGTAATATCGGCACAAAGGTGGGCGAAGTCCTGACTATGGAGGATTGTCTTCATGCTCTGATCATCCAGTCTGCCAATGACGTTGCGGCACAGATCGCAGAGCATATCGGCGGGACAGAGCAGGCATTTATCGATATGATGAACCAGCGCGCCAGTGAGATCGGATGTACCAATACACATTTTGCAAATTCCAGCGGACTTCCGGATGATAATCATTATTCTTCAGCACGGGATATGGCGCTGATCTTCCGAGAAGGCCTGAAAAATGAAACATTCCGTACGGTCGTGGGCACACCGGACTATATCATCCAGCCTACAAATATGAACAGCCAGCAGAGAATCCTGCATACCCATCATCCTATGTTTGCGCCGGAAAGCGGATTTTACTATGAAGGCTGCATTGGCGGAAAAAACCGGAACTACCGTTGCGGCAGGGCATACACTTGTCACAGGAGTGACCAGAGATAATACCACATATATTGCAGTGACTATGCGTGGAACAGAGCTTTCCAATTCCTGTATGGACAGTACAGCTATGTTCAATTACGCATTTGAGAATTTCACAAAAACAGAAGTAAATGGCGGCTATGTATTCCTTCCAAAAGGGGTGGAGCTGAATTCCCTTACCGAGAAGTCAGAGAATACCAATGGGAAAACAGAAACCGGTTACTATTTCGGAGATTATCTGATCGGTACCGCAAGTGTTGCACAGGCAACTGATACACCGGTACCGGAACCGACCGCGGCGGCGGAGGACAGCCAGGAAGCGGACAGTTCCGAAGCGGAAGCTTCCACAGAATCAGCAGAGGAAGATAACAGCAAAACAACAGAGAAGAGTACAGCCGGAGAGGACACCAGCGAAAAAAAGAGCATTCCTGCCCTGCGTAAGATCCTTCTTATGATCATGGCAGCGATGATCCTGATCCTGATCGCCCTTCTTGCGGCTCTCAGAATAAAAGAAAAGAAACATCACAAATAAATCAAAACAGAAAAGGAGAAAGAAAAAATGGGAAAAATAAAAGTAACACAGTGCGGAGATATTGAAGGATTAAAAGTAATCGAGCCAACTGTATTTGGTGATTCCAGAGGATATTTCATGGAAACATACAATTATAACGATTTCAAGGAAGCAGGCATTGATGTGGAATTCGTTCAGGATAATCAGTCCAGCTCCCGTTACGGTGTTCTCCGCGGACTTCATTTCCAGATCAGCTATCCTCAGGATAAGCTGGTACGTGTGGTAAACGGAGAAGTGTTTGATGTTGCGGTTGACCTTCGTGAAGGTTCCAAGACCTTTGGAAAATGGTATGGTGTAGTCCTTTCCGCAGAAAACAAGAAACAGTTCTTTATTCCTAAGGGATTTGCTCATGGCTTCTTGGTACTTTCCGAGAATGCAGAGTTCACTTACAAGTGCTCTGATTTCTATCATCCAAACGATGAGGGCGGACTGATCTGGAATGACAAGGACATTAACGTTGAGTGGCCGATCCCGGAAGGCATGGAGCTTATTTTCTCCGACAAGGACCAGAAGTGGGGAAGCTTCGAGGAATATAAGAATCGATAAGGAATTGCAGAATGAAGAAAATATTAGCTTTGCCGGCGGAGCTGTACCAGAATCGAAAGCTGGTTTTAAGCCTTGCAAAAAATGATTTCAAAACAAAATATGCAGGATCCTATCTTGGTATTGTCTGGGCATTTATCCAGCCTATCGTAACGATCCTGGTCTACTGGTTTGTATTTTCCGTAGGACTGAAGGCCGGAACGGTATCGGATTATCCTTTTGTACTCTATCTGGTATCCGGTATCGTGCCGTGGTTTTTCTTCCAGGATGCATTAAACGGTGGAACCAATGCCCTGATCGAATACAATTATCTTGTGAAGAAGGTTGTATTCAAGATCAGCATCCTTCCTATCGTAAAGATCATCTCCGCACTTTTCGTGCATGTTTTCTTTGTGGCCTTTGCGCTGATCTTATGTGCATGCTACGGATATACACCAAGCCTTTATACATTGCAGATCATTTATTACTCTGTCTGCACCTTCCTTTTTGTGCTGGGACTAGTGTATGCTACAAGCGCGATCGTCATTTTTTTCCGTGATCTGACCCAGATCATCAGTATTTTTCTTCAGGTGGGTGTATGGCTTACACCGATCATGTGGGATATCAATATGCTTTCTTCACATCCATGGCTGATCAAGCTGTTTAAGCTGAATCCGATGTACCATGTAGTTACGGGCTACCGTGATTCCATGCTTGATCATATCGGGATCTGGAACCATGCTTCATGGACGATCTATTTCTGGGTAGTTACGATCCTGCTTTTCGGACTGGGATCTGTGATATTCAAACGTCTGAAGCCGCATTTTGCAGATGTGCTTTAATTGAATGCGGATGGCGGATATCCGCCTGATCCGGACCGGACAGTTCCCATGGGGGATTTGCTCTGTAAGGATAAAAAGCAGAACGGCGGCAGATTGTGAGAGTGAACGATTTACACAAAAGTGAGGTTGAAAATGGCAGAAGATATTGCGATTTCAGTAAATGATGTCAGTAAGATGTACAAGCTTTACGATAATCCTATGGATCGTCTTAAGGAGTCCCTGGGATTATCCAGAAAAAAGAAATATAAAGAGCATTATGCGCTCAACCATGTATCCTTTCAGGTGCATAAGGGAGAAACAGTGGGAATTATCGGAACAAATGGTTCCGGTAAATCCACGATCCTGAAGATCATCACCGGCGTACTTTCGCCTACGGCCGGAGAAATAGCCGTAAACGGAAGGATCTCAGCGCTTCTGGAGCTGGGAGCCGGATTTAACGGAGAATATTCCGGACTTGAAAATGTATATCTCAACGGAAGCATGATCGGTTTTTTCTAGGGAAGAGATCGATGCCAAGCTGCAGTCTATTCTGGATTTTGCAGATATCGGTGATTTTATCTATCAGCCGGTAAAAACATATTCCAGTGGTATGTTCGTGCGTCTGGCTTTTGCGGTAGCTATCAATATCGATCCGGAGATCCTGATCGTTGATGAGGCTCTTTCCGTAGGAGATGTATTTTTCCAGGCAAAATGTTACCGGAAGTTCGAAGAGTTCAAGGAAATGGGGAAGACCATTCTGTTTGTAAGCCATGACCTGAGCAGCATCGGAAAATACTGTGACCGTGTTGTGCTTCTAAACAAAGGTGAGAAGCTTGCAGAGGGTGGTGCCAAGGAGATGGTCAATCTTTACCGTCGTGTGCTGGTCAATCAGTATGACGATGCAGATCTGGAAGAAAACACAGACGATGCAGAAGAGGGACAGGCGACGGAGAACCAGGCAGCCGGAGCAGACGTTTCACTGAAAGCACATACCGGAAGCGGAAAAGCTATGAAGGACAGCCTGAACCTGAATCCCAAGGTCCTGGAATACGGCAGCAAGCTTGGCGAGATCGTGGATTTTGCCATCCGGGATGATACAGGTATGATCACCAATGTGATCGAAAAAGGCAAGGAATTTTCCGTTCAGATGAAAGTGAAGTTCCAGGCAGATGTCAGCGATCCGATCTTTGCATTTACCCTGAAAGATCTGAAAGGCACCGAGATCACAGGAACCAATACCATGTATGAACATACGCCTCTGAAACCGCAGAAGGCAGGCGATGTCCGTGAGATCACCTTCAAACAGGTGATGCCTCTGGAGGCAGGGGAATATATGCTGTGTCTGGGCTGCACCGGATATAAAGACGGCGATTTTACCGTATTTCATCGTCTTTACGATGTGTGTAACCTGACCGTGATCACAGATAAGAAAGCAGTGGGATATTTTGATCTGTTTTCCAAAGTATCTGTGAAATAAGTGGAGGAACGACTATGGCGGAGTTGAATTTAGATTATTATACGGCGAAGGATCATTATTCCGATGGGGATATCGAGGAAACACTTCTGAAAATGGCACAGGAAGGCAAATCTTTTGAAGACCTGCCGGAGGAAGAGGTGAGTTTTCCAATGGTCTACCATTTTTCAGGGCTGCGGGAGAATATCTTAAGCTGGTATCCTCTGAAAAAGGCAGATTCCGTTCTGGAGATCGGAGCCGGATGCGGAGCCATTACCGGAATGCTTTGCCGCAAGGCCGGTCATGTGACTTCCGTGGAGCTTTCCAAACGTCGGGCAGATATCAATTATGCGAGAAACAGGGATAAGGAAAATCTGACGATCATGGTTGGAAACCTGAATGACATGACTTTTCCGGAAAAATTCGACTATGTGGTAGTAAACGGTGTGCTGGAGTATGCCATGAGCTTTACCGAGGGAAAAACTCCTTACGAGACATTTCTTCAGCGTATGGGCGCTTATCTGAAGCCGGAGGGAAGACTTCTGATCGCCATTGAGAACAGACTGGGATTGAAGTACTTTGCCGGAGCACCGGAGGATCACACAGATCTTCATTTTTTCGGGATCAATGGATATCCGGGAAATCAGTCTGTGCGCACCTTTTCCAAGAATGAACTGGGAGAGCTGCTGGAAAACAGCGGCTTTCCTTTTCTGCGCTTTTACTACCCGTATCCGGATTATAAATTTCCGACAGAGATTTTTACAGATGAGAGCCTTTATACCAATTCCTACGGAAGAAGCTATCCTGTATACACAGATAAGACAGCAGATCTTTTTGCAGAAAGTGAAGGCGTAAAGGCCTTCGAAAAAGAGAAGATCCTGGACAGCTTTGTGAATTCTTTTCTTGTGGAGGCAGGACGTACCGAAAACCGGAACCCGGAGGAAATCCTTTATGTGAAGCTGAACCAGGAGCGAAAAGAAAAGTTCCGTCTTCTGACCAGGATCGTCCGGGAGAACGGAGAGGTCCGTGCGGAAAAAGAGGCTATGGTGCCCCAGGCTGAGGAATTTGTGGAAAAACTGGAAAAAACCGGAACAGAGAGTACCGGATCCGATAAATACAAGAATCTTCCCTGCAGGGCAGAAAACGGAAAGATCTCTTATCCGCTCCTTACTGGAAAAACTCTTCATCAGGAAATCGCAGAGCTTGCCTATAAAGAAGATCTTGAAGAGATCAAGGCCCTTCTTAAAAAATTCTATCAGGAATTTTTCGGGGCTCGTCAGGCTGCGGATTACAGGACCGGAGAGTTCCGCGAGGTATTTGGTGATCATCCGGGAAGAGAGGATTACGAATGTGTCTGCCCGGCCAATGTGGACCTGATCTGCAGCAACATCTTTATGGGAGAAAAGGAAAACCAGATCATAGATTATGAGTGGATGTTTGATTTCCCTGTGCCTGTGAATTTTATCATGTGGCGCCTGATCCATGAACTGTATACACATGTTTCTGAGCTGTCGCGGTTATGTCATGAGGATGAGATGATGGCGGAGTTTGACATCAGCTATACAGACTATGAGATATTTATGGATTGGACCATGCATTTCGTCTATGAGTATGTGGGCTGTGGTTCCCTGATCCCGTTTGAACAGAAAAAGGTGCCGGTTTCCGTAACAGAGCTGGTGAACAGAGAAAGAGAAAAGCACCAGATGCACAGCAAGATATACTATGATCTTGGTGAGGGATTCTGTGAAGAGCATACTCTTTATGCAGAGGGAAAACTTTCCGGAAACCGTTTCCGGGTAGAGTTTGCGCTTTCCGGTATCAAAGGAATACGAAATCTCCGCTGGAATCCCGCAAACGGTCATTTCCTGAAAGTGAGGATAGAGCGTCTGGATTGTGGATGCAGCGCGGAGCTTGTGCCTCAGGGTGTCCATATGAAGGTGGATAACAGTACCACTGCGTTTTTTACCACCGATGGCTTTTATCTTATCGATGTTACACACCCGGAAAATGTGGACAGGATCGTAATAGAGGGAAAACTTGACTGCCTTGAGCTTCCGGATGTGGAAAAGCTTCTGGCCTTTGAAAAAGAGCGGGAAGTACGCAGAGAACAGGAGCGTGTCAGAAAAGAGGCTGAACGTGCCGCAAAGCAGGCAGCAGAGGAAGCAACCCGTGCGCAGGAAGAGGCCCTTCGTCATCCAGGCAAAAAAGCGCGGGTAAAGAAACTGGTCAAAAAGGTTCTTCGTTATCATACAGAGCCGGCAGCAGTGATGGGAGTGGAGACAACTCCTACCTGTATGGGCAGTGTTGATTTCTTCCATTATGAGAATGGCACCTTAAATGCCATTGGCTGGGCCTTTGATCCGACGTTTGCGTCTATGGGACAGCCAAGGATCGCATTTTATCAGGGAACACAGAAGCTTCAGGAGGCTTCCTGTACTACGATCTACCGTACGGATGTGGCTAATGCCATTGGAAATCCGGATGCGGAAAGTGCCGGATTTTCTTTCCTGGCAACGGTTCTTGCGCCGGCAGAGACTTCTGTTTTCCTGGAATACGGAACCGCAGCGGATACCGGAAGATTCCTTATCGGAAAGATCCCGGGAACCAGGGATCAGAAAGAGCTTCTGGTATACGCGATCGAAGATCCGAAGAGTATCGGAAATCTCCGTCATTTCAAACAGCGTCATATACGCAGTGCGAGAAAGGCATATCCACAGGCAGTCTATCAGCAGAAGGTGGATGTGATCGTGCCGGTTTACAACGGACTGGAGTATTTTGATGCCCTGTTTTCCGGAATTGAAAAGACAAAGGTTCCATATCGTCTGATCCTCGTAAATGACAAGAGTCCGGATTCTGAGGTAGGAAACTATCTGGAAAAATATGCCGCAGAGCATGACAATGTGGTACTTCTGAATAATGAGACCAATATGGGCTTTCTTCCGTCTGTAAACCGTGGATTAAAGATGGCGGAAAATCATGTGGCTCTTGTAAATACAGATGTGGAGGTTCCGGAAGAGTGGCTGGAGCGCCTGATGCTTCCGATCTTTGCAAAGGAAAACATTGCAACCACTACACCGTTTACCACCTGCGGAACCATCTGCAGCTTCCCGGATTTCTGCCGGGATAACAAACTGTTTGAGGGAATGCCGCTGTGGGAGATCGATGATGAATTCCGCATGATCCGTCCGCAGTATCCGGCTATGCCTACCGGTGTGGGCTTCTGTATGGGTATGAACCTGAAAGCGATCCAGGAGGTTGGCCTTCTGGATGAGGAGAATTTCGGAAAAGGCTACGGTGAGGAGAATGACTGGTGCCAGCGTGCCATAGCTGCAGGCTATGAGAACGTGCATGTGGATAACCTGTTTGTATATCACAAGCATGGTGGAAGCTTCCCGTCTGAGGAAAAGCAGAGACTTCTGAAAGAGCACAGTGAGGCGCTGCTCCGCAAGCATCCGGATTACAACAAGGATACTGCGGATTACTGCAGAAGAGACCCGCTTCGTCCGGTAAGACTCTACGTGGAAATGAAGCTTCTCAACAGGAAGCTGGATGTGCCTACCATTGTGGCCTTTGACCATGATCTTGGCGGCGGTGCAACGGCTTATCTTGTGGAAAAAAGACGTCTGGCTCTGCGGGAAGGATACCGTTTTGTGACCATCCGCTATAATATCGTAAGCAATCGTTTTTACTTTACGTATCAGTATAAGCAGTATGAGATGGAATTTTTTGCAAATGATCTGGAAACTGCCCTTGGTGAGCTGATGCGTGTGGATGAGATCTGGATCAACGAGCTTGTAACCTATCAGAATCTTTACGGAACCCTGGAACGTATCCTGCGTCTTAAGAGAGAGCAGGGTGCGAAGCTCCTTATGCTTCTTCATGATTTCTTTGCCCTTTGCCCGGCAGTGAATCTGATCGATGCAGAAGGAAAATACTGTGGTGTTCCATCCTGTGAGGTCTGCGATAAATGTATTCCGGATAACCGCAGCAATGCCTGCACAGAATACGGAACCGGAACGCTCTGGCGTACAAAATTCCGGGAATTTCTGTCAAACTGTGATGAGATCCGTGCATTTTCCGATGATACGGCAAGGCTGTTCAAGCGTGCTTATCCGGATGTATACAATCTCCATGTGATCCCGCATGCACCCCATTACCTTCCGGCAGTGAAAAAAATTAAAAAACCACAGAGACCTTTAACATTGGTCTTATCGGCGTACTCTGCTACAAAAAAGGCCTGGAGGTTGTGAAGGCGCTTGCAGGATATATCGAAGAGAATGAACTGAATATCCGTCTGAGACTGATCGGTACTTCCGACGAAGAGATCGAAAGTCCGGTATTTTCCCAGACAGGAAGATATACAAGAGAGGAGATTCCAAGACTTACCCTGGAGCAGGATATTGATATGTTCCTGATCCCGTCCGTATGGCCGGAGACCTTCTCCTATACAACCTCGGAGATCATTTCCATGGGATTTCCGGTAGCGGTACTTCCGGTAGGTGCACCTGTAGAACGTGTGAAACGCTATGCCAAGGGCCTTGTCCTGAAAGATGAGAAGCCGGAGAATATTGTGGAAGAGATGATTTCTCTGTGGAAAACTCTCGGCGAAAGTGAGCTCCCTGTGGAAAAACGCAGGCTTCTTTTCGTAGGAGAGGAGATTTCCTTTGCCTCCAGATATCGTGTGGAGCATTTCCGGGAGCAGCTGATCCTTAAAGGCTATGCATCGAAGTTTATCCAGATAGATCAGGCAGAGCAGGAAAAGATCGAGGAATATACAGCGATCGTGATGTACCGTTGCAGCAAGCTGATGGAAGCAGAACTGCTTGCCAACCGGGCGAAAGCAGCCGGAATCCCTGTTTACTATGATGTGGATGATCTGGTATTTGTTACGAAAAAAATTTCCGGACTGCATTTCCTGAAGGGAAGCGAGTACAGTGACTTCTGCACAACTACAGACCGTATCCGCGGATGTATGGGATTCTGCGACGGATATTTACATCTACGGAGACACTGGCAGGAGAGATCCGGGAAGAATTTCCGGAAAAACCGGTGGTGATCAACCGCAACTGTATGAGTATGGAGATGGAGATCCTGTCTCACGAGGCTGTGGAGCAGACAGACAAGGCTAAAGACCGGATCTATATCGGATATTTAAGTGGTTCCAAAACGCATGATCAGGATTTTGCCCAGGTGGAGGCAGCACTTCTGGAGGTGATGGAGCGCCACCCGGAGGTTTACCTGAAGCTGGTGGGTGTGCTGGATGAATCCGGAATGGAGCCGGTGCAGAACCGCATCGAGAAGCTTCCGTTTATGGACTGGAGACAGCTGCCTGCCGTGATCGCAGGGCTTGATATCAATCTGATGCCGCTGGAGAACAGCCTGTTCCACTGGTGTAAATCCGGAATAAGTGGACAGAGGCTGCCCTTGTAAAGGTTCCGAGTGTCATGAGCCGTAACTGTGAGATGGAATACGTGGTCGAAAACGGAAAAGATGGCTGGATGTGCACCACAAAAGAAGAGTGGGTCAATGCCCTGGAAACTCTGGTTACTGATGAGAAGGCCAGAAAAGCCATGGGTGAGGCCGCACATCAGAAGGTTATGGAGCATTACCTTACAGTAAATACCGGAAAGGATGCAATGGAGGAATTGTTATGCAGCGAGAGCTATACGAAGTAGAAAAGGACAGGTTTGACCTGAAGGACAGTTCTCTGTATCACCTTCAGGGAACCTGGCCGAAGGATCATAAGCCGGAAGCCGTTCTTGACGGGGAAAAGCTTCCGGCAGCCATCAGTGCCCAGGAGCGTGTCAGCGCCCTGGAGCGCTTTAAGGATCTGGATCTGGTAAACGGAGAACGTGTGCAGATGGAAATCTGCCTGCCGGATCTGGAGGGCAAAAAGAAGCTTGTTGTTTATGCGGTAAAGGGTGAAAAACGTATCCGGTGGTTTTCTGTTTCGGCAGCACAGCTTTACAGGAAACAGGGAAAACCACAGTACTTTATTGAGAGCATCGAGGTGGAAGCCGGGGAAAAGATCTGCCGTGTCCGTGGCTGGGCAGCCTTTAACAGCCCCCTGACCATACGCCTGGAGGATCGCAGCCGGAAGGAAATCCCCTGCGAGATCACCAGACTGAAACGTGTGGATGTACAGAATCAGTACCAGGAAACAGAAATCGATGAGAAGAGCGGTTTTTTCTTTGAATTCCATTATGACAGTGTGAAGGAATTCTACATTGTATTTGAGGCAGGCAATGTGCGGACGCTTCGTCTGGTACATCTGCAGCCACAGAAGCGCCTTGCGGAGAAAGCTGCGGTATATTTCCGTAAGGGAAGCCGTTACATGAAGCTTCACGGGGCAGCAGCCCTTACCGGAAAGGTATTTGGAAAGGTGCTGGACCGTAAAAACCGTCCGGTGGATTATTCCAAATGGATCGTGAAGCATCTGCCGGACAAGGCAGAGCTTGCAGAAGAAAGAAAAATGAAATTTTCCAGGAATCCAAAATTCAGTATTGTGATCCCGCTTTACAAAACACCGGAAAAATATCTCCAGCAGCTGGTAGATTCCATAGAAGCCCAGACCTACGGGAACTGGGAACTCTGTCTTTCCGACGGAAGCGGAGCAGATTCTCCTCTTACCGATTATCTGAACAGGCTGGAAAAAAGTGATGACAGGATCCGTGTGATCCGCAACGACCAGGCACTTCAGATCGCAGAGAATACCAATGCGGCCATGAAAGCGGCAACAGGAGATTTTATCGTGTTTGCAGATCATGATGATGAGCTGACGCCGGACGCCTTGTTCCGGTGTGTGAAAGCGCTGAATGAGGATCCGGAGCTTAAGGTTCTGTATTCCGATGAAGATAAGATGTCCATGGACGGGCACAAATTCTTTCAGCCGCATTTCAAACCGGACTTCAATATTGATCTTTTGTGTACAGTAAACTACATCTGTCATCTTTTGTCGTAAAAAAAGAATCGTGGATCAGATCGGAATGCTAAAAAAAGGAATTTGACGGTGCACAGGATTATGATTTTGTGTTCCGCTGTGTGGAAGCTGCGGGAAGAGAGCAGATCCATCATATCCCCAGGATCCTTTATCACTGGAGATGCCATGAGGATTCCACAGCAGAGAATCCGGAAAGCAAAATGTATGCCTTTGATGCAGGAGCACGTGCCATCAAGGCTCATTATGACAGGCTCGGAGTTCCGGTGGAAATCGAAAAAGGTGAATATCTTGGACTTTACCGTACAAAATTCCTCTGGGAGGAAAAACCGCTGATCTCCATCATCATCCCAAACAAGGATCACATCGATGATCTGAAGAGATGTATTGATTCCATCGAAGAAAAGGCAACTTACCGCAATTATGAGTATGTGATCGTGGAGAACAACAGTACGGAGGATGAGACCTTTGCTTACTATAAAGAGCTAGAAGCATCCAATCCGAAAGCCCATGTGGTGTACTGGGATGGTATTTTCAACTATTCTGCCATCAATAATTTCGGAGCTGCTCATGCTAAGGGTGACTATCTGCTTCTTCTCAACAATGATACGGAGATCATCAGCCCGGACTGTCTGGAGCAGCTTTTGGGATACTGTATGAGACCGGATGTGGGAGCTGTAGGAGCGCGGCTCTATTATGAGGATGATACCGTGCAGCATGCAGGAGTAGTCGTTGGCTTCGGCGGCATTGCGGGACACTGCTTTGTGCAGCAGAAGAGAGACGCTACCGGATACTGCCACAGGATCATCTGTGCCCAGGATTACAGCGCGGTAACCGCAGCCTGCATGATGGTGAAGCGTGAGGCCTTTGATAAGGTTCACGGATTAAGTGAGGAATTTCAGGTTGCCTTTAATGACATAGATTTCTGCCTCCGTCTGGGAAAAGCCGGATATCTGGTTGTATACAATCCTTATGCGGAGCTTTATCACTATGAATCCAAATCCAGAGGTCTTGAGGATACACCGGAGAAGGTGGCAAGATTTAACCGCGAGATCGCTTCCTTTGAGAAGCACTGGCCGGAGATCCTCCGTGACGGAGATCCTTACTATAATCCGAATCTTACACTGGAGAGCCAGGATTTTTCTCTGAAGCGGATATAGGAGGTTATATTTTGGAAAAGAAAAAATCTGGAAGGATGAGAGAGTTCAGGCAGGGGTTCTTGTCCTGGCAGCATTTCTGCTCCTGACTGCATGGGCGTTTATGCAGCCCCTGGGGGCAGGCCCCGATGAAAAAATGCGCTACATGGTGGCACAGTATCTTCATGAGCATCCGGGAAAGCTGCCTCTTGGAGATGAGCCAACCATCCGTGATGCGACATGGGGGATTTCCTATGCCTATTATCCGATCCTTTCCTATATGGTATCTGCTGTATTTATGGGGATCGCAGGTCTGTTCCATGCATCTGCAGACGGATTACTCCATGCGGCGAGGATGGCAGATGTGCTCTTTGTGACTGGAGCGGTATATTTTGTGGTGAAAGCATCCGGAAAGCTTTTTCCGAAAGAGGGAAGATGGCTGTTTGCCGCACTGGCAGGCTTTATGCCGCAGGCATTGTTTCTGGGAACTTATGTAAACACGGATTCCCTGGCGCTTTTATCCATGGCGATGATCCTGTATTCCTGGTCCTGTTATCTGGAAGCGGGAGACTGGAGCTTCAGAAATTCGATCCTTCTGGCTGTTGGAATGGCAGTCTGTGCACTGTCCTACTATAATACCTACGGATGGATCTTATGCAGCTTCCTGTTTTTCTGCCTGACAGTCCTTCTGTGCAGGGAAGAGCCGGTAAAACAGAGAGTTGCGTTTCTGTTCCGGAGAGGGATCGTGATCGCGGCAGTAACCCTTGCTTTATGCGGCTGGTGGTTTATACGAAATGCCGTTCTCTATGACGGAGATCTTATCGGAAGAAAAGCCTGTGCACAGTGTGCGGAAAAATATGCGGCTGTTGATTACAGGCCGTCCAGATACCCCACACCGGAGAAGCTGAACTGGTCATGGAAGGATATCCTTCTGTATCAGGATCCGGGCTGGCAGCATAACTGGCTGTTGACAGTGCTGGTAAGTTTTATAGGAACCTTTGGCCTGATGCAGATCTATATGCCTTATAGTGTGAGCAAGGCATATTTCCTGTTCTTTGGAATGGGTGGGATCGGTATTTTAACCATGTTGGGAATGTTTTATCCGAAGAAACGTACTGTGGTAAAAGAACGAAAAGCAGCAGGAAGTGAAAAGCTGAAGATAAAAACGATAACAGTGTACGATAAATGGGACAGAAAAGGAATCTTTCATCTGTTGCTGATCCTTCTGATCCTGATCCCTGTGGGTCTGTTTATGTATTATGTATATTATAGTGACAACCAGGCACAGGGACGTTATATCATGCCGGCACTGTATCCGGCTATGTATTTGTGACAGCCGGCTGGAACCGTCTGCTTGAGCGTTTTGTCAAAAAAAGAAAATATCAGAATGTGGATATACCGGGTCCTGACAGCACTTCTGGCTGCTTCTCCGCTTTTTAATGCTATATCTTTCTGGTAGTTCCATTTTATGGCTGACACCCCGATGGGTGAGATGGCAGGAAAAAAAATCCCTTCTATGTATCCGGGTATGACCGGTACATAGGAGGGACTTTTTTAATTCTGAAGTATATCCGCTTGGGAACCAAGATCAGGAACGGATGATCCGGATCATGCGCCACAGCAGAAGGATAAGGAGCAGGATGCCCACACCGCCAATGGCAAAATACGGGATCTGGGATCTGGATTCGGAATAAGCTTTTGCAGAATCCATGTTTTCATCATTTTCCAGTACATTGGAAGAGCTTTCCTGGGAGGGATCCTCGACAACTGCAGTTCCCACCTGAGTTCCGCCAAAGGAATAGGTGCGTAAGATCTGACCATCAGATTCCGTATCTTCCGTAGTCAGGTCGTCTGCGGTCGCACCGGATGGAACCATTACAGTGCCGCCGGACAGGATGTGAAAATCATCCTCGCTGAGATCCAGAAGCTGGAAATTGGAAAAACCGTAATCCAGAAGTGAGATCGCTTCGTTGGCTGTCTGACCGGTAGCTCCGTTCATGACGACTGCGATCAGAGTAGTACCATTTCTCTGTGCAGCTGTGACAAGAACGCTTCCGGAAGCTGTGGTGGTACTTTCACGACCGCCGATACATCCTTCATAATAGGAAGCGGATGCAGGATCTGTCATGGTAAAAGAACTTGTCAGGTTACGGGTACCGCCGGAAACATTGGTAGCCGGGATCGTATAGGAGGTGGCTCCGGAGATGGTGCGGAAGCTGTCATTACGGATAGCCGCCTGCATGATCAGAGCCAGATCATGTGCTGTGGTATGCTGGTTGTCATCCGGGAGACCGGTAGGATTGGTGAATACCGTATTGGTACATCCTAGCTCCTTGGCACGGTCGTTCATTTTCTGGACAAAGGCATCTACAGATCCACCGATCTGTTCTGCAACCTGGAGGGCAATGTCATTGGCAGAGGCCAGCATCAGAGCGTAAAGGCACTGCTCCATGGTAAATACCTCTCCGAGCTGTGAGGAAATATGAGCGCCTCCGTCTGTAACACCGGATACACCGGTTTTTGTCATGGTAACCTGATCGTCAAGCTGGCTGTTCTCCAGTGCCAGAAGACAGGTCATGATCTTAACTGCGCCGGCCGGAGAAAGCGTGGTGTCCATATCCTTGGCATAGAGGATCGTATCGGAAGTATCTTCCATGATCACGGCAGATGCGGAAGTGATCTCAGGCCCCTGAGGCCATCCGCTGATCCCATTAGTGGTAATACCGGAGGATACAGCAACAGCGGTTTCTTCTGTGGCGAAAACTGGAGTCTGGAACACCATGGAAGCGGAGATCCCAATAGCCAGAAGCGCTGTGGTTATTCTTGATTTTTTCATGATAAATGGTACTCCTGTATAAAAAATAATTCTTATGTAAGCAATACATACGTAAGCTCAGTATAACACATTTCCTCTCTTCCTTGCAAAAAAAATGATGGAATGGTAAAATATGTTCATCAAACTGAGTAATACGGAGATAATATATGAGTAAAGATGATTCTACAGGAAAGATCCAATGGGACAGACTTATAAAGAAGCTTTCCCCCTATACAGTACAGAAGGGCTTAAGATACCTGAAGCATTATGGCCTGAAAGAGTTCTGGATCCGGCTTCATGAACGTTTTGAACCGGAAGAGGTTCCTTACGGACCATGGTATGAGGCATACAGACCTGACGAGGAAACACTGGAGAAGCAGCGGAAACGCAAATTTCCGGATGGGCCGCTGATCAGCATTGTGGTACCTGCATATCTGACACCGGAGCGTTTTTTAAGACAGATGCTGGACTCTCTCCTTGCACAGACATATGAGAACTGGGAGCTGTGTCTGGCAAACGGAAGCCCGGAGGATCCGGACATGCAGACTGTGCTGAGATCCTATGCAGAGATGGACAGGAGGATCCGCTATCAGGATCTGAAAGAGAATCTTGGCATTGCAGAAAATACAAACGCAGCTTTTGCCATGGCAGAGGGTGATTTTATCGCACTTCTGGATCATGATGATCTGCTGGCACCTAATGCATTGTATGAGATCGCGGCGGCACTGGAGGAGCATCCGGAGGCGGATGTGATCTATACAGATGAGGATAAGGTCACGACAGATCTTTCTGAACATTTTCAGCCCCATCTGAAACCGGACTTTAACCTGGATCTTTTAAGATCCAATAATTATATCTGCCATTTTCTGGTGGTAAGACGTTCCGTAGTGCAGACAGTGGGCGGATTCCGCCGGGAATTTGACGGCGCCCAGGATTATGATTTCATTTTCCGCTGTGTGGAGCAGGCAAGGGAAGTGGTCCATGTACCTGAGATCCTTTATCACTGGAGGACCCATAAATCCTCCACAGCAGATAATCCGGCAAGCAAGATGTATGCTTTTGAAGCCGGCAGACGTGCCATTGAGGGGAATCTCAAACGGACCGGAACTCCGGGAACCGTGGAGCATACTCCGGATTTCGGATTTTACCGTGTGAAGTATCCGGTGCAGGGAGAACCTCTGGTTTCTGTTATCATTCCAAACCGTGAGGAGAAAGAAACGCTTCAGGCCTGCGTGGAATCCATTTTTGAAAAAACTGCCTACAAAAATTACGAGATCATCATTGTGGAGAATAACAGCAGCTCCGAAGAGATCTTCCGGTATTACAGAAAGCTTTCGGAGGATCCCAGGGTCCATCTGATCCGCTGGAAAAAAGGCTTCAACTATTCTGCCATCAACAATTTCGGGGTGCGCCATGCCAAAGGAGATTACCTGCTTTTTCTGAATAATGACGTAAAGGTCATCGATCCGGACTGGATGTCAGAGATGCTGAGCGTGTGCCAGCGTAAGGAAACAGGTGCAGTTGGCGTCAAGCTGATCTATCCGGATAACACCATTCAGCATGCAGGCTGCGTGGTGGGAATGGGCGGAATTGCCGGGAACATGTTTGTGAATATGCCGGCAGAGCGTACCGGATATCTCCATAAGGCTTCTCTTCTGCAGGATATGAGCTGTGTGACTGCAGCATGTATGATGATGAAGAAGGAAGTTTTTCTGGAGGCAGGAGGCTTTACGGAAGAGCTTGCAGTTGCGTTTAATGATGTGGATCTCTGTCTGAAGGTGCGAAGCCACGGCCATCTGATCGTCTATGATCCGTATGTGAAGCTCTATCATTACGAATCCAAGTCAAGAGGCACTGAGGACAGCGAGGAAAAGGTCCGCCGTTTCCAGACGGAGATCGAATACATGCGCTGTCACTGGCTGGATATCCTGAAAAAAGGAGATCCATACTATAACAAAAATCTTTCTTTAACCAAATGGAATTATTCCCTGAAGCCCCTTCCGGGAATGGGAAAGAAGAAGGGATAAAGCAATGCAGGAAGTATCAGTAGTCATACCAAACTTTAACGGAATGGCATATCTGGATGGTGTTCTTTCCAGTCTTGAAAGACAGACTATCCGTAATTTTGAGGTTATACTAGTGGATAATGGTTCCACTGATGGCAGCTGTGCGTTTGTTTCGGCGGAATATCCATGGGTACACATGATACAGCTTCCGGAGAATTACGGCTTCAGCAGAGCCGTCAATGAAGGGATCCGTGCGGCACGTTCCCCATATGTGCTGCTTCTGAACAATGATACGGAAGCGGAACCGGATTTCCTGGAGGAGATGGTTGCTGCCCTGCGCAGACATAAGAAGGCATTTTCCTGTCAGGCAAAGATGATCCAGCTTCATGACAGGGACAAGATGGATGATGCCGGAAATTATTACTGTGCCCTTGGCTGGGCTTTTGCCAGGGGAAAAGGCAAGGATATCCGCCATTATGACCGAGAGCAGAAGATTTTTTCCACCTGTGCGGGAGCTGCGATCTACCGTAAGAAATTTATTGACAGGATCGGAGATTTTGATGAGGAGCATTTTGCTTATCTGGAGGATCTGGATATCGGCTATCGTGCCAGGATCTGCGGTTATCAGAACTGGTATGCTCCAAAAGCGAAGGTTTATCATGTAGGAAGCGGCACCAGCGGCTCCAGATATAATCAGTTTAAGATCCGGTATTCTTCCAGAAACAATATTTATCTTATCTATAAGAATATGCCGTTTCTCCAGATCGTGCTGAACCTTCCGTTTTTTCTGGTGGGATTCGGTGCGAAGATCCTGATTTTTTGCGTCCAAGGGATTCGGACGTGAGTACCTTGCAGGCATCAAAAACGGCTTTCAGATCAGCCGCAAAAACAAAAAAGTCAGATTTTCCATGAGGAATCTTCCGCGTTATATACAGCTCCAGTTTGAACTCTGGATCAACATTTTTAGGCGTTTTGCCGGTTAAGACATCATATTTTCACAGAATTTTTATATTTCGGAGGGAAGATTTTATTGCTTTTGAGTTTCATCTATTATAAGATAAAAGCAATGAACTTAAATGAGGTGGCGGAAATTGATTAAAGACAACCAGAAAAATTTCAGTCGTCTCCATATGCTGATCGATGTATTTGTGATCGCGGCCTCCTATGCCCTGGCCTGGTTGATCCGTTTTCAGGGAATTTTTGAACATTCGGCGGTCCAGTCCAAGACCGTCCAGGAATATATGTTTATGCTGATATTCATTATTCCGGGATATTTACTTCTTTATCAGGCCTTTGATCTTTATACACCGATGCGAATGCAGGGGCGTCGTCTCGTACTTGCCGGAATTGTGAAGGCAAATGCGTTAGGGCTCCTTATCATCATGTTTGCACTTTACAATTTTAAAGAGCTGGACTATTCCCGTCTTACTCTGGTTTCTTTCTGTGTGATCAATATCGTCCTGGAATGGTTTGTGCGTATGGTCATATTTTACATTCTCCGGGATATGCGCAAAAAAGGAATGAACCAGAAACAGGTGCTGCTGGTAGGATACAGCCGTGCTGCCGAGGAATATGTAGACAGGATCCTGCAGAATCCGCAATGGGGATACGTGATCAGGGGCATACTGGATGACAATGTGCCGGCAGGCACTACTTATAAGGGCGTTAAGGTGATCGGTCGAATCGCCAATCTGATGATCATCCTTCCATCCAGTCGTCTGGATGAGATAGCCATTACCCTGGGCTTAAGTGAGTATTATCGTCTGGAAGAGATCGTTGCACTCTGTGAAAAATCCGGCGTGCACACAAAATTTATTCCGGATTATAATAATATTATTCCGACCAAACCATATACAGAAGATATTCTCGGGCTTCCGGTGATCAATATCCGGTATGTGCCCCTGAGCAACACGTTTAATGCACTGATCAAGAGATCTATGGATATTGCAGGCGCGATCGTTGCGATCATTGTGTCCTCACCGGTGATGCTGGTGTTGTGTATGCTGATCAAGCTGACTTCGCCGGGACCGCTGATCTATAAGCAGGAACGTGTCGGGCTTCACAATCAGACTTTCCGGATGTATAAATTCCGTTCCATGGAGATCCAGAAAGAATCAGAAGAAAAAAAGGCGTGGACAGTAAAGAATGATCCAAGAGTTACCGGAATCGGTAAATTTATGCGTCATACCAGTCTGGATGAGCTTCCACAGCTTTTTAAACATTCTGAAGGGTGAGATGAGTCTTGTGGGACCAAGACCGGAGCGGCCGTTTTTTGTAGAAAAGTTTAGGGAGGAGATACCACGTTATATGGTCAAGCATCAGGTGCGGCCGGGTCTTACCGGTGGGCGCAGGTAAAGTGGCTATCGTGGAGATACTTCTATCAGAAAAAGGATAGAGTGTGATCTGTATTATATCGAAAACTGGTCTGTGGGATTTGATATAAAGATCATGTTTCTTAACCATATTCAAAGGATTTATTAATAAGAACGCATACTAAAAAGGGGAAAAGGAAAAGATGTCAAAACCTCGGAAAAAAAGCAAGAAGATTTATTTATCCTGGAGATCGTCGTACTGCTCCTGTTTATCGGAGGTCTGTTCGTTTATGGTCAGATCTCAGCCAAACTGGATAAGATCGACATCCAGGAAACAGATCTTGCAGACCAGGATATTGTAACCAATGATCAGGCACCGCAGATGACGGGATATACCACCTATGCACTGTTCGGACTGGACCACAGAAGCAAGAATGAGAAGCTGAATACAGAGAACAGTGATACCATCATCATTGCGAGTATCAACAATGATACGAAGGCAGTCAAACTTGTGTCTGTCTATAGAGATACCCTTCTCAATGTAAAGGATGATACCTATTCCAAAGCCAATTCGGCATATGCATTTGGCGGACCGACCAACGCGGTTTCCATGCTGAATACGAATCTGGATCTGAATATCACAGATTATGTTGCCATTGATTTTAATGCGCTGGTAACTGTGGTAGACTGTCTCGGAGGATTGGACATCCCTCTTTCCTATGCGGAGATCGTTCATATGAACAATTACTGTGTGGAGACATCAGAGGAAACCGGAAAGAGCTACACACCGATCGAACTGCCGGATCCGAAGCCGGAGGATGAGGAAGCAATCGTAGATACCTATCATCTTAATGGTGTACAGGCTACCTCCTACTGCCGTATCCGTTATACTGCAAGTCTTGATATGGGACGTACCGAGAGACAGAGACGAGTGATCCAGATGATCGTAGATAAGGCGAAAAAGGCAGGACTTTCCACTATCTTTGATATTATGGATCAGGTATTCCCGATGGTAAAAACTTCTGTTTCCAAAACAGAGATCCTGAAGATGATCCCGGCTATGATCGGCTACAGTATTGATGAAACTACAGGCTTCCCCAACGATTATAAATTTGCCCAGGTAAAGGGCAGCGTTATCGTACCTACCACACTGGAATCCAATGTTCTGAAGATGCATCAGTTTCTGTATGGAGACACCAGTTACACTCCGACGCAGGATGTACTCAACAGAAGTGCCCAGATTACAAATATCGCAGGCGGAGGCGACGTGCAGGACACTGCACCTGCGGTGACAGATACACCGAATGACGCAACGGATGATTCGTATACGTGGCAGGGAGATACATCCACAGATTACAGCAGTACGGACACAAGTGATGATGCTGATTACAGCACAGACACAGATTATGATTCGGATTACTCCGGAGACGATTACAGCACAGATACGGATTATTCCGGAGACGATTACAGCACAGATACGGACTATTCCGGAGGCGATTCCGATACGGATTATAACGATTATACCGACGGAGAAGATTATTCGGAGAATGAATAAAACATCAAAATGAGCAACCAGCAGAAGGGACCATCCAGTAACGGGTGGTCCTTTCTGGACAGGAGACAAATATGAAAACATTAAAAACAGACGTGATCATCCCGGCATACCGTCCGGGAGAAGAATTTGAAAAACTGCTGGAAAGACTCAGCGCACAGAAATATCCTATCAATAAGATCCTTGTCATGAATACAGAAAAGAAATTCTGGAAAGAGACCTGGGAACAGGAATATCCGCTTGTGGAAGTCCGGCATCTTACAAAAGAAGAATTTGACCATGGCGGTACCAGAAGGCAGGCGGCAGAGCTTTCGGATGCGGAGATCCTTGTATTTATGACACAGGATGCAATGCCGGCAGACAGGGAACTGATCGGAGCACTGGTAGGAGCTCTTGCAGAGAATCCACAGGCAGGAGCCGCTTATGCGCGTCAGCTTCCAAAAAAGGACTGCAGATTTCTGGAAAAATATACCCGTTCCTTTAATTATCCGGAACAGTCCTGTCTGAAAACGGAAAAAGATGTACAGACCTACGGGATCAAAACATATTTCTGCTCCAACGTCTGTGCTGCTTATGATCACAGGATCTATGATGAGATTGGTGGATTTCCGGAGCATGCTATTTTTAATGAAGATATGATCTATGCAGGCTGGATGGTAAAAAAAGGCTATGGAGTTGCCTATGTATCAGAAGCGCGTGTATATCATTCTCACAATTACACCTGTATGCAGCAGTTCCACAGGAATTTTTGATCTGGGAGTTTCCCAGGCGGAGCATCCGGAGGTTTTTGAAGGAGTGCCTTCCGAAGGTGAGGGCATCCGGCTGGTAAAAAAAATGCATGGCATATCTTCTGAAAACAGGCCACATATGGCTGATCCCCGGACTGTTTTTGCAAAGTGTCTCCAAATACGCCGGATATTTTCTCGGAAAACGATACAAAAAGCTCCCTGAAAAAATGATCCGCTTCTGCACCATGAATCCGCAATACTGGAAAAAGAACAAATAAGAGCAGGTCACGGTTTTTTAAAAGAGATATCACAGTTTAAACACAATTCCCTGTTAAACTGTCTTTTATAAGAGAAATAAATGTTACTGAGAACGGAGTGAGCAGTAACAGATACATGCATCAGATAACATAGAAGGGAGCACCAGAGGCATGAGTGAAGAGAATAAATGGGGGACAGACTTGCCGGATGAGGATAAGAATGCTTCGGCAGAACAGAAACCGCTGACGCATCCTTATTCTGAGGGACGCAGGATGCAGGAGAGCGGACAGGACAGTTATGCAGGTGCCGGACAGAGTGAAGGCACTTCGCAGGAGAAACCAAAATACGGACATTATGAGGTGCATCAGCCTCAGGCCGGTAATTATGCCGGTGGAAATATACCGCCCAAAAAGCCGCGGAAAAAGAGAGATTTTTCAGGCCACAACAGCTTTGGAAAGAAAGCAGCCACTGTGGTGGCACTGGCTGTGATCTTTGGGCTGGTAGCCGGAGTAGTTTTTCAGGGTGTGAATATTGCAGCAGATAAATACAGAGGAAATGACAGCAGTACAACGATCGGAAAGACAGAAACAGTTACCGGGACAGAGGACAGTACTGACAGTAGCTCTGCGGATTCTACTGTGAAGGATATTGTGGCAGAGAGTGGTACAGTGGCCGGTGTAGCCCAGGCAACCATGTCTTCTATCGTTGCCATTACATCTGTCAGTGTGCAGGAAATCCCAAGCTTTTTCGGATATGGAACGAGGCAGTATCAGAGTGCAGGAAGTGGTTCCGGTATTATTGTAGGAGAAAATGACAGCGAGCTTCTCATTGCGACTAACAACCATGTGGTATCTGGAGCGACTACACTTACTGTGTGCTTTGCAGGCAGTGATGTGGTAGGAGCGGAAGAAGAAACCCAGGCTATGGCAAGCAGCTCCGATGGAGATGCGGATGTGGATAATGCAGTTTCTGCCAAGATCAAAGGCACCGATGAAGAGAATGATCTGGCAGTGGTGGCAGTGGAGAAATCCGATATTCCGGATGAGACCATGGATGAGATCAAGATCGCACAGATGGGAAGCTCGGACGATCTTGTAGTTGGTGAGCAGGTGGTTGCCATTGGCAATGCACTGGGCTATGGACAGTCAGTTACCTCCGGATGGATAAGTGCCCTTAACAGAAGCATTAGTACAGAGGACGGAGAAGCCAGCGGACTGATCCAGACTGATGCAGCAATCAATCCCGGAAATAGTGGCGGTGCACTTCTGAACATGAACGGTGAAGTGATCGGTATCAATGCGGCCAAGTATGCAGACAGTCAGGTGGAAGGCATGGGATATGCCATTCCGATCTCCAAGGCAGAGCCGATCCTGGAAGAACTGATGAACCGCGAAACCAGAGATAAGGTGGAAGATTCTTCCAAGGTAGGATATATGGGAGTCAAGGCTGCTGATCTTACAACAGAAGCCATCCAGATGTATAATATGCCGGCAGGTGCTTTTATTACTGAGGTAACGGAAGGTGGCGCAGCAGATAATGCAGGGATCAAAAAAGGCGATATCATTGTGAAGCTGGATGGACAGAAGGTAAGCGGCAAGGATGACCTTGTTGATAAGCTGCAGTATTATGAGGCAGGAGAAACCATCGAAGTGGTGATCTCCAGAGCGAACAGCGGAGAGTACAAGGAACAGACGGTTGAAGTGACCCTCGGAAGCAAACCCTCTTCTGACAAATAAAAGAAAATACAGGATAACCATTTATAAACCGGGGAGCTGCATAAGAACATGCAGCTCCCCGGTTTATAAAAACTTAATTTGATACAGCCGGATTATGTGCTATAATATGCATAATAAAAACCAGAAAGGAAATGTTATGGCAGATCAGTTTGATAATAATAAAGACAATGACCAGGAGCAGAAATACGAGAAATTCTGGTTTTTTATGCCGCAGACCGGAGAGTCAGGCAGGGAAGATGATCGACCTTCCTAATCATATACATATCTGTGCGGATTGCATGCAGAAAAGCTTTGATACTATGAACACCCAGATGAACAATGGAAATTATTCCGATCTTTTTAACATGCCGAATGTGAGCATGATCGATCTGGGCAGTTTCCAGAATCCCGGAAACCAGGCGAAGAAGATCAAGAAAAAATCAGAAACTCCGAAGCCGGTGATCGATCTCAAAGATATTCCTGCACCACATAAGATCAAAGCAACTCTGGATGAATATGTGATCGGTCAGGAATATGCCAAGAAGGTAATGTCTGTAGGTGTATACAACCATTATAAAAGAGTTGCCACAGATACCATGGATGATATTGAGATCGAGAAATCCAATATGCTGATGATCGGACCTACAGGCTGCGGTAAGACTTATCTGGTGAAGATGCTTGCCAGACTTCTTCAGGTACCGCTTGCCATTGCAGATGCCACATCTCTTACAGAGGCTGGTTATATCGGTGATGATATCGAGAGCGTAGTATCCAAGCTCCTTGCGGCTGCAGATAATGATGTGGAGAAGGCAGAGCACGGGATCATTTTCATCGATGAGATCGATAAGATCGCAAAGAAGAAGAATACCAACCAGAGAGATGTCAGCGGAGAGGCTGTCCAGCAGGGACTTCTGAAACTTCTGGAGGGAAGTGAAGTGGAAGTTCCGGTGGGTGCTACCAGCAAGAATGCCATGGTACCTATGGTGACTGTAAATACAAGGAACATTCTGTTTATCTGTGGCGGTGCGTTCCCGGATCTTGAGAATATCATCAAAGAAAGACTGAATAAACAGGCGTCTATCGGATTTTATGCAGATCTGAAGGACAAATATGATGATGATCCGCATGTGCTGGAGAAAGTAACGGTAGATGATCTCCGTGCATTTGGAATGATCCCGGAATTTATCGGTCGTCTTCCGATCATCTTTACCCTGAACGGGCTGACGGAAGATATGCTTGTGAAAATCCTCAAGGAGCCGAAGAACGCCATTCTGAAACAGTACAAGAAGCTTCTGGCACTGGATGAAGTAAAACTGGAGTTTGAGGACGGTGCCTTACATGCCATTGCCCGTAAGGCATTGGAACGCCATACAGGAGCCAGAGCTCTCCGGGCTATCCTGGAGGAATATATGCTGGATATCATGTATGAGATCCCGAAGGACGACAATATCGGTGAGGTCGTGATCACAGAGGGATACATTCAGGGCAACGGAGGTCCGAAGATCCTTATGCGTGGACAGGAGATCCCGGCACTGGAAGGATAAGAAACAAGAAGATTCTTTAATATATAAAGGAGCGTGACAGATATGGCAAAAAGCAGTTTTTGGGATGATCTGGGAAACACATTGACAAGAAAGGCAAAGGGCTTAAGTTCCAGAGCAGAGAATCTCTATGAGATCCAGAAGATCCGTAACAAGCTCTCTGCACAGGAGCGTATGACCGAAAAGCTGATGATGGATATCGGAAAGATGATCTATACACGTTATGAGCAGGGAGAAGCCGTTGACGGTGAGACGGGAGTTATCTGTGAGGAGATCAGCCAGCACATGCTGGAGGCAGATCACTACAGAGATGCGATCGCTGCCAGTAAAGGGGAGAAGTTCTGCCCGGCCTGCCATAAGGCGGTGATGCGGGAGGCCAGCTTCTGTCCGTATTGCGGAGCGGCGTGTCCTACAGCGGAGCTGGAAGAGAAAGCTGCTGATGTGATCGAGCAGGCAGATGAGGAGCTTGAAGAGGCTGCTGAGGCAGAGGTGACAGAAGTACCGGAGACAGAAGCGGAAGAAAACGCAGAAGCTACAGAAGCGGCAGCAGATCCGGAAGAGACAGTAGAAGCGTCAGAAGTAGTAGAAACAGAAGAAGCTACAGAAGTGGCAGCAAAAACCGCAGAAGCGTCAGAAACAGAAACATCAGGATCAGATCCGGAATTAGAAGAGGAAAGAACGGAAGTGGGATCTGCAGAAACAGAGGAGCCTGCGGCTGATCCGGAAAATACAGAAACAATAGAAGAAAAAACAGAATAACCATAAGCATATAAGGCAGGCTTTCCCCAGTGGGAGCCTGCCTGAGTATTATGTAGACCACAGAAAATAAGGAGAGGGAAATAATGTTGTGGAATTTACTGACGGCGGGAATCTTTGGTACAGACTATTATATAAAGAAGAAAATCAACACATCGGAAAAGAAAGATCTGAAGGAAAAGTGCCTGGGAGGCAGACTGATCGTAAGAAATTGCCATAATCATGGGATGATGCTTGGAATATTAAAAAACAAAGATAAAGAATTCCTGAGAGATCTTGCATCTATGGTGCTGGGCGGTGCGATCTGGGAGTATATACGTACTTCCGGAGAAAAAGGCACACGCATATCCAAGCTTGGGCTTTCCATGATCCTGGGCGGCGGTCTGAATAATTATACGGAACGTCGCAGAAAGGGATACGTCACGGATTATGTGAGACTGAATGTGGAAAATCCGAAGCTTAAGAAGGTCGTATTTAATATTTCGGATCTTTTCATATTT
>ENA-OQET01000219-OQET01000219.1-human-gut-metagenome-genome-assembly--contig:-NODE-219-length-31850-cov-4.755288_pt1 | contig 31850 bp, 30 predicted proteins | sample MGYA00242800_ERZ504645 | MGnify/ENA primary metagenome ERZ504645 (study PRJEB26092, sample SAMD00036308) | human gut metagenome | host: Homo sapiens | study: EMG produced TPA metagenomics assembly of... | reverse complement strand
AATGAAATTAAGGTTGAAAAATAATGTTTAAAATCATCAGGCTACTATTTTCTCTTGCCGTAATTGTTGCGGTTGTATTGATAATCAGAAAAAATAATGGCAGAAAGAAATGGCTTACGATAATTGTCGGCGTTTTAGTTTTTGCTATAGGCTCGGCACTTATGTCGGAGCTTCCACCCGAGAAATTTTTGCGAAAATTCTCGTCGCCGCAAGAGGTATTTAACTATTCTCAGCAGGGTGAGATTGTGAAAGTTATAGAGGGCGAGAAGTCAGCAATGGTGCTGTATACGGATGAAGGCGAAAAGGGTCAGTGCCTTATACCTAAAGGGGAAAATGGCTGGCAGTTAGAAACGTTATCGACATTCAAAACAGTTTATTTCAAAAGAACTGAAAATACAAAATGTACGATAACAATTTTTAGAGTAAAAGAAACAGATGATTATTATGTTAATGTTAACAGCAACTTCCTTGACAATGAGATTGAGGTTTCGGACAGCAGAAACTCCGATTTCTTTTGCATAAAAACACCTGCGCCGGGAACGGAGATGTGTGCATATACATTTTATACTTATGTCCCGAGGATTCAAAACGGATATGAGATAAAAATTAATGAGGAAGTATTTCGTATTTCTTTGACGAAGTGATGAACGGTTGTGAAAAGCTTCGCAAAAGTCCGCAGGAGTGCGAAACGATTGCGAGAAAGATTATTAAAGATTTACATAGGAGAAACCTGTTTTAATTGGTGATGATTGTATGAAAATATATTTATCAAACTATTGGAGAAAAAGCAGCATATTTATAGTATGCCTTTCTGCAATTATTACTGTTGCAACTGCTGTATTTTGCATCCAAAGTTATGATGAAGAAGATTATATTTTAATAATTGGAGCATTATTTTTTGTTATACTTTCTTTCTGCTTGCAATTAAACGCATTGAAGCTTCTTGACTATGTTGAAGTAAGCAACAATCAATTTATTATGTGTTCTGTTAGTGGAAAGCGAAAGTGTACTATCAATTCCGATACTCTTATTTACTATCAAATTGTATCACTAATTGAAGGAACATTTTCAAGAACTGACTTTATAGTGTTATCTGATCAAAGCTTTCCCTGTTATCAAAACGGCAATGGTCTTGCTAAAGTTTGCAAAGAGATAAATGCTAAGGGAAATCAAATTATTATGCCTTACAATAAAATGTCAAAACCGTTATTGAGTCTTAGGGACTGGCATAAGATTAATTGATTCGTGTTATTCGAGCAAACGGCTACGATAGACTACTATTTTGTCTGTAATTGGCGTGGGGATGTTATTCGCATTTATGACGGGGCAGGTAAGAATATCGAATATAAATAGAAAAATTGAAGCAGGAAGTGAGAGAAAAGAGGGTGTTTTATGCGCGAGGCATTTGAAAAAGTAAAAGCGATAATCGACGGGTGGGATCCGGTCGATCTTTTGACCTGCTGCCACTGTCCCTCCGATGAATACGACGATATCAGCATTGAACTGGCGCAAATGCTGACTTTTGATACCGATGTTGAAACATTGAAAAACGATATATATAATATATTTGTCCGGGATTTCGATGCCGGGACATTTGACAAAAGTCCGCAGGAGTGCGAAACGATTGCGAGAAAAATTATTGAAAATTTGCATGGAAGAGAGATGTAAATTTTATAGAACTGCGGCAGAATAGTTCGAGATATCACTCCAATCAGATATCAACCACTGCAAGCATCCGTGCGGTATGAAAGGGATTAAAATATGGACAAACATAAAAATGCAGACAGGCATAAAATATATCCCGGCTTTAGGAAGTTTTATGATAAGGGTCTTCTGAAAGCGACTTTGTTAATAATAAATATAATTTCTTTTGTTTTAGTCTTGTTGTTTGGGGCAAGTGGGATAATATACGAATTGTTTGGGCCGGCAAGCTACGAAAAAATACTCCAAAAATTAAAAATTCCGTGGAGTTTTGAGCGTATTTGGCTATTTATGTTCGTATGTTTAATAATTTTGATTATAACCTACATTTTGCGTAAAAAGTTTTTTTAATGTATTTTCACCGTTTTCAGATAGGTAGTTTACTAAAATATACCTATCTGAAAACGCCACGCCACACTAACCATTTGTTGCTTTTCACCATCAATTGTTTCTAAACAACCGATTTCAATTTTGCTTATCAGCTTGTTTAGAATATACGGTGTTAATTCAGTAAGCTTTAACCTCGTCAGCAGCAAAATTTTATCCAAATGGTAGTAATGGATCATACTATATTTTGTATAATTTTGGTAGGACAATTGGAACTAAGGGAGAACAAATTATTAAGGTTGTTTTTGATTCTAGCGGCAAAATATGGACTGCGTTTCTGGTAAAGTAGGTGAATAATTTGATAGTGTTTTTTTACAGTCCAATTATAGAGAAAGGGAAAATTACAAGGCAAAAGTTAAAAAGATATCCTGAAATATTGAAAAAAGAGGGGCTTTTTCAAATTGAAGTAAATGGCAGACTGTATTTTGATGAGCCGAATTTTTCAGTTAATGAGTTTCTGATGTATGCCGATAAGTGGATTTTCAATGAAGATAAATCTCAAGATATGAACTATTTTTGCGTAGATACAGATGAAAATCCGCTCATAAGCTTTTCAATGAAAAATGACCGATGGTACATTGATTCTCCGTGGAAGCTGTTTGAATGCAATGACTCGTTTTCGAGAGATGAGTTGGAGAAAGCAGTTGTTGAGCTTGAAAAATCTGTAGGCTATTGAATGGAGTACAAGAAGCGAAGGAGGATAAATTAAAATGACTAAATCGAGAGATAAGAAATATCTGCTTTTTACAGCAATAATTATTTTCCTTCTGTGCGTTTCTTTAGGACTGTTATCAGCTTGTAAGTCGTCAGAGTCAAGTTCCTCGCCGAGTGAAACAGTTGATGAAAATACGACATCAGAGGCGACCGATGCAGAAAGCACAACGGAGTTCTCCGAAGCGGTCAGTGCCTTACTGGAAACGACGGACGAGAATACGAAATGGATTATAGCTAAGACAAGAGAAGATTATTATCCAAGGGAAAGCGAAACAATGCCCGGCGATGATAACGACAAATTGTTAACAGAAAAGCAGGCTATAGCAATACTTAATGCGAGAATCGCCCCGGACAACGACAAGATGATAAAGGAAATTGACCATAAAGTAGTTATAAATGGCAAGCCGTATTTCTTGGCTCATGCATATACAGTCGGAAGAGATTTTACGTTTACACATGGCTGGTATATCGTAGACCGGGAAACGGGGGATTTGTATAAAGCATATGCCGCCGCGGATTTATATTACTATGTCGAAAAGGATTGAGCCGAAAGCGATGCTAACGGCAGACGAGAACAATCATAATACTAACCCCCTGAATTTAACTTTTTGGGGGTTAGTATTATTATGACGTAAATTTATAATCCGACTGCGGCACGAAAAAATGAATCTCCTATTGCAATAGTGGTCACGACATCATTTTGCTTTTTTATATCTGACACCGCGAAAAAGTTAAATCTTGATAATAATCGGAAGTTTTTATATAATAAAATCAGAAGCGGCATCCGAAAAATATGGTTATGATTTGTATTTCTGCCGGATGCGCCGCAAAGTCGGTATACATAAAACAAATGATTTTTGTGCGAGGTCATGATTATGTACAGTGTGCTTGTAGTTGACGATGAGATACGCCAGAGGGAGGCGGTTATCGGCAATGTCGATTGGCAGAGAGCGGGTTTTGAGGTTGTCGGCGGCGCCGAAAACGGAATAGAGGCGCTCGATCTTCTCGAAAAGCTTGAACCCGATCTTGTTCTGACCGATATCAAAATGCCGCTTATGACCGGTCTCGAGCTTGCAAAAAGGACCCGCGAAATAAGGCCGGCGACGAAATTTGTTATCCTGAGCGGGTACGACGACTTTGAATACGCTCAGGAGGCGTTCAAATACAATGTCATAAGGTATCTTCTCAAGCCTGTTTCTGCATCCGAGCTCACCGAGGAGTTTGAAAAAATCGGAGTCGAGATGGACAGGGAGTTTGAACTGCTCAAAAGCGGCGGGTCAAACGAAGATATCTCTCTGCGGCTTGAAAAGGCGGAATTCCTGCTTCCGCTTCTGCTCGGTACGGGCGAGGATGTCCATGCATCGGACGACTTAACTGAGAATGCCAAAAAGCTCGGAATAATCAAAAGCGACGGCGACTGCTACAGTGTCATTGCTTCAAAATTCAAGGCAAACACGGGCAAGACCTGCACCTCTCAGCAGCATATCGATTTTGTCAACAGTATTTTCAATAAATATGCTCTGTGCGAAAGCTTCTTTGTCAACGGCAGAATAATTACTCTTGTAACAAGCGAGCCGGAAGAGATGTCAACAAAACTGAGACTCCCCGTTATCGAACTTGTGCAGAGCGCAAAAAAGCTGTTGAATCAGAATTGTACTATCGGCATCAGCGAGACCGTCCAGGATCCGTCTCTTTTGGCGCTCGCCTGCACTCAGGCTATGACGGCGCGGCGCTATACCTCCGACGGCACGGGCAACATCCGATATATCAACGACCAGGAGCGCAAGAGCACACACGAGTTTGAAAATGCCGAAAAATCCGTCTATAAGCTCGAACAGCTTCTGAAGATAGGGAGCAAGGATGAGATAAAGTCGTTCCTTGACGAGATACTTTCCGGAAAGACGCGCGAGGGCATTGATTATATTATCATTCAGATTCTTGCTACTGCGCACAGATGCGTCAGCGTTCTGCCGGACGGCAACGCCGCTGCGGAGCTGTTTACCTCCAACAATTCGTTCATGTCCCGCCTGTCCTTCGACTTTAACGAGCAGTATAAAAACGAGCTTGTTTCGCTCTGCCTTGACGCGAGGGATATTATCTCGCGCTCGCAGAGGCATGAGAGCGAGGCTCTCTGCGACCATGCATTGCAGATAATCAACGAGGGATATATGAACGAAGATCTATCCCTGACGGACGCGAGCGACAAGCTGGGCGTCAGCCCGAACTATCTGAGCGCGCTGATAAAAAGAAAAAGTCAAAGAATTTTGTTGCCCTTGTGACCGAAAGGCGGATGAAAGCGGCGAGCGATCTGCTTTTGTGCACTTCGATGAAAATATTTGAAATATCGCAGAAGTGCGGTTACAGCGATCAGCACTATTTCAGCTATTGCTTCAAAAATATTACGGGGTTTCGCCGAACAAATACAGAGAGGAGCGTTTGGGTGGGAAAGATATTTAAACGCGCCGGAATAAAACTGTCAACGCTCATAATTGCAATTGTTGTGTTCGGCGTGATGTTTTCTACTGTAGGTGCTACGCTCCTTTTCGGTGTATTCTACGAAAGGACGATGTTCAATTCGGCGTATGTCTCGTCAAAGCAGTCGGTGTCGCAGGCGAACGGCACGGTTTCAAATTACATCTCGTCAATCAAAAACAAGCTGGACAACCTCTGCGACGAGGCAGACAGCTGCGACAGCCTGCAGTCGCTTGAAAAAGTTGTTTCAACTGCGGCGAGGCTTGAGGACGATATCTATTGCGTAACGATTTATGACACCGACGGCAACATTCTTCTGACCGAAAACGACAGCGGCGACATTGCAAAGAAAAATGCGACCGATCTGTCATTTGACAAATCGATTTTTTCGAGCCTCAAGGACGGCTATGCGATAACCCAGCCCCATGTTGACACGCTCTATGAGAACAAGTACCCGTGGGTCGTGACCATTGCAAAGAAAAAATATTCAGATCTTTTTCAAAAGCAGGTCTTTGTCGCCGTCAATTTCGAGTTTATTTCAATTGCGAAATATATTGACAAGATAAGCATAGGCCAGAGGGGATACTGCTATATTATTGATTCAAAGGGCGGGATAGTCTACCATCCGCAGCAGCAGATGCTTTTTTCCGGCATCAAAAAAGAGAATACCGACGAAGTTTCAGAAATGACGGACGGCGTCCACAGGGGGGAAGACAATATTTACACGGTTTTGTCCCTTAATTCATGCAACTGGAAGATAGTCGGAGTCAGTTTTACCGATGAAGTGGCTCAGTCCGTCAAAAGGCAGATAGCGGTCGGGATGGCTGTTGCGCTGCTGTTCAGCCTTATCATCTCCGTTACTGTATATTTCCTGCTTTCGCGGACGGTCACAAGACCCGTAAGACGCCTCGTCTCGTCAATGCAGAGCTTTGAAAAGCAGGCGGAAACATATAAATATAAAGCGGACAAGGCGAATGTAGTTGAGTTCAGCACCCTCTCCGCGTCGTTTGAGCACATGGTGCATATGATACAGTCGCTCATGGAAAAGGTGCATAATGAGGAGATAGTTCTCAGAAAGACCGAGCTCAAGGCTCTTCAGGCGCAGATAAATCCCCACTTCCTTTATAACACACTCGACTCCATTCAATGGATGTGCGAGCAGGATAACAGCAAAGAAGCGGTTGAGATGGTCGGCGCCCTCGCGAAGCTGTTCAGAATAAGCATCAGCCACGGAAACGAGTTTATCACTATCCGCGACGAGCTTCGTCACGCCGAGAGCTACTTGATAATCCAGAGCTACAGATACAAAAATCAGTTCACTTATTCTTTTGATGTGGATGAGAGTCTGCTCGAATATATGTGCAACAAGATAACTATTCAGCCCTTTATTGAGAACGCCATCTATCACGGGCTCGACAGAATGGTGGACGAGGGCGAGATACGCATCTGCGTTCACGGCGACGGAAAGGATATTGTGATAACCGTTTCCGATAACGGACTCGGAATGACTAAAGAGCAGTGCGAGACTATCCTGAAAAAAGACAGGAGCGATTCAAAGGGCATCGGCGTTAAAAATGTCAACGACAGGCTCAAAATTTATTTCGGCGATGAATACGGAATCTCTATTGACAGCGAGCTCGATGTCGGCACAACCGTCACTATAAGGATTCCGAAGATCGAGAAAGGACGGGAAAATGAATATTAAGAGAAGTGCAGCTCTGATTATGATTGCCGTCCTTTTGCTCTGCGGCTTATCCGGATGCAAGGACGGGCAGGGCTTTGATTCCGACACCCCGAGCGTCGCCATAATAATAAAGGGAAGCGAATCGGATTTTTGGAACGATGTGAAAAAAGGCGCTCTCTCCGCCGCGACCGAGTTCAATATCGATATCACTTTCGAGGGACCGGATAACGAGGAGGACTACGAAACCCAGAACAGGATGATAGAAAATGCCGTTTCGCGAAATGTCGGCGCCATTATCCTGTCTGCGATAGATTATGAAAAAAATGCCCCGGCTGTTCGCAAGGCTGCGGAGAAGGGCATAAAAATAATAACCGTGGACAGCGATGTTGATGCGGCGGATAAAGAGCTGTTTATCGCAACCGACAATTACTCAGCAGGTCTGAAAACCGCTCAGGTCGCGCAGAAACTCTGCGGAGAGCAGGAGAGCATCAATATCGGAATAGTAAACTACGGCGAGAACACCGAAAACGGCAGCAAGAGATTGCAGGGCTTTCAGGACGAAATTAAAAACGTTAAAAACGCCGGGATAGTCGCTATGGTCAGCGTTTCGTCCAACGCCCAGAGCGCGACCGCGGGCGCAAGAAAGCTTCTTGAAGAGAATCCGCAGATCAATGTTCTCGTCGGCTTCAACGAATGGTCGACCCTCGGCGTTGGAATGGCGATAAAGGAGCTCGGGCTAAAAGACCGCGTCTGCGCGATAGGCTTCGACAACAACACGGAATGTGTCGGTATGCTCGAAACGGGGGAACTCGATACGCTCATTGTACAGAACCCGTTTTCCATGGGTTATCTCGCCGTTATGAACGCGGCGAACATACTCTCGGGCAAGAAGACCGAGAGCGTGATAAAAACAGATGTCTATGTCGTTGACCGAAGCAATATGTTCTCGGCTGATGTTCAGAAGATCCTTTTCGGCTTCGATAAATATGATTAACAAAACCGCCCGGATGTGAGAAATAAGCATCCGGGCGGTTTCTTCTCGCTAAAGCGGCAAAGTATATATATTGATTCGACAACATCGTAAAATTTTATACATTTTAGATAGAAAATCTCATTCTGTTTTTTGAATCCCGAAGCTATAATGAAGATGCTGATAACGAAGAAATTCTTTTAAGGAGGTAATCTTATGAAAAGTTGTTAGCATTATTATTGGCAGTGCTCATGGTAGCCAGCTTTGCCGCCTGCTCGTCCGGCGGCGGCTCCGGAGACAAGGGCTCAACAAAAGGTGAGATTTCCGTATTTTATTATACCTTCAGCGACGCGTATATTTCCACCGTTCGCTCGTCGATGGACAAGATCCTGAGCGACAGCGGATATACCTACAATGACTATGACGCCAACGGCAACCAGACCACGCAGACCGAGCAGGTTCAGACCGCTCTTGCAAAGGGCTCTTCGCTGCTTATCGTCAATGTCGTTGACACCGGTTCAAACGATGCGGCGCAGAACATCATCAATCTCGCCAAGGCGAAGAACGTTCCTGTTATATTCTTCAACCGCTCCGTTGAGCAGTCCGTTATCGAGAGCTATGACAAGTGCGTATTCGTCGGCACTGACTATGAGCAGGCAGGCCATATGCAGGGCAAGATGATAGGCGAATATGTCCTGAAGAACTATGGCAAGCTCGACCTCAACAATGACGGCGTCATCAGCTACGTTATGTTCAAGGGTCAGGAAGGAAACATGGAAGCCATCGCGCGTACAAAGTACGGCGTTGAGGACGCAAACGCGATTCTCAAGGCTGCCGGAAAGCCCGAGCTCAAGTTCTACGATTCTGCAAACAAGAACAAGTACCTCGTTGACCAGGATGGACTGTGGTCGTCTGCCGCCGCGACAAACTATATGAGCACAGCTCTCGCACAGTACACCGAGTCCAACAAGAATATGATCGAGCTCGTTATCGCGAATAACGACGAGATGGCGCTCGGCGCAATATCCGCTCTTCAGACCGCGGGCTACAACAAGGACGGCAAGACCGTTATCCCCGTGTTCGGCGTTGACGCAACAGATGCTGCAAAGTCGGCTATCAAGTCCGGCTCGATGATAGGCACTATCAAGCAGGATGCCGAGGGTATGGCAACCGCTATAACCACCGTCATGAAGAATCTGCTCAACGGCACAAATGCGCTCGAAGGCATCGATTCCGCAAACACGGTCGGCACTTGGAGAGTCAATATACCCTATTCTGCTTACACTTCTGAGAGCGAATAATCAAACGGTTTCAATTTGCGGTTGGGGCGTTATGCCCCAACCGTAAAACTCAGATGCAGACAGGAGTGAAACATATGCAGACCAATATAAATAAGCCGGACTCCGATAAAGATGTATTGCTCAAAATGGTGGATATAGAAAAGTCGTTCCCCGGCGTCAAGGCGCTCGACCATGCGCAGCTGACGGTCAGAAGGGGGACGGTGCACGCGCTTATGGGAGAAAACGGCGCGGGCAAGTCAACTCTTATGAAATGCCTCTTCGGCGTTTACAGCAAGGACGGCGGACATATATATGTCGACGGTCAAGAGGTGAATTACAAAAACTCCAAGGAAGCCCTTGAAAACGGAGTCGCGATGGTTCACCAGGAGCTCAACCAGGCTCTCAAACGCAATGTCATGGACAATATGTGGCTCGGAAGATTCCCGACTGTTTCAAAATTTCTTCCGTTTACAAGCGAAAAGAAAATGTATGACGAAACGGCGAGAATATTCAAAGAGCTTGAAATAAATGTTGACCCCAAAACAATAATGAGCACTATGCCGGTTTCGCAGAGACAGATGGTTGAGATCGCGAAAGCGGTTTCTTATAATTCAAAAATAATCGTCTTTGACGAACCCACATCATCGCTTACCGAGGAAGAGGCGGAGCATCTGTTCCGCATAATCAATATGCTCCGCGACCGCGGATGCGCGATTATCTATATCTCGCACAAAATGGAAGAGATACTGCGTATCAGCGACGAGGTCACAATAATGTGCGACGGCAGATGGGTCGCGACGAAGCCCGCGAGCGAGCTTACCATGAACGAGATAATCAGACTCATGGTCGGACGCGAGCTGACGAACCGCTATCCGAAAAAGGATAACGAGATCGGCGATGTGCTGCTGAAAGTCGAAAACCTCGGCAGCGAATATACAAATCTCAGAGATGTGTCCTTCGAGGCAAACAGGGGAGAGATACTCGGTGTCGCCGGACTTGACGGATCGGGCAGAACAGAGCTTCTTGAACAGATCTTCGGCATAACGACGCGCCGCTCCGGAAAGATTTTTCTTGACGGCAAGGAGGTAAAAAACAAAACTCCTCACGAGTCGATCAAAAACGGATTTGCGCTTCTGACCGAAGAACGGCGCGCGACGGGAATCTTCGGCATTCTCAACATCAGAGAGAATGCGACTGTTGCAAGCCTGAAGAAGTATATGACGGGTCCGTTCGTCAGCAAGAAGAAAATGAAGGTAACTACCGACAAGTACATAAACTTCCTGAAAATAAAGACTCCCAGCCAGGAGACGAAGATAAGCTCTCTTTCGGGCGGCAATCAGCAGAAGGTTATTTTTGCAAGGTGGCTTCTGACCGACCCCACGGTGCTCCTGCTCGACGAGCCCACAAGAGGTATTGATGTCGGCGCGAAATATGAGATATATCAGCTTATTCTCGACCTCGCCAAAAAGGGAAAAACCGTTATCATGGTCTCCTCCGAAATGCCGGAGCTTCTGGGCGTCTGCGACAAGATACTCGTTATGTCGGGCGGCAGGCTCGCGGGCGAAGTGGACGCAGGAACGACGAACCAGGAAGAAATAATGACCCTTGCGGCGAAATATGTCTAAGGAGGAATCATCATGGCTGATACAAGTGCAAAAAAAGTAAAGCGCTCGCGCGTTTCGCTCTGGCTCCAAAAATTCAAAGCGGCAGACCGCGGCGATAAAAAAATGACTTGTGACGGATCTGCTGTTCAACAACGCGATGTATATAATAATCGCGATTTCCGTGATTTTTATTGCGGTCAAGGTGCCGGCGTTCCTGAGCATTTCATCAATAGTGAACATAATCTCGCTCACGGCGGCAAAACTGCCGATCGCTTTGGGCATTGCGGGATGCATAGTGCTGACCGGTACCGATATTTCCGCCGGCCGCTGCGTCGGACTCACGGCTTGCGTCGCCGCTTCTCTGCTCCAGATGAGCGATTATGCGAACAAGATGTTCAAGGGTCTTGACACGATGCCGCTGATCGTCGTGCTCCTCGCGGTTATAGCCATAGGCGCCGCAGTCGGTCTTGTGAACGGATTTTTCGTCGCCAAGTTCAAGCTTCATCCGTTTATAGTCACTCTTTCGACCCAGCTTATCGTTTTCGGTACGGTTCTTATGTATCTTATGATAGGCGGAAACAACGGACAGACGCTCTCCGGTCTCGATCCGTCCTACACTAAATTTATCACCGGCACGCTGTTCTCGATTGACGGCGTTGCGATCCCGAAATATGTTCTCTATTCAATTATTCTGACCGCTGTTATGTGGGTCGTCTGGAATAAGACGAAGTTCGGCAAAAATATGTTTGCAGTCGGCTCAAACGAAGAGGCAGCAAGAGTCTCGGGCGTAAATGTCTTTGTGACTATTCTCATTGTGTTTATTCTTGCAGGCGTTATGTACGGCATAACGGGATTCATCGAGGGTGCGCGTATCGCTTCCTGCTCCGCAAATACCGGACTCAACTATGAATGCGACGCTATCGCGGCCTGCGTTATCGGCGGCGTGTCGTTCGTCGGCGGCACAGGAAAGATAAGCGGAATAGTTGTCGGCGTTCTGCTTTTACAGATAATCTTTGCAGGACTCAACTTCCTCTCCGTGTCCGCAAATATGCTTTATATCATCAAGGGTATGATAATCCTTATTGCCTGCGCTATCGATATGCGTAAATATCTCGCACGCAGATAACGAATGCTGAAACCGAAAGGCTGTGAAACCATGGATAACGAAAAAAGCACAATGGGTCTTACGACAGAAAGAAAGCCGGGAGGGCTTTACAGAAATGTCAGAATATCTGTAAAAACCGCCGATAGGCTTATACTCGTGGGTATTGTTGTTCTTATTGCCTGTGTAGTTTTTGCAATAAGCCATGCGGGTTTTACGGTCACCTTCGATACGAACGGCGGCTCTCAGATAGAGAATCAGAAGGTTATGCACGGTCAGCTTGTCAATGTTGAAAGCGACCCCGTCAAAGAGGGCTATGTATTCACCGGTTGGTACAGCGACAGGGACTGCACAAAAGCATTTGATATCAGCAAGGATACGGTCAACGAAAGCATAACCCTCTATTCCGGCTGGGATAAGGCAGAGTGACACGGATATATAGGAGAATCAATATGTATGTTGCAAACGAAAAAAGATACGACAAGATGCAATATAACCGCCTTGGAAAAAGCGGCCTGAAGCTGCCGGCGGTGTCGCTCGGATTTTGGCATAACTTCGGCGATAACGCGCAGTATTCAAACATGAAAGAGCTCTGCTTCACCGCATTCGACAACGGCATCACGCATTTTGACCTGGCAAATAATTACGGCCCGGCGTCAGGCAGCGCGGAAGAGAATTTCGGCAAAATTTTTGCCAACGAGATGAGGGCATACCGCGATGAAATGATAATCAGCACGAAGGCGGGCTATGAGATGTGGCCGGGACCCTACGGCTGCAGAAACGGAAGCCGCAAATATCTTCTCGCGAGCCTTGATCAGAGCCTTAAACGCATGAGGCTTGAATATGTTGATATTTTCTATCACCACTGCCTCGATCCCGAGACTCCGCTCGAAGAGACGATGGGCGCGCTTGCGCAGGCGGTTCGTAGCGGAAAGGCTCTCTATGCCGGAGTGTCCAACTATGACGGCGAAAATCTCGAAAAGGCGTGCAGCATTCTTGAAGACCTCAAATGCCCGTTTGTGATAAATCAAAACAGGTATTCGATATTTGACAGAACAATCGAGAACAACGGTCTGAAAAGCACCGCCGCAAGGCTGAACAAGGGCATTATCGCCTTCAGTCCGCTCGCGCAAGGGCTGCTGACCGACAGATACCTGAACGGCATTCCGAGCGACAGCAGGGTTATGACCGACGGCAGATTCCTATCTGTCAACGCGATAACCGAAGAGAAGCTCAAAAAAGTTCGCGCGCTTTCGGAAATTGCAAAGGAGAGAAACCAGACTCTTGCAGAAATGGCACTTGCATGGGTGCTGAAAGACGGAATTGTCAATTCCGTTCTGATAGGCGCGTCAAAGCCGTCGCAAATCCTCGATAATATAAAAGCAATCGAAAACACATCTTTTACGAGCGACGAGCTCGAACGAATAGATAAAATCAGTCTGACCTGATCTTTTCTGTAATCCCCCGTAAATGTGAATCGCACCCCGTTTGTCAAGCTGCAATGCCTGATAAACGGGGTGCGGTTTTGAACGGTGACAGTCCGCCTGAGTTGCATTGCAGGTTTTTTATTTGTCTTCCCGCTGTTCCGAATCTGATGGCGAATTTGAGCTGTTTAATTTACGGTAGGCTTTGGGCGTTTGTCCCGTTTCGTTCTTGAAAACGCGGTTAAAGTTTCGTATGGTGGAGAATCCGCATTTCATTGCGATTTGGGTCACATCGTCGTTGGTGTCTTTCAACAGCTCGCAGGCGAATTGAATGCGGTATTTGTTGACGAATGAGGCGAAATCCATGTCAAAATTTTTGTTGAAGAAGGAAGACAGATAGCTGTAATCGTAGCCGAATTGTTTTGCTATATCCTGAAGCCGCAGCTTTTTGGTGAAGTTATTTTGAATATACATTGAGAGAGAATTGGTGAGTGCAAAATAGGACTCATCAATTTTTTCTATTTTGCTTTGTTCAAACACGGCGGCGCAAAGCCTGTAAAGGACAGCCTGCTTTGCAAAAATACTTCTGTTCTCGTCCGTCAGAATATCGATGTCATTTCTGTTGTCAAACGAGAACCTCGTGTCGGAAAGTGATTTCATCTTTGTTTTTTCATAAAATAGGGAGACAAGATCGGTTGAAAAAACGCAAAGATAATCCTCGCTTTCTTCGGGTGTGCAGAAAGAATGAATATATCCGGGAAGGATAAGCATTCCCTCGCCGCTGTGCAGCTCGTATTTTTTGTTTCCCACTTCACACACCAGACAACCGCCCAGGCAGAACACAATTTCATAGTTGCAATGTGTGTGCTTTTGAAAGTTCAGATTTTTGTCTACCTGATTATAAAGATACTCGCCTTTTACGCTTCTGTGTCCTTCATAAACGACCATAATTTAATCACCGTGCAAATATATTTCCATTATTATAAAACATATTTCTTTTATAATCAAGATTCATTTTATATAATGGACATGGAATAAAACAAAAATATGTCTGTAAAGGAGCGCGATTATGAATTATAATGATGCGGTAGCGGTATACCAAAAATCTCCGACAAGTGAGACATTGAAGGAGGTTTGCAAACAGCTGTGCAGCGAAATGACATTAAGAGAGAAGCTGAAAATGCTTTCAGGCAGGCAGTTTGCTATGCGAAATTGCTATGACTTGCTTACAAAGGGCAGAAAGTACAACTACCGACCGTGCATTGCAGGCGGGATTAAGCGTTTGGGGATCCCGACGGTTGCCTTTTCGGACGGTCCGCGCGGCGTTGTTATGGGTAAAAGCACCTGCTTCCCCGTTTCAATGGCGAGAGGCGCTTCATTTAACGATGAGCTTGAATATGAGGTCGGCACAGCCATTGCAAAAGAAGTGATTGCAGGCGGCGCCAACTATTTTTGCCGGTATATGCATTAACCTTTTGCGCAATCCCCGCTGGGGCAGAGCGCAGGAAACATATGGCGAGGATCCGTTTCTGCTCGGAAAAATGGCGCTGCACTGACAAAAGCGGTGCAGGATAACGGCGTTATCGCCTGCCCAAAGCATTTTTGCCTGCAACAGCATTGAAAACATCAGATTTTCGGTGGATGTCCATGCAGATGAAAAGACTTTGCAGGAGGTATATTTCCCCCATTTCAAGAAGTGCATTGACGCCGGCGCGATGTCCATTATGGGTGCCTATAATCTTCTGAGAGGAGAGCACTGCTGCGAAAGCAAGTATTTATTTACGGATGTCTTGCGCGATCAGTGGCATTTTGAGGGCTTTGCAATTACCGACTTCTTGTTTGCCCTGAGAAACGGGGAAAGAGCTGTTAAGGCAGGCATGGATGTCGAGATGCCGATGAAGATACTGTATACCATGCTGCCAATATATTTAAGAAACGGGAAAATATCGCAAGATGATATCGACAAGGCGGTTCAAAATGTTTTGACGGGCTTAATAAAGATAACACCAAAAATTAAACATCAGTCCAAGGATGTTATCGCCTGTAAGTCCCATGCCATGCTTGCAAAAAAAAGTTGCGTGCGAGGGTACTGTCCTGCTTAAAAACAACGGAATACTTCCGCTTAGCGATGTCAAGAAAATAGCCGTCGTCGGGCGATATGCCAACAAAATCAATGTCGGCGATCATGGTTCGAGCAGCGTCGCGAGTCCGTATACGGTTACTCCGTATAAAGGCCTCTGCAATGCATTCGGAAAAGAAAATGTTGTCCTTTGCGAAAGCCTTGATATATCGTCAAAGCTTGATGAAATCAAGTCGTGCTCCTGCGTTTTGATTTGCGTAGGCAGCGATTATAAGCAGGAGGGCGAAAATCTCGCGAACTTCTCAAGCAAGGATGGTACGGCAGAAAAGGCGCACGGCGGCGACAGATATTCGCTGCGTATTCCGTCAAACGAGGTGGAGCTTATTCACCGCATCTGCGCAGATTGTGAGAACACAATCGTTGATATCGTCGGAGGAAGTGCGTATGTCATTGAAGAATGGAAAGACGAAGCGTCCGCTATACTTCATTCTTTCTACAGCGGAATGGAGGGCGGAAACGCACTTGCAGATATATTGACGGGCAAGGAAGTCCCGAGCGGCCATTTGCCGTTTACAATTGCCAAGGATGAAAATGATTATCCGAAGTTTCTGTTCCCCGGAGAAAAAACAAGGGTTATCGACTACGGCTACTACCACGGCTATACATTGCTCGACAAGGAGGGTAAAGAGGCTGCGTTCCCGTTTGGCTTCGGTCTTTCCTACACCGAGTTTGAGTATTCCGATATACATGCCGAAAATAAAGACGGTAGCATAGAAGTGTCGCTGAAAATCAAGAATATCGGCAGCTTCGACGGAAAGACGGTCGTTCAGGTCTATGCGGGAGCAAACGGAGATCATCCCGTGAAGCTGCTCAAGGGCTTCAAAAAAGTCAATGTCCCGGCGGGAAAAGAGATCGAAGAGACCGTGACTGTTTATAAGGATGACCTTAAATTTTATGACGAAAAGGCCGGAGAATGGTATTTGGAGAATGAATACACATTCTATGTCGGTCAGGACAGCGCGGACGCAATGAACAATAAGCTTACGGTCAGCGTTTGATTGAACAAATTTATTATATAAGAAAGGCAGACTGATATTATGGAATATTTTGATTTTGTAAAGAAGGTAAATTACGAGGGCGAGCAAAGTTCAAATCCGTTTGCTTTCAAGTTCTATGATCCCGACAGAGTGATTTTTGGCAAAAAGATGAGCGAGCATTTGCCGTTCGCCATGGCATGGTGGCACAATCTGGGCGCGGCAGGCGCGGATATGTTCGGCGTCGGTACGGCCGACAAGTCTTTCGGAGCGATACCCGGTACGATGGAACACGCAAGGGCAAAGGTAGATGCCGGCTTCGAATTTATGGAGAAGCTCGGTATTAAATACTTCTGCTTCCACGATGTCGATTTAGTCCCCGAGGACAAGGACATAAATGTTACAAACGCGCGTCTTGATGAAATTTCGGACTATATTCTTGAAAAAATGAACGGCACGGATATCAGGTGCCTTTGGGGAACGGCAAATATGTTCGGCAATCCAAGGTTTATGAACGGCGCCGGCAGCACCAACGATGTCAATGTTTATTGCTTTGCCGCTGCGCAAATAAAAAAGGCGCTTGATATTACCGTTAAGCTCGGCGGCAGAGGCTATGTGTTCTGGGGCGGAAGAGAGGGCTACGAAACTCTGCTGAACACCGATGTTAAGTTTGAGCAGGAAAATATAGCTTCTCTTATGCGCATGGCTGTGGAATATGGCAGAAGCATCGGATTTGAGGGAGATTTCTATATCGAACCCAAGCCGAAGGAGCCGATGACGCATCAATATGATTTCGATGCCGCAACGGCAATAGGCTTTTTGAGACAGTACGGACTCGACAAGGATTTCAAGCTGAACATCGAAGCCAATCATGCGACGCTTGCCGGTCACACCTTCCAGCACGAGCTGAGAAATTTCTGCCGTAAACGGTATGCTCGGCTCCATTGACGCGAATCAGGGCAACCTGCTTTTGGGCTGGGATACCGATGAGTTCCCCTTTGATGCATACAGTGCAACGATGTGCATGTATGAGGTGCTCAAAAACGGCGGACTTACCGGCGGATTCAATTTTGACGCCAAAAACCGCAGAGCGAGCAACACCGCAGAGGACATGTTCTATGGCTATATTCTCGGCATGGACACATTCGCTCTCGGTCTTATCAAGGCTGCCGAAATTATAGAAAGCAAAACAATCGATGAATTTATTGAGAAAAAATATTCTTCGTTCAGCTCTGAATTAGGCCGAAAAATTAGAAACGGCAATATTACCCTCTCACAGTTGTCCGAGATAGCCTGCGAAAAGAAAACCTGCGAAATCCCGGAATCCGGCAGACAGGAAAAGATTCAAAGTGAAATAAATCAAATTCTGTTTAAATGAGGTGCGGCAAATGGACTGCTTCATAGGGCTTGATATAGGAACCTCGTCGGTAAAGGGAATGCTGCTGAGCGAAAAGACGATTGTCAAAACGGCGTCAAGAGAGTATCCCCTCTATTATCCCAAAGACGGTTGGAGCGAGCAAAATCCGCAGGACTGGTATGACGGCAGCATTTCTGTAATAAAAGAGCTTGTATCTGATATTGACAGAAACAGTGTTGTCTCCATCAGCTTTTCGGGGCAGATGCACGGCCTTGTCGTGCTCGACGAAAACGACAATGTGATCCGTCCCGCCATTTTGTGGAACGACAGCCGAAGCTCGCTTGAGACCGAATATCTTAATAATATTATCGGCAAAAAGACGCTTCAGCAAAATACCGGAAACATCGCATTTTCCGGCTTTACCGCGCCGAAAATACTTTGGCTGAAAAACAATGAACCGGAGAATTTTCAAAAAGCTGAGAAGATAATGCTGCCGAAAGACTATGTGGCGTACAGGCTAAGCGGCGTATTTGCGACCGATTGCTCAGACGCTGCGGGCACATTGTATTTCGACACGAAAAATCGCCGTTGGTCCGGGACTATGCTGTCGGTGCTCGGCGTAAGTGAAAAGAATCTGCCAAAAGTATATGAGAGCTATCAGGCGGTAGGGGCGCTCAAAAAGTACGTTGCCGATGAGCTCGGACTGAATGAAAATGTTAAAATCGTTATTGGCGCGGGCGATAATGCGGCATCCGCAATCGGAACGGATACAATTGAAAGCGGGGACTGCAACATTTCGCTCGGAACCTCGGGCACGATTTTTGTCGCAAGCGACGAGTTCAACTATGTGCCGAACGGCGCCATACACACATTTTGCTCCGCGGCGGGCAAATATCATTATCTCGCCTGTATTTTGTCCGCAGCAAGCTGCCAAAAATGGTGGGTCGAAAATATAACGAAATCATCATATGACGGAGCTTTCTCCGAATATATTGGCAAAAGTCAGGTTATGTTTTTGCCGTATCTTATGGGCGAGCGCTCGCCGATCAACGATTCAAGCATTCGCGGAGCCTTTTTCAGCTTGTCTCTCAATACGACAAAAGACGAGATGACTCTTGCCGTATTGGAGGGCGTTGCTTTTGCGATAAAGCAAAATCTCGATATCATCAGGGATCTCGGAATACATATCGAGACTTCAAAAATCTGCGGCGGAGGCACAAGAAATAAAGAATGGGTGAAAATCATTGCATCTGTTCTGGACATCGAGCTTTTGCTTCCGGAGGTTGAACACGGAGCTGTTTTGGGCGCCGCGCTCTTAGGTGCGAGAGCCTGCCTGCCGGATGACGGATATGAGCGGCTGAAAAGCAGCGTTAAATCAAGCTATACCCGCATTTTGTCGGATGAAAAGCTCGTGAAATACTACGGTGAAAAATACTCAAAATGGTCGGAGCTGTATCCCAAAATCAAAGAGTGATGGTAAGCAAATAAGAATAAAAAATCAAGGCAGATGTATAATTTCTGCCTTGATTTTTTAGCATTTGATAAAAGCTTGCTCAGGTTTATTAAGGTCGCTGAATGTCCGCGAGCTTGGATGTTGTTTCTATTATTCCAAACTCAACAAAATCACATCGTTCGTCTCGACGGTCAGTTTTACGATTGTTGAACCGCCGCTTGCCGAAAACGGAATCTCTTCTGCTTTAAGGGCAGTTTTTGCTTTTATTTCCGCCACCTGACTCTTTGTCAGGATATCCGGGCTGCCGAGAGCCTCCCACTCGGCTTTTGGGTTGCAGTGATTGTTGTCTATAATTTGCGCCGTTACCGATTTTGCGGAAATGTTTATTTCAACTTCAATTTCCGTTTTCTCGGATTTGCCGTAATCATTATCCTGCGCATATATCAGCACCTGAACCCTTTTTTTCCGTCGGTAAAAGCGGCGTATTCTATGTCGGAATTGCGGCTTTCGGGCAGGACGAGCCTGCTTTTGTGTAATCGAGAAAGAATTTTAAATGCCCAGAAGTTCGGTTTAGGTATGCCGCAGTTGCTGACAAGTCCGAATCCGCCGTGAAACGGCGTGCCGAGCATGAACTGTTCTTCGTAGATATCGGAACAGCACCAGAACATTGTCCCCATAAGCCGGGGATCGGCATCCACACAGGTTTTTACAATAAAGGCTGCGGAGTTTTTCCCGTCATGAATGGGCGAAGCGAATACGGCCATGCTGTTCCATTCGGTGATTATGAGCGGTTTGCCGTTCGCCTGCTCCAAGGCTTTTTTGTCGAGCTCATTCAGAACGCCCCTGCGCCATGTTTTGTAGATGTCCGGACGGAAAAACATTTCTTTCATCGTTTTTGAAAGCCCGATTTTATTTTTTGCCGCGTTTTTGGCGATACTCATCATCCTGAAAGCGTCTTTGGCGGAAAATGTGTTTCCGAAAGCGTCGCCGGGATAGTGATGCGTCGAAATGAAATCGCAGGGAACATCATTTTTGCGGCAATATTCAGTAAAATCTTCTATCCACAGGCAGGCGGATGATGACGGACCGCCGACGCACAAGTTGCTGTTGACGGACTTTACCGCCCGCGCAGTAGAAGCGTAGAGGCTGAAATAGTCCTTCTGACTGCCTTTGAAGAAAATGGCGAGGTCGGGTTCATTCCATACTTCAAAATACCAGCTTTCAATCTCTTCGCTGCCGTAATATTCCGACAGGAATTTAATGAATTTCTTTATGAAATCCACCCATTTGTCCATTGATTTCGGGCGGGTTATGTTGTTGAGATAGCGTATTCCGGTTTTCTTTCCGCTTGCGAGTGCGCCGGGCATAAACGAGAGCTCAACAAACGGTTTCATTCCGCAGGCGAGAACATTGTCAAAAACATCGGCAATTTGTTTGAAATTTATCTCATCTATCTTGTCTGAAAACGGCACAGCGGCAAAAGGCTTGTAATCCGAGAGCCGCTGAAAGCAGAGCATATCGTCATCAAATATGCCGTGAAAGCGAATATATTTCATGCCGAGCTCATCGTGAACGAGCTTTACATGGTCGCAAACATCCTTTCTGTGCAGCTGGAAGGCATGATCGTTGCCGACTCCGAACTGCCAGGAAAAATTAGTAGGAACGGTTTTTGCGTTTTTATTTACTGTGATTTTCATATGCACCTCACAAGAACTTTCACTATCTGCTTGACGCTGTGCTGAAGTGCGGCTTTTGATATCTCGTTGCGTTTGACAGCTTTTAATATCATACGGAAGTGTTTTTTGCTGCCGGGGGTGAGCAGATTCGTGCCGGCACAGACGCTTCTTATGCTGTCAGCGGTGTCATAGGATCCCCAGTCTGTCATAACAAAGCCGTCAAAGCCCCACTCGCCGCGTAAAAGGTCATTTAGCAGTGCGGAGTTTTCGCATGGATAGATACCATTTACCGGGTTGTATGATGTCATGACACAGCCTGGCTTATACAGAGAGAAAGCTTTGTCAAATACTCGCAGATAAAGGTCGCGCAGGGTGTTCTCGTCAATTATCCCGTGCGCCGATTTGCGCTCGAACTCCATGTTGTTGGCGATAAGATGCTTGTATGTCGCTATAACTCCGTTTTCCTCGAGTCCTCTCGCCTGATATGCCATTAAAGTTCCCGTCAGTATCGGATCCTCCGAGTAATATTCCGGATGGCGTCCGCAGAGAATGTTACGGTGAAGGTTTCCGCCGGGGCCGAGATTTATTGAAATGCCGTTCTCTTTTGACTCGTCCGCAAGCACTTTGCCCACTTTATATGCGAGGCTTTTGTTGAATGTTCCGGCTAGCAGATTGCTTGACGGAAATCCGGTCGTAGGACGGTTGAGATTGACGCAGCAGTTGCCGTCGCTCATGTACAGCGTCGGCACGCCCAGACGCTTGCTTGAAGCGAGTTTTCCGGCGGCTCCGCTTTTGCCGGGACCCCAACAGGAGCCGTTGCAGACGGTAAAATCTGCCAGCTCCCTGAGCGAAAACTGTGAGACGAAGTCATCAAGTTTAGTCAAATCATTCTTGACATCGGAAAGCGTTATGGGACTTCCTCTGTATCGGGGCAGCTCATTATAAGAGGGTCTTGTATATTCGGCGTGAATAGCTATGGCTTTTTTAGCCTCAGTGATTTTTGTTTTGTCCGTGCGGACATTGCCGTTTTCGTCAACACCTGTTATTTTCTCTGCCTCACGGCAGACGGATACGGTTTTTTCACAGACTACATCGTCTTCAAGGACGAAAGAACAAACTGTTCTGACATTGTCCGCTTCGCCGCCGACCATAATGTCGTATTGACCTTTGGAGAGAATGAACGCGTGAATGTTTTTGTCATAGTGCGAAAAATCTTTCTGAGGTATGTCGATCGTCAGCGTTTGGCATTCGCCTTTTTTCAAAAGCACCGTCTTTTCAAAGCCGCAGAACAGCTTTTCGGGTCTCGGTTCATTCCCGCGCGGTGCTTTGACATAGACGAGAACAGAGTCCTTTCCGGGAACATCTGAGTTGTTCGTGACTTCTGCGCTGACGCGGAGTATGCCGCTTTCAAATGATGCGGAGGAGCGGACGGAAAAGTCGGAATAAGACAGTCCGCGGCCGAAGTAATAAGCGGCGTCCTTTTTGAATGAGTCAAAGTAGCGGTATCCGACAAATTCCTGTTCCTCGTAATATACGCTTGCGCCGAAGCGCTTTCCGTCGTCGGAGTAGAGCGGAGAGTTGTCATCGAGATTGATGAAGTTTTTTGCGGACGGCGAGTCGTAATAGTCTATCGGCCATGTGTCGGCAAGCCTGCCGGAGGGATTGACTTTTCCGCAGAGAATATCAATAAGACTTTCGCTGCCGCGCTGGCCGCTGAAGCCTGTCCATATAACAGCAGACGCACCGAGACCGCGGATGAACCCCATCTCGATAGGATATCCGGTGTTCAGAATGATTATAAGATTTTTATACTTTGCGGCGGCTTCGCTGAGTGCCGCCTTTTCTTCGTCTGTCAGATAATATTCACCCTTTATCGGTCGGTTGTCTTTGTTTTCGCCCGAGCCGCGGGAAATAAAGAACAGAGCCGTCTCGGCGTTATCGCGTATGCTGAGTGCCCCTGAATGTTCGACGGCTTCGGGAACGGTCAGCGTCCAGCGCGGCTTTATGAGGCTTGCACCGATTGCCGTTATACGAAAATCATTGTAAGCCCCCAGCAGTTTTATTGAACTGCCGCTGCCAAGCGGGAGAATGCCGTTGTTTTCGAGCAGGACGATGCCCTCATCGGAAACCTCTTTTGCCGCTTGCTCATTTTCTTTGTGCAGACCGTCATCAATCGGCTTGGGCGGGGTTTTGAATCTGAAGGTGCAATCGGGAAAACATCTGCCGTCAATATCTCTATAGCCGCTGAGTTTTACGGTGTAGGTCTTGTCAAAGTCCTGAGCCGCTTCGCCGACGGGCAGGAGATATATGGGCAGGGGTGAGAAATCAAATTTGACGCACTTGCCCTTTGAAACGGGCTTGCCGTTTACCGTGGCTGTTCCGTAGCCGTCGTCGGCTATCATTTTTGTGCAGACTATGGGCAGGCTGCGGGGCGCTGCACAGTTCATTGCAAATATCCCGTTGTCAATGTCATAAGGATTATATTTTTTTGCCAGTAAAGTGAAAAACATCGGCATTTCAGCTCAACTCCATTTTCAAAAAATCTGCTTTTCCTTTGCCTCGATATACTAAATACAGGGCATCGGTTTTTTCTTCGGAATCTATTTTGACGGAAAATGTTTTCCATTCCGTCGATTGAGAAAGAGAAATAATTCCAACAGTTTTGTCTCCGATTTTTATATCCATCCTGCCGTTTGCATTTCTGACAGTAATAGAAATGCAGACGGGCTTTTTGAAATTAAAATATTTGAAACCGATGACGGTGCCATTGGTAATTGCCGTTACAAAGCTTTCGTCGTTTCGCGACGCGATGTTGGGCTGCCTGTCTCCTTTGCCGTTTCCCTGAACATTTTTAGTGCGGCGGTTATACAGATTGCAGCACAGAGCGGCGGAATATTCGCCGGCTGCGGGCAGGGGAGCGCCGACACCCTGTGTGGTTATCTCAACCTGATTTATTGTTCCGTCTGCGTTTATTGTTACGGGTTCAGCGCAGGCTTGACGGGAGAAATCCGTATTGTTCGTGCAGCGGTGATAGAAAACATAATATTTTCCGTTAATCTGTTCTATCGAGCCGTGTATCGTTCCTGCGGGAGCTTTTCGCTGCTTGTTGCCGCGATAGCCGAGGTCGCTGTTTGAAATAATAACGCCGCGATATTGAAAACCTCTGTCCGGAAAATTGCTTGTCGCGTAGGCAAGCTCGTTGTTCTCGCCGGATGAGTATATCAGATAATACAAATCGTTTATTTTTCGTATGCATGGAGCTTCATAAAACGGGTGGCGATAAAGCTCGCTCGATTTATCCGCAGTAGTCTTGCTGTCGAGAACCGCCTTCGGTTCGCTCTTTACCGTGCACATATCATTTTCAAGCTCGACAACTGCGCAGGAAAGTATGCTTGGTTTTGTTTCCGTCACCTCGCGATACAAGCGGTTGGTCAGTTTGCTGAGCACAAAACGGTAGAGCGGAGAAAACACTTTACTTCTGAAATCTCTGCCGAGCCCCCATCCGTAATAGAGCCATATTCTGCCGTTGTCGTTTATGACTGCGGGGTCGTTTGTAAGAAACTTCAAAACCGGAGCACCGTTTTTATATTTTATATCGCTGAGATATTCAAACGGACCGTCGGGACTTTCCGAAACGGCGACAGACATCGGGCCGAATGCAGATGTGTTCGGCCCCGCAGCGAAATAGTAGAGATAATATTTCCCGTCATTTCCTCTTACGCAATCGGGTGCATAGTAATCTGCAAGGCGACCGTCGCGGCTTCTCGGATCCTGAGATTTCAGGTAGACTTTTTCTTTGCAGCTCCAAGATGAAAGGTCTGAGACGGGAGCCGACCAGACGGAGTAATCCTGCACACAGAATCGGTCCGAGTTTTCGGCATCGTGACTGCCGTATAGATATACTCTGTCACCGAAAACATGAGCTTCACCGTCGGGAATATATTCATTTAATGGAAAAAGCGGATTCATGGTATTATCTCTCCGTTTGTTTCGATAATCTTTTTATAATGGTATGCGGAATTTTTAGGTGTGCGCTTGAGCGTTTTATAATCGACATATATGAGCCCGAACCTCGGTTCGTAGCCCTCTGCCCACTCAAAGTTGTCCATAAGCGACCAATGCTGATATCCGAAAACCTTGACTCCGTCATCGATGGCTCTTCTGACATTTGAAAGGTAGTCATTCATAAAGCCGATGCGCACATCGTCCCTGACTTCTCCGTCCGTTATGCTGTCGTTGTTTGCCATGCCGTTTTCGGTTATGATTATCGGCAGGCGGTATCTGCGATAAAGGAACTTCAAGGTCCAGTAAATCGAGCGTCCGTCTATTACCCAGCCGAGCGAGGTGGTGTTGAGCTTTGATTTGTCAATGCTTTTGTCGCCGCCCCAGGCGGAATAATTGAATGCCTCATAGTGGTTGACGGCAAGAAAATCAAAATCTGTTTTAAAGCGGGGCATATCCTTTTTATGCGTCGCGTAAACACAGTAGGCGGTGACGGGCTTTCCCAGAAGAATGGGATCCATCCACCAGCGGTTGTTCATCGTGCCCATAGTCACATTGAACGATTTGTTGTACGCTTCTTCTACGCTCTTCGGGTCTGATTCATCATTCGGGATAAATGCGCCCGACGCGAAAGAGAGACCTATAAGCGGCTTCTTTTTTGCGTATTTTCTGATGGTTTCGACCGCCCGACGATTTGTGAGCATAAATATCTTCGTGAACTTCGGCAGGGCAAGATAGCGGTGCTTGAACGGCGCATGAACTCCCTGCATATAGCCGTTCATGAGAAAACAGGACGGCTCGTTGAAGGTTATCCAGTATGTTACTCTGTCGGACAGAGCCTCGACGACTGCTTTTACATAGAAATCAAAGTCGTCTATAATATCTTTTTTCAGCCAGCCGCCCTTTTTATATTGCCAGAGCGGCAGATCCCAGTGGTAGAGCGTAACGAGCGGCTCGATTCCGTTTTTAATGAGCTCATCAACGAGATTGCTGTAAAATTCAAGTCCCTTGGGGTTGACCTTGCCGTCTTGGGAGATAACTCTCGGCCAGGATACGGAGAACCTGTATGATTTCAGCCCCAGCTCCTTCATCAGAGCGACATCTTCCTTGTACCTGTGATAATGATCGCAGGCGACATGGCAGTTGTCGCCGTTTTTATTTTTTCTTTCGGAGCTTCATCCCATATGCTGGGCGTTCGGCCGTCCGAATCATATCCGCCCTCGATCTGCGGTGCGGCTGTCGCGGCTCCCCAGAGAAAGCCGTCGGGAAAAGCATTTTTGCTCACGAGTTATCCTCCTTGCTTGTTGTAACGGTGAAGTTCAGCAGATTCAATTTGCCGGAGCCTTCGAAACGAAAATACAAGGCCGACTCGGCAAGAGAGAAACGAATACCTGTCTTTGCCCGCCGTGTATTTGGACGAATATCTATTTCTCCGATACAATCGCCGTCGATCTGTGTGAACAGGCGAAGTTTACCGCGTGCTCTGCCGCTGACAGAAGCAATGATGCCGGCGGCATCGGACAAATCAAGATATTTATAACCGGTAACAGTTTTGTCTTTTATATTTGCAATATATTGGCAGGGATCACATTCACGGTATTCTCCTTTTTGGGTTATGTACGGATAAGAGCGCTTGTTGGTCTTTGTTGTTTTGCACGCGCCCTGTTTTCCGTACAGCACGCAGGCAATCCCCGCTTCATAATTCACACCCGTCCTCGTCGGAGCGGAGAGAAAAAGACAGTACCGGTTGAGTGTTGTCGGTGACTACATCCTTTTTTGAGTGTTCTATTTTTATTTCATCAATTTCAAACATAGTGTTTTCTCAAAACTCGTTTATCGAACCTTTGGTTATTCCGCTTTCGTTGAATGAATCAACTGCAAAATAATACTTTTCTGTTTCTTTATTTAAAAATGTTACCGTATAGTCATTTTGACCATACAAAAGAATGCTGTTATAAAGCTTATCGGGGGCGATTCCGAGACGGATGCAATATCCCATAGCATCGTTTTGACTGTTCCATGAGAGCCTTGCTTCGGTGGCGCTTGTTCTCTCGGCATTTTCGCCGGAAACAGCCGAGGGCTTTTTATTATTGTCGAGACCGAATACTCTGAGCCCGGATATCGAAAAATTCTGCCCGTATGGAGCACCTGCAAAGACTATGCGGATATAACGAGCCCTTGCGCGGCGAGGGATGAGCTTGTGCGGAAAAACCGTGTTCTGCGTTTCTTCGTAAGGAGCCCAATCGGTGCCGTTTGAACTGTATTCTATTCTGTATTCATAGCGGACAAGTTCTTCTTCGATATATCTCTCCTGGGTGAACGTTCCGCCGTATTCTTTCATCGGGGCGCGCTTCTTTTTTGTGAAGCAGTCGGCAAAATTTACCTGTACCGCTTCAACATTATATTCTTTCCCGAGATCGACGCTCAGCCATTCTCCGCTGTTTCCGCTGGTTGCCGACCAAGCGCTTTTTATGCTTTCGTCAAAGGCGTTCTGCGGGTCGAATCCGCTGCGGCTTGAGGAGGCGCACGCCGTCTTATGATAAGACAAAAGCATCCATTCCGGCTCAACGGTCAGCGGGTCAAATTTTCCGTCAGGGATGTTCTTTGGATAGTCCGCAAAATACTGGTTGCAGAACAGTAATCCGTCTTTGTCAACTCCCGCAGGCCAAAGACCGAGACGGCGTTCAAAATTATGGTTGACACCCACGCAGACCGTGGAGGCGTGCCAAAGATTTCCGGATTTGTCGCTGAATGTGCTGCCGTGACCGGCTCCGCAGGTGAATCCGGACGGAACAATGGAATACGGATTGTGCTTCTGCCATTCAAATTTGCCAAGCTGGTTATCTGAAATCAGAACCGCATCGCCGTAGGTCGGAAACTCAGTGCCGGGAGTTGCATACTGAAAATAGTATCTGCCGTTTATTTTGTTGAGAAATGCGCCCTCGATAAACGCGCCGTCTCCGACAAACAGATTGATATATTTTTGCCACAGACTGATTTTTTTGTCGGCATAGATATCCTTGTTGTCTATGCCGTGGTTCTCTTTGTCGCCGGACACTATCGGTACCTTTTTTCCGATGGGAGTCATCGTCTTTATATCCATCTCAATCGCGTAGATAGGCTCTTTCGAAGAACAGCCCCAATAGAGATACGCTTTGTTGTCTTCAAAATGAAGGTGCGGATCCCAGAATGCAAACGGCGCCGAGACAAGCTCAAAGCCCTTAAAGGGGTCGCGTGTGCGCAGTATCCTGCTCTTTTTTGAATAAGAAGAGGCGCAAAAATACAGCCATCCGTCGTGCTCACTCACATCGGGAGCATAGCCGTGTATTTCAAGCTTTCTGTCCTCGTGAAAGTCCCAGTGAAACAGGTCGTCCGAATAATAGAAGCCTCCGCACTTTGAGGTAAAAAGAAAATATTTGTTATTGAAGAGAATTACAGTCGGATCGGCCGCTTCCTTGTAGGCATATTTCCCGAACAGCGGATGCTGATATTTATATGCTATTTCGAGCGGATTGCAGTATAATTGCGCCATGTTGTTATTCCTCTTTTCCGCCCGTCACTTCTATGGAGAACGAGACAGGCTCTGTATTTTCGGAAGATACCGTGACGGTTGATTTGCCGTCGGCTTTCCCTGCGCGGAACACAGCGAGCGCTCTTCCGCGGTATGTATTATGATAAGGGTGGATAAAAACTTCGTCGGTTTTTGTCAGCGCGCTGCCAAAACCTTGCAGAGTGACTGCATTGCCGTCAATTTTTATATCAACGCGCTGTTCCATATACGGAAGAAGTACTCCGCTTTTGTCGGTGAACTCAATTTCCGCAAAGCACAGAGCCTGCCCATCGGGCGGCAGAACCGAGCGGTCGGGCCTGACTGTCAGAATCGGATCTTTTTCGCCGCTGATAAGTCGGGTGCGCCCCGCCTCGTTCCCGCTTTTGTCCAGGGCTATCGCAGCGAGCGTGCCGGGAGCATATTTCACGGAGAACAGAGCTTTGTTTTTGCGGACTTTTTTTGTTCCTATAACCTTACCGTTGAGCTCCAATCTGACGCTGTCGGCTGTTGTATAAACCTCTGCGACGGTCGGCTTTCCTTCAAAGCCGTGCCATGTCCAGCTGTCGAGCGCATTTGTGAACTGCCATGCGCCCTTGCTCGGCGTTTCTCCGCTATGGTTGAGCGGCCTGACAGCGAGAAACGGCTCTTTTTCCGTTCCCCATACGGTTCGGAGAAATGCCATTTGAGCCAAAGGCAGACCGGTAATGTCAATCATTCCCTGCCCGGAGAGGAGCGGAAGCCCCTTGTAGGACTGATATGTCCATCCCATGCAGGTCTCGCCTATGTAGTCCCATGCCGACCATACGAAGTCACCTATCAGCTGCTTGTGCCTGAGAACGCGGTTCCAGTTATACGGCAAATCGGCGGACATAGTCTCTGTGCCTATCATCAGCCGGTCGGGATATTTTTCGGCATCCTTGTCATAGCGCGAGGATGCGTAATTTAGTCCGACAATGTCAAGGACGGGGGATATATCGCTTACCACTTTTTTCCGCCATATTGGTTTTGCTCAGTGCAAAGAATAACTTGCCGAGCTTTTCCGCCCAATAATTGAAAAATGCCGAACCGGATTTCTTTTCTTTGTAGCCTTTGCCTTCCGGCAGAGGTTCTCTTTTGTATTCCTTTTTGTCGCTGTAAACGCCGATGCCCAGACGCGCATAGACATCAAGCAGGACGTTTATTCCGCAAGTGACGGGACGGGTGCCGTCGAGCAAGTGAACTGTATCGCGCATTTCGGCGCATAGCTCGATCCCGCGTTTCGCAGCTGTTTCTGTGACCTCATTGCCGAGAGAATATATTATAACGCTCGGATGGTTGTAATCATTTTCAACCATTGCAGCGAGAACGGATTTGTAATCGGAGAGAAAATCACGCGAATAGTCATGGTATTCTTTCGGTATATACCATCCGTCAAATGCCTCGTCCATGACATACATACCTATTCTGTCGCAGGCATCGAGAAGTGAGCGGGAAGCGGGGTTATGCGCCATGCGCAGAGCATTGAAGCCCTGGCTTTTCAGTATTCTTACGCGGCGTTCCTCGGCATCGGCAAAAGAACAGGCACCGAGAACACCGTTGTCATGGTGGATGCATCCGCCGCGAAGCAAAGTCTCACGGCCGTTGACAAGCAACCCGGTTTTTCCGCTCCATTCGAGAGTGCGTATGCCGAATTTTTCTGTCAATTCTTCGCCGCCTCGCGAAACCTTACAGGTATATAGATACGGCGTTTCCGCGGACCACAAGTGTGCTCCGCTAATCTCAAACCGACCTTTTTGACCGCTTGCGGCAAGATTGCCCTCGGCATCGAAAACCTGTACTTGTGCACCGTCGTCGGTATCGATTTCGATAACGGCGGGTGAGATGCCTATGGTTTTTATCTTCAGAAAAGTCGGGGCATCTTTTCTTGAAATTTCAAGATATACGGGGCGGTATATTCCGCTGCCCGAATACCAGCGGCAGTTCGGAACAAGACTGTTGTCGGCGAGAACCTCAACGGTGTTTTCACCGACTGTGATTTGCTCGGTGAGGTCGGCGGTAAACGGCGAATAACCGTATTTGTTTTCTTTAACAGCTTCACCGTTTACGCTCACAACTGCATTGCGGTATACACCGCCGAAGTGCAGCCGTATATTTTTTCCGATGTCACTTTCGTTGATTTGAAATGTTTTTGTGTATCTGTACTTTCCGCCCGGAAAGTATCCGCTCTGAACCGAGTTTCTGCACGAAGCATATCTCTTTTCGCCGAGCATCGCATCGTGCGGAAGACAAACGGAGAAGCTTTCACCGTTTTCTTTTGTCAGCGTCCAGCCGTCGTTAAAATCGAATATCATTTGGATTCACCATGTTTTTTGGCGAACTTCGCCGCCTTTTTCTGTTCTTTCTTTGCCTTTGCGGCGAGATATTTGGCATTTTCTGCCTCAAAGTCAAGTCCCTTCTTTTCACAGAGGGCTTTGAGGTCCTTTATTCTGTTTTCCTCGTATTCGCGCTCGTCGCGTTCTGCCTCCAGTCTGTCCAGCTCTTCCGGTTCAATCCACTCTTCACCTTTGGCAAGGACAGCTTCTCTCTTTCTGCGGAGCAGTTCGGCGGAAATTTCGGGCATCTTCTTTTCTACATCCACGAATGGAAGCAGAATTATGAACGCTGTAGAAAGAATAATATCGAACAGATAGAATGAGAGGGTCATGAATGCTCTGACTTTTTTCGTTTGGCATAACTCCGGCAATATCAACGAAGCCGAGGCGGAGAATAGCTGATTCGTATCCGCCGGCAAACGGTGCATATATAAGAGTCATAACAGCAGTGACAATACCTGTGCCGAGAAGTCCCTCAAGGCGGATATGCGACTTGTATTCGATGCTGTCAAATGCAAAGCAGGTAAGCGTTGCAAATATATATGCGTTGGGAAGCCAGCCGAGGTTTCTTAAAAGTCCCGCTATCAGAGCAGGAATCATTTTATCCGGGAATATCCAGCCGATGATGCTGCCGATAAGCACGAGCGAATATCCGCCGACGGTCAGATTCTTTATTCCGACTTTTTTGGATATCGGGTATATCAGGAATGCACCGATACCGAGCGGAACTCCTGTTACGATCTGATAGATCATCTGCATGAAATCGTTGTTGATGCCGCCGAGCATATATTGAATATAGAAATATTGAACGTTTCCGCCCTTGTAGTTGTCAACAATTCCTCCCAGAAGCCCAAGAAAAGTCAGAATGACCCAGTATTTGTTGGTGAACAGTGCTTTCATCTGTTCTTTAAGAGGAATATTGTTTTCTCTGTCAATGCCCTGTTCGAGTGCGATATCTTCGATAATGCGCTCTCTGGTGAAATAGTACTCCATGAGCACAAGCGGAACG
>ENA-OQET01000218-OQET01000218.1-human-gut-metagenome-genome-assembly--contig:-NODE-218-length-31874-cov-5.342426_pt1 | contig 31874 bp, 26 predicted proteins | sample MGYA00242800_ERZ504645 | MGnify/ENA primary metagenome ERZ504645 (study PRJEB26092, sample SAMD00036308) | human gut metagenome | host: Homo sapiens | study: EMG produced TPA metagenomics assembly of... | reverse complement strand
GACTGAATGATAAGGTGGAGAGCCGTGTACGGGGAGACCTGTATGCACGGTTCGGAGGCGAGTGCTTGGAAACCTACCATTGTAACAAATGGCAAGGCGCTGGGTGCTTAGCCTATGGCCAGATAGCTTCAGCGAAAATTCCGCTTACCAGAATGATTTCTCCACAGCTGTACTGGGTCATGACAGGCAATGATTTTTCTCTGGACATCAATAATCCGAAGGAGCCTAAAATCCTTTGTGTGGGCAATAATCCGGACCGACAGAACATCTATTCCGCAGCGCTCGGACTGTATAATTCCAGAATCGTCAAACTGATAAACAAGAAAGGGCAACTTAAAAGCACGGTCATTATAGACGAGCTTCCTACCATCTATTTCCGAGGACTGGACAACCTGATTGCAACGGCACGTTCCAACAAGGTGGCGGTCTGTCTGGGATTTCAGGACTTCAGCCAGCTTAACCGTGACTACGGTGAAAAGGAAAGCAAGGTGATTCAAAATACTGTCGGCAACATATTCAGCGGTCAGGTGGTCGGCGAAACGGCCAAGACACTTTCCGAACGCTTCGGAAAGATTTTGCAGAAACGGCAGTCCATATCCATCAACCGTCAGGATGTCTCTACATCTATCAACACCCAGCTGGACTCACTGATTCCAGCATCCAAAATTTCCAACCTCTCACAGGGTACGTTTGTCGGTTCCGTATCGGATAATTTCGGTGAGAAAATTGACCAGAAGATTTTCCATGCGGAAATTATCGTGGACCATGCCAAAGTAAGTGCGGAAGAAAAGGCTTATAAAAAAATCCCGGTTATCAACACGTTCAAGGACAGTGAAGGGAATGACATCATGCTCCAGCAGATACAGCGTAATTATGACCAGATAAAGGCGGATGCCCAGGCTATCATCAACGATGAAATGGAACGTATCAAGAACGATCCGGAACTATGTGAACGGTTGGGAATAGAAAGTGCAGAAGAGGAGAAAAGAAAAGCTGAATAGATACAGAATGACAAATAAATCCTGAATCAATTTGATTTTCAGGGAACATTCCTTATCTTTGAACTTGAAATAGAACATAACGGCGGATTACGGGATGTTTTCCGCTGATTATATACATAAGTCGCAAGAAGTCTCAGGTAGGAATCTGGTAAATTTCAAAAAACGATGACTATTGCGTGAGGCTTATGCTATACCCTATAGCGTGAGCCCATGCAAGTTATCGTTTGGGCTTTACCAGAGCCTCTACCTGAAACTACATGGGTTTCATGCTTTTTTTACAGATAGAGGTATGGCAAAAGTACAGATTATTATGCCCGTCACATTGGACGGTTTCCTGCCGGACAAAAATGAGATACTGATGGAATGGCTCAGAACAGACCGGAACGGCTTCCATTATTGGGAAGAGCGGGCTACATTCAACATGTATCCGCATTACGGTATGCTTGACTTGATGGATGCAAAAGAGAGACGAGACAATAACTGTACCTTTTTTATGAAAGTACAGGACGAAAAAAGTGCCGAATATGCTGGTGGAGTATTTCTCTTCCGACTCGCAGATGAACTGGTCATTTACCTACTTCCAATATCATATAAAAGTGGAAAAAACATAACCGGAAAGATTCAATTCGGACAATGGACTTTACGTGAGTCCAAAACATTCCGGAACAATATATGCAGGCTGGTATACCGCTTTAAAGAATAAAGATTACTTCAGACCAAGTTTCTTCATTTTCTTGTACAGAGCTGTACGACTGCAACCGAGTTCCGCTGCTGTCTTGCTTACATTACCATGATTTTTATCAAGCAGATTTCGTATCCTTTCCTTTTCCTGAATGATACGAATATCCGGATTGCCACTACAATCTACATTGTCCAGTCCCAAGTCACAGACATCCAATAATGCATTATCCGCAACAATTACCGCACGTTTGATCTTTGCGTTCAATTCCCGCACATTACCCGGCCAGTCATATCCCAACATACATGCTTTCGCTTCTTCGGTAAATCCCTCATTCTTGACACGTATTCTACCGGAATGTTCTTTCCTGAAAAATTCGGCAAGCGGAAGAATATCGTCTTTGCAATCTTTTAATGGCGGTTGAACAATTTCGAGTTCTGCAAGGCGATAATACAAATCCTCACGAAAGCGACCTTCCTCCACCGCTTTTTTTCATATCCTCATTGGTAGCAGAAATAATACGTACATCCGTATGTTTCACTTTATCACTTCCTACTGGATTAAACTCCTTTTCCTGAAGGACACGCAGGAGAAGAATCTGCATGGAATACGGCATATTACCGACTTCATCCAGGAATAAGGTTCCTCCATTGGCTGTTTCAAAATGTCCTTTTCTATCCGCAACAGCTCCTGTAAAAGCTCCTTTGACTGCACCGAAAAATTCTGAAGCCTGCAAATCGTTAGGTATACTTCCACAATTGACGGCAACGAATGGTTTGTCACGCCTGTCACTATAGCGGTGTATCATCTGGGCTATCACTTCCTTACCGCTTCCGCTCGGACCGAGTATCAGGACTGAAAGTTCCGAAGGTGCCACACGACGAGCCAGTGAAGCGGCTTTTCTGGCAGCTTCACTGGTACGTTCAACAAAAGAACGCTCATTACGTACAATAACTGGCTGCTTAAGCATACTATGTACTAATTCTATCAGTTGCTCTTGATGAACAGGCTTTTGCAAATAATCCTTAGCACCGAGTTTGATAGCACGTACAGCATCTGTGATACAGGCATAATCTGTCATGACAATAAATGGGACTTCCATCTTAGAACGCATCATCCATTCCAAAAGGCTGATACCGTCACCTTTCGGCAGGCGTACGTCTCCCAATACAAGATTGATTTCGTTTTTCTTCAGAATACTACGTGCACTGGGTTCATCTATAGCTGTCAATACTTCGTAACTGGCCTTCTGCAGCCATTTTTCAATCATGCCGCAAAGTATCATATTGTCTTCAACAATCAGAATTTTCATAGTTTTTTCAGCTCATTTTTTTGTTTCTTCTATTAATATTTTAAGCCACTCCATGATTTGTATTGCATGTTCATGAACAGTTTCATTTGGCTATCACTGTCGTGTAGTAGCCTTTGAAAATCACGTAAAATATTGTCTTTCCCAAGCATCTCCCATACAGGCATCATCCGGTGGATTATTTTCTCATGGTCTCACGGTCGGTTATTCTGTCAGCAGATTCCATCTCCTCCAGTTCTTTTTCAGATTCCATAACAACGAGAGAAAGCATATGATTATAATCATCCGTATTCTCCAGTAAACTGGAAAAATCGAAATCTCCGGAAACTGAAACTTGTGTACGAGATACAATGGTGGATAAAAAAGCAAGCAGTCCGTGGATATTGAACGGTTTATGAATACAGCCTGCAAATCCTTCTTTTTCATAAATTCCGGAATTTCCGTCACCACGGGCAGTCATGACTGCTACTGGAACAGTTCTAGAACTACCGATGTCCGAATTGCGAAGCAATCTTAACAAACCGAATCCGTCAGTATCAGGCATTTGTACATCTGTCAAGACCAAATCATATTCAGAATTTTCAAGAGCGGCCACTACTTCACGTGCATTCTTACAGGTTTTACAAGATATACCTTTGCGCCCGAGCATATCTTCCGCTATTTTCAGTTGTATAGGATCATCGTCCACTACAAGAACATTCTTAGGCAATATAGTTATTGTATTATGGTCCGATTTGTCTTCCTCAACTAACTCATCCGTTTCAGGCAAAGGAAGTTCCAGCCTGAATACACTTCCTTTACCGAGTGCACTTTCCACATCCATTTTTCCTTCCAAAACCTTAATTAATCCTTTGGTAAGGAAAAGCCCCAAACCAAAACCTTCAGAATTGATATTCTGTGCGGCACGCTCAAATGGAACAAATATTCTTTTCAGTGTTTCCTCATCCATACCGACACCGGTATCCCTAATTTCAATCCGAAGTTTTCCTTCTGAATATTCAGTATGAAAATTAACATTTCCTTTGGAAGTAAACTTAATAGCGTTTGTAAGCAGATTCGCCAGTACCTGTTCGAGTTTGTCTGCATCACCCTTTACAGTTACATTTGAGCCATTATGTTCCGAATATAAAATCAGACCTTTTGAGGCTGCTTTACGAGAAAACTCATCTGAAATTCGTTTTAAAAAACGGTTGATGTAAAAAGGTATATCATTATGTAAGTCTCCAGCTTCATTAATACGGTACGCATCCATCAGATTGTTGACCAAATGCAAAACGTGTTGGCAAGAGTGACGAATGTCATCTAAATATATTTCACGCTTTTTCTTCTCTCGTGTTTCCGATACCAAATCGGCACAATTATGAATATTACCAATCGACCCACGTATATCATGTGAAATGGTCAAAATAATTTTTTTGCGCATTTCAAGCAAATTCTCGTTTTCCTGAATAGCTTGTTGTAATTTGGTTTTAATTTTTCTTCCTTACGTAAATCTGATTGTATAATTAAAAATGAAATTAATATTATAAAAACCGCAATGCTCATCATTACGATAAATAATCGGAAGGATTCTTGTTTTACTTCTGTTACCTCTAAGTTTCGTTCTGTAAATGACAACTGTACCTGATTATCTAAAAAAGATACAAAATCATATAACTTCTGATTTAACATTCTATTCTGAAAACGCAGGCTATCCACATAAGTTTCCATCTGATTGCTTCGCAAATCTCTGGCAGAAACCAATCTATTATTAAAATTTTGCATTTCATTAGTAATATAGGGGACTTGTATCTTCTCCTTCTTTCCAAATAATCCGGCAATTCCTTTCTTTTTCTGAGTTATTGTCTTCACTTTTACTGTTTGAGTAGCTATTACAGGCAATTCATTAGTAAGAATACTGTCAGATTTATTCGCAAATTGGATTGCCTTCATTATTCGAAACAAGTGCATTTCTTTCGTTTTAAGCAATTCCCGTAAAGAATCAATTTGAGCCGGACATAAAAAATCACCACTCCTTAATTTTATTTCAAGTAGAACACTATCTGTTTTAAAACAATGTTTATGAAATATGTTATAATCAGACTCATCCCATACAATAACCGATTCACCTAAAGTTGCCAACTTAGTAATATACAAATGAACTTTATTAGAATTCTCATAAGCTTCATTAATTTGAATTATCAGATTCTTAAGCTCTTTTAACCGGCAACGCTCATTTATCATCACAGTAACCATACTTATGACTATAAATCCAGTAATAAAATATCCAATAAATAGCCTTTTACGTAATAATGAAGTCATCGGGAACATTCTATTGATTTTTTCAACATCATAATTCTATATATTTAACTAGTCATAGTATATATCATCCCAAATATTTATTTCAAATTCAAGCAATAAAAAGCACTTCATATTACAACTGAAACTCATTTATGAAAAAGTTGAATATATGAAGTGCTTATTAAATTACGATATAAACTATAAAAAACCTATTCTTCAGGGATCAGTGTATAAACCCTTATCCAGTCGACAAGGAAAGTGTGATCTTCCACATTTTTCAGTTCCTCATCCGTAGGACTTAAACCTTTTACAGCTCTCCAGCTTTGATCTTCCATATTTATTATGATGTCCATATCTTTGACCAGACCGGTACCACCAGAGTAGTTGTTGGGGTCAATAATGTTCTTGCCACTTACAGTTCTGACGAGTTCTCCATCTACATAATATTCAAGTGTGAAAGGATCCTTCCAGAACACTCCTACACGATGGAAATCATCGCGCCACAATGTTCCCTTATCATCCTTATACCATGATCCCGGATCTTTCGGCTGATAATCTTTGAATGGTTGACGGATGAATATGTGATGACTTAAGTGAAGTCTGTCGGCACCATAACCTCCACCATCTCTGTCACCACCGTATGCCTCTATAATATCGATTTCCTGAGTATCGTCAGGGCTAAGCATCCATACATCGGATGCCATGGTTGAATTTGAAAGTTTAGCGTATGCTTCTACATAAACCGGATATTTTACACGAGTCTTCGATGTGATACATCCTGTATAGGTTCCCGGCAGTTCTTTTGTGTTGAGTCCGCTTACAACGTTCTTTATAGGAACATCTTCAGGACGGCTCACTCTAATTTTAAGAAATCCGTCGGAAACGGAAACATGGTCTCTCTGCCATATTGTAGGAGCAGGTCCTGTCCAATGATTATGATAGAAATCAGTCCATTTGGCATAGAACTCTTTTCCTTTATCCTTTTCATCAGCAATATAGTTAAAGTCGTCCGACTGTGGATGGAGTTTCCACACCATACCCTCTCCGGCATCTGCGGGTACAGGATAGATGTCCCACTCATATGATTTATTATTGAAATCTTCTGCTGCACAAGCAATTTGCAGCGATACTAAACAAACAGAAAACAATTTTCTCATCATAGTATCTTAATTTAAATTAGAATAATTATTTACGTTCTTTTGATTCACCTTTAGCTGTATGTGTCTGCAATGTCCAAGTAGAAAATCTCATTATACTCTGATAATCAGAACTATTATATATATGAGTAAGCCCCCATCTCAAGATTTCAGTAGGTTCTTTCTCGGCATCTGCACTACGATTCAAACCAATAGCATGTGGTGCACCCTTTACTACAGACATTATCTCAAAGTTTATTCCGTCCGGCGACCACTGAAGCGTATTCTTTTCAGGACCATCGGTAGTAATAAGAGAAGCTATACCTCCTTTGTAAGGCCAGACGCAAACTTCGTGTCCGCTGTTTGAAATAGGATTATATTCCGATTTCACATACGGGCCCATAGGATTTTCCGCAATGGCCACTCCGTGTTTGATTTCACGACCGCCCCATGTTATTTCCTCTCCCATACGTTCGCCTTTGTAGTACATATAGAACTTACCTTTATAAGGTATTATACACGGATCGTGTACCTTATGGCTGTCGAAATCACCTTTCGATACAACCTTGAATCTATTATCCTCATCACCTTCCCATTTCGCCAGTATTTAGAAGGTTCTAGTTACAGGCTTTTTCAGTCCTTTGACCCACGGTCCTTCGGGCGAATCGGCACATGCCATACCGATAGTATTCTTTACACGGACTGTATAGGGAGATTTTTACAGCCTGATAGCAAAGATAATACTTTCCTTTCCATTCCATTACCTCAGGAGTGAAAACAGAACGGTCGTCATACTCACCTTTCTCACCACGTTTCACTGCAATTCCCTGTTCTTTCCATGTCCATCCGTCCTTTGATGTGGCATACCATATATCGCATCTGTCCCATGGAAAAACCTTGTCATTCTCTATATCTCCAGCAAATCCCTGGGTAGGTCCATAGCTCTTTGAATACCATACATAATATGTATCACCTATTTTCAGTATTGCACTCGGGTCTCTTCTGACTACGCCTTCTTCGTAAGCAAGATCACCCTTCAAGGGTTCCATCTTATACTCAAAGAACCAATTGTTGTCGTGATCCTCCCATTTCATGGCACGTTTCATAGCTGCACTTAACTTATTACCCTTAGGTATTCCCAATGAATCGGCCTTACGCTCATCATAATTCAGAACATCATCACTGGCAATAGTCTGTGTATTGCCTGTTTTTCCGCATGCTGCCAATAGCGACATCATGCCAGCTGCAAGAATAATTTTTCTCATACTATACCTTTATTTTATATTAATTGTTAGTTTATTAGATTGTAATTCACTTGTTTCTGCACTGATATTCAGTACCGATGATTTTTCTGTTGCTTGAAGCATCAATATACATCTTCCCTGATATGTCATAATCTCCTTGCTTTGATATGGAGACACATTCTTTACATTTCCATTGTCTATACCCAGTAGACGGTACTCTCCATCGATGTTGAACATAAGCATCTGTTCTGTTGTCTTTACAGGATTACCTTTTTTATCTGTAAGCTGGGCTGTGACATGCAGGACATCCTTTCCATTTGCTGCGATGCTTTGTTTGTCGACCGTCAGCAATATTGAATGTTCTTTGCCTGAAGTCCTTATAGCTGTAGTGGTATTACCTAACTTATTTTTTCCTTTTGCGGTAATAGTGCCAGGCTTGTATGAGAGTACCCATTTATAAATATGATCCTCAAAATCGTCTATATATTTTTTTCCTAACGACTTACCGTTAAGGAAAAGTTCCACCTCCTCACAATTGGAATATATCTCTACAATTACCGAGTCACCTTTCTGATAATTCCAGTGAGAGTTTACATCATCCCAAACCCATAATCTTCTATCCCATTCATGTCCTTTCTTATCAGCAAAGCCATCGTTTATCGGCATATATGAAGATTTATCTGTAGTCTGTGAATATATAGCAATAAAAGGCTTGTCTGTCCACAATGATTTCATCATATCATACGAAGGCTTCACATAGCCGCACATATCCAAGAGACCACATCCTATCGACTTTTGGGGCCATCTTGAAAGACGGCTTCCACTTTCTCCCAAATAATCGACTCCCGTCCATATAAACATACCTGAAACGAAATCTCTTTCAATTACTGCTTTCCATTCGTGCCACTGACCAAGATTTTCCGTACCTATTATAGGCTTGTCAGGATAATTCTTCTTGGCATAATCATACATCACGCGTCTGTAGCTGAAACCTGCCACATCAAGTGCATCAATATATCCTGTCTCGAAGCTTATGGAAGGCAGGATGCAGTTGGCAGTAACCACTCGTGTAGTATCCATCTGACGTGTCCATGCAGCTAATTTTTGTGCTGTACGACCAATGTCGTATGCATGTTTAGGCTGAATCTTCCACATTTCTCTGATTTTTTCTTTAGAATATGGAGGCTGATTCCAGAAGTAATTACCGTTGGAATCAGCACCAAAGAAACCTGTTGCCTCGCGGCATCCTGTATAAGTCCATTCTATTTCATTACCTATACTCCACTGGAAGATACAAGCATGATTACGGCTTCTCCTCATTACGTTTTTCAAATCTCTTTCTGCCCATTCCTGGAAATGCTCACAATAACCATGAGTAGAATAGTCTTCTACCGTTTCCTTCATATTAAGCCTTTTATCTTTGGGATAATCCCACTCATCGAAGAACTCTTCCTGGACCAGAAGACCTATCTCATCGCACAAAGACAGAAACTCTTCCGCTCCCGGATTGTGCGAAAGGCGGATGGCGTTGCATCCTCCTTCCTTAAGGGTTTTCAGACGTCGGTACCACACATCGCGTATCATTGCTGTGCCAACTATACCTGCATCATGATGCAGGCATACTCCTTTTATCTTCATATTTTTTCCGTTAAGGAAGAAACCTTTTTCTGCATCAAAGTGGAATGTTCGTATACCGAAGCTGACAGTGTTTTCAGAAATGACTTCATCGCCATTCTTAATACGGGTCTCGGCTGTATAGAGGACTGGTGTCTCGACGCTCCACAAATCCGGCTGTTTTATCTCCGATACAATGTCGATAACTTTCTCCTCACCAGCATTCAAGTTTATCCTGCGGGTTTCACAGGCAGCGATATTACCTTTATTATCCTTATACACTACCTCAACAACCGCTGTTTTGGATTCGGAGTAACTGTTACACACGGTAACCTGGTTATTTACTTTAGCATATTCATCAGTAACTACAGGAGTTGTGACAAATGTCCCCCAAACCGGAATATGAAGTTTGTCGGTTACAATCATTTTAACATCCCTATATATACCGGAACCGGTGTACCATCTGCTATCAGCATAATGACTGTGATCCACCCTTACAGTCATGCGATTATCTTCATTGGGGTTAAGATAACCTGTAACATCAAAATAAAAAGGAGCATATCCCGAAGGATGACATCCAAGCTTTTTGCCATTTATCCAATACTCAGAATTATTATATACTCCATCGAACACTATATAGCATTTCTGGTTTGCGCTGATTGTTGTAGGAAATGATTTGCTGTACCATCCTATTCCTCCCTGAAGGAAAGCTACACAACCTTCGCCGGAGATGGAGTCGTAAGGCAGACCAACACTCCAGTCGTGTGGCAGGTTCACTGTATTCCAATCATCACCAGGGACATAAGAAGTATATGAATAATGAGCAGAATCTTTCAGTACGAATTCCCAATCTTTATTGAAATCAACATTTGAATCAGATGCTGAAACCTTTAGGGTTGATAATAGGATTATTAAAGCTAAAAGATTTTTATTTCTCATAATCTTAGGTTTTACATGTTTTTTGATGTCACAAAACTATATTATTTATAATATATAAGGGGGATATTAGTTGAAATAGGGTAGGAAAATACTCGTGAAGCATTTCTGTGCAGTAAATTGCTGTTTTTACACCCATTATTGTATGTGGATTTTACATCTACCTTGTATTCCACCGTCTCCTACAACCATTACAGATGATGTACCTTTCTTTCCTTTTATGGTCCTCAGGACAAACAGACAACTTCCGTTATATGTCCTTACACTATTATTTCTGATATTCAGATCATCAATTGAGGCCGAACCATTGTCAAGTCCTGCAAGTTCTAATTTATCATCAAGTATTAACCTAATATCTGAAGGCATATCAACTACTTTGTTTCCTTTCTTATCTTCGATGGAAACTTCAACATGTACAAGGTCATAACCATTGTCGGTAACTGTTTTACGGTCACAATTTACAGCAAGACGACTTGGCTTGCCGTTTGTGGATAAAGTGTCCTGCGACAAGGTTCTACCACCATCCTTACCTATAGCAATAAGTGTTCCTTTCTTGTATGGCACTTTCCACATCAATATATTATGTTCCGTGAAATCGCTGCGTTTTTTAGTTCCCAACGAAGTGCCATTCAGAAACAGCTCCACTTCAGGAGCGTTGGTATATACCTGTACCAGTATATTCTCGTCTTTATTGTAGTTCCATTTATCGCATGTATCGTACCACTCCCAACGTCTAATCCATCCTGGGCGGGGAGTATAAGTGAAACCTCCCTCGGAATTCATCTTAAACTCACTGTCCTTTTCTGGTATAGTCACTATATGGGTTTTCGGAGAGTCTTTCCACAGACATTCAAAGAAATGACCACGCGCTGTCTTGTTCCCTGAAAAATCGAAGAAAGAACAATTTCCACCCCTTGCAGGCCATGGACCATTCTCGCCAAGATAGTCGAATCCTGTCCACACGAAGATTCCCGCTATGTACTTCTTGTCGGCCACGGCTGTCCATTCAAAGAGCTGACCTACATTCTCCGAACCGATAATAGGCTGATAAGGATATAACTTATGGTCGACTTCATAATATTTGTCTTTATAGTTATATCCCACGACGTCAAGCACATCAGTATAACCCGAAAGACGTGAAACGGAAGGGACTACAACTCCCGAAGTGACGGGACGGGTGGTATCCACATCCTTAACCCAACGGGCAAGAACAGCGGCTGTTTCAGCCAAATCGTCTTTTCCTCCGGACAGACGATTGAACTCTTTCAGTATAGACTTGTTGTCTGTTTCCGGGTCGCCCGTATGGATAAGTCCCTTGAAGCCCTTATTGTCTTTGCTCGATGCCCAGTAATATGGATAAGTCCATTCTATTTCATTGCCTATACTCCACAATATCACGCAAGGATGATTTCTGTCTCGTCTGATGAACGACTTGAAGTCGTGCTCGGCATGCGTATCGAAGTATCTGGTATATCCTATTGATATGCTGTCGGGCGCATCTTCTTTAGCTCGCTCTGTAATCCACTTTTTCTTTGCCACCTTCCATTCATCGATAAATTCATTCATAACAAGAAGCCCAAGGCTGTCGCACATTTCCAACAGACTTTCCGAATGCGGATTATGAGCTGTACGTATGGCATTGCAGCCTATGGAACGCAGTTTCAGAAGTCGTCGCAACAGGGCATCATCGTATGCGGCAACTCCCATACATCCCAAGTCGTGATGTATGTTCACTCCTTTTATTTTTACAGACTTTCCGTTAAGAAGAAAACCTTCTTCCGTATCGAATTTAATGTCGCGGATTCCGAATTTTGTTATTTTCGTATCCATCACACACCCGTCGGAAGCTATTAGAGTTGTATGAAGCTCATACATCGAAGGCGTTTCAAGACTCCAGAGATGACAATTGTCCAGTTCTACAGATGCTGTGAACTTATTGAAATCGCCTTTGAGAGCAACAAAATTATCAGAAATAGAAGCTATTGTCTTGCCGTCGTACACTACTTCGTGCTTCACAATGACTCCTTTCACACCTGCTCCTGCATTCTTCACTTCACATACTATATTCACCTTCGAACGGTCACCTACCTGAGGTGTAGTGACGAATATACCATCATAAGGTATATAGAGTTCGTTTCTTAATATAAGACTCACATTCCTGTATATACCGGCACCGACGTACCATCGGCTGTCGGCATACGCTCTTCTGTCAACGCAGACAGTGATTGTATTAATCGAACCTTTTGGTTTCAGATATGGAGTAAGTTCATATTCAAATCCCACATATCCATTAGGACGGAATCCCAACAGATGCCCGTTTATCCAAATCTTTGAGTTATTATATACACCTTCGAAATGAATGAAGACTTTTTTCCCATTCATATCATCTGAGGTGAGAAAATTCTTCCTGTAAATACCCACACCGCCTGGTAGGAAACCATTGCTTCCTGCTGTCTGAGTCTTGGTATATCCTTCGCTGATACTCCAGTCGTGGGGCAAACGCACATCCTGCCACTTTATATTAGGGTCTAAGAATAAAGTGTCCTGAGACACGAAGCCTGCGAGTTTGCTGAATTTCCAATGGAAGTTAAAATCCACTTTAGTGGAGTTTCCAGCATAACTGAATCCAGACAGTAAGATAGCTAAGACTGTGATAATGTTTTTTATGGTCATATTCGATTTCAGATAAATGATATTAGTGATTAAAAATAATTACTATAGTCGAAAAACTAAAAAAACTCTCCATTCATAATTTAAGTATCAAAGGAGAGTTTCATCATTTAAAAAGTAAAACATTTTATAAAGTAACACCTTGTTTCAGAATAGCTATTTCACGATAGCCTTTCTTTTCGTTAAGTGCCTGCTTGCCGCTTGCCACTTCCACAACAAAGTCTATAAAACGTCTGCTTAAAGATTCCATGCTTTCTCCCTCTACCAGAGTTCCGGCATTGAAATCAATCCACGTATGTTTCTGCTCGTACAGCGGTGTGTTAGTCGAAACCTTCACTGTTGGAACGAATGTTCCGAACGGTGTTCCGCGACCTGTTGTGAATAGTACGATATGGCATCCGGCAGAAGCAAGAGCCGTACTGGCAACCAGGTCGTTGCCTGGTGCGCTCAACAGGTTAAGTCCGTGTGTTGTGACACGGTCGCCATATTTTAGCACATCTTCAACCATCGAACTTCCCGACTTCTGTGTACATCCCAATGATTTCTCCTCCAGCGTTGAGATACCTCCCGCCTTATTTCCCGGCGAAGGATTTTCATATATAGGCTGGTCGTTGCGGATGAAGTAGTTCTTGAAGTCGTTTATCATGGCTACTGTATCATCGAATATCTCCTTCGTGCGGCAACGGTTCATGAGTAGTGTCTCGGCTCCAAACATTTCAGGAACCTCTGTTAGGACTGTTGTTCCGCCCTGAGCTACAAGATAGTCCGAGAATACTCCGAGCATAGGATTGGCAGTGATACCAGACAGTCCGTCTGAACCGCCACACTTAAGCCCTATACGCAGTTTTGACAGAGAAATATCTGTGCGCTTATCTTCTCTGGCTATGACATACATCTCGCGTAGGAGCTTCATGCCCTCTTCTATCTCGTCATCTACTTTCTGGGATACGAGGAAACGTACTCTGTCGGCATCATACTCGCCAAGAAACTCGCGGAAGGCTTCAGGCTGGTTGTTCTCACAGCCAAGGCCTACAACAAGTACTGCTCCAGCATTAGGGTGAAGAACCATATCGCGCAATATCTTACGAGTATTCTCATGGTCGTCGCCCAACTGCGAGCATCCGTAATTGTGAGGAAAAGCAATGATAGAGTCAACCCCTTCACAGCCTGTTTCCTTACGAAGCTGCTCAGCCAACTGGTTTGCTATTCCGTTCACGCAGCCCACTGTAGGAATAATCCATATCTCATTACGTATGCCAGCTTCTCCGTTGGCGCGTAAATATCCTTTGAATGTACGGTTCTCGATCGCGAAAATCTGTTTCTCGAACTTCGGTGCGTAAGTATAAGTACTCAGACCGGAAAGGTTCGTCTTGACAGTTTTCTCGTTCAGCAGATGTCCTTTCCTGACTTCCTTTACAGTATGCGATATGGGGAAACCGTATTTTATCACCATATCACCTTTTGTAAAATTCTTCAAGGCAATCTTATGACCGGCAGGTATATCCTCCATTAATTCTATGGAATTGCCGTTCACCTCTATTACAGTCCCTTTGGACAATGAGTGCAGTGCCACAGCCACATTGTCCGCAGGGTTTATCTGGATATATTCAGTCATAATAAACTAACATTTATAAAATGAAGAATACTAGCAGAAGTATCAACCTACAAGGCCTTTTACTGTCTGGAGCATTCCTTCACTATGAATTTTGTTGATGTAGTAAACTACACGGTCTGCCAGACCCTGAATAGCATTAAGGTCTTCACCCCAGATGGAAGTATCGGCAAGAACAGTCTTCACAAGATTTTCTACCGAGCCCTCGTTCCACAGACGAGTAAGCATTTCCATGATTTCAGGAGCATCGTTAGGAACTATTTCAACTCCATCGGCACGCTTTCCTCCCTTATAGTATACCATGATGGCTGCAAGACCGAGTACGAGCCCTTCAGGAAGTACTCCCTTACGTTTCAGATATTCCTTCACACCTGGCAGGTCGCGTGTAGCATACTTAGAGAATGAGTTAAGCATGATTGATGTTACTTGATGGTCAACGAAAGGATTGTTGAAACGTTCCAGAACGTCTTCGGCAAACTTCTTGAGTTCTTCTTTCGGCAGGTTAAGAGTTTCCATCAACTCGTCGAACATCACACGTTTGATGAATTTACCTATCACCTCATGCTGGCATGCGTCTCTCACGATATTAACCCCCGAAAGGAATGCCACTGGCGACAATACAGTGTGAGGACCATTAAGAAGAGTCACCTTGCGTTCATGATAAGGCTCTTCCGACGGAACGAACAGTACGTTCAGTCCCGCCTTGTGTGCAGGAAATTCTTCGGCAACGGATTCCGGTGCTTCGATTACCCACAGATGAAAAGCCTCACCCTGTACGACTAAATTATCATCAAAATTAAGCTTAGTTTTTATGTTGTCTATGTCTTTACGAGGGAATCCCGGCACAATACGGTCCACCAGTGTGGCATATACTCCACAAGCTGTTTCAAACCATGTCTTGAATTCTTCGCCAAGGTTCCACAATTCAATATACTGATAGATTGTTTCCTTCAGTTTGTGACCATTGAGGAAGATAAGCTCACATGGGAAAATGATAAGACCTTTTGACTTGTCGCCGTTGAAATGTTTGAATCTGTGATAAAGTAACTGTGTCAGCTTGCCGGGATAAGAACTTGCTGGAGCATCGTCGAGCTTGCACGACGGATCGAAGTTGATACCTGCCTCAGTAGTGTTCGAGATTACGAATCTCATCTCAGGCTGTTCTGCCAGTGCCATAAAATCATTATACTGGCTGTATGGATTGAGAGCACGGCTGATAACATCAATCATTCTGAATGAGTTTACCATCTCGCCATTATTCAGTCCCTGAAGATTGACATGATAAAGACAGTCCTGAGCATTAAGGGCATCAACCATACCTTTATCTATAGGTTGCACAACTACAACAGTGCTGTTAAAATCTGTCTTTTCATTCATATTCGAGATAATCCAGTCGATGAACGCACGAAGAAAATTACCTTCGCCAAACTGTATGATACGTTCCGGACGCATTACCTTTACTGCAGTCTTACTATTTAAAGCTTTCATCGTAATGTCAAAAATTAAAATTCTAAGATTAAAATTCAACCAACATTCTGAATACCTTACCAGGATTTTCCGACCATTTCTGCAGAGCCTCGCCTGCCTCTTCAGGTTGCACTACGGCAGAGATAAGTTCGTTCATCGGACAGTTGCCATTCTGAATATAATGTATCACGGCACGGAAATCTTCAGGCATTGCATTGCGGGAGCCGCGTATGTCGAGTTCTTTCTGAACAAAATATTTTGTCTGGAAAGCCACTTCACTCTTTGCATAACCAATACATGTCACACGACCTGTAAAACCAACAATGTCGATAGCAGTTACGTATGTGATAGGGCTACCCACGGCTTCTATCACCACATCAGCCATATAACCGTCAGTAAGTTCCCTTACTCTTTCAACCACATTTTCTGTTTTTGAATTGATAACCATTGATGCTCCTAAATGTTTTGCAAGGGCAAGCTTATCGTCGTCAATATCTAGAGCAATTACTCTTGCACCGCGGAGTGATGCTCTAACTATAGCTCCAAGTCCTATCATTCCGCAACCAATCACAGCAACAGTATCAATATCAGTTACCTGTGCTCTTGACACGGCATGAAAACCGACGCTCATAGGCTCAATCAACGCACATTCCTTATCCGAAAGACCGGCTGCCGGAATAACCTTTGTCCATGGAAGAACAAGAAACTCCTGCATCGAACCGTTACGCTGAACTCCCAATGTTTCATTATGTTCACAGGCATTAACACGTCCGTTGCGGCATGAAGCACACTTTCCGCAGTTGGTATATGGGTTTACAGTTACGTTCATTCCTTTCACAAAACCGGTAGGCACGCCTTCGCCTATTTCCTCTATCACAGCTCCCACTTCATGTCCCGGTATTACAGGCATCTTGACCATAGGATTTCTTCCCAGGAAAGTATTAAGGTCAGAACCACAGAATCCGACATATTTGATACGAAGTAAAATTTCTCCGGCTCCAAGTGTTGGTTTAACTATATCAGCTACTTGAACCTTTCCGGCTTCAGTAATTTGTACAGCTTTCATAATCTATGTATTTATTTAAATTTGTTATTGTATTAATTTAATGTTGTTTTTTCTCTATTTTATATCCCCTCCAGCCATAATAAGCCGTAAAGAAGAAACATATCAAAGGTATTATATATGCCATCTGATAGAAGTCAGCGTTATGATTCATCACAAATGCGGTAAACTGTGGGATACATGCATTACCTATAATAGCCATTACAAGGAATGCCGAACCACTCTTGGTATCCTCGCCAAGGTCCCGGAGTGCAAGTGAGAACTGAGTAGGATACATGATTGACATGAAAAACGACACTGCAATCATGGCATAGAGCCCTGTCATACCACCGAACATGATAATCACTCCACACAATATTATATTTACTATAGCGTATGTAAGCAGCATATCCTGAGGCCTGAATTTCGCCATGAGCATAGTACCTATCCATCTGCCGGCAAGGAAAGCCAACATATACAGTCCGAAAAATGTGGTTGCCTCATCCTCTGGCAGACCTGCATACATGCAGCAGTAAACTAAGAACAGACTGTTAATAGCTGTCTGTCCTCCGTTATAGAAGAACTGTGCTATGACTCCCCATCTCAGATGCTTACGTTTCAACACTGAAAAGTTGATAAGTTTGCCTTTCTCACCGTGTGACTCCTCCTTGTCAATATCAGGAAGCTTATACAGTGCAAACACCACAGCAAGAATAATCAGCAGCACGGCAAGAATCAGATAAGGCATCTTCATGGAATCTGTCTCCATTTGAATAAATTCTTCCCAGCCTCCTGGGAAGTCGGCAGGCAGCGTTTCGCGCGTATAGTTCTGTCCGGTAAGTATAAGCTTGCTCAGAAACATCGCGGAGATAAAAGCACCAAGTCCGTTGAACGACTGTGCAAGATTCAGTCTTCTCGAAGCAGTGTCGTGCGTACCCAAAGCTGTCACATACGGATTGGCAGCCGTCTCAAGGAAACACATTCCCGTTGCCATAATGAAGAAGATTACAAGATATGCCCAGTATTCCTTAATCTCGGCTGCAGGAAAGAAAAGCAGACCTCCAATGGCTGCAAGAATGAGACCGACAATTATACCAAACTTATAGCTGAAACGTTTCATAAACATAGCTATCGGTATGGGAAACAGGAAGTAGGCCAGCCAATAGGCAGCTTCTGTGAACGAAGCCTCAAAGGCATTCAACTCACAGGTTTTCATCAACTGCCTAATCATTGTAGGCAACAGGTTACTGCTGATAGCCCACATGAAGAACAAGCTGAATATCAGTAAAAGCGGTATAAAATATTTGTTTTCATTCTGACATGTTTTTAATATAAGGTAACTCAGGCAGATTCTTGAAACCGTAGAAGGCTTTCGCATTCTCGCCCAAGAAAAGTTTTTGCTCCTCTCTTCCAATTCTTTTGATTTAATCACAAAGTCGTACGACATCTTGTAGGTGATGGCTGTAATTGTGCGCGGATAGTCGGAACCCCACATCAGTTTCTCGAAACCGACAAGATCGGCAGCTTCGTTGATGGCCCTTATAGCACCGTTGAACGGATAGAACTCGTCATTGAACAGCCATGTGATACCGCCAGACTCAATCATTACATTTTTATGTCGGGCAAGCATTATCTGCTTCTTCCAGTCCGGTTTTGTAACCATGCCGAAATGACCGATAGCTATCTTCAAACCCGGACATTCTGAAATGATTTCTTCCATCTCGCCAACCTGGAGGTCTCCCTCTATCATATCTATGGAAAGAATCACTCCCTTATCTTCCATTAGATGAAACATCTTCATCATTTCGTCCGAATTGAGCATCACCCTTCCGTCCTTTAGCTGCAGACGGTGTCCTGGAATCTTTATGGCCTTAAACCCTTTGTCTATAAGTTCAACAGCCTGATTAAAGTAACCCTGCTTCCTGAATTCACACATACCGCACACGAAAAACCTGTCGGGATAATTTGTCATGACCTCTAGTAGATAGTCATTCTGTATGCCATCGATATACTCCTGCGTGACAACTGCTCCGCCAACCTGAGCATAGTTCATATTTGCTAGAAAAACCTCTGCCGTATTTCTTCCGTCTATCATAAAAGGGGGGAGCATTTGTCTCACCTCCCCCATAAACAATGATTGGCCATTCTCTGTAGTTTTTATTTTCAGGCCATCTACTTCAGTATCCTGATAAAGCCACAGATGTGAGTGAGCATCAATTATTGTATAATCCATAGCAACAGTATTTATGAATTTGCCCAACTTACTCTTTGCTGATCGCCTATTATCTCCTTAACCTTTTCCACAAGACTCCAGTCAATAGGTTCCTCAATGTATTTTATATTCTGAAGTACAGATTCTGATTTTGCCGAACTAAACAGTGTTGTAGGTATTCTTGGGTTACTAACAGAGAACTGCACTGCAAGCTTCTCGATAGGATATCCCTGTTCCGCACAATACTTCGCAGCCTTTGCACATGCCTCAATCAGTGATTTTGGGGCCGGATGCCATTCAGGAACACCTCTCTGTGTGAGAAGTCCCATACCAAATGGTGAAGCGTTTATCACTCCTACACCCTTTTCATCGAAATAATCGAGGAAATCAACAAGCTTATCATCGTTCAGCGAATAGTGACAGAAGTTCAGCACTGTCTCTACTGTACCTGGAGCTACATGATCAATAACCCATTTCAAGTTTTCAAGCTGAAGGTCAGTTATACCTACATGTCCGACAATTCCTTTTTCCCTCAGTTCCACCAGTGCAGGCAATGTCTCGTTCACTACCTGATTCATATCCGAGAACTCCACATCGTGAACATTGATAAGGTCGATATGGTCGATATTGAGCCTTTCCATACTTTCGTATACACTTTCTTGTGCGCGCTTGCCTGAATAGTCCCATGTATTCACACCATCCTTGCCATAACGTCCCACCTTGGTAGAAAGTATGAACGATTCTCTTGGCAACTCCTTGAGAGCCTTACCCAATACTGTTTCTGCCTTATAATGCCCGTAATATGGAGAAACATCAATAAAGTTCAGTCCATGTTCTACTGCTGTAAAAACAGACTGTATAGCATCACTTTCTTTAATAGAATGAAAAACTCCACCCAACGAAGATGCACCATAACTCAATACAGGCACTTTCAGTTCTGTCTTTCCCAATTCACGATATTCCATTTTGATAAATAATTTAAAGGTTAATTTTTTACTCTGTTTATTCTTCTTATTATTCATACAGATAGAACATGCGTTCCATCATCTGCCATTTCTCGTCCGATGTGGCTCCCTCGGCACACTGCTGGAATTTTGCTACATATTCCTCCCATTCGGCCTGACGAGGCAGAGTGGCAAGCTTTGCCATTGCTGTATCCCAGTCAAAATTCAGAGGAGTTTCCACTATCATAAAAAGTTTAGACCCCAATATGTATATTTCCATTTCCAGAATTCCCACCTCACGTATTCCAGCACGTATCTCAGGCCATGCCTCTTCCTTACTGTGAGCCTTCCTGTAAGCTTCAATCAATTCCGGATTGTCACGCAGACTCAAAGTCTGACAATATCTCTTCACAGGCTGAGAATAGCTTTTTACTTTATATCCTTCTGTCTTCATGATATTATTATATTATTGATGTTAATTATATTTTGATATTATTATTGTTAGTATGCCAGTTCTATTTTCATCACTGCTGTTTCCCTTTCGACGATGCTAAACTATAAAGTATTCTACAGATGGACAGAGGAGATTTTCAAAAAAGAAAGAGGAGATATTATACCCCCTCTTTTTCGACATTTTTACCCCTCATGAGGAAATAAAAAAAGTTATCCCAAACTTTATATAAATCAAAACAAATTGAACTGTATACCTGTATAGAAAAATCCCTGGTTGGATTTCGGATTCCAGTAGGTCATCACTGTCAATGGAATTTCATATTCCATTATCTGTAACTTATAAATGACATTCAAAGAAACCTGAGTAATACCTGCCGATTCGGCATACATGGTTCTGTTTACCATTTCCCCACTCTCATTTCTTGAGTTTCTCAATGCGAAAGCTGTTCCAACGCCCGAACCAACCTTCAGATTTTCATTCTGATAGATGGTATAGCCCACATAAACGAAACTGGAGTATATATTCTTGTTGTTGTACAGATCTCTGTCGCGACCGTAAATAAGTGTAGAAAGACTTAGCTCCAGCGGAAATTTCCTATTACCTGTATAATTAGCCATTAGATCCATAAAACGCCCAGTTTCATCAGGCTTATAGTTGAAGAACTCATTATTATTATATGTAGCCCCGGGAGAGAAATTATATGTATCTATAACCTTTATCTGAAACCTGCCATGAGTATATGCAATATACTGGCTCAGCTCCTTATAACTCCCCTTAGTGTTTGCCCCGCCAAGAAAACCGGCAGCAAACATTCCTGATGGATCGGAAACAGATAAATCGGATGACAGAATCAGTCCGTCAGCCACTTCAATACCACGCCAGAGAATCATGTTCTGTAGAGTGGTTTTCATGTGAAGCTGAGCCTGCGCATTCACTACACCCATAAAAACCCAAAGAGCGATTGTAAATATTTTCCTGATAAGAAATTTCTTTTTACCTATATTACAAGTCATACAGCATGAACTGATTTATTGTTCAAAAAGTTTTAAATATTCGTATAAAAAAATGAGGAAGACTAATCCCCCTCATTTTCTTACGATTATGGATAGATTTATTATTGCTTAGTCCAAGTTACATTATTATTGGTATATTCTCCATGTGTTCCATTAAAACTAGCATCCGCTTTGCTGTCCGGTCTGTTTTCTGTTTCAATAAGTCTGATAGCTTTAATCTGGGCTCCGCCATTGGCATGTTCAATTGAGAATTTACCAACAGTTGGGGCATCACTGACATTTCCTGCACCTTGAGAATTCATATACCATTTACCTTCTGCTGTTATCACATTATAGTCAGAAACCAAATTTTCAGGGCTTACACCATCTTTAATCCATACCTTAAAAATATCTTTGTTGGATGTTGCTACTGGATCTGCAAAACGTACTGTAAGAGCAGGATTACCGGCAGTTACATACTCGCATTCAAATTTATAATTGGCTGTTGTACGCAATTTGAATTCCTTAGAGATGTATTTTTTACCTCCTGTTGGAGCTGACACATTCAAGATACCGTCTTCTGTAGAAGCAACACCTTCTAATGTAGATGGATCGTAGAAATCACCGGCAGCAGCGATATCAGCGAAATTAAGCTCCCATGTTGTGTTATGTGCTAAGTCTACAGTTGCTGACTCGATTTTGATATTTGCAGTTTTACCATTTTCAGCTGTTGTCAAATCACCGACAGCATAGTCTGTATTATAAATAACTGTAATCTGTTCATCATTACTATAAATCTTATCACCTAAAGTAAGAGTAATATTTTTTCCTGACACTGTACCTGAAGAAACTGGTATTTCTACTCCAGCAACCGATACTTTAAAAGCACTTTTTACTGCTTCAGTGAATGTACCGGCAACATCCTTATCAAGTGTAAGAACTACACGGTCGTTACCGGTAGTAGGATCTGTAACAATTTCTTGTGCACTTGCTACAATAGCAGTTGTTTGTTCTTCAACTACAGGAGGCTGACCGCCTTCTTTCAATTCAATTGTTACAATCTGACCTTTAGTAATAGTCAGGTTTTCGCCACTGAATGTATAAGTTTCATTACCAGAAGTCTTTGACAATTCCAAGGTAAATCCACCAGTAAATGTCACAGGAGGTACAACCATTGAGTATTCCTTTGCATTGGCATTAGCATCATTAGGACCGACAAATGTTCCCTCTTTAGCAGATAGTGTTATTACGTTAGAACCGGATTCCACTGTCAGATTTCCAGAAGCATCAATTTTTACGTTTCCGGCAATATTTACTCCTTGAGCAGTAAGCTTAATAGCTGTAAGGTCAGTCAGATTATTTTTAAACCTAATCAATCCACAAGTGTTTTGAAACGACAGCGATTTGTTTTCGTCTGTTGCGGTAGCAAAAGAAATGTTTGCTTTTGCATCGAATCCCCAAACCGGAGCCGTCTGAGCTGCTGGAAGTGTAGTAGTAACAGCGCCATCTAAAATCAAAGCCTCAGCATTATAAGGATAAAGAGCAGTATATGAATCGGCAGGAGTAGCCTTTCCCGTAAATGTAACAATAGATTTTCCACCTTCTGCAGTAGTAAATTTATTGTTTTCAGCACCAGAGAAGATATTGATAGCATCACCGGCGGTCCACCATACCTGAGTTCCATTCTGTAAAGAAGTACGGCTTGAAGACGTACCTGCAATAAAAGTCATTTCCTGTGGACTACTTACTGTATTTAAATTAGACAATTCATCTTTTGTACAAGACTGGAACATTACAATAGTCATCAATGTAAATCCACAAAAAAGCATTGTATTTTTCATGATTAAACAATTTTATTAATTAAAAAATCACATCACTTGTATTTTCTTATTTTTTTAATCCGGCTTCCATTCAGTTCCATCGTTCTCGAAACCTCCGTGTTCACCATCAGTCAAATCGGAATCTATAGTAGGAACCACGGTCAGAGTAATCGACATCAGCGTTTCTCCTTCATGTTCTTCGCCACTTCTTGAAAATCTTGATACCACAGCAGGTATATGCTTAGCAGTAATGACAGTCTCACCGGCCTTATTGTATGTAGTAATCCATCCATCCTTATCAATAGTTGCCACATCAGGATTTGAAGATTTCCATTCCACCTTATTATCGGTAGAATAATCAGGTTCTACAGCTATTTGCAGCTGATATGCCTTATCTCTTCCAAAGTCAAGTTTCAACGATTTGTTGCCGTTTTCATCCACCTCTATATCATCGGTTACTGCAATTTCAACTTTTTCAGCAGGCACCACGGGCACAGCCACCATACATGCGGCACTTTTAATACCATTACCAGTATCAACAGACACACCTATATTTGAATTCCTACCGCTTTTCTTAGCCTTTACAGTACATCTGTATTTATCATCCGAAGGTGTAAATTTCCAATACATCTGGGAATGAAGTTCCCCATACTATTGACTTATAACCGGTATAAGGGAAATTGTCCCTGGTTATATTTATACCCAATTCCACTGTTTCTCCATATGGTAAATCAATCATACTAACAGGCATATTATCCGTCTGCCCAGCTTTATAAACTACATATTCTATTTTTATATTCTCTGCTGGCGTACCGTCACCTCCTTCTAACGAAGCAACGTCTTTTTTCACATGAAATAATCATAAGCTGAAAGCATAGAAATATCAGCAAGTTACGCACAGACAGATCTCTTGGTTTTATATTAACCATAATTCATATTGTTTAAAGTCAAACCAAAAAATCTTTAGTATAAAAAGGCATAAAAAGAGAAAAGCCCCTGATATGCCTTAAACATCCTGAAAAACAAAAACAATTCACCCTTATTAAAATACGGAAATCAGAAAAAAAATGCCATCACTTTAGGACATATATTTCTGATTTACTATCTTCAATCACAATAAATAAACAACTAAATCTATTACCGAATCTATAATTTAACACCTCAAAAAAATTATTTAACTTTTTCAATTTTCACATCGTCAAACAGTACAGCGCCACCATTTCCCAATCCAGGCACCATAGTAAAACGATATACATAACCGTTTTCTTTCAGTTTGAATTTCACTTTTGTTTCCTGATAGTTCTTACGGTCTTTCTTCACATTAGAAATTGCAATTTCTTCAAGTTTGCCTGAATCAGGATTATAATATTCCATACGGAAGAAAGGCTGCTCACCCCATATATACTTGGTATAACCAGTAATTTCATATTCGGCGCCTGCTTCGTATGTAATATTAAACTGTTGCCACATTCCGACTCTCACTTCTACGGCATGATTGCCACTATGTGCTTTCTTGACATCAACGATATCGTTGGTCTTATTTTCCCATACCTGCCATCCTGTCAAGTCACCTGTTTCAAAATCACCATTTTTGAATTCCTGAGCGTATGCAGAAGTCATCATCATTCCGCAAGCCATCATTGCTAAAATTTCTTTTTTCATTTTTCTAAGGTTTTAAAATTTAAGACTTAATGTATTTATTAGAATCACTCTTCTATTGGCACCAACTTATAAGCTCTGACCCAGTCATAATAGGTTGTACTTTTTTCTTTGTCCTTCAAATCATCTTCTGTAGGAACTTTAGGCTCCCAGTCGTATGTTTCTGTAACTATGTGTATGAACATTGGTCTATCAAAAGGAGTATCTGTAAATTCTGTTGTCGGTTTGATAGTGTACATATATTTACCGTCATAATAGAATTTCACGGTATTTGCATCTACCCACCAACATCCGTAGGTATGAAAGTCTTCTGCCGAAGGGTCAGTTTCATAAGACTCTACATCCGAACGGTTTGAAGTATAACTCGTTCTTTTCCCTCCCTGTTCCTGATACCAGTAATGAGCATTACTATTCATCTGCATATTCCATTTTTTATTCCATGGGTTATCCGGATTAACAGTTCCTATCACCCCCATAGTCTCGATAATATCCAGTTCCTGACTGCTCCAAGTTCTTATTTCCTTACCATCTTTAATTATTTTCTTTTCAACGGGACGATTGGAAAGCCAGAAAGTAGAGGACATGGTAGTGAGCGAAGCCTTCATCCTTGTCTCATAATATCCATAGTGAGCCTGGTTCTTTACAGAAGCAACCGCCCCACCGGCAAGGCTATATTTATCACCCGGTTTTCCGTCAAGTCCTTCCGTTGGCGACAAAACTGTATTGGTTATACGAAGACAACCTTTCTTGACACTCACGTTTTCGGCCTTAAATGTTGCAGGCGGACGACCATTAGTCCAATAAGGACTTTTCGCATGCCATTTTGAAGCACTTAAACGTCTGCCATTGAATTCATCTGTATAATCCTCGTTAACTACCCATTTATAACCTTTAGGAGCCTCGGGCAAATTCTTGATATGCTCTTCAGCTAAATAATATTCCTTATCATTATTATTTATAGCATAAGATGATAAGACTAAAGATGCGGCAAATAAACACGATACTGCTTTTCTCATAACTTTGTAGTTTTAGATTTTTGTTACATGACAAAAGTATTTAAGTTTCATGAAAGCAATAAGGGGGATTTTACATCGTAAAAGGTGGGGTAAAATTCCACCACCCTCTGATACACAATAATTTCACTCCTTAAAACAATTGTTTTACGATTTGCTATGATTTACAAAACCTGACAAAAGAATAATACCAGACCACAAGTATATTTACATAATAGCTACTGTTTGAGAAAATTTTCACGACATGAAAAGAGAAAAAATCAATCGAAAAAATGCGGGCAAGTTTAAGGTTAAAATTGCCTACGTTCTAAACAAATATATTACTACCCCTAAAAAAGATGTGCTCTGAGAAGAACACATTTCTCAAAAAGACAAAAATAAAACACAAAAAATCTATTTATAAAAAAAGCTCACATCTATAATATCTGCAACATTTTTACAATATTCCTTGAATGACGATGCTTTGGGATGATCTATACACAGTGCAATCTGTGATGTAGACGAAAAACGTCCTGTCCCGTCAAGAAACGCTGTAAGCTCAGTCGGCAGGAGCATACTACCTATGTCTGAGTTTACGTCAGTCAGAACGACTGTATTTACAGCTCCCACTGTAGATACATCAAGACAATCAAGTGCCGGAAGATTTGCGAAATGCAATTTCCCTATCATATTCCCGCTATTGGCGGTCTGAAGAGATACACTCTCCAATGAAGGGCAACCGGATATATAAATCTCACTGCAAAATATCGAAGTTTCACTCACATCATCATGCAGTATAACGGATGGAATAACTAGCGTCTGAAGCAAGCTGTTATCCTCCACGCTAAGTACCTTCAATGATGAAGCAGAACTTAAATCCATCCCTAATGGCGTATCAATATTAGAAATAGAAAAGCTTGAAACTCCAGCCGATGGTTTGACATACGACATAGAATAATGTTGGGACTTCACTCCCGAGATATCTACTTTTCCTCTGAAGCCCGGATTTGATAATATATACTCCACGCCCTCAAGGTTGGCTGTCTGCGACAGGATTATCAAGTCGTTCCCTTCGGTTATCCTCTTTGTAACATCAATCTCCGAGGAGGAGACAAACACTGACGGGAAATTTTTGTAAAGATACAAGCGAAGCATAGGGTCCGGAATCTTTCTGTTTATGGAATATTCAGTGTAATTTCCATCCTGATCCGCCATAACTACCAGACATTTATTTGACATAGCTTTGTAGAATGCAGGAATGACATCAGTGTTCCATTTTGCAAAATAAGGCAACTTCAGATATGTAAGACTCCTGCAAAGAGCCGTAGTACCGTCGGCCGACATAAGATTGACATATGAAGTAATACCGTCATTGCCGCGTAAAGCTACCGACTTTATCTCTTCGGGCAAATCACCAAAGTCAAATACAGTGAAGTCGTTATACTCAAGGTTTACCTCTATGAGAGAAGGGAAACTCCTCAGGCCACTTATCGATGTAAGTCCGCATCTGCTCAAGTTCAAAGAAGTGGTATTGAGAACCTGATTGTCACAAATCAGTTCTCCGTTTTCATTGAAACTGAAACCTTTCTGAATCAGGACATCGCGCAACTTCGCGTCGAACCCCACTTCTGAGACTTCGAAATCAGCAATCTCAGTGTCATCCTTGCACGAGATGAACGGGAAGCACATAATAATCAGAATATAAAAGCTAATAAAATTCCTCATAATAATCAGTTTTGTGGTAATAAGACAATATTATCAATCCAAGCCAAGTCGTTCAGCCCTTCGCACACAATGGCACACCCTACTTTTTTTCCTGAAGAATTGAAATCGAAAGATACGGCTTTATAATTGCCGGGAGAAGAAAATTCTTTTTCACATATCGTTCCTGATGGCATATCCTGTATCAGAACCTTTAACTTACATGCACCTTCGGTCTTTACATCGGCCAAGAAGCGATAAGTCCTGCCACTCTCCATGTCGACCCTCTGCATTAGTCCTGCATGACCGGATATACAGGCTGCATTATTACCTGCATTGTCAGTCTTGACAGACACGGTTCCACGCTTGCTTAATGGCTGCCATGCCGAAAGTCCATCGCTGAAGGTTCCATTCTGTAAGGTAGAGACAGTATATTTCTCAACTTGAAGAATCATGGACGATACGTGACCTCCTCCGTCGGAAAAGGTGACATCGACATTATTATCACCATTCCTCAGCAACTGTATGTCGAACGGCACTTCTATCATACCGAAAAATATACTGCGATTGCTCTGGTTATAGCCCTTCCAGTTGTCGGGAACACTCACAGCGGTACCGTTAATCTTCACCACCGGCTTTCTGGAAGCTGAGACAGGACGACCTATTGACATTCGCAGACATGCTCTACCCGAACCTGACTTTATTCCCGTGAAAGGGAACGAAAGGGACGATCCAGCGGAAATTGGTTTCAGATACTCACTGCTGTAATATTTTTTCCTGATAATGGAATTGGTATATTCCGCTGACGCTACATCAGCCACAAGAATAATGGTCTGATTGGGGATTATGGAAACACTTTCCGGAATGGACGGGATATTCTGTTCCGAATATTCTATACCCGAGTTGTAATTAACATATAAAGAACGCTTTGTGACATTCGATACATCCTTCCAGCTATTCTTATTGTTCAGATATACAGTCTGTGGGGTATCATCAAGATTATCAAGGGCAATATACAGTCTGCCGCCGTCCTTGAATGCCTGCACCTGAATATCAGGATTATTGCTGGTTATGTCAACACGATCACCCTTTACATTTTTCCAAAGTTCGAAGAAATATTTCTTGTCATTCAGCTTCCACTCTGTATTCTTCAAGTCCTGAGGATTGTCCGGTATGAATAATGCCGCACAATAGGAGCTATAATTATTGGCAGCAGTGATATGCCACTCAGCCTTATCTGATACGAAAGGTATTGCTATAAGCAGATTATCCTGGCGCTCTAGAAGATTGAATAGAAAATGATTGAAAGAAGACACAGACCTGACACTCTGCAAAGGACGGTAAAATTCGTCATCAAACTCATTGTCTATTCCACCAAATTCCGAGCACACAAGGGGTTTCGGACTGCCGAATCTGATGGAGGTATATGCCTCAATCATATCAAGCACAGCCTCAGAGTTACTTCCTGAGCGTTTAGAATCAGTCCCTGTAACGTTTATACCATCATAAAGGTGTACGGAAAACGCATCCATGTATTCACCGGCACGGTCAATAAACATTTTCATTCGGGTATTCCAGTAATTGAAATTTCCGTCTTCCCAAGCAGGATATGCAGCAGCATAACCTATCACCTTCATTTTTCCATTCAAGCGTGGGTTATTATGTATATGCTTACCTATTGAAGCATAAAAATCGGTCATCAATTCACGCATGGCCTGACCTTTAATTGTGAAGTACACATCATCTGCATGAACAAATGGTTCGTTGAGTGGTTCAAAGAACTCAGGAACTCTTTCACTATTGGAATAGTACTCAGCTGCCCATACGCCTGCAGCCTCAATGTCAATTCCACCTTGAATGGTCTGTATATTGGGATGCTCGGTAGCTATATATCTTTTTACAGAAATACTTCCGCTGTAAGGTTTCACCTGAGGATATTTACCTACTTCTTTTGTCTTGCTGTATGCATACGAATATGGTCCCCAAAAAGATCTGCCCAAACCTACATCATAGTTATTAAGAAAACTACTGATATCGGGATCGCTGTCATCTATAGAATGTATGTTAAAATATTTACTCCTGTCCAATGATGATACATTCCCCAAATATCTTTTAGTATAATAATCTACCGTTACTATAGAATTGCCAGTTTCTCTGCCTGCTAGGACCGGTAGTATTATAAACAGGGGAAAAAAGCCTGTTAATAGGTATTTTGTAAAGCTGTTATTCATAAATACTTCGATTAATATTTAATTAAACACTAAAAATCAGCGAATTAAATTAACAATGGTTAGTACAAAGTAGTTGGTTAAAATGGAAATATCGGAAACACTCAGCCCAATATATGAACGTATGCAGGATGCCTTTAATGAATATACTGTTACATAGGTCCAGATATAAAATTTTGGCTTAGGGAACTACAGAAAAAGAACGATGGCCAAAAATCATAGCAATATATAAAAGATTAATACTATAGCCCAGAAAAACAATCCCACCAAAATAAAAATTCTGGTGGGGTTTATATAATTATAATCCAGCAAACCATAACCAGTGCTGATAAAAATAATCACTAAAATTCCGATATATAATTTAAAACTTCACGACATTTATTGGTTATATAACCCCAATCTCCTTTTTCAAGAACATCTTTTGGGAAGAGCTTAGAACCCATACCAACACAATACACTCCAGATTTAATCCATGAATTGAGATTTTCTTCTGTCGGCTCAACTCCACCGGTAACCATAAGCTTAGACCATGGCATTGGTGCCAATATACCTTTTACAAAGTTAGGGCCATAAACATCGCCAGGAAATACTTTACAAAGATCGCATCCCGACTCTTGTGCGAAGCCTATTTCAGACACCGTTCCACATCCGGGCATATAAGTAACAAGACGACGGTTACAGATTTTTGCTATTTCAGGATTAAACAATGGACCTACAACAAAACTTGCACCAAGTTGAATATAGAGTGCAGCAGTCGCAGAATCAACAACAGAACCAACTCCGACAGCCATATCAGGACATTCTTTTGCTGCATATTTTACCACTTCACAAAAAACCTCATGTGCAAAATCTCCCCTGTTTGTAAATTCGAAAACTCGAACTCCACCATCATAACATGATTTTACTACTTTCTTTACTATTTCCACATCTTTATGGTAAAATACCGGAACCATTCTGGTTGAAGCAATTTTATTAAAGACTGCTACTTTATCAAATCTGCTCATTTCTATTATCTTAATTTTAAAATATAATAATCTATCTTTTGCATTATCTTTGTACACGTCCGCTTGCATCACCACCAGCCAAAGCTTCAACTTCTTCAATAGATACCAAATTGAAATCTCCATTGATGGTATGTTTTAAAGCCGAAGCTGCAACTGCAAACTCTAAAGCCTCACCCTGAGTTACTTTAGTAAGCAAGCCATGGATAATACCACCAGAAAAAGAATCTCCACCACCTACACGGTCAATAATAGGATCAATGTCGTAACGTTTTGATGTATAGAACTCTTCACCATTGTAAATCATTGCTTTCCACCCGTTATGTGTAGCAGAGAATGATTCACGCAAAGTAGAGATAACATATTTAAATCCGAACTCTTTAGCCATTGCAGTAAAAATACCTTTGTATCCTTCTGCATCTGTTTTACCTCCTTCTATATCAGCATCAGGTTTAAATCCTAAACAAAGTTCTGCATCTTCTTCATTTCCAATACATACATCAACATATTGCATCAATGGACGCATAATGGACTGAGCCTTTTCTTTAGTCCAAAGCTTCTTGCGGAAATTAAGGTCTACGGAGACTGTAACACCATGACGCTTAGCTGCCTCACAAGCAAGTTTAGTCAACTCGGCAGCTTTATCAGAAATGGCTGGGGTAATACCTGACCAATGGAACCAGTCTGCTCCTTCCATAATAGCATCAAAGTCAAAGTCACATGGTTCTGCCTCAGATATTGCAGAATTTGCACGGTCGTATATAAACTTTACTTGGACGCATAGAAGCTCCAGTTTCAAGATAATATATACCTATACGGTCACCACCACGAGCTATATAGTCAGTTCTGACACCATATTTACGAAGTGCATTTACGCTGAT
>ENA-OQET01000217-OQET01000217.1-human-gut-metagenome-genome-assembly--contig:-NODE-217-length-31990-cov-4.864984_pt1 | contig 31990 bp, 36 predicted proteins | sample MGYA00242800_ERZ504645 | MGnify/ENA primary metagenome ERZ504645 (study PRJEB26092, sample SAMD00036308) | human gut metagenome | host: Homo sapiens | study: EMG produced TPA metagenomics assembly of... | reverse complement strand
GTGCAGAATATGCACCGATAACAAAATCGGTAAAAACAAAGTCAGCATTAATGTGCCGAATATAATAAGAGTTGTAATTACAAGGTTGTTTTATTGACAGAATTTTTGGTGCTTGTGGAATTGAATCCAAAAATAACAGGCAGAAACGCAAAGATTAAACAGTCTGCAACATTGCTCCGAATATTTGAAAAAATCGGGTGTAGCAAAGGTGCTGTTCGTTGCAAATTCGAAAGATTTTATATTTCCGAAAAATATCACGGCAAAAGCAATTATGAGAAATGCAAGCACAAAAATACTGACTCTTGAAAGCGGATTTATCCCCTTTGACGCACCGTAAACACAAATGCAAAGTATCAGAAAGGCAATCACCTTTGTGTCGACATCGGGATTAACTCCCGAAACAAACATATCGCAGAATCTAATCAGAAAAGAAACGGTTATCACGGTGAAATACATACAATAATATGAAGAAACAAAGAAAAAGCCCGTTTGCGATGCGTTTTTTGCAAAGGCTGAAAAATCAAGTCTTGTTCTGTGTTTTATCGAATAAAAAGGAACAAAGCACAACAGCGTGAAAAATATTCCGAATCCGATTGACGCAAGACTTGAAAAAATATTGTCACTCTGCAAAAAGCTCCGCCCCATTAACAATATCGGAAGTGCAGAACATACAAACAGCGAAAGCATAAGTCTTTTTGACGGAAAAGTTACATTCGATTGCATTACATCTCCTCCGTTTCGGGGAATTTCTGAACCTTGATTGTGTGCTTTGAAAGCCTTTTCCAATCTGCTCTGACAAAGACATCACGCATACTCCGCCACGAGAACGGTGCAAGCGATGACATATACGGCACGCCGACTGATGTTTTGGAACACATATTGACAAGCACTCCGCAGGTGAGCAGAACTATTCCCCACAAGCCGAACATTCCGCCTGCGATAACGCAGAAAAATCTTAACACCATAATAGGCGGATAGAGTGCGAATGTGACATAACTGCAAATTGCCGCAGTTGCAACAACCATAAGAGTTGACGAGCTGATTATGCCTGCACTGACGGCACTTTCACCGATTACAAGCGCTCCGACAATGCTGACAGCGTGTCCGAGCGGCTTCGGAATACGCAGTCCGGCCTCTCTCATGACTTCATAGATAAAGGTTATGAGAATAACTTCAAGTGTTACGGGTAAGGGCGATTTGCGACAAAGAATCGGATGTTTCCACGAGCAATCCGGTCGGAAAATATTCGGGATGAAACTGTGCAAAAGCCGTGTATATTCCCGGCAAAAATACGGCTATAAGGAACGAAATATACTTTAAAATCCGTATAAATGCCGCATAATACGGGCGGTTTGAATAATCATCAACGCTTTGAAATTCTTCTGCAAAAAGGTGCGGAATGATTATCACCGACGGTGTTCCGTCAATCAGAATTGCCACTCTGCCCTCCGACAGCTTTCCGCAGACCGTATCCGGCCTTTCGGAAATCCCGACACCTGAAAAAAGTGATTTTGAGTTGTTGTCTTCAAGATAACTGCTTAAATATCCCGACGCAAGAATCATTTTCAGGTTGCAGTTTTCAAGCCGTTCTCTGATTGCTTTAAGAATTTGCTTTGACACGCTGTTTTGAAGATAACAAATCATCATCTGCGTGTTTGAACTGTATCCACTTGTTATGGTTTCAAAAACGAGGTCGGGACTTTTGATTCTTCGTCTTATTAAAGTCATATTGATTCTCAGCGGTTCTGTAAAACCTTCTCTGCAGCCTCTCTGGACTACCTCACTTTCGGGTTCCGAAACACTTCTGAATGAAAAGCCCTGTGCTCCGATTGCAAGCATACGACTGCAACCGTCAACAACAAGCAGGGCAAAACCTGATGTTGAAAAGCTGATTGCCTCGTCAATTGTCGTGAACTCGACAATTTCACTTGATGTCAGCACGGTATTTTTGATAAGGTCAAAAACCTTATCGGGAGATTGGCAGTCAAAATAATAATCGAGCAGAGGATTGATTACCGACAAAGCAAGCGTGTCCTTTCCGCACATTCCCTCAATTGTGATTATTGCGGATTTTATACTGCATTGTCCCTTTAGATTCATTTCACGAACCGTAAAGTCTGCCGAATTTTTGAACATTTTCTTCAGAGTTAAAATATTTTCTTTTAATGAATTATACATTTAATCACCGTCTTAATATATCTGCTTTTTATTTTGCGGTATATCGGCTCAAATTATGCAAATATTAGTAACGGTGATGTTATGTTAATTTCAATAATCAGAACAATTTTGCTCTATGCCTTTGTCATTCTGGCAGTCAGGTTAATGGGAAAGCGACAGATGAGCGATATGCAGCCGAGCGAGCTTGTAATCACAATGATAGTGTCGGATATCGCATCAATTCCTATGCAGAACACATCTCAACCGCTGTTGAGCGGAGTTATTCCCGTTGCGATTCTCGTTGCACTTGAAATTACCGCAAGCATTATTATGATGAAGTGGAGCGGTTTCAGAAGTCTTGTGTGCGGAAAACCCGTTATAGTAATTAAAGACGGAAGGATTCTGCAATCGGCTATGAAAAAGCTGCGGCTTACTACAGAAGATTTGAGCGTCAGGTTAAGACAACAGGGTATTTTTTCAATCGAAGATGTTCAATACTGCATTGTTGAAACAAACGGTGAGGTGAGCGTTCTTGAAAAGCCTGAGAAGAGAAAGCCTTCTGCCGAAGATTTCGGGTTAAAAATTAAAGACAATAAAATTGAAACCGTAGTTGTCAGCAACGGAAAAATTCTTGAAAATTCGCTTAATTTATGTGAAAAAGAAAAGGGTTATGTTAAAAATATTCTGCAAAAGAAAAATATTAAGCAGAGCAATGTTTTTCTGATGACTCTTGACGCACTCGGAAATTACAACATTATAAAGAAGGAATAACAATATGAAAAGAATTTACATTGCACTTTCACTTGTTCTGGCGGCACTATGCTTTGCATCTGTTGAAACAGGATTTATTTCGGGCAAAACGGATTCATTCATTGCAAAAATTGAATGTGCCGACAGACTGATGAGCAGACTTGAATTTGAAGACGCACTCAAAATTTGTGAAGAAACAGAGAAAGAATGGTATGACAATGCCAAATTGATTGACACCATGCTCATTCACGATTATGTTGACAATATCGGATTAAGCATTTCGAGAATGACCGCATTTGCACAAAAACAGAACCGTGATATGTACTTTGCCGAAAGCGTTCAGGCAAAAAAAGAACTCGCCTCCATTAAAGAAAGCGAGTTTCCGTTAGTTGAAAATATTTTGTAATTAACCTTTATTCTCAGCAGTCTGCAACGGTACAATTGCAAGTGTTTTTCCAAGAGGAGCAAGAACTTTTAAAATAGTGTCAAGTTGTGGACTTGTAACACCTTTTTCCATTCTTGCAATCACCGGTTGTTTCACACCGCTAAGTTCTTCCAGTTTTTTTTGACTTATTCCCTTTTCCTGACGGGCTTTAATAAGCTCTCCAATCAAAGCCACTCGTAGGTCACTTTCAGCAATCTCATCCGGTGTAAAAAGCTGATTTCTTACATCAGACCAACTTTTTCCAATAGCATTATTACTCATTAGAAAGTCCCCTTTCTGTCAAATCTGCAAACTCACGCTTTGCTTTTTCAATCTCTCGTAAAGGTGTTTTTTGTGATTTCTTCATAAACTGATGAAGAAGGACAAAAGAATCATCAACCCAAGCTACAAAAAATATTCTGTCTCTAAGAGGTCGAAGTTCCCAAATCTCACCGTCAATATGCTTCATATACGGTTCACCTGCACGAGTTCCATACTCAGATAATATCTGGATGTAATCGTTTATTTTGTTAGCCTTTATACGACTGTCTTTATCCTTTTTACTCAACAAATCAGTAAGGTAATCAAGAACAGGCTGATCCCCATTAGGTGTTTTATAAAAATAGACCTGATACAAATATATTACCTCCCTCAATTACTATTATACTTAAAAATCATTAAAAATCAAGTACTTTTAAGTTATTGCTAATTTAAATTATTCTTTTTAATTTTGGAATTGATAAATTCGATCAGTCGGAATATGAGGAAAACGGCGGCATTGACTATTACAACGCTAGCACCTGTCGGGGTATCGCATGAATATGACACGCACATACCGACAAAGAAACAACAGAGTGAAAGCACACCCGAACAGAGAATTACAGACTTGAATTTTTTGCAAACTCTCATGGAAGAAAGCGCAGGGAAAATTATAAGTGCAGAAATTAGCAGAGTACCCATAATTCTCATACCGATTACAATTGTGAGAGCCGTAAGGAGTGCGATTACCGTGTTATAAACGCCTGTTTTAAGACCTGTTGCCCTTGAAAATGTTTCGTCAAAGGTTACTGCAAAAATCTTGTTGTAGAACAAGATGAATATTACGATTACAACAAGTGCAAGGATTCCGCACATAATTGCGTCGGCTGTTGTAGTGGCAAGAATACTGCCGAAAAGGTATGAGTTGAGGTCGGTATTTACACCCGATACACTGACAAATACAACACCTATGGCAAGCGCCGTACTTGAAATTATTGCGATTGCCGCATCACCGTTGATTTTACTGTTCTCGGAAAGTCTTAAAAGCAGGAATGCCGCAATAATGATTACAGGAACAGCAACTTCAAGCGGTGCAAGATTTAGTGCCGCCGCAACTGCAAGCGCACCGAAGCCCACATGAGATAATCCGTCACCTATCATTGAATAGCGTTTGAGAACGAGCGTAACACCGAGCAGTGCCGCACACAAGGAAACAAGCGTGCCGACAATGAATGCTCTGACTATAAAATTGTATGAAAACATTTCAAAAATCATATCAAACATTTTTAGCACCTCCGTGAACTCTGTGCTGACATTCATCACACGGACAATCGCTGAGAATAAAGCGTTTGCCGGCATCCGAATGCAGATACTGATGTGCCGTACCGTAGAAATACCAATTCTTTGCAAGGTGCAGAATTTTTGAGGCATTGCTCACGGCTGAATTCACATCGTGAGAAACCATAATAATCGTGATTCCGCTTTCATTCAACTTTTTGATGAGAGCGTACATATCAGCCATTGCCATCGGATCAAGTCCCGTTACAGGCTCGTCAAGAATAATCAGTTTGTGAGTTGCACACAATGCACGGGCGAGCATAACACGCTGTCGCTGACCGCCCGAAAGCTCTCTGAAACATTTTTTGCGTAAATCATAAATGCCCGTGAGCTTCATATTCTCGGCGGCAGTTTTTTTCTGCTCCTTTGAATAGAAAAAGGTGTGTTTTTTATTAAGACAGCCCGAAAGCACCACCTCTTGCACCGACGCAGGAAAGTCACGCTGAATATCGCTTGACTGCGGAAGGTAGCCGATTTCATTCTGTTTTAGTCCGTCACTATAGGTAATCGAACCGCTCAATGGCTTTAAAAGTCCGAGAAGTGCTTTCATGAGAGTAGTTTTGCCCGAACCGTTTTCACCGACTATGCAGATATAATCCTTTTCTTTTATATCAACCGAAATATCATTGACAACGGTTTTGCCTTCATAACCGAGCGAGGCATTTTCAATTTTAATAAGCGACATCAGTATAACGCCTCCTTTAATGCTTCAAGATTTTGTTCCATAACAGAAATATAAGTTGCGCCGTTTTCAAAATCATCCTTTGTGACATTGTGACATGAAGAAAACTGCATCGTCTTTGCAGAAGAATCTTCAGAGATAATTCGGGCAATTTTGCCGCTTGAAAGCTCAAGATAGAATACAACGGGTATATCGTGTTCTCTTGTAAAATCAATCAGATGAGAAACAACGGCTGTACTCGGCTCGGTTTCGTGACTGCAACCCGGGAATGCACATTCATATCCAAGGTTGTAGTCGCTTACAAAATACAGAAACGGAAATCTGTCGCCGAAAACAAGCGTATCACGCTTTTTGTTATTTGCAACTTCGGTAAATTTCTTATCAAGGCTGTCAAGCCGTGAAATGTAATTTGTTTTTCTGTCATTGTAATATTTAGAATTTTTACTGTCAACTGACATTAACTCATCTGCGATTGAGGCAGACATACGCTCTGCATTTCTGATTGAAGTCCAGACATGCTCGTCATACTCCTCCCCTTCTTCGTGATCGTGACCTTCGTCATCATCATCCATATCTTCATGACTGTCGTGTTCATGGTCATGATCCATAGACTGTTCATGTCTGAGAGGAACATACTCCATCATCTTCATCACTTTTACATCTTTGTTTTCAATTGACGAAAGAACTCCGTCAACCCATTCGTCGCTTTCACCACCGTTGCAGATAAAAATATCGCAATTTTCAATTGCTGTAATATCTGACGGTTTGGGTTCATAACTGTGCGGATCGCTTCCGGGCGAAAGCAACAGGCGAATATCAACTTTATCGCCTGCAAGCTGTCTTACAAAATCATAGTAAGGAAAAATCGTTGTTACAACACTGATTTTACCGTCAGATTTCCTGACATCTTCAGTTCTGTCACAAGCGGAAATTAATAACGAGCCGCAAATTATCACGGCAGAAAGAAAAATTGAAACAAGTTTTTTCATATATCACTCCAAATAACGCTTAAAAAGTCTTAATACACAAAAGGGATTGCATAAAACATCTTTATGCAACCCCTTTATAATTATTTGCAGAATCGGATAGATTTATCCGAAGGCTGTTTTATGCAGCTTTAGCGGCAAGCTTCTTTGCCTTTTTATGACGCTGCCACATAACCCAAAGCGGACCTGCGATACAGATTGAAGAATAACAACCTGATATGATACCGATAAGCATCGGAAGAGCAAAGCCCTGAACAGATGTGATATTGAACGCACAGGCAACAACATAAACAACAAGAATAGCCGAAAGTGTCGTTACAGAAGTCATAATTGTTCTCTTAATACACTTTGTGCAGCTGAGGTTGAATATCTTGCCAACATCTGTTTTGCTTCCGACAAGCTTCTTTTCCTCACGAACACGGTCATAGATAACAATTGTATCGTTAAGCGAATAACCGAGAATCATAAGGACAACTGCGATGAAGCTTGCGTCAATCGGCATCTGGAAGATTACATACATAAAGTAAATCATTGCAACATCGTGGAAGAGGGCTACGAGAGCCATAACACCTGCCGAAAGACCGCCGATTTTCTTAAATCTGATTGTTACATAAAGAACCATAAGCACGGCTGCAATTGCAACAGCAGTAAGACACTTGAGAAGGAAGCTGAAACCCATTGAAGCATCAACTGAATTTGATTCAAGACATTTGAAGTTATTGTCCGGATACTTCTTCTGAAGGTCTGATTCAAGGTTCTTCTGAATATCGGTTTTGATTGAATCGTTACCCGAGAACTGAACAGTTACAGTTGTGCCGCTGTCACCCATAAGATCCTGAGCATATGTAGTAGTGATTCTGTCCTCTGTTGTTTCAACCTGAATAAAATCAGTAAGTTCAGACTGATTGATTTCACCGCTGTAGCTGAATTTAAGAGTTGCACCGCCTGAGAACTGAATGTCAAGCTGTGTACCGAAAATAAAGTTACATACGATACCGATAATAATAATTGCAAGAGAAATTCCGAAGAAAATCTTTTTGTGACCTACAAAGTCAATAATCTTGTGGCCTCTGTTATACTTTTCGGCAAATTCCTCGTCTGTAAGGGGGGCATTTGAAACTGCCTTTGTCTGAGTTTTATCAGTCATTCTTAGCACCTCCAAACAACCATTTTTTACGCAGGAACTTAAATCCTGCAACACTTCTGAGCATAATTCTTGTACAGAATACACCCATGATAAAGTTAGCGATTACGCCGACAAGAAGTGTGTAACCGAATGAGTAGATAGTACCTGTTGTAGACTCACCGAAGATGATTGAGAGAATATTTGCAGGACCAAATACAAGCATAAGGATAATTGATACGATAATAACGGTCATATTACCGTCAACGATAGCGGAAAGTGAATTCTTTGTACCCCTTTCAAGAGCACCGTCAAGAGTTCTTCCTGCCTTAAGTTCTTCCTTGATACGCTCGGCAGTAATAACATTACAGTCAACGCCCATACCGATTGAAAGGATAAGACCCGCAATACCTGGGAGCGTCATTGTGAATGAAGAGAATACAGGGAAGTAACCTGATACAGCCGCAATGGCAAGACCCATCTGACCGAGCAGTGAGATAACTGCAACAAAACCGGGCAAACGGTAGAAGAGAATCATAATGATTGCAATAATGATGAATGCGATAACACCCGCATATGCCATTGCAACAAGTGAGTTCTCACCGAGGGTTGCACTGATTGTGCCGTAGTTTGATGTTTCAAGCTGGAACGGAAGAGCACCTGCATTAATTTTTGATGCAAGGTCCTGAGCCTCTTTAGCTGTGAAACTGCCCGAAATAACAGCATTGCCGTCAGTAATTTCAGCATCAACCTTAGGAGCTGAAAGCATAATATCATCCATCCAGATTGAAACCTGCTGGTTGAGATATTCTTTGGTGATGTTACCGAAAAGCTCTTTACCGTTCTTGTCACCGCTGCTCTTCAGCTTAAGCTGAACTACATAGGAATTTTTACCTGTGGTCTTGTCTGTTGTCATACCTGCTGTTGCACTTTCAACATAAGAACCGTCCATAAGGATTGTCTTAGCTGTGTCGCCCGAAGGAGTTTTGTAAACATACTCGCCGTTTGAATCAACATCTGTTGTTTCATGACCGTCTCCGGGACGGAAAGTAAGCTGTGCTGTTGAAGAAATCTCTTCGATTGCCTCAATTGCGTTCTGGTCGGAATCTTCCTTCCATGGGAAACGAACAATGATTCTGTCGCTTTTTGCATCTGCATAAAGCTCATAATCTGTGATACCCTGAGATACCATTCTTAATTCAATGATTGACTTTGCAGACTCAAGCTGCTCGTCAGTTGCGTCAACATCTCCTGCCGGTTTGAATGTTGCTTCAACACCGCCACGGATGTCAATTCCCCATCGTATATCGCTGATGCCCTTTAATACTGTTGTTTTGTTATCGCCGGTGTAGTAGGAAATACCAAAAATCGCAGTAAACGAAAAGGCAAGTATCAGCAAAGCTACGACAAAGAATACAGGCTTTGGAACTCTTTTCATGCCTTTGAAACCTCCGTTAAATAATTGGCTGTGATTTTATTTTGCTCAAAGTCAAAATAACTCTGTCACGAACATCCAATCACAGACCGTAACAGAGTTATTATAGAATTTTTTTAGTAAAATGTCAATGGATACGGAAATATTTAATAAAAAAAGAATTGAATTTATCAAAAAATACATTCTAATGTCATAAACTGCATACAAAATTCTTCCAAAATCCAACCGACAAACCAAATTTTCAAATGATGATTACTTGTTCAGAATCTTTTCGCAAGCCGCAAGCCTTGCACAGATACAAAAAACATCCATAGCAACCTCAAGCTCGTTGTTCGGAGGGAAGGTCGGTGCAATTCTGATGTTGGAATCTTTTGGATCAATTCCGAGCGGATATGTTGCACCTGCACCTGTAAGAACAACTCCTGCCTCCTTACAGAGAGCGACTGTTCTCTTTGCCGTGCCTTCAAAAACATCAACGCTTACAAAGTAACCGCCGTGCGGCTTTTTCCATGATGCGACATCAGCAGGCGCAAGTTCTTTGTCGAGAGTATCAAGAACAATCTCGAATTTTGGTTTAAGGACAGACTTGTGCTTTTCCATATGTTTAAGCACGCCGTCATAGTCCTTGAAGAATCTTACATGACGGAGCATATTAAGCTTATCATAGCTGATGATTTCGTAGTTATATCTTTTACGGAGAACCTTGAGGTTGTTCTCAGATGCAGCCATTGCGGCTACGCCTGCACCGGGGAAAGTAATCTTTGATGTTGAGCAAAAAAGAATCGGGAGGTCTTCATTACCTGTCTTTTTGCATTCATCCATAATGTTGAGCAAAACATCAGGTGTGTCGCTGATTTCATGGATGCAGTAAGCATTATCCCACATAATTCTGAAATCCTTAGCGGCAGGCTTTAAAGCGGCAAAACGCTTAACAACCTCATCGCTGTATGTGATGCCGGCAGGGTTTGAATATTTCGGAACGCACCAAATACCCTTGATTGAGTCATCCTCAGAAACGAGTCTTTCAACCATATCCATATCGGGACCGTTGTCGTCCATCGGAATCGGAATAAGCTCAAAGCCGTAATACTGAGTAATGCCGAAATGACGGTCATAACCCGGTACCGGACAGAGGAATTTTCTGTTCTTTACTTCATACCATGGTTTGCAGCCCTCAACAGCGGGAGCTGTCATAAAGCATGAAATTGTATCAAACATCATATTAAGGCTTGAAGAACCGCCTACAATAACATTCTCTGCATCTACACCGAGAATATCCGCAAAAAGCTTTCTGCACTCTGTAATACCGTTGAGAAGTCCGTAGTTGCGGCAATCCATCTTATCCTCACCGATAAAATCGGATTTGCTGTTGATTGTGTCAAGCATAGGTAATGAAAGATCAAGCTGTTCTTTGCCGGGCTTACCTCTTGCCATATTGAGGTTAAGTCCCATACCTTTAATCTCCTCAAATCTCTTTGCGAGATTGCCATACTCTTTTTCAAGTTCCTGCTTACTCAAGTCAAGATAACCCATTTTGAATAACTCCTTAAAATATTATTGCAAATGTAATTTAAATTTCTAATATATTTTACTCTATCCGCTCAAGAAATGCAAGATGTTTTTTACAATCTTGCATTTTTATTTTCACAAAAAAGAACAGACCTGCAACAGTCATTTTTGGTGAAAGTTTGCAAGTCTGTGATTTTGTGTTGTTTTTATCGAGAATGTGTAGTTTTGTGCCAAAGCTCAAAATTGGGATTAATAATACTGGTAGTAGTAATAGCCTTTCTTTCTTCTCTTTGAATCATAAGTACAACCTACCTCAATCAGACCGAGTACGGTTGAATCGGCAAGCTTTACGCTGTCAAGAAGGTGCTGAAGGTCGCCGTGAGTTGTTGAGCGTTCACGAACAACTACAACAAAGCCGGCAATCATATCCTTGAGAAGCAGAGCGTCGGCAACCACACCGATAGGAGGCGTATCAAAAATTACATAATCATAATCTCTGACAAACTGCTCATAAAGTTCCTGAAATCTGGTACTGCACATAAGCTCAGAGGGGTTTGGCGCAACCGTACCTGCCGGAAGAATGTCAAGATTCGGAAGAACATCATGCTTAACAGCCTCGTCAATTTCAATCATTTTACCGATTACATTGGTAAGTCCCTTCTTATTGTCAAGCTTAAAAATGTTGTGAACATTAGGACGGCGAAGGTCGCAGTCGATAAGGAGAACTCTTTTTTCCATTTTTGAAAAGGAAATTGCAAGATTTGCGGAAACGGTGCTCTTGCCCTCACCCTTTGAGTAACTGGTTACGGCAAAGCATTTTTTTTCTTTTGCGGAAAGGGAGAACATAATATTAGTTCTTGCGGCCTTATACGACTCAACAATTGCAAACTTGCTCTTATCGGAAAGAGAAAAATTCTGTCCGTTATTTTTTTTATCGTCTTTCTTTTTAAATAATTTAAAATCAGAAGCCATAGTTCCTCCTTAACCCTGGTTCTCAAAGTCGGGAATTTCGGCAAATATAGGAATACCGTAGATATCCTGAATATCGTCCTCAGACTTGATTGTTGTGTCGATAAGTTCAATAAGAATAGAAATAAGGCAGGAAGCAATTAATCCGATTGCGGCGCCTATAAGCATATTCTTTGTGTTACTCGGTGCATACGGAGCCGAAGGAACCTTCGCCTGACGAAGTGTTCCGATCTGACCGTAGCTGAATTTTGAATTATAAACCTCAGCCGCTTTTTCGGCAAGCTGATTAGCAACATTGGCACACTTCTGTGCGTCTGTACCGTCCACTGTAATCGTGATAAAGAAAGTACCATCGGTTACATCAACATTAACCGTGCAGCCGTCATAGAGTGCTGTCATCTCATCGGAATTTTTAAAGAGTGTAACGCAGATTTCAGCAAGATTTGCAGAGGCAGAAATGTCAGCAGGATATATCTTCTGGTTTTCTTCATTGGTTGTCTTTTTAGTTGTATCATCGTCAGCCTTTGAAGGTGTCGTACTCTTGGTATTGGCATTGGCATTTGCTCGCTGTGACGAACTGTAGTTCTGCACATAAATCATGGTAGATGTGCTGTACATCGGTGCAATTACAAAGCGTGAATACATAAAGAACAGCAATCCCATTACAACAGTAGCAAGAATAATAAACTTGATTCTGTGCAAAAGGACGCTGACAATTCGCTGAATGGTTACATTCTTTGCCATTTATATAGCCCCTTTAATTCATATTAAATATTATGAAAGCATACCGTAAAGCAAAAAAAGGTGTTTTTACGGCACTAATTTACACATTTTAATTTCATTATATCTTATGTATTCTCAGTAATATTTCTTTTATGGAATATTAATTGAAATAATTTCTTTAATATTATACAAATTATTCATTGTCGGATTCTTAACAGCAAAAATAAAGGAAGCCGCAAAGACTTCCTTTATCATAGTTTATTAAGTTACGGTTATCAGCCTACAACATTAAGAAGTACGCCGGCTGCAACTGCAGAACCGATTACACCTGCAACATTCGGACCCATAGCGTGCATGAGGAGGAAGTTGCCGGGATTTTCAGCCTGACCAACCTTCTGAGATACACGGGCAGCCATCGGAACGGCGGATACACCTGCTGAACCGATGAGCGGGTTAACCTTACCGCCTGTTGCCTTGTACATAATCTTACCGAAAAGTACACCGAATGCAGTACCCATACAGAACGCAAGAAGACCGAGAACGATAATCTTGATTGTGTCAAAAGTAAGGAAGTTCTGACCGGATGCGGTTGCACCAACAGTTGTACCGAGGAAGATTGTGATAATATTCATAAGCTCGTTCTGAGCTGTTTTGCTGAGTCTTTCAACAACGCCCGACTCCTTAAAGAGGTTACCGAGCATAAGCATACCAACGAGCGGAGCTGCGTCGGGAAGGAAGATTGCGATGATAATAACAACAATTACCGGGAACATAATCTTCTCAAGCTTTGAAACGGGACGAAGCTGTTCCATAACTACCGAACGCTCTTTTTGGTTGTGAGCGCCTTCATAATAGGCGGCTGAATAATCGGCACAAGAGCCATATATGAATATGCGGCAATTGCGATTGAACCGAGAAGATGCGGAGCAAGTTTTGTTGTTACATAAATAGCCGTAGGACCGTCGGCACCGCCGATAATACCGATAGCACCAGCCTCTGCCTCTGTAAATCCGAGGAAAATAGCGCCTGTAAATGTTATAAAGATACCAATCTGTGCGGCAGCACCGAGGATAAGGCTCTTCGGGTTAGAGATGAGCGGACCGAAGTCAGTCATGCAACCGATGCCAAGGAAGATAAGAGGCGGATAAATGCCGAGCTTAACACCCTGATAGAGGTAATAAAGAAGTCCGCCGTATGTCGGATTCTCAATATAAGTTACTCCGTCAATCACCGTTTTGGCATGTCCCGACACCGCAACATTCTGTGCGGCACATTGAGCCTCTGTCAAAAGCTGTGTTGTAGGCGGAGCCATAATGCTCGGATAAAGATTAACAAGCAGCATACCGAATGCGATAGGAAGGAGCAAAAGCGGCTCATACTGCTTTTTGATTGCAAGGTAAAGCAAAACGATTGAAATACCAATCATTACATAGTTCTGCCAGTTAAGAGTTGACAGACCAGAGCCTTCAAAGATACCGACAACGGCATCTGCAAAGCCTTGTAAAATTTCCATTAGATAACATCCTTTCCCTTAAAACTTTGCCTTAAAACGGGCGGGTATTATCAAGTACACCGGCTTTTGCCCATGCGGAACGACCGCCGTCTGATGACTTTTAATACTCTTGATTCTTGCTTTTTCGGAAGAGCCGTACATAGTGGCAACTGCTGCGGAAATTACGGCAACAACCTCATCGGAAACACCGTCTGCCTGAGCAGGAGCGACAGGAGCGGCAGCAACGGGAGCAGGAGTTTCTGCTACGGTTTCAGCCTTTTTCTCTTTGCCCTTTTTGCCGGCATCTTGAGCTTTCTGAATGATTGCGCCGTAAATCTTGATTATGAGAATCAAGAGAATCAGCATTGCGAATACAACAACAAAACCTGTAAGAACAACTTTTGCCGAGGCAATACCTTTTTCGGCAAGGGAAAGCTCCTCTTTAGCCAATAAAGCTACATCGGAAAGATTCATAAAACAACCCCCATATTTGTCATTTGCATATAGGAATATTATACTTTATTCCCGAAACATTTTCAATAACAAATATGGGGCGAATAATTTTTTGGCGATATTACCAATTTATTTATTTGTGAGCCTGTTTATTTGTGAATTAAGGCTTTGCAATTTTATCGTTATTTGTCGTTACAGAATTATACATATTAATCCGTTACAGCCGTCATTGATAATTTTTTCAACAGTCTCCCCTATCCGCCTTCGGGCATCGGCAGGCATTCTGTACAGCTTGTTGTGAAGTCCCTCGTTAACTAGTTCGTGAACTGATTTTCCGAATATGTTACTCTCCCAGATTTTTTCCGGATTTTCGTCAAATTCTCTGAGAAGATAAGACACAAGCTCTTCGGACTGCTGTTCCGAACCGACAATCGGAGTTACCTCTGTCTGCGTAAAAATCTTCATCATATGAATTGACGGTGCGCTTGCTCTCAGCTTGATACCGTATTTTCCGCTCTGCTTAATAATCTGCGGTTCGTCAAGGGTAAGTTCGTCAATTGTCGGCATAACAATTCCGTAGCCCGTTTCCTGAACCTGTTCATAAGCCTGTGCAATCTTGTCGAATTCTTTTTGTTTTTGCGAAAGAGTCTTTATGCAATTCAGAAGTTCGTACTCCTCGGTTATATCAAGCCCGGTTTCTTCCGAGATAACCTTGTAGAAAAGCTCGCTTTTGATAGATACGGTCATCTCCGCATATCCTTTGCCGAGGTCAAGACTTGTAACCTTTGCCGATGTGATGTATTCGCATTGCTCAATATCAGAGATTATCTGCTGAATTTGCCTGATTTTCTCAATTTTTGCGGCATTTTTCTTTATTGAATCAAATACAACCGATTTCAGCCAATGGTCTTTATCGAGCTTTACAACCCATTTCGGAATGTCAACCTTGATTTCACGGATTGGAAATTCAAACAAAAGCTGTGCAAGTATCCTTTTGATTTCGGTTTCGTCAAGCTCCATACAGCTAACGGGAATTACTGGAACCTTGTATTCGGCGGTCATTTCGTTTGATAGGCGAATTGTTTCATCTGCCGTAGGATCAACTGAATTGAGAAGTATAATGAACGGTTTATTGATTGCTTTCAGCTCATTAATTACTCTTTTTTCACTTTCAATATAATCTTCTCTCGGAATATCGCTGATTGTTCCGTCAGTAGTGATAACAAGACCGATTGTTGAATGGTCGGTAATTACCTTTTTAGTGCCTATTTCTGCGGCGTCATCAAAAGGAATCGCCTCGTTTGACCACGGAGTTTTTACCATTCTCGGTTCGTCCTCTTCGCTGTAACCGATTGCACTGTTTACAATATAGCCTACGCAGTCAATCATTCTCACATTGAGGGTTGTGTTGCCACCGAGATTGATTTCAACGGATTCCTCGGGAATAAATTTGGGTTCTGTGGTCATTATGGTTCTTCCTGCCGCAGATTGAGGAAGCTCGTCAACGGTACGCCTGTAAACTGCCTCGTCACGGATGTTGGGCAGAACAAGCGAATCCATAAACCTTTTTATAAATGTAGATTTTCCCGTTCTGACGGGACCGACTACTCCGATATAGACATCGCCGTCGGTTCTTCGGGAAATATCCTGATAAACATTTCTCTCTTCCATTTTTTATACCTCCCTATATTCTCGGAATCAACAGCATTTTAGGTGCGTCGAGCACCTGATTTTCAGCTGAATTTTCCGAAAGCAGCAAATCAAGCTTTGTGTTGTGGGATTTAGCAATATCCCAGAGCTTTTCTCCCTTGTCGGCAAAGTATAATGTCAGTGCACAATTTTCGGGAGGTATAGGTTTATCCTCAAAAACATTTACATTTTTTACGGTGTTTACTCTGTTTTCCGAAAAAACAGCACCGCAGATTTTCAGCTCACAACGAATTTCTATGACATCATCCTCGGCAAGTCTGTAGCTTATACTTGCTGTCCTTGTACCGAAAATTTTGGCACAGGTGCAGTCTGTCTGCGGAATAATATGCTCATAATCGGCTGAACGCTCAATAAACACAGGCATATCTTCCCCGTTAAGCGCCAATATGCATATATTGATTTTTCCGCTTATAACCATACCTCTGTCATCGTGTGAAGCCTCGGCAGTAATTTGTTCTGTGAAAATATCGAGAATTCGTGAGATTTTTCCGTCATCAATCTTAACGGACATTTTTTCCATATGAGGTTCATTAATCGGAACAACCTCGCCCGTAATTTTTAATTGTTCAAACTCCGGCAACGAGGAAAATTCTGTTGAGTAGGCGTCACATACAATTTCCTCCTCACGGGTTATATAGCCCTCCTCCGTAACGCAGAGCTTAACTTCAAGTATCACCGACGGCTTTTCGGAAAGCATATCATTTTTCAGTCTGATATCATACGACATAACATCGCAGGAAACACAGTTGATTGTGTTTTCGTCAATTCCGTCACAATCTAAAATTTTGTTGAACGGCAACAGATAGTCAAGCTTTTCAACTTCTCCGCTCTCTGCGTTTGAAAGGTACAAAAGCTTGAGATTAAGTTCACCGTTGAGCATAAGCTTTCCCGTTACAGCCTTAGCGTCAATCACTCCGACGCTTACATCGCTGCGGAGAACGGATTCAATCTGCGGTTTTTCGCCTACCGAAATTTCTTCGCAAACAGAAAACTGCTCCTGACAGAACGATTTTAGATCGGCACAGGTAACGGTCTTTCGGTCGGTTTCGATATTATCGGAAGGCGTGAAAATGCTCGTCTGAGTTTTTGAAAATACCTTTGCATACAATGAAAACGCTCCGTGCATAACAAGTCTGCGGGGACTTAATGCCCTGCAGTTTATGTATTCCGGCTTGGTTTTTGTGATGATAACCGGATTGTCGGGAGCGTCTTTTACCGAAAAGTTCTGTGAAAAATTCACGCTTTGTTCGCAACAGCGCACGCTTTTCTTTATGCTTTCCACATACATCACATTCACCGTACAAAATCCGTCAATCTGGAGCTGACCTCCCGAAAGGGTTCTGCTCTGAATTTTTGGTGTGAGGGTACATTTCAGAATTTTTTCTATATCCGGACAATAATCGGGCAGAGTGAGGTCAACATCTGCAAGCTGTTCGGCAACCGTGTCAAGCACAGCCGACGGCGTGCAAAACGAGCGGTTTTCCTGATTAAACTCCATATTTTTCTCTCCTTTATGTTTTATAGTTCAATTATATTAGGGAGTGCGGAAAAATATTACCCGTAAGATTAATCATAATTTTATTTTAAAAAATAAGATGTGCAAAGTTTTTTGGTAACTATGCACATCTTTGGCTCGAATTTATTGTAAGCTATTACCAATAGCAAGATTTTGGAACAGTGTCCAAACATATGACTATTATTCCGGCTTGGTTTCCTTTTTGATTCCGTAAATTTTTCTCAAAATTGCCGATATGAATTTTGGTTTCTCAATAAGTACAACTTTCATAATTACCTCCGTACACAACAAATACTGACAACTACGAGTGCGCCTGCCGCAATGACGAGTACCCATTCACTCGGCAGAAGTGATGCACACAGCAGTCCCAGTCCAAAGCATACTGCAGATTTTATTCTCTGTGTGTAACAATTCACTGTATCACCCTATATCAGAATATACACAAAATCAAATTATGTGCAAAAGCGGTTGAATTATTTTTTAAAATTGATATAAGATTAAACTGAGAAAACAATTACGGAGAATTTTACAGACTATGAGAACACTTGAAATTAAAAAGAATGACGCAAATCAGCGGCTCGATAAATTTTTACAGAAAAGATTCAAAACTCTGCCAAAGTCGCTTATGTACAAATATATAAGAAAAAAGTGTATTAAGGTAAACGGCAAAAAGTGCGATATTCAGACTATGCTCAAAGAGGGCGATATGCTTACCTTTTATATTAAGGACGAATTTTTTGAGGCATCGGAGCAAAAAAACTATGAGTTCATGAAAGCACCGAAAACCTTTGACATTGTTTATGAGGATGAAAACCTTATGCTTATAGATAAAAAACCGGGCATAATCGTACACCCCGACAAAAATTATCACTTTGATTCACTTGTTGCAAGAGTTCAGCACTACCTGTATGACAAAGGTGAATATAATCCCGATGAAGAAAAAGCCTTTGCACCTGCACTTGTAAACAGAATTGACAGAAACACGGGCGGAATTGTAATTGCGGCTAAAAATGCCGAAAGTCTAAGAATCCTAAACGCAAAAATGAAAACAAGAGAGCTTGAAAAATACTATCTCTGCCTTTTGTACGGAAAGCCAAAAAAGGACAGCGACACACTTCACGGCTATATGACCAAGAACGAAAGTAAAAACAAGGTTACTGTTTTCAAAAATGAGGTTGAGGGTTCAAAAGAAATCAAGACAAAATATGAAATTCTTGACTTCAACGGCAAATTCAGCCTTGCAGAGGTTGAACTGCTGACGGGCAGAACTCATCAGATAAGAGCGCACATGGCATCAATCGGACATCCGCTTGTGGGCGATACAAAATACGGCAAAGGCAAAAAAGCACCCGACAGCATTAAGTATCAGGCGCTTTACAGCTATAAGCTAAAATTTAATTTTGAAGCCGATGCAGGCATTCTTGATTACCTTAACGGCAAGGAATTTGAGGTAAACGATGTATGGTTTGCAAAAAACGGAAAGATTAATTCAAACAGATAAAGGCGGTCAACAACCGCCTTTTGTTTTGCAAAAACAAAAATATTATTCTTATTTTATACACATAAATGCACTCATTGTGCCTCTGTGACCTTTGGTGGCACGGTGACTCCATAATAGGTCGCTGTTGCAATTGGTGCAAACATCCGAAACTGTTATGTTTTCATCCTTTACACCTGAAGCAGTAAGAATCTGACGGTTGGTTTCTAAAAGATCGACCATATATTTTCCGTTTCCTTTTTCAAAAACGAACTTTGAGCTGTCAAGGTCTGCAAGATTCAGAAAATGTTCTGCACATGGGTAGTCAACCTCATAGCAACAAACTGAAATTGCGGGACCGATTGCAGCTTTGATATCGGCAGGGTTTGTGTCGTAAAGCTTAGTCATTTTCTCAACAACCTTTTCCCCTATTCTGCCGACAGTTCCCCTCCATCCGGCATGGGCAAGTCCGATTGCCTTATTCTTTGTATCGACAAAAAACAGCGGTGTGCAGTCGGCATAGTAGGTTACGAGGGTTACTCCCTTTTCATTTGTAATCAAAGCGTCAACGCTCTCCATATCACGGGGCTTGCAGATACCTATGCCCTTTTCGGCAGATGTTACCGCTCTTACAACCGTGTGGTGATCCTGTGCCGAGGCTACAAGACTTTCATAATCAAAGCCTGCACTTTTGCAGAATCTTTTGTAATTTTCGGTTACGCTGTCGGGATTGTCACCTCTGTTGAATGCCATATTCATTGATGTAAATTCACCCGTTGACACACCGCCGAGACGGGTTGTAAATGCGTGATTGATGAAACTAATTTCTGATAAAGAATTATATGTAAGATACGGAACCGTATCAATATTGTTAAGCTTCATTGTTTTTGAAAAAAATTTCATAAGTGTTCCTTCCATATTTTATAATAAGATTATTTTTAACCGATTAATTGCTTTGTCAATATTTTCCGACAAAATATTATGCTTGAAACACGGCTGAGTTAATGATATACTATATTCATTCAGAGGTGTTGATTATGAAAAAAAGTTTGTTTGGCAAGAATATTCCTGTCAACTGTTCATATTGCGAATACAACGGAATTGAAAACGATATTATGTTCTGCAAAAAGTCAAAGCAGGTCAAAGACGGAAAATGCAGATCGTTCAAGTATGACCCGTTGTTGCGTATGCCGAATGTCACGATTTTTAAGACAGATTTTTCGGCTAAGGATTTTAAACTTTAATCCGCTGTATTTTTATTATACAGGAATGAATTTTGTTAATATTCTTTTTCAGAATTAAATTACATATTCAAAAGAAAAAGCTTTACCGTTTTTTGGTAAAGCTTTTAGTTTTGCAGTCTTTATAAATTTACGCCATCTGAAAATCACGAATATAGCTTGTGATAGCCTTTTCAATGATTTCCTTTGCCTTGTCAACACCGTCAGTTTCGGTTACCGAAGTAACCTTGTCAGCCTCAAGTGTTTTGTAAACCTGGAAAAAGTGCTGAATTTCTTCAAAATAGTGTTTTGGAAGTTCGCTGATGTCGCTGTAGCAATTGTAGTTGGGATCGTTAACGGGAACTGCAATAATTTTTTTCGTCACAGCTGTCGTTATCAACCATATTAAGAACGCCGATAGGCTTGCATTCAACGAGCGTCATCGGCTGAATTGTTTCACTGCACAAAACAAGAACATCAAGCGGATCGCCGTCATCTGCAAAGGTTCTCGGAATAAAGCCGTAGTTGGCAGGATAGTGAGTTGATGTAAAAAGCACACGGTCAAGCTTGAGCATACCTGTTTCTTTGTCAAGCTCATACTTGTTTTTGCCGCCCTTTGAAATTTCGATTACTGCATAAAACTTGTCTTTTGTAATTCTCTTCGGAGAAATGTCGTGCCAAATGTTCATAATTTCTGTCACCCTTCTTAACCTTATTTTTTATATATCCTGTAATACCCTGTGAAACATTATATTATGGTTTAATTATAAGAAATCTGTCAAACTTTGTCAAGGAATTTTTGTAAATTCAATCAAAATAATTCAAATTAAATAATTCTCGGTCATAATTATTCAAAGATTATGACCGAGTTTGATTATTTAAGTGTTTTAAGTTTTAAGTGTTGTCATAAACCTCTCGCCTGTGACCTATAGACAAAGCAAGAATAACAAGTTCTTCGTCTTCTATAAGGCAGAGCAGTCTGTAATCTCCGATACGATACCGCCATTGACCTTTGCGATTTGCCGTGAGAGCTTTTCCCTTTACTCTGGGATTTTCACACCCCGACAAATTCTTTTCAATCCACGCTTTAATCATCTTCATGGTATATCTGTCGAGTTTTTTAAATTCTTTTTCAAATCTCGGAGTGGTTCTTACAACATAACTCATATGTCAAGTTCCTTCCAAAAATCAGAGATTGGTCTGCTTTCTTCACCGCTCTTTTTGTATTCATCATAAGCGTCATCAAAAACGGCAAGGTCATATTCTTCTTTCGATTTTTTCAAACAAAGCCTGTTTAAAAGCCTCTCCGAGTGATATTGAGTGCAACCGAGCATAGCTGTCTGCTATTTTCTTTTCCTGTTCTGTTAATCTGATTGAGAATGCCATAATACCGACCTCCTTGTATAGTACATTGTACTACATTATTATTTCTTTGTCAATGAATTTTATTCGATAAAAGTAAAAGAACACGACAAAATCAATCTGCCGTGTTCAATGTTATTAAATTTACTTTCTCACATTTTCAACAATGACTTTTACAAACTGAATTATAAATGTCGGGATGAATGCAAGGAGGGCTATAAAGCCTGCCTGTGCGCCTGTGAGTGCGGTAACGCTGAAAAGCGGCTGCATAAACGGAACAAACAATACAAATGCGAGCAGTAATGTTCCGATAAAGAAAGCACCTATGCTTGCCGTATTTGAAAAAAGTCCGAGTTTAAAGATTGAATGTGTACTTCTGCAATTAAAGCCGTGGAACAGTCTTGCAAGCGTGAGTGTTGCAAATGCCATTGTGCTTGCAACGGCCGGACTTGTCTGAAGTCCGATGTGGAATGAAATGAGCGTTACAACGGCAATCAAAGCGCCCTGTCCGAGCATAAGAGCAGAAAAGCTTTTTGTAAGGATTCCCTGTTTCGGATCACGGGGTTTTTGTCTGAGTAAATCTTTTTCTGGCTTTTCCATACCGATTGCAATTGCGGGAAGTGAGTCTGTAAGAAGATTGATAAACAGAAGGTGAACCGCCTCAAACGGTACGGGCAGAGCCATGATTGAACAGAACAACACGGCAAAAATGCCTGCCATATTACCTGAAAGCAAGAAAAGAATTGCATTTTTAATGTTGCGGTAAACATTTCTGCCGTTTGCAACCGCCTTGATAATTGTAGCAAAGTTATCATCCTGAAGAATCATAGATGCGGCGTCTTTTGAAACCTCGGTACCTGTGATACCCATTGCAACACCGATATCCGCTTTTTTTGAGAGCAGGTGCGTCGTTTACACCGTCACCTGTCATGGAAACAATGTTGCCCTTTCTTTGCCAAGCCTCAACGATTCTGATTTTGTTTTCGGGAGAAACTCGTGCATAAACAGAAATTTTCTCAATTTTTTCGTCAAGCTCCTTATCGCTCATTGCGTCAAGCTCAAGACCTGTAACTGCGATGTCGCCGTCATTGAAAATACCAATCTGCTTTGCGATTGCACTTGCTGTGATTTTGTGGTCGCCCGTAATCATAACAGGCTTGATTCCTGCACGGATTGCATCGGCAACAGCCTGTTTTGACTCCTCTCTCGGAGGATCTATCATTGAAACAAGTCCGATGAATGTATAATCATTCTCTGTGTTAACCGTGAGAGCCTCATCAGATTCCTTGTATGCAAAGGTGAGAACACGGAGTCCCTGTTCGGAATATTCACGGTTAACTCTTGAAATCTCAGCCTTATCTTCATCTGTAATCGGACGAATACCGTCTTTTGTTGCGATACTTACACAACGGTCAAGAATTGAATCAAGCGCACCCTTTGTGAGAATATGATTTACACCGTGCATTTTGTACTTTGTGCTCATCATCTTTCTGTCGGAATCAAACGGAACCTCCTCAACCCTTGTAAGAACATCCCTAAGCACATTTTCGTCAAGTCCGATATGCTGAAATGTTTCAAGCAAAGCGTACTCGGTCGGGTCGCCTATTCCCTTTCCGTCAACGATACTCGAATCGTTGTTTAGAACCATATCGTAAAGGAGATGACGGTGGCTTTCAATATTGAGGTCAAGCTGATTCTCAAGAATACTTTCGCCGTTCACATAGATTTTCTGAACAGTCATTTTGTTTTGTGTGAGCGTACCCGTCTTATCGGAGCAGATTACAGACACACAACCGAGGCTTTCAACAGCCTTCAAATCCTTGATAACGGCATTTTCTTTTGCCATTTTTTGCGTACCCATAGCCTGAACAATTGTAACGATTGAGCCGAGTGCCTCAGGGATTGCGGCTACTGCAAGTGCAACGGCAAACATAAGAGAGTTAAGAACCGACATTCCGTTGAACATACTCAAGCCGAAAACTACTACACAGATCGCCATAATAATAACGGCAAGTCTGCTCGAAAATTTATCAAGGCTGAGCTGGAGGGGAGTTTTCTTGCTCTTTGCCTGATTCATAAGTGTTGCGATTTTACCGATTTCAGTGTTCATGCCTGTTTCCGTAACAACGACAATTGCTCTGCCGTATGTTACAAGGCTGCCCGAAAAGACCATATCAGTGCGGTCGGCAAGCGGAACTTCCTTTTCAATTGTCTCCACACTTTTGTCAATATTTGTAGATTCACCCGTGAGCGAGCTTTCATTTACCTGTAAAGAATAGTTATTTATTATTCTTCCGTCTGCAACAACAAGGTCGCCTGCTTCAAGTACAACAATGTCGCTGGGAACAATGTTTTCTGAATCAATTTCAATTTTTCTTCCGTCACGGATTACCTTTGCCGAGGGTGACGAAAGCGATTTAAGGCTTTCAAGCGACTTTTCTGCCTTGACATGCTGAACCGTGCCGAGAATAGCGTTAAGTGTGATTACCGCAAAAATTACGATTGTGCTTTCAACACTTCCCGAAAACATTGAAACAATTGCCGCAATTATAAGGATTATTACCATAAGGTCGGCAAACTGACTTAAAAACACCTGAAAAACAGATTTCTTTTTGCTTTCTTCAAGCACATTTTTTCCGTGTTTTTCAAGAAGGCTGTCAGCCTGTTGTGACGAAAGTCCTTCGCTTGTGACACCGAGCTTGTCAAGAGTTTCGCTCTCGGTCAACTGATACCAATTTTTCATAATTTTCTCCTCCGTTCGGATTGCAGAATACAGACAGACTGAAAAAGGCAAATAAAAAAGACCTTTATTGCAAGGTGCAACCCACCCTACAATAAAAGTCTTGTCCTTTAAGATATAACCGATACCGAAAACGGTATGTACTGACGATTAATATCACAGATTATCTGCGAACTACTCCCCTTTATCTGCAACCATTCTATCAAATTTATTCCTCATTGTCAACAGAATTTTCCGAAATTTTGTTGATATCATCATTTTCGGCAACAATTTCATCTGTGACAAGGTGTCTTTTGCGTTTTTTGGGTTTACTGCAGGTTGCAAATATTATGCCCAAAAATGCAAGAAAAGCACCGCTGCATGAAAAGACTGCGGAGAAATACGGGCGTTCAAGAGCATATGCAACAATTGTTGCAACAATGAAAAGCACTGCGGCAACAAGCATTAATATAAAAGCGGTTTTATAAAGACCGTTCATTTTTCTTTTCATAATCAATCACCAAGATTGTTTGCAATGTTTGCAAAATCTTCAAGTTTAAGCTGTTCCGCCCTTGCATTCAGAGGAACGGAGGAATTTTCAAGAATTGCGTTGACCTCTGCCTTTGGCAAAGAAAGTCCGGATGCAAGAGAATTTGAAAGTGTTTTTCTTCGCTGTGAAAAGGCGGCTTTTACAACCTTAAAAAACTTCTTTTCGTCATCAACCTTCACGGGCGGTTCTTTGAGAATGTTAAGTCTTAAAACAGCCGAATCAACCTTTGGAGCAGGCATAAACGAGCCGGCACTAACCGAAAACAGCATTTCGGGTTCTGCATAATAGTTGACCGATACCGTTACCGCACCGCTTGCACGAGAACCCACCTCAGCACAAATTCGCTGAGCCGCCTCTTTTTGAACCATAACCGTGATTGCACAAATCGGCAGTCTGTCCTCAAGCAATTTCATAATTACGGGAGATGTGATGTAGTACGGAAGATTTGCACACACAACAACATCCATACCCTGAAATTCTTCTTCAATCAGCTTGTGCAAGTCAATTTTAAGAATATCATCGTTTACAACTTTAACATTGTCGTGTTCGGAGAGTGTTTCTTCAAGAACGGGAAGAAGTCGCTTGTCAAGCTCAACCGCTACAACCTTGTCGGCAAGCGAGCAAAGCTCTGTTGTGAGAACACCTATTCCGGGACCGACTTCAATTACGCCTACTCCCTCTCCGGCACCCGAAAGCTCTGCCATTCTCGGACAAACTGACGGATTTATAAGAAAATTCTGACCGAGTGACTTTGAAAAAGTAAAGCCGTGTCTTGAAAGTATATCTTTGATTGTACCTATATCTGATAATTTTTTCATCTTAATATGCGAAGCCCTTTCGGATATTTATTTTTCAGTCTTGAATTTGACGCTTTGCCAAAGCCTGTTGTGATTCCGTTTACGCAGACAGCCGTATAGCCTTTGACATCCTGTGACACGGCAATTTCCTCACCGTGAAGATACGCTGCAATTTCTTTACTGTTCACATCAAAATCAACTGCGGATTTACAGTTTTCCTTTTTAGCTGCCGTAAATGCACTGTGATGCGGTTCGATTCTGTTCTTGACAATTTCGCCGAGAATAACTCCCGCACGGAGAATCTGCAAGCCTTTTACATCAAAATTATAATTCTGCGGAAGAACTATAATTTTATCCTTTATAACCTCAATATTTTCACCGAACGGTCTGTCGATAAAAATACTGTCATAAAAATCAAAAATTTTCGAGTCAATTTTATTATTCTTTTTAGGAATATTATAATTAGAATACGACTCGCCCTTTTTGTGAAGCTTGGCGGCAAAATGTCCTTCTCCGCCGTCCATCGGGAAAATTCTTCTCGCATAATCAAGCGTAGGTCTGCCGAATGTTACGCCCGAATCAACAAGTTCAAAATCGGGATTTTCTGCAAGGAACCGAGAAATTACGCCCTCGTTTTCTTCCTTTGAAAAAGTACAGGTTGAATAAACCATATATCCGCCGTTTTTCAGGGAATCCTTTGCACTGTTAAGAATCAAAAGCTGACGGGCGGCACAACTCTTTACATGCTCAATGCTCCATTCACGCTCCGCATCATTCTTGCGGAACATTCCCTCACCGCTGCAGGGGGCGTCAACAAGAATCCTGTCAAAACGGTTTCAAGCCTTTTGCAAAGTTCATCGGGACGGCAGTTTGATACAAACTGCGTTTGAAATTCCCAATTCGTTCAATATTAGATAAAAGAATATTCGCTCTGTTTCTTACAAATTTCATTGCTCCACAAAAGTCCTGTTCCGTTAAGTTTAGCGCCGATTTGCGTACTTTTTCCGCCCGGAGCGGCACACAAATCAAGGACATAATCGCCCTCACGGACATCAAGCATTGTAACTGCCGAAGTTGCAGACGGTTCCTGAACATAGAACGCTCCTGCATGGTGCAGAGGATTGTTGCCGATTGACTTAACATCGGACGGAATATAGAAGCCCTCATCGCAAACGGAGTTTATTAAGTTCAAAATCAAGAAGTGAACAAAGCTTTTCGGCGAACAATTTTAAGGTGTTGACACGAAGTCCCTTTATGAAATCGTCACTGTTGTAAAATTTTAAAAATTCGTCAAATTCATCACCCAGAAGTGATTTCATTCGCAATAAAAAATCATTCATGAATAAACAAGCCTTTTCGGGTTAATAATAGTTTTGTAAAGGAGGTGTTGAAATGAATTTCAATCAGAATCGGAACAACAATCAGAACAAGAACGAGCAGAACAGCCAGAATAAGAATCAGAACAACAATCAGAATAAAAATCAGCAGAACAGCCAGAACAAAAGTCAGAACAATTGCAGATGATTACATTCTGAAGTTCTCCCGAGCCGTGTCTTTTTGATGCGGCTTTTTTCTTTATGGGAATTAATAGCCGTATTCTTCGCCGATGATAATAACCTTGATTCTGTCAATATGTCTTTGCTGAGCAGATACCACATAGTTACAGCAGATTCTTGTGTCACCGTGACAACCGTCACAGAGCTCGGGATTTTCTTTTCTCAATGAAACACATTCGCCTGTTTTTCCGCAGGGGGTTTCAATGCCGAGTCTGATTGTATTCTGCGGAGCGGCAATTGTTTTAACTCTCTTGATTGCCTCGTCAATATTCTTTACAATTTTGTTGATACCGCATACAACGATAACGCTTTTCGGACCGTAAAGAAGTGCGGCAACGCGGTTTGAGTTGCCGTCAACATTATAAAGCTCTCCGTTTTCGGTAAGAGCGTTTGTGCTCATAAAAAATGTGTCTGCCCTGAAAGTCTGACGGTAAACCTCTTCAACCTCGGGACGAGTCATTCCGGGTGCGGAACGGTCAAGAAAATTATAATCGGGTGAATTAATCATCTGATAAATTCCCGTTTCGTCGAGAGTTTTTGAACCTCCGCATGAAATTGTTTCGCCCTTTTTAATGAGTGTTTTTACAAGTGCCTGAGCCTCTTCCCTGTTTTCGCAAAAATAAGGCTTCATCTTGTTGCGTTCAAGATTTTTCATAACTTTCTCAACTTTTGCTCTCATTTCATCAGTCATAATAATTTCTCCGTTTCATAATTTCATAAAGTAATTAAGCAAGTTTTTGCATTAAATAATAATTCTTTAAATGAACAATTTCCGCCTCTACGCTTGACATTCTGCCTACGGTTACAATCTGTTCACACATAATAATTGTGATATCATACACTTGCCAACATTTTCACCAAAATCATATGTAATCATTATACAATACAAATTGAATTTTGAAAAGAAAATTATTTGTCAACGGCACGGGTTTTGCGAATAAAATGATAAGAGAATAAATTTAGGAGAGATTTTATGCCGTCAGTTTATCTTTCACCGTCATTGCAGGAGTACAACCCTTATATTGACGGAGGAAATGAAGAATATTATATGAATCTTATTGCAGATGCCATGGAGCCTTATTTGAGGGCAAGCGGAATTGATTTTAGGCGAAACGATCCCGATATGACGCTGAGTCAGGCAATTGCAGATTCAAACAAGGGCAATCACGATTTGCACCTTGCAATTCACAGCAATGCCGCTCCCGAGGGTTCGGCAGGCAGATACACGGGTGCAGATATTTATTACTATCCGACAGGCAGTAACGGCAAGCGTTTTGCTGAAATTCTGCAAAAGAATTACAAGGATATTTATCCCGAACCGAACGATGTTGACATAATCCCCACTACCTCACTTGCAGAAGTCAGGCGAACAAAATCACCGTCGGCATTGATTGAGGTTGCATATCACGATAACCCCGAAGAGGCTCAATGGATTAGGGACAACATTAATGCAATCGGCAGAAATCTTGCAAAATCAGTTGCCGAGTATTTTAATATGCCGTTTGTCGAGCCGTAATTTAATTTTGACAAAGAATAAAGGTCAACACGATTATGTGCTGACCTTTTGTTATTCATCAAAATATGCGTTTAAAAATAATCAGATCTTTCGCTCATATTGTTCCTTTCATTACATTTCAATTAGATGTTCACAACATTCGGAACACATATTTCTTTTAATATTAACTGTTTGCCCAACCGCAAATTTCAATTTGTTTTTATACAACTTCAATATCATTCATCTCAATACTGCCCCAGGCTTTTTGCCAGGTGTTTTGGTATTTATCGGGTTTTCTTCTTCTGAAAGTCAGACCGTCTGCGACCTCTAAGGTTTCAAAGGGGGCGGCATCGTTCTTTCGGCTGTAGAAAACATAGCGTGTATAGTATCCGCCACGGACAATTTTTGATATGTCTATTTTCAATTTTGCCGTGTGGGTTTCGCCCTTTTTTCCCGAATTAGAAATTTTCAACCACAAATGCGGTAACGGGATATCTTCGGTAATCGCTCACTTCAACACGCAGACAAAGATTTTCAATATCAACCTTGTTTTTCCATGTAAGTTCAAGCAAAATCTGCTCGTCATCATAGAAAATATTATCCTCTTTGCCGTTATATCCGGCAAATTGCAGACATAGGTCGTTTCTGTCGGCATGATGCTTGTGTTCGTTTCCGACATATTCAATGGCACGGAAATTTTCGTTTGCACTTCCGAGATAGATTTTTACAGCGTCTTCAACATCGCCGTCAAAAACAATTTTGCCGTGGTCAAGAACTATGCATCTGTCGCAAAGGTCACGAATAGTGTTCATATTGTGTGAAACATAGAGGACAGTTCTGTCCTCCTCGGTTGCAAGGTCACGCATTTTCCCGATACACTTTTTCTGAAAGTGCATATCTCCGACAGCAAGCACCTCGTCCATAATCATGATTTCTGCATCAAGGTGTGCCGCAACAGCAAACGCAAGCTTTACGAACATACCCGATGAATAACGCTTTACGGGCGTGTCAATGAACTTTTCGCACTCTGAAAATTCAATAATACTGTCTATTTTTGAAGCGACCTCTTTCTTTGTCATTCCGAGGATTGCACCGTTAAGGTAGATGTTTTCCCTGCCGGTAAGCTCAGCGTGAAAGCCTGTTCCGACCTCAAGCATACTGGCAATTCGTCCCCTGAAACGCACTCTGCCGTCTGTCGGAGAGGTAATTCTGCATAAAACCTTTAACAGAGTTGACTTGCCTGCACCGTTAGCGCCTATAATTCCTATGCGTTCTCCACGGTTTACCTCAAGGTTCACACCGTCAAGTGCTAAAAATGTGTCGCCTTTTGTGTATTGTTTGGCACCGATTCTCTGATTCGGATCTTCTTTACCTCTTTTTTTTGCATACCAACTCTGCAAATCATGACGGAGAGTTCCCGAACCGATTGCACCGAGTCGGTATTCTTTTGAAAGATTTTCAATTTTTATTACGCAATTTTCATTCATTTCAGTCATGACATCATACCGTATCTATAAAATTCTTTTCTACCCTATTAAAGACGATTATTCCGAACAGAAGAACGACTGCCGTAACAGCAAAGCTCAATATGAGATATTGCCACGGAAATGTTCCGCTGCCTAAAAATCCGTAACGGAATGTTTCAATTAGCGGAGCAACAGGATTTAAGAGTGCAAGCGGACGGAATGAATCCGACACCTGAGAAACAGGATAAACAACAGGAGTAATATACATCCACAATGTTACTCCGAATGAAACAAGCACATCGAGGTCACGGTATTTTGTTGTTACAGACGAAATAATCAGTCCGCAGCCTGTGCCTAAAAGTGCCGAAGAAAGCAGAATCAAAGGCATAAGTAATGCACATAAATTCGGGTGAACATTTGAACCCGTAAACATATATATAAGAACAAGTATAAATAACATTACAAAGTTAATCAAAAAACCGATTGTGTTGTAAATTATATTTGCGCACGGCATTACAAGCCTTGGAAAATACACCTTGCCGAACAGCCTTGCGTTGCCGATAAAGGTTGATGAACTGCCGTTAAGACAGCTTGAAAAAAAACGACCACAAAATGTTGCCTGCCATAAAAAACAGAAATTGAGGCATTCCGTCAGTTGAGATATTGGCAATCATACCGAAAATTACGGTAAAAACAAATGTTGAAAGGAACGGCTTTATTATTATCCACAACGGTCCGAGTACGGTTTGCTTGTAGGAATTTTTAAAATCACGCTTTACGAACAGCATAACAAGGTCACGGTACTTTCGGACATCACCGAGATTAAGCTCAAACAATCTGCGTTTTGAAGTAATATCGGTTATTTCATTATTTTTCAAGCCACATTCCCCTTTTGTCGGTATTTCACATACAAAAAATTTTAACACATTTATATTTTTGTGTCAATTCAGGTTGATTTGCAGACATAATAATGATAAAATAAATTAAGTTTATTTACGAAAGGAATTTGAAAATGACAAAAATTAAAAAGATTTCGGCAATTATGGTTGCCGCAGTTATTCTCTGCACATGCTTTTTAATGAGCGGTTGCGGCGGTGACACAGAGAGCAGTTCTTCTGAAAAAGCAACTTCTGCAGCTTCAAACGAAGAAACAACATCCGCAAGCACAGACACAACCGACTACAAATCAAGCTACACAGCTATTATTGATGTTAAAGACTACGGTAAAATTGAAGTTGAGCTTTATGAGGAGCTTGCTCCGATTACAGTCAAGAACTTTGTTGACCTTGCAAAAGACGGTTTTTATGACGGTCTTACTTTCCACAGAATCATTACAGGCTTTATGATTCAGGGCGGTGACCCCCTTGGCAACGGTACAGGCGGAAGTAAAAAAACAATCAAGGGCGAATTTGCTCAGAACGGTGTTGAAAACAACCTTTCACATACAAGAGGCGTTATCTCAATGGCTCGTTCAAATGATCCCGACAGCGCAAGCTCACAGTTCTTTATTGTTCAGGCTGACAGCACACACCTTGACGGTCAGTACGCCGCATTCGGCAAGGTAACAAAGGGTATGGATATTGTTGATAAAATCTGTGAGGACACACCTGTTACAGATTCAAACGGTACTGTTGAAAAGAAAAATCAGCCTGTTATCAACTCAATTAAGATTGAGGAGAAATAATGAACGGTATAACTGTTCTTGTTGATGCGGATGCCTGCCCTGTTGTAAAATCGGTTGAAAGGATTGCAAAAAGTCACAATGTTCCCGTTGTGCTTTTATGTGACACTAACCATGTTCTAAAGTCAAATTACAGCGAGAT
>ENA-OQET01000214-OQET01000214.1-human-gut-metagenome-genome-assembly--contig:-NODE-214-length-32173-cov-5.040130_pt1 | contig 32173 bp, 34 predicted proteins | sample MGYA00242800_ERZ504645 | MGnify/ENA primary metagenome ERZ504645 (study PRJEB26092, sample SAMD00036308) | human gut metagenome | host: Homo sapiens | study: EMG produced TPA metagenomics assembly of... | reverse complement strand
GCCTTTTTTCAGCACGAATTTGGTCTGCGGCATAGCGCCCTCGAATGCGTCTACAACCAGAATAACGCCGTCTACCATTTTCAGAACTCGCTCAACCTCGCCGCCGAAGTCCGCATGGCCTGGGGTGTCGATGATGTTGATTTTCGTTCCTTTGTAGTAAACTGCTGTATTTTTTGGAAAGAAATGGTGATTCCACGCTCACGCTCGATATCGTTCGAGTCCATGACACGTTCCTGAACCTCCTGATTGGCACGGAAAACGCCACTCTGTTTCAGAAGCTCGTCTACCAGTGTAGTTTTACCATGATCGACATGGGCGATGATGGCAACGTTTCTTACATCTTCTCTCGTTGTTTTCATTTCTTCATTCCTCTTCCTATGAGTTGACCCTGCCGGGTTCAATTTTTCAAAATTTCAAGCCGGCCGGGAATGTTTATCACAGCACAAAGGCAGGTGCCTTGCCGTTTTGTCTCTGCTGGATGCCTGCCTATCTGAACTATTATAGCACAGAACAGAGAAAAAAAACAGGGAAGATGTGACATTTTTTGTATTGCAATGGTAGAAAATACGAAGCATGTGGTGCGGTTTTTACAGAAACATATACAAAAAATTGGGCAGAATGCTGATTTGAATAGAAATAAAAAAATCTGGAAAAAAGTGGTTCTGAAAAAGAAATGTGGTTCATACATTAGGATTATAGATCAGCAAAGTACCGATCAGAAATCAATATTCAGAAAGAAAAGACAAAGGAAGGGGATTTTCATTATGGCAGACAAGATGATTGAAAACAATCAGGTGGTTATCATGGGAGAGATTGTCTCCCCGTTTACATTCAGCCATCAGGTATTCGGAGAGGGCTTTTACCTCGTCGATGTGATGGTCAAGCGGTTGAGTGAATCGCAGGACATCATTCCGGTGATGGTCTCCGAGCGGCTGGTGGATGTATCACAGGATTACCAGGGTGAGTGGATCTGCATCAGCGGTCAGTTCCGGTCCTACAACCGCCACGAGGAGAAGAAGAACCGTCTGGTACTCTCCGTATTTGCGCGGGAATTAAGCTTCGTGGAGGAAGAGGACGATTCCGTCAAATCCAACCAGATTTACCTCGATGGATACATATGTAAACCGCCGGTCTACCGGAAAACACCTCTGGGAAGAGAGATCGCCGACCTTCTGATCGCGGTCAACCGTCCGTATGGAAAATCAGATTATATCCCGTGCATCTGCTGGGGACGGAATGCGCGGTATGCCTCTGCGTTTGCCGTGGGCGGCCACGTTCTCATCTGGGGACGGATCCAGAGCCGGGAATATATGAAGCGGCTGAGCGAGACGGAAATGGAAAAGCGGACCGCATATGAGGTTTCGGTGAGCAAGCTGGAATATAGTGAGAGTTAAAGCGCGATCCGCTGTTGACAAGAAAATTTAATGATGCTATAGTAAAAGCAGAACTGAAGTGGATAGAGGTCGCATTACTTCAAGAGTACCTTTTCGGATGCCTCAGCAGCAAAAGAAGAAGAGGAAAAGGGAAGAATGCCGAAGGACATCCGGCGCTGAACCGGTATGCTCCTGGGCGCAGGTTGAAAAAATCTGCGACTGTCATCGAGAGATGGAGAGCTATCTGATCATAGATACTGCGTATGTGTGAATTTGGAGGCGATCTTATCTGGGATGAGGCGCCTCTTTTTTTTAACGGAAAGTGAAATTTTCCGTGGGAGATAAGCTCCGGCGACTGATTTCTTATGGTTTTATCTGACACAACATACAGGAGGAAAAGAGAATGTCTATTTTTAAAGGTGCAGCTGTTGCAATTATCACACCGATGACCGAAACACAGGAAGTGAATTACGAAAAACTCGGAGAACTGATTGAGGAGCAGATCGCCGGCGGAACCGACGCCATCGTTATCTGCGGAACCACCGGTGAGGCTTCGACCCTGTCCCATGAGGAGCATCTGGATGCCATCAAATATACCGTGGAAAAAGTAAATCACAGAATCCCGGTAATTGCAGGAACCGGCTCCAACAGCACGGAGACAGCAATTTATCTGTCTCAGGAAGCAGAAAAATACGGCGTGGACGGACTTCTTCTCGTTTCTCCGTATTACAATAAAGCAACACAGAAGGGCCTGATTGCACACTTTACCGCAATCGCAGACAGCGTCAAAGTGCCGGTCATCCTTTACAACATTCAGGGCAGAACCGGCGTAAACATTGCACCGGAAACGATCGTCTATCTGTTCAACAACGTTGAGAATATCGTTGCAGTCAAAGAGGCTTCCGGAAACATTTCCCAGGTCGCAAAAATTATGCAGCTGACCGATGGAAAGATCGATCTGTACTCCGGAAACGACGATCAGGTTGTGCCGATCCTTTCCCTTGGCGGAAGCGGTGTAATCTCCGTTCTTTCTAACGTAGCACCGCGTGAGACCCACGACATGGTACAGAAATTCCTCGACGGCGATGTGGCCGGATCCAGAGAAATCCAGCTGAGAGCACTGCCGCTCATCGATGCGCTGTTCTGCGAAGTAAACCCGATTCCGGTAAAAGCAGCGCTGAACCTGATGGGCAAAGAGGTTGGACCGCTTCGTCTGCCGCTGACCGAGATGGAGCCGCAGAACCAGGAGCGCCTGGCAAAGGCTATGAAAGATTTTGGAATCAAACTGGCTTAAGTTAAGAATACACGAAGTAAAGAAGGAAAAAGACAATGGTTAAAATTATTATGCATGGCTGCAACGGCCATATGGGACAGGTCATCACCGGCCTGGTAAAAGAAGATGCAAATGCAGAAATCATAGCCGGAATCGATATGAACGACAACGGCCAGAACGATTACCCGGTATTCAAAAGCCTGGCAGAATGCGATGTTCCGGCAGACGTAGTCGTTGACTTTTCTTCCTACAAGGCAGCCGACGCACTGCTCGATGCCTGCAAGGAGAAAAAAACTTCCACTCGTCCTCTGCACCACAGGCCTCACCGAGGATCAGCTCAAAAAAGTGCAGGAGACCAGCAAAGAAATCCCGGTTCTCCGCTCTGCAAATATGTCCCTTGGTGTGAATACGCTGATGAAACTGGTACAGGCAGCTGCAAAAGTGCTTGCCGAAGCAGGCTTTGATATGGAGATCGTGGAGAAACACCACAAACTGAAATGCGACGCTCCAAGCGGAACCGCCATCGCCCTGGCAGACAGCCTGAACGCGGCAATGGACAACCAGTACCACTATGTTTATGACAGAAGCCAGCGCCACGAGCAGCGTGATCCGAAGGAAATCGGAATCTCTGCCGTACGCGGCGGCACCATCGTCGGAGATCACGACGTCATCTTCGCGGGACCGGATGAAGTTGTTACTCTGTCCCACAGGGCATATTCCAAAGGAGTTTTCGGAAAAGGAGCTGTAGAGGCTGCAAAATTCCTGGCTGGAAAACCGGCTGGCATGTATGACATGCAGGATGTCATTGCTGCGAAATAAGGCAGAAACAGGGAAAAAGTGAATAGAAACCAGAAAGTGCGCAACGAAAATGCGAAACGTTGCGCACTTTTTCTTTTCTTACAACGGGATTTTCGGAATTGAGGAAGTTATTTTGCAGAATATTTGGCAGAATACACAAGAAAAAATACGGAATATCAAAAGAGAACGTGAAAATCGCAAACGGTAATGGAAAAATCAATGCGCAACAAGGCAAAACGCTAAAGTTGCGCGTTTTGCACAAAAAATAGTAAAACAGTATATTTCGACAAGAAATATCTTATAAAAACTGCGAATTGTAAACAATATGCCGAAATGATATGATAATGGCACAAAGAAAAATAAAGAGTTGAGCAACAAAAAGTTGCGCAAACAAGAAAGGGAATGAGAAGATGAAAAAGAATGGTTGGAAAGGGTTTTGCAAAAAGCTCTACAAGTACCGGGTATTTCTTCTGATGCTTGCACCGGCAGTAATTTATACCCTGATTTTTTCCTACTACCCGATGACAGGAATTGTAATGGCATTCAAAAAATACTCCTACGCAGGAGGTATCTGGGGAAGCCCGTGGAACGGATTTGATAACTTCAAGTTCTTCTTTAAATCAGGACAGGCCGGACTCGTTACCAGAAATACCGTGCTGTATAATCTGGCATTTATTGTGATCAACACGACGATGCAGATTGCCGTTGCCGTGCTTCTGACCGAGATCCGCAACAAACATTACCGTAAGATCACACAGTCGCTGATGTTTCTGCCGTATTTCATTTCCTGGGTTATCGTAGGAGTTATGGCATTCAATATTTTCAGTTCCGACTACGGTTTTCTGAACCGACTGATTGAAACCTTCGGTGGAACACCAATCAAGTTTTACACGACACCAAAGGCATGGCCGTTTATCCTTGTCTTCTTTAATGTATGGAAGGGAATCGGATACGGTTCTGTTATGTACCTGGCAGCAATTATGGGAATTGACACTTCGATTTATGAAGCAGCCCGCATCGACGGAGCAAACGTGTTCCAGCGAATTTTCAAAGTAACAATCCCGATGATCATGCCGACCACAATCATCCTGCTTCTGCTATCCGTCGGAGGCATCTTCAAAGGAAACTTTGATATGTTCTACAACTTGGTTGGAAGTAACGGTCTTCTGTACAACTACACCGATGTAATTGATACCCTGACGTTCCGTGCCTTAATCAGCAGCAACGACTTCGGAATGTCCGCAGCTGTTGGTCTGTATCAGTCGGTACTGTGCTTTATCACTGTCGTAATCGTAAACAAACTGGTTGGTCTTTATGATAAAGACTACACCTTATTCTAGGAGGGATGAAAAGTGGGATCTTCCAGTCATACAAGTAAATCAAAAGAGGAAAGATGCGGTTGCACTTGATATCATCGCGTACGGATTCTGCGGAATCATCGCGCTGGTCTGCCTCGTTCCTTTCATCATGATCGTATCCGGCTCGTTTTCTTCGGAATCGGCCATTATCCAGAACGGTTTCAGCCTTCTGCCGCAGGATTTCAGCCTGGAGGCATACAAACCGTATTTAAAGATCCTATGGTTGTCTTCCGCGCATACGGCACGACCATCGGTCTGACCATCGTCGGAACGGTACTTGGTCTGCTGCTGCAGACTATGACAGCTTATGTACTGTCACGCAAGGAGTTTGAGTGGAGAAATCAGTTTTCGTTTTTCTTCTACTTTACCACTTTGTTTTCCGGCGGTCTTGTTCCGTACTACGTACTGATGACACAGACCCTGAATCTGCGGGACAGCTACCTTGCACTGCTCCTTCCGCTGCTGTTCAGCGTATACAACCTTCTGATCATGAAGAGTTACATCGTGGGACTTCCGGATTCTCTGATTGAAGCGGCCAAGATTGATGGCTGCGGCGAGTTCCGTATTCTGTTCCGGATTGTAATGCCGCTGATCAAACCGGCACTTGCTACCGTGGGCCTCTTCATTGCACTGGCTTATTGGAATGACTGGTACAATGCGATGCTGTATATCAAAGACACGAACAAGTATCCGCTGCAGTATTTCCTGTATCAGCAGGTTAATGATATCGAGGCATATAAAAAGCTTCTTGCAAACAACGCCGCAGGCTCTGCCGTCAGCGCAATCTCATTGCCGACCCAGTCCCTGAAAATGGCACTTACCATTGTAGTAACCGGCCCGATCGTTCTGGCATATCCGCTGGTACAGAAATATTTTGTACAGGGTATCACAATCGGAGCAGTCAAAGGCTGATACAAATCATGTTAATTTAACTGAATCAAGTAAGTCCCCTGTTTCCATTGCGAAAAGCAATAAGCAGGTGGGTGGGGACTTGCTTGTATCAGGAGGAGTGCAAGCTCCTTCTGATAAACTGCGGAGCAGTTATTCGGTTATGAGCAAGTAGCAAAGCGGATTGCGAATATCCGCTTGAATTACACATTATATTTATGAAGGAGGTTCTTTATGAAAAAGAGCACAAAAAAACTGGTATCTGTATTACTTGCATCCGCAATGGCAGCCGGCATGCTGGCAGGATGCGGTTCCGGCAACGGAAAGGGAAGCACGGGCGACAGCAAAAGCAGCTCCGCAGCTTCCGGCACATCGGGAGACAACCTGAATGCAGACACTTCGGAGCATGTCGATCTGACGATGTATCTGATCGGCGACCGTACCCCGGATTTTGATGAGGTTTACGCCAAAATCAATGAGATTCTGGAAGAGAAGCTGAACTGCTCTCTGAACGTAGAATTCCTTTCCTGGGGCGAGCATGACACGAAATATTCCCTGCTGTTCTCCTCACAGGAAGATTTTGACCTGATCTTTACCGCATCGAGCTGGTGCCATTACGAGCAGACCGTTTCCCTCGGCGGATTTGCACCGCTTTCTGAGGACTTTATCAAAACGTATGCACCGGATATCTGGGAGGTTGTTCCGGAAATGGCATGGGAGCAGGCAAAGATTGACGGACAAATCTACATGGTTCCGAACTATGCCAACGAGTTTGGTCAGGAAGTTCTGGCAGTGCGCGGTGACCTGATGGAAAAATACGGTATGGATGATATTACATCCTGGGATGACCTGATGAAGTTCTACAAAGCATGTGCAGCAGACGGTATCTATGCAAGTCAGGGCGGACCGTGGTATCCATTCTTCCAGTCCCAGGGCTACTCCACAACGGGCGGAGCACCGAAGGGCGGCGAGCTGATTCTGTATCATACCCAGGATCCGAAAGATCTTGAATTCCAGTACATCGGTGAATGGGATGCGTTCCGTGAGTACTGCCAGGAGATGAAAGACCTGGTAGACGCCGGAGCATGGTCCAGCGACGTATTAAACAGCAGCGATGAGAGACAGACCGGACTTCTGACCGGAAGAACAGCAAGCATGAGCTGGAATCTCGGAACCTGTCTTACCTACGGAAAACAGGCAAATGAGGAACATCCGGATTGGAATGTAACGATGGTAGACCCGAACAAAAACCTGTCGAAAAAAGTAAACTCTTACATCAACAACGGTGTTGCCATCAACGCAAACAGTAAAAACAAAGAGAGAGCCATGATGGTATTAAATGAATTCTACACCAACCCGGATGTTTACGATCTGGCTATGCTCGGTATCGAAGGAAAGCACTGGGAAGCAGTCGGTGATGATCAGTACAAAGTTATTGATGAGAGCGGCTATGGTGTAGCAAGTAACTGCAACTGGGGATGGAACAACTGCACCATCCAGAGAGAGGAATATATTGAGAACAGAACGGCTCTGGACGACAAGTATGAAAGCATCAAAGATGCCTTCAACAACAACATCAAAGAAGATCATGTTTACGACGGATTTAACTTTGATTCCAGCAATGTAAGTACACAGTTTGCAGCAGTAGAGGCAGCCATCGACAATTATTATAACCCGCTGATCAACGGTCTCGTTGACGATGTGGACGCTTCCATCGATGCCATGAACGCAGCTATGGACAGCGCCGGAATCCAGGATATTCTGGATGAGATGAACCGTCAGGCAGCAGAGTATGTAGCGGAGAAAGAAGAAAAATAAAACAGTAAAATAAAACAGGGAATGGACGCGCTGGTCTGCCAGAAGCTCCGGCGCGGCCGTTCCTTCTTTTAGAGATCAAGTGATGGTTCAAAAAGCTTTGAGGGATGACTTGATTTCTAACAGCATTCGTATTAAATATAAAAATATAGGAATTTTTCAAATTTAACAGAAAGTGACAGGGTATTTTTATGACACTGGAGGAAATTGCAAAAGAGATAGGGGTATCAAAAAGTACCGTTTCCCGTGCACTGTCCGGTAAGGGCAGAATCGGAGAGAAGACCAGAAACCGGATTCTCGAGGTGGCAAAACGGGGAGAAGAGCGGGAGGAGATGGCGCGGACCCGAACGGTGACGCACAACATCGGCGTGGTACTGCCTTCAGACGTTTATTATGGAAGCGGTGTTTATTTCCAGAACTGTCTGCTCGGCGTCTGCGAATCGGCATCGATGCTCGGGTACAATGTGCTGATTACGACGAGCAACGCGCATGATATTTCAGAGCTGCAGTCGCTGGTGGAGTCGAACCGGGTGGATGGTATGCTCCTGACACGTGCGCTTGAGGATGACCGTGCGCTGCAGTATTTAAGTCAGGCAAATTTCCCGACAGCACTGACGGGAACATGCCGGTATGACAACATTATCCAGGTGGATACCGACAATGAGGGTGCGGCAGAGAAAATGACAACGCTGCTGATCGGAAAGGGATTCCGCAGATTTGCGTTTCTTGTCAAGGATATGAGCTATAACGTAGACCGCAAGCGTCACGAAGGTTTCTGCCGGGCGCTGATTAAAAATGGAATTTCCGAGAAGGATCAGCTTTTCTACAATGGTTCGATCCGTATGGAGTTTCTGGATGCGATCATTGAAAATATTATATCCAAAAAGTGGAATGCATCATCTGTGGCGACGACGAGATTTGTACGATGGTGATGTCCCGGCTCCAGGCGGAAGGCTATCGAATTCCCAAGGACGTCGCGATTGCTTCGCTCTACAACAGCACCAATCTGGAATGCTATTCCCCTGCAGTTACAGCAGTCAGTGTGGCAGCATCCCAGATGGGAGGCACAGCCGTGCGTCAGCTGATCCAGCGGCTCCGAGGGGAAAATTATGAGAAGAAGACGATGCTGGATTACGACATTTTATTCCGAAAATCGACAAACTAACGTAGCAGGGAGGACAGAACAATGGAATTTCAGAAGGGAATGGATCTATCTTTTATACCGGAGCTGGAAGATGCCGGAGTACAGGTGAAGGACTTTGACGGAACTGTTATGGATCCGCTGGATCTCGTTCAGAAATACGGGGTAAATTCCGTACGGCTCCGTATTTGGAATGCGCCGGAGCATGTCAGGGAGTCCGGCGGATACTGCAGCTATGCGCATACACTGGCGATGGCAAAACGGATCCGGGCACATGGCATGAGCTTTATGCTGGATTTCCATTATTCTGATTTCTGGGCGGATCCCGGTCAGCAGAGAAAGCCGAAAGATTGGGAAAACTTAAGCTTTAAAGAATTAAAAGAGGCTGTTTTTTCTTATACAAGAGATACGCTGACGGCATTAAAAGAGGAGGACGTTCTGCCGGATATTGTTCAGATCGGAAATGAGATCCGAAGCGGCCTTCTGTTTCCGGACGGAGAGCTGCCGGATTATACAAAAATGGTACAGCTTGTAAATGCCGGAATCCGCGGTGCGCGGGCTGCAGCCGGAAAAGATGAGATGCAGGTTATGATCCATCTCGACCAGGGCGGACGGTATTTCTATCTGAAAGAGTGGTTTGACTGTTCCTTTGAGGCAGGACTCGAGGATTTTGACCTGATCGGACTTTCCTATTATCCATTCTGGCACGGCACTTTCACGGATCTGAAAGAGACAATGACGAAGCTGATCCAGGATTACAAAAAGCCGATTATGGTCGTTGAGACGGCGCATGCATGGAGAAAGAGTGCGCATGGGTTTATCGATGAACAGCAGGAAAAAATCGCAGGATTTCCGGCGACGCCTGCCGGACAGAAGCAGGTGCTGGATCTGGTTGCCAATATCGTTGCTTCGCTGCCGGATGAAATGGGGCAGGGTATCTATTACTGGGAACCGATCTGTGTTCCGAAAGACGGTGAGGGCGGCTGGTCGGAAAATATGGGTCTGCTGGAGGAGAAGGGAACCATCATGGAGGGCATTCGTTCTTTCCTGTTTACACGGAATGATGCCTGTCCGGAAAAACCGGCCAAGATTTACGAGCCGGAGCCAATGACCGTAGTAAAAGACGAAGCATGCGGTCTGCCGGAGATGCTCCCGGTTTTGCTGTATGACGGAATGGTGGAGCAGCGGCGGGTAAACTGGAACGAAGTGCCGGACACACGCGTGACAGGCGAATATGATGTGACAGGAAATGTGGAAGGTGTTCCGTTTGCTGCACATGCGAAGATCTGCGTGGTGGAAGAGCTGCCGGAGGCGGAGAATCTGTTGCTCGATGTCGGCTGGGAAGACGGCCTGGCGCGCTGGAACGTAGAAAAATCCGAGGATGCCGTTGCAGTACAGCTGTTTCCGGAGTTTGTCGATCCGTTCCCAGCTCCGCCGGTGAATGCGGTACGCGTAGAAGCACCGAAAAACTTTACGTTTTCGATCTGCCAGACGGTAAAGGTACAGGAGGCAGGAACGTATACATTATCTGTTGCCTTTCAGGGAACCGATACAACAAATGTGGATGTGCGGCTGTTCCTCAATACGGAAGAGGGAAAAGAAGAGACTGTGATTCATCCGACAGAACATGCATGGACCGGCTACAAAGTGACATGCGAAATCAGAAAACCGCAGGAAGTCACTGCCGGAATCCGAATTTCATCGCCGCCGATGTACGGCATGATGCGGAATTTCTGTCTGCAGACAGTAAAAAGAGAGGGACAATAAGACGATGAGAGCAGAGTACAGCTATTGCAGGGATTATCTGATTAAAAATGGAAAACCGTGGTTTCCGGTGATGGGCGAAATGCATTACAGTCGGTACCGCAAAGAGTGGTGGGAGGAATCACTGCGCAAAATAAAGGCGGGCGGAGTTTCTGTCGTCTCGGCCTATGTGATCTGGATTCACCACGAGGAAGAGGAAAATGTGTTTGATTTTGAAGGATGCCGGGATATCGGAACGTTTGTAAGACTGTGCCGGAAAGTCGGACTGTCGGTATTCTTGCGTATCGGACCGTTTGTGCACGGGGAAGTGCGGAACGGCGGATTCCCGGACTGGATCATCGAGAGAGAGAAAGAGGGCATGGCGATCCGCTGTAACAACGAGGAATATCTTGGCTATGTCAGACGGTTCTGGAAAAAGGTTTATGCGCAGGTCGATGGATGCATGGAAAAGGACGGCGGTCCGGTGATCGGTATTCAGATCGAGAATGAGTACGGCCACGTCGGCGGTCTGCAGGGACCGGAGGGCGAGGCGCATATCCGCACATTGACAGCAATGGCAAAGGAAATTGGCTTTGATGTGCCGCTGTACACGGCGACCGGTTGGGGCGGAGCCTGCATCGGCGATCTGCTTCCGGTCATGGGCGGCTACTGTGAAGCACCATGGGATCAGAGAACGTGCGAGATTGAGCCGAACGCAAACTTTGTGTTCAGCCACACAAGGAACGATGCACTGATTGCGTGTGATCATCATGTGGAAAATGCAAACAGTTACAACGAGGAGGATTTTCCGTTTTTGACGGCAGAACTTGGAGGCGGGCTTCAGGTTACCATGCACAGAAGACCGGTGGCGAAGGGATGCGATGTCGGAGCGATGTCTACCGTAAAAATGGGAAGTGGAGCAGGGCTGCTCGGCTACTATATGTACCACGGCGGCAGCAATCCGAAGGGAAAACTGTCCACCCTGCAGGAGAGCCGCGCGACAGGATATCTGAACGACCTGCCGGAGATCAATTACGATTTCAACGCGCCGATCCGGCAGTACGGAACAATCTCGGACAGCTATCGGGAGATCAAGCTGCTGGCGCTGTTTTTGAATGATTTTGGCGAGGATATGGCCTCACTTCGGTCTGAAATTCCAACGATAAGGATTCTGCCGGGAGATATGCACACGGTTCGGACAGCGTGCCGTCACGATGCGGACCATGGATACGTCTTTTTTAACAATTACCAGAGAAGATGGAAGATGGATGATCATCCACAGGTGAAACTGGAGGGACTCCTGGATGGAAAGGCGAGCGTGGGATTTCCGGCATTTGACCTGAAAGAGGGAATGTATGGATTTTTTCCGTACAATATGAAACTAAACGATGCGGTTCTTCACACGGCACTTGCCACACCGCTCTGCGTTTTACATACGAAAAAGGGAGATGCGTTCGTATTTTACGGTGATCTCGACCCGCAGATTCAGTGGGAGGGCGATGCGCGCGCAGAACTCTGCCTGATTTCCCGGCAGGAGGCGCTGAATGCATGGAAGGTGCATCTGGATCAGGATTATCTCGTTCTTTCCGAAAATTATGTCTGGGAAGAAAACGGTGAGCTTGTTGTGACAGGCAGTGGAAAAACCATGATCGCTGTGTATCCGGCAGTGGAAAAAGGCATTGTGGATTTCAAAGAGTGTGGAAAAAGAGGAAACTTTACGCTGTATGAGCGTATTTACAAAGCACAGGAGCCGGAGGCAGAGCTTGTCTGCAAAGAGCAGGATAAAGAGAAAGCAGTATACGAACTGAAGCTTGCTTATCCGGGCGAAAAAAATTTATCACGATGCGTTTGCTTTTCTGACCTGGTACGGAAACCGTATGGAAGTGTTTGATGGGGAAGAGAAAATCAACGATTATTTCTATACCGGTCAGGAGGCCCTGTTAAGCCTTGGCTATTTTGAGTTTCCGGAGAAACTGAAACTCGTTGTCTATCCTCTGCATCCGGGTGATCCGATTTTTCTGGAAAAGCAGCCGGATGCAGCGGATGGATGTGCCTGCAAAATTGAGAAGCTGCACGTGGAGACGATATTTCGATGAACAGAGAAAGGAAAACGAACATGAACCAGAGTGGATTTATCTATGGAGGGGATTATAACCCGGAGCAGTGGCTTGCGATGCCGGAAATTCTGGAGCAGGATATCGAATATATGAAGGAGGCGCATATCAACGAGGTGACGCTTGGTGTCTTTTCCTGGTCTGTGCTCGAGCCGGAGGAGGGTGTATACCACCTGGAATGGCTGGAAAAGATCATGGATCAGCTGTATAAGAATGAGATTTCAGTAATTCTCTCGACACCGTCTGCAGCACGCCCGAAGTGGCTTGCAGACAAATACCCGGAGGTACTGCGCGTAAACGCGGACCGCACGAAAAATCTGTTCGGCGGACGCCATAATCACTGTTATACTTCGCCGGTTTACCGGGAAAAGGTGGGGAAAATTGATCGCCTGCTGAGCGAGAAGTTTGGAAAGCACCCGGCGGTAAAAATGTGGCACATTTCGAATGAACTGAGTGGAGAATGCCATTGCCCGCTCTGCCAGAAGGCATTTCAGGGGTGGCTGAAGAAAAAATATGAGACGATTGATGCATTGAATATGTCGTGGAATACAACGTTCTGGAGCCATTCGTATCAGAATTTTGAGCAGATTGAGAGTCCGTCCCCAAAGGGTGAGATGGGGCTTCACGGACTGAATCTTGACTGGAAACGGTTTGTGACAGATCAGACAGCAGACTTTGTTGCCTGGGAAAAAGCAGCGATCCGCGCGGGCGGTTCCGAACTTCCGGTGACAATCAACATGATGTATGATTTCCAGGGACTGAATTATCATAAGTTCAAGGATCTGATTGATGTGGTGTCATGGGATAATTATCCGACCTGGCACAAGGAAGCAGAAGAGGTGACTGCGCTTGATGCGGCACTGCAGCACGATTTTATGCGGAGTTTGATGGAAAAAACCGTTCCTTCTGATGGAGTCCTGCCCGACAAGCACGAACTGGCAGAGTGTCAGCAAGCTGAAACGGCCTGGGCTTTTAAAGGCGGCATCGCTGCAGGCAGTGGCGCATGGTTCCGACAGTGTCCAGTATTTCCAGATCCGCCAGAGCCGCGGTGCGAGCGAGAAGTTCCACGGGGCGGTCATTGACCACTACGGCGGAAAGGATACGCGCGTGTTCCGTGAGGTGACAGAGACGGGCGAGGCGCTTTTGGATCTGGCGCAGATTGCGGGAAGCACGACGAAGGCACAGGCTGCAATTTTGCATGACTGCGAAAGCCGCTGGGCCATGGAGGATGCGCAGGGACCACGGAATATGGGACTGCATTACATGAATACCGTGAAGAAAGTATATGGCGGTCTTCGGAAACTGGGTGTGAATGTGGATTTCCTTGATATGGAGGAGAGTCTTTCCGGCTACCGGATTGTCTTTGCACCGATGCTGTATCTGTTTCGGGCCGGAATTGAGGAAAAAATCCGGAATTTCGTGGCAGACGGCGGCACCTTTGTGATGACATACTGGTCGGGAGTTGTGGATGAAAACGACCTCTGTTTCCTCGGCGGAACCCCGCACGGACTGATGGATGTATTCGGCCTGCGGAGCACCGAGCTGGACGCATTGTATGATCAGGATGTGAATGCGGGTGTGGGAGAAGGAAAGACATATGAAATCCGAAATTTCTGCGACCTGGTAAAAACGAACGGTGCCGAAACGCTGCTGGCATACCGTGACGATTTCTATGCGGGATATCCGGCACTGACGAAAAATGTATTTGGAGAGGGCGAGGCGTATTATGTCTGCGCAGATTTTGAACAGGCATTTTACGATGACTTCTGCCGGAAATTGGCAGAAGAAAAAGGCCTGGAACGCGCGGCAGCCGAAATCCCGGAAGGGCTCGATGTTGCAACAAGGGAGGATGAGAAATACAAGTATCTGTTTGTACAGAACTACGGAGCTGAACCGGCTGCATTTCCGATGGATACGGAAACATACCAGCCGATGACGGGAGAGTATGATGGAGTGGTCAGAAGATTTGAGACGGTTGTGTTTCGAAAAGAAAAATAGAAGTTAGGGAATAGAAACAGACGGCAGGCTGTGTGTGAGTACACAGCCTGCCGTCTTTTGAATGGACGGTTATTTCAGTTCCTGTTCCGCCTTTTTCCAGACCTCTTCGTCCAGATCGGTCAGTGCCAGTGCATCGGCGAGTTCACGCACTCGTTTTACGGTGAGATAAAAATAATTCACGCCGCAGGTCAATGTCCGTTTTAAGGAACGGGCAAGGACACTGCCATGCGTTTCCAGCCCGGCGCGGTCGAATTCGGCGAGGTAGCCTTCGAGATCGTAGGGAATCTGAAAACATTCGATCTGCCATGTGCTGTTTTCCAGCGTCAGAATCGCGAAATGGGCATGGCCGCCGACTCCATCAAGCGCAAGCCCAAGGGAACCGGGATTCAGGTATGTTTTTCCGGCATATTCTCTTTGCTCCTGCTTGTGGCTGTGCCCGCCGAGCAGGATTGCGGCATCGAGATTTTCCAGATGGGACAGCAAAAGCTCCGGATGCAGACCGAAATTCCCACGGAGTTCTCCGGGCGCGCCGTGACAGAGACGAAGTGCCGGGAAGAGAGATTCGCGGCAGGTATCCGGTATGATTTCTTCCTGCGGAACAAAAACAGGAATCAGCCGGCCTGACTCATGCATTTTCCGATCAGAACTCCGTCTGTCGGCAGCTGTTCGAAAAATTCCAGATCCTGTCCGGTAAGATTCCGAAACGTATAATCCAAAAGTCCGCTTGTCGAGGAACCTGCCTTCCAGTTCTGCGGATGCCGGAGATTTTCCAGCAGATATTCTTCCCTGTTTCCCCGCACCAGATAGCAGGGAAACTCCTCCTGCATTTCGCGAAGCACTCTCATCATCCGTTGCGGAAAAGGCCCGTCTGTTACAAAATCTCCCAGCCCGATGATACCGTCGATCTCCTGACTGCGAAGAAATGCCAGCACCTTTGCGAGCGCATAATAATTCCCGTGAAGATCACTGATTACTGCTAATTTCATGTGTCGTCCTTTCTGTGATATTGAGTCAAAAGGTGTTTTGTCCCAACATCTCTCTATATCAAAATTATAAAATGCGAGATACTGTTTCGATTTTATCAGATGGAGAGAAAGAACGCAATTTAAAAACCTGCTGACAGAAAAAGCATGTTATGATAAGATCAAAGGCAGAGAGTTTCGAATATATTTACTGTCGGAGGGAATGTATGATTAATCGGGAAGACATGCTGGAGCTGACGAGGAGGATGACGCCGGCGCGGACTTCGTTTGTGCGGATGGCGGGTTGCTATACGGATTCGGATGGGGAGTATGACGGCAGTTTCAACATTCATTTTCTGAAACTGTCCGGTTCGGAAAAGGCCAGGAATCTGGCGATTGCCAAGAAAATTCCGTTTGCGGAATCGAATGAGAAGCTGCGGGAATACCGTTTTCCGGAAACATCCCAGGGGCCGGGCAGTATCTGGCAGATGCTGATGGCGCTGCGGGAATGCGGACTGAAGAACGATGCGCTGTTGGAAACGTTCTATGATATCCTGATCGAAGGATTGCAGATTCACGGGGCTTATGCCATTTACATGTTTTATGACCGGTATGATATTCCTGCAAAGGCTTTCGATAAAGAGCGCCTGGGGGAATCCGAGGAGATGTTCCCCTATCTGATCTGCGCTGTCTGCCCGTTGGTTGGAGAATACGAGCCGGGAAATCCTATCTGTGGATTTCTGTTCCCTGCCTTTGTGGACCGGAGCGGAGATCTGGAACGGGTTGATATTTATGCAGAGCGTGCAGCGTGGGGCGATCAGATGGCCAGCATTCTTGGCGCGAAGGGCAGAAAATTCAGATGCGGTCTGTAAAAGAAAAAATCAAAAGTGACGGATCAAACCAGGTGCTGATGTGCCTGGCAGTAAAAAAAACTTCCCGGCGAACCTGCATATATCGTTCGCCAAGGGAAGTTTTTTTAGATACGGGAGCAGCAGAAGTGCATATTTACTGTGCCATCCCCGCTCCATTCTGTGTAGTTGCTCCGTTTTCCTGCGGATTCTGCGTCTCATTGTCGCCGCCGCTTACCACATCGTCCACCGCGCGGCCGACATCCTCAACGCCCTCACCGACACCACGGGTCACATCTTCAGCGGCGTCGCCGACATCATCTCCAAGGGTATTTCTATCCCCGGTATTTGTACCGTTCGTACCGTTGGCATTCCCATCGGTGCCCTCCGTCACATCATTTACATTGTCGTTTGACGGCATCTCTGTCGTATTGACATCGTTTCTGTTATCCGTCTGTCCCATGTCGCTCTCCGTGTTGGTATTGCCATTTCCGGTGTCGTTCGTGGTGTTGTTTCCACAGGCCGTCATCCCGGCCAGTAATACCGCCAATGCCAGCGTCATACACACTCTTCTGATTTTTCTCATCTTCAAAATCTCCTTTCCCTAACAGTGTCTGGACAGTTGCTAGTATTTGAAAAATGCCGGAAAATATACGGAAAAAAGAGGCTTTTGGAAATCTTGACAAAGGAAGAAAAAAACACTAAAACAAAAAGTACGAAAACGGACTAAAAACGAAAACAGGATATATCGAAATGGAAGTCAATCCGGCAAACCGGCGGGAAAAAATCATCAGTCTGACTGAAACGGGAAAACAGTATGCGAGAGAGCTGGTTCTTCCGCTGTTTCAGTCCGAGGAGGAAGCTGCGGCGCAGTTTACGGAGCAGGAGATGAAAGAAGTAATCCGGATGCAGGAAAAATTTGCCGATGCACTGGCAAAGAGTATGGAGGAAAAGGTATCCATAGTTCACAATCTGTCCGCTTCGTGATATGATAACAGCAGAATTCGAAAAGGAGAGAAAGAGAATGAAAGAAGAACTGAAGAAATCCCTTCGCACCTACGGCGCCCTGCTGCTGCTCGGTGTGACCGGCGTTCCGCTCGGTGCGGCAGTCGGTCTGATTGAGGCGCTGTTCTGCCGTCTGCTTTTGAAAGTCACGGCTGTTCGCGTGGCACATCTTTTCTGGTGTCTGCCGTTTCTCGCTATGGCAGGTCTTGTGATCGTGGCAGTCAATCAGAAATTCGGTGGCAGGGGAAAAGGAGGCATGAGTCTGATTTTTGATGTAGCGTATGAAGAGGAGACAGAGCTTCCGCTTCGCATGATTCCGCTGGCAATGCTCTCAACGGCGTTGACGCATCTGTTCGGTGGAAGTGCCGGCCGCGAGGGCGTTGCCGTTCAGATCGGTGCTGTGTTTTCCTATTTTGCCGGCAAAAAATTACCGTTTAAAAACGCGCCTGGTATCTTTCTGGTAACCGGTATGGCCGCCGGCTTTGCGGGCATGTTCGGAACGCCGATTGCAGCTGTGATCTTTGCGGTAGAGGTGCTCGCTGCGGGTGAAATGCGGTACGAGGCACTGCTTCCGGCGTTTACCGCATCTTTCTCTGCGAGCGCTGTAGCTTCCCTGCTTGGAATCCGCAAAGAAAATCTGGCTGTCCACATCAGCGAAAGCCTGACACCGTTCCTGCTGGTGCGTCTGATTACACTTGGTATTATTTTTGGAATCACAGGCGGCCTCTTCGCCTGGTGCTTAAAGCACACGAAAAAATATCTCGGCGAAAAAATCAAAAATCCGCTGGTACGTGTTTTCTCCATCGGTGTTATCCTTAGCATTCTGTTCCTGCTTCTGTACCGCGGACGGTATTGCGGCTTTGGAACGAATCTGGTGGAAGCGGTATTTCATGGGGAAAAGGTATATGCATATGACTGGGCGCTGAAATTTATCCTGACAATTCTGACGCTGTCCGCCGGGTTTCAGGGCGGCGAGGTAACACCGCTGTTTACCATCGGAGCAACCCTGGGAGCAGTCCTTGGCAATCTGTTCGGTATTCCGGTGGAGCTTTCCGCGGCGCTTGGCTATGCGGCGGTTTTTGGCGGCGGAACCAACACCTTACTGGCGGCTATTTTCATCGGCGGCGAGATTTTTGGCTACGATTATCTGCCATATTTCTTTATTGTCTGCACCGCGGCCTACGTATTCAACCGCAACAGCTCGATCTATTCCCGCCAGAAACTGACGAAATACAGCTGCTGATAACAGAAACGTCACAAAGTTATCACACACCGTTACGTGTTACAGTTCACTGGTTCCCAGCGAACTGTAACATTCGCAGCCCTCATTTAAAGTTTTGCTTCGCAAAAGGAGGGTTGCTCACACCTGAAACATGTTCTTACGCAGCGAAACAGCAAGTGTTTCACTGCTGAGTGAACAGTAACGGTTACGTTACGATACGGGTTGACGCGTTTCCGGGAATGAGGTTATACTAGAAGTATCATATACGAAAAAGGAGTAACGAATTATGAAAGGTATCGTACTTGCCGGAGGTTCCGGCACACGTCTTTATCCGTTAACTATGGTAACATCGAAACAGCTTCTCCCGATCTATGACAAGCCGATGATCTATTATCCGCTGTCTGTTCTTATGAATGCAGGCATCCGCGACATCCTGATCATCTCCACCCCGCAGGACACCCCGCGTTTCGAGGCACTGCTCGGTGACGGCCATCAGTTCGGTGTACAGCTTTCCTACAAGGTACAGCCAAGCCCGGACGGACTGGCACAGGCCTTCATCATCGGCGAGGAGTTCATCGGGGATGATTCCGTTGCCATGGTGCTCGGCGACAACATCTTCTTCGGACACGGTCTGAACAAACGCCTGAAAGCAGCAGTAGAAAACGCTGAGACCGGAAAAGGCGCAACCGTATTCGGCTATTATGTAGATGATCCGGAGCGTTTCGGGATCGTAGAATTTGACTCCGAGGGAAAAGCCATCTCCATCGAAGAGAAACCGGAGAAACCGAAATCAAACTATTGTGTTACAGGTCTGTACTTCTATGACAACAAAGTCGTAGAGTATGCAAAGAACCTGAAACCGTCACCGCGCGGAGAACTTGAGATCACCGACCTGAACCGGATCTATCTGGAAGACGGCAGCCTGAACGTTGAGCTTCTCGGACAGGGCTTCACCTGGCTGGATACCGGTACACATGAGAGCCTGGTAGAGGCAACCAACTTCGTAAAAACCATCGAGACCCATCAGCACCGCAAGATTGCGTGCCTCGAGGAGATCGGTTACCTGAACGGCTGGATCGGCAAAGACCAGCTTCTGACCGACATCGAGCCACTGAAGAAAAACCAGTACGGCCAGTATCTGATGGATGTGATGAACGGAAAATATATCGACAAATAAAAGCGAACAGCGTTGAAGAAAACTGCCCCGGAAGAAAAATCCGGGGCAGTTTTTGAAAAAAGTGCTTGACCATGACATAACGTCATCCTTTATACTCATGGTACAAACAGAAAATCAGACTGAAAAACAAGGGACAGACAAAACATAACGATAACAAAATCAGAAAAAGGAGAACCATTATGAGAGTATTTGATAACAGGTGTAAAAGGCCAGCTCGGCCATGACGTCATGAATGAACTTGCAAAACGCGGTCATGAAGGAATCGGCGTTGATATTGAAGAAATGGATATCACCGATGCAGAAAGCGTAAGAAAAGTCATTACCGAAGCAAATCCGGATGTCGTAATCCACTGTGCAGCATGGACCGCTGTAGACCTTGCTGAGGATGATGACAAAAAAGAAAAAGTACATCAGGTCAATGCAGTCGGAACCGAGAACATCGCAAAAGTCTGCCATGACCTTGACTGCAAAATGATCTACATCTCCACCGACTACGTATTCGACGGCCAGGGTACCCGCCCGTGGGAGCCGGATGATGAGCGTCATCCGCTGAACGTATACGGCCAGACGAAATACGAGGGAGAGCTCGCGGTAGAGAAATGGGTGAAAAAATTCTACATCGTCCGCATCGCATGGGTATTCGGCGTGAACGGAAAGAACTTCATCAAGACCATGCTGAACCTTGGAAAGACACACGATCATCTGACTGTTGTAGATGATCAGGTAGGAAGCCCGACCTACACCTACGACCTGTCCCGCCTGCTTGTCGACATGGCAGAGAAAGAGAACTACGGCCGCTACCATGCAACAAACGAGGGACTCTGCTCCTGGTATGAGTTCGCCTGCGAGATTTTCAAACAGGCCGCTGAGATCGATCCGGCTTACGGAAAAGTAAGTGTATCACCGGTAAGCTCTGACCAGTACCCGGCAAAAGCAAAACGTCCGTCCAACAGCCGCATGAGCAAAGAGAAACTGACCGAGAACGGATTCGAAAAACTGCCGACCTGGCAGGATGCGCTGCACAGATATCTGCGCGAGATCGAATTCTGATAGCAAACCCCGAAAATAACGCAAAAAAGCAGTTCTGAATTTTTTTATCCTCTTCCGGCAAGAAGACACGTTCTGCGGTGGGAGATGAATTTATAGCAAGACCAGAAAATAACGCAAAAAATTCAGCACTGCAGAACGTGAATTACTGCGTCACGGATTTCGTCGTACCCGGTACGCCTTCAAATCCGTTCCTTGTAATGTCGCTGCCTGCACTGCATTCTTGCTTTCGTTATTTTCTGGTCTTGCTATAGTTTCTGAGATTGCTATAAACATTTCCAATATGCGGAGTTCCCGGTAAAACGGGGGCTCCTTTTTCTTATGCCAAACCCATGCATTCAACAGGAAGAATGCCCTTTTTTCTTTTGTGAATATTGACAGAAAATGCCGTTAAAATTCTCACATTGGATCCGGGTATTTCTGTTGACATTTGAACATGAAATTGCCATTATGAGAGCAGAATCTTTACGTATCCGGCAGGGGGCAGGAACGTGAAGATGACAAAAGAAGGCATGGGGGATGAAGCAATGAAAAAGAGTCTGTTTTACCGGGCAAAGAAGATGCCGCCATCTGCGCAGATCATGCTGCTGTTTGCCGTCGAGGGTGTATTTCTGCAATATATCACATCGATTAACAGTTTTGGTCTGAATCTGTATGCAACAAACATGGGTGCAACCGACAGTCAGATCGGCATTATCCAGATGGTGCCGAACATTGTAGCGTGTGCAGCATTGCTGCCGCTTGGAATTCTGGCGGATCGTCTGAAGTCGACAAAGACGATACCGATGCTTACGCTTCTTGTGATGTGTGCCGGCTATGCATTTCTTGGAAGTGTACCGGCACTCGGCGAGAGATGTATGGAGCTGTTTTTTGTATCACTGGCATTTACTGCGGGGGCACTTGCTATTTACAATGCGCAGTGGCAGGCAATGTTCGGTGCTGCGGTTTCACTGCGGCAGCGAAACGATGTCTATGCCTTTCGGAATCAGTTCATGTTTGTGATTGGCATTCTTGCACCGGTGATCTGCGGGATTCTGATGGGAAGATGCCACACGGCCGATGGAAAGCTTCTGGTACTCCGAAGCTTCTTTTATCTGTGTGCTGTCTGTGTTTTGTTGCAGGCCGCTGCAATCAAAAAATTTCCGGTGGAACAGCAGGAGGAGGGCAAAGCTCCGGCAGAAGCGGGGAAGGCATCCTCACGTTTTTCTGTTTCTGATCTGCTGGAGGCGATCACAAGCGTGGGGAAAAATAAAGCATTGCGCTGGTTTTTCGTGCCGGTGGTCTTTTTCTATATCACCTGGCAGCTTGACTGGAGCATGTGGTATTTAGGACAGGTCAAATATTGCAAAATGTCGGAGATGACACTTTCCATCTGCAACGGTGTTTTCAATATCGGTCAGCTTGCGGCAGTTGGAATGATCGCGAAGGTTGTCCGGAAAAAATCGCCGGATTTTGCACTGATTTTCGCCGGGATCGGTCTTTGCTTCTGCCCGGTTATTATGATTTTGGTTCCACATTTACCGTTGGCGTACCGCGGGGTTACTTTTATTGTTCTGATGACGGTTCTGAACGCTCCACAGTGTGCCGTTGCACTCTGCACGGTACAGATTCTTTTAAATGCCGCACCGGAAAAGAACCGTTCGCTTTTGATCGGCCTCTTTACGATGATGACGACGCTGACCAACAGTGTTCTGCCGTTGCTTGGTGTCCGTCTGTATACGGCACTTGGGGCAGACCTTACGGCACTGTACCGGTTCAACCTGATAGATCTTGGGGTTCGCATTTTATCCACACTCGGGCTGATATGGCGTTATCAGAAGGCGAAAAAAGATGGCTTTCTGACAAAGATTTCGGATTGAGACGGGCCGTAAAAGCCGAAAATAACATTTACAACAGGAACGATATCGTGTATGATAAATGTGGCTTTCTTTGCACGTATGGAAAAGAGAAGCGCAAAAAGGAGTTTAAACAATGAAATGGAATAAATTTACATTAAAAACAAGATCGGAAGTGGAAGACATTGTGATCTCCACTCTGGCCGATGTGGGAATCGAAGGCGTGGAAATTCAGGACAAACAGCCTTTGACCGAGAGCGACAAACAGCAGATGTTCGTAGATATCATGCCGGATATTCCGGATGACGACGGCATTGCCTATCTGAATTTTTACCTCGATGTGGATGAGGACAAGGAGAAGGTTCTTGCAGATGTCCGCGCGGCACTTGCAGAAATGCAGGAGTTCCTGGACCTTGGAGAGTGCACCATCACAGAGTCTGAGACAGAGGACAAGGACTGGATCAACAACTGGAAACAGTATTTCAAACAGTTCTATGTGGACGACATTCTGATCATCCCGTCCTGGGAGGAAGTAAAGCCGGAAGACCGGGATAAAATGATCATCCATATCGATCCGGGCACAGCCTTTGGAACGGGTATGCATGAGACAACACAGCTTTGCATCCGTCAGTTAAAGAAATATGTGACAAAGGATACCGAGCTGCTTGATGTCGGAACCGGAAGCGGTATTCTTTCGATTATTGCACTGAAGCTTGGTGCGCGTCATGCGGTCGGAACAGACCTCGATCCGTGTGCGGTTCCTGCGGTTGAGGAAAACAAAGAAGTCAATGGAATTCCGGTAGAAGCTTTTAATATGATGATCGGAAATATCATTGATGACAAAGAAGTACAGGACAGAGTCGGATACGAGAAATACGATATCGTTACCGCCAATATTCTTGCAGATGTTCTCGTTCCGCTGACGCCGGTAATCGTACACCAGATGAAGCCGGGCGCTGTTTATATCACATCCGGCATTCTCGATGTGAAAGAGGACGTTGTCAAAGAGGCAGTCGTTGCAGCGGGACTTGAAGTGGTTGAAGTTACACATCAGGGCGAATGGGTTTCTGTTACAGCAAGAAAACCGATGTAAATTAAGAAAAGCGAAACACCAGAAGAGAAAGAGAACAGATTCATGTACCGTTTTTTTGTAGAAGAAAGTCAGATTTATGACGGCACTGTCCACATCACGGGCAGTGACGTTAATCACATCAAAAATGTGCTCCGCATGCGGCCGGGCGAAAAAATACTGGTCAGTACCGGAGGCGAAAAGGAATATCATTGTGCCGTTTCGGATTTCCCGGAAGGTGAGGTTCTTGCCGCAGTAGAAGAAGTCACAGCAGCAGACAGAGAACTCCCGTCCGGAATTGTACTGTTTCAGGGTCTGCCAAAAGGTGACAAAATGGAACTGATCATCCAAAAAGCAGTGGAACTTGGTGCGACGGAAATTGTTCCGGTGGAGATGAAACGCTGCGTTGTGAAGCTGGACCGGAAAAAGGCGGAAAAGAAAGCAGAGCGTTGGCAGACGATCGCGCTTGGTGCGGCAAAGCAGTCCAAACGGATGCAGATTCCGACGGTACACATGCCTGTTACATTTCAGCAGGCGCTTGCAATGATGGCAGAATCAGACGTTCGCCTGATGCCGTATGAGAACGCAGAGGGGATGGAAGGAACGAGAAGAATTCTGGAATCCATTGAACCGGGTGAATCTATTGCGATCCTGATCGGACCGGAGGGCGGCATCGACGAAGCGGAAGTGGAAATGGCCATGAAGGAAAAGGTAGAGCCGATTACGCTCGGAAAGCGCATTCTGCGCACGGAAACGGCCGGAATGACCGTGCTTTCCATTCTGGTGTATCTTTTAGAAGGAAGGGAACGAACAAGATAATGGAAGCATATCTGGACAATTCCGCAACCACCTGTGTTTATCAGGAAACCGCAGATCTCGTCTGTGATCTGATGGTAAATCATTATGGAAATCCGTCTGCGATGCATCAAAAAGGGGGTAGAAGCAGAACAATATATCAGAACCGCCCAGGAAACGCTGGCAAAGATTCTGAAAGTCAAAGAAAAAGAAATTTTCTTTACCTCCGGTGGCACAGAGTCCGACAACTGGGCGCTCGTCGGAACAGCAATGGCAAATAAGAGAACGGGAAACCACATCATCACAAGCGCGATCGAGCACCCGGCCGTGTCGGCACCGCTGGCATTTCTGGAGGAGCAGGGATTCCGTATTACGCGCCTGCCGGTAAATAAAGAAGGCCTTGTGGATGTGAACGAACTCGAAGAAGCGATCACGCCGGAGACGATTCTCGTTTCGATTATGTATGTCAACAATGAGATCGGTTCTGTTGAGCCAATCGGGGAGATCGGACGCAGAATCAAGGCGAAAAATCCGAAAACGTATTTTCATGTCGATGCGATCCAGGCGTTCGGCAAATACCGGATTTATCCGAAACGGATGGGCATCGACATGCTCTCCGTGAGCGGCCACAAGATCCACGGACCGAAGGGAAGCGGCTTTTTATATATTGATGAGAAAGTAAAAATCCGTCCGCTGATCTTAGGCGGCGGCCAGCAGAACGGCATGCGTTCCGGAACCGACAATGTGCCGGGCATCGCAGGCCTTGCGAAATCCGCTGAGATCGTTTACAGGCATTTTGACGAGCAGACTGCGCAGATGCGTGCCTGCAAACACCGTCTGATCGAAGGCTTGCGGGAGCTGGACGATGTGGTCATCCATGGCATGCCGGAAGAAGAGGGTGCGCCGCAGATTGTCAATGCATCGTTCTTAAATGTGCGTAGTGAAGTGCTGCTGCACACGCTGGAGGACCGCCAGATCTACGTTTCCGCCGGAAGCGCCTGCTCATCACACAAGAGAGCCGGAAGCCCGACGCTGACTGCCATCGGCGCATCGAAAGCCGAGATGGAGTCTGCCGTGCGGTTCAGCTTCAGCGAATTTACGACACTGGAACAGATTGATTACACCCTGGATACGCTGCGCGAGGTACTGCCGATGCTGCGCAGATTTACCAGGAAATAATAGAAAGAGGAAAATTATGATTACAATACAGCCGGAAATTGAAATCCTGAGCACCGAATCCTACGAGGATATGCTGCGCCGGATCGAGAAAATCGGAAGAGTCTGCTACAAGAGCGAGGAGCGCATTGGAGAAGGCACTGCAGAGAAATTCATCGCAGGCATCATCAAACGCGGCCATGAATCCGTCATTGAGCACGGCTCCATCACCGTAAAAGTAACGTGCGACCGCGGCGTGACCCATGAGATCGTCCGCCACCGTATCGCAAGCTACAGCCAGGAGAGCACCCGCTACTGCAACTATTCGAAAGATAAATTTGGAAACCAGATCACCTGTATCGATCTGGCAACCGGATTTTCCTATGATCTGGACGACGAGAACGACCGTAAAAAATACGAGGTATGGCAGAAAGCAATGGAAGCTGCAGAGCAGTATTACTTCCAGATGCTCGAACTCGGAGCAAAGCCGGAGGAGGCAAGAAGCATTCTTCCGAACTCTCTGAAAACCGAGATCGTCATGACCATGAACTTAAGAGAGTGGCGCCACTTTATCCGGCTTCGAAGCGCCAACGCCGCACATCCGCAGATGCGTCAGGTATCTGACCTGATCCTGAAGAAATTTTCTGAGGAATATCCTCTGTTCTTCCGTGATCTGGCTGAGAAAAAAGGAGAATAAAAAACGATGATGTACAAAGCATTTCTGGTAAAATATGCCGAGATCGGCATTAAAGGAAAGAACCGTCATCTGTTCGAGAAAGCGCTCTGCGTACAGATGGAGCACGCGCTTGCCCCGGTAGACGGAAATTTCCAGGTCACCCGTGAGATGGGACGAATCTATGTCAACACCGAAGGAGACTTTGATTACGAGGGCGCTGTCGATGCGCTGACAAGAGTTTTCGGTATCGCCGAGATCTGCCCGGTTGTCATTTTAGAGGACACCGGCTTTGAAGATCTGGCAGAGGCAGTGGTTTCCTACGTGAAAGAGCTGTACCCGACCGAGGAGAAAACCTTTAAGGTATGCGCACGCCGTGCGAACAAAAACTATCCGATGCACACAATGGAAGTCAACTGCGAGCTGGGCGGCCGCATCCTCGATGTCTGCCCGAACCTCAAAGTAGACGTTCACGAGCCGGATATCTATCTGAACGTCGAGCTGCGTCAGAAGATTTATCTGTACTGCGAGAGCATCGCAGGCCCTGGCGGTATGCCGGTCGGCACAAACGGACAGGCCATGCTGCTGCTTTCCGGCGGTATCGACAGTCCGGTTGCCGGATACATGATCGCAAAACGCGGTGTTAAGATTGATGCCGTTTACTTCCACGCTCCGCCGTACACCAGCGAGAGAGCCAAACAGAAGGTTGTGGATCTTGCAAAACTCGTTGCACGCTACAGCGGCCCGATCCGTCTGCATGTGGTCAACTTCACCGAGATCCAGCTTGCAATCTACGAAAAATGCCCGCACGACGAGCTGACCATCATCATGCGCCGTTATATGATGAAGATCGCAGAAGCGTTTGCACGTCAGGACAAATGCCTTGGCCTGATCACCGGAGAGAGTATCGGACAGGTGGCAAGCCAGACGATGCATTCCCTCGCCGTTACCAACGAAGTCTGCACCATGCCGGTCTTCCGTCCGCTGATCGGTTTCGACAAACAGGAGATCGTCGATATTTCCGAAAAAATCGGTACGTACGAGACATCTGTTCTGCCGTATGAGGACTGCTGCACGATCTTCGTTGCAAAGCATCCGGTGACAAAACCGAACCTGAATGTCATCAAATGCTCCGAGCGCCATCTGGACGACGTGATCGACGAGATGATGGAACGCGCAGTTTCTACCGCAGAGACGATCGAGGTCTGCTAAGGAAAACTTGCTTTAAAGAACAAAAAGGCCGGATCTTGTTTTGGGGGTTCTGAAAAACAAGATCCGGTCCTGATGATAAACAAAGACAAAAAAAGAGCCGCGGCGAGTGCGCGGCCCTTATGTTCTATCGTAATTATACAATGTACGGAGCAAGAACATCAAGTACGGTCTGAAGAGCATCTCCATCAGCATGGACGTTCAGGTCGATCGGTTTGGAAAGGTCGAGGCTGAAGATTCCCATGATGGATTTTGCGTCGATTACGTATCTTCCGGATACCAGATCGAAATCAAAATCGAATTTGGAAATGTCGTTGACGAAAGATTTTACTTTGTCGATAGAATTAAGAGAAATCTGTACTGTTTTCATGTTTGTAATCCTCCCTGTTATTTGGTTAACATTATTTATTACCCTCATTTAACAGCTTTATCTTACCGTCTGGAGGGGAAAAAGTCAATGCGAAAACATACAAAGATAAAGTGGAATCTTCGTGATTTTTAATAATAAAGATGAAGAAGAAAGGAGTATGGCATGAAAAAAACGGTAGCTTTGCATAATCTTGGGTGTAAAGTGAACGCATATGAGCTGGAAGCCATCCAGCAGCTCCTCGAAAACAGAGGGTACGAGATCGTGCCTTTTGCACCGGGAGCGGATGTTTACATTATCAATACGTGTACCGTGACGAACATTGCGGACCGGAAATCGCGGCAGATGCTGCACAAAGCGAAAAAGATGAATCCCGATGCGGTTGTCGTGGCCTGCGGCTGTTATGTGCAGGCGGCTGGGGAAAAACTCGAAGAGGATACGGCGATTGATCTGATCATCGGAAATAATAAGAAGAAAGATCTTGTGGATATTCTGGAAAACTTTCTGGCAGAACGTGAGGATGGTGGAAAACCATCCGACGCGGAGTGTAAGAGCTTCCTCGTGGATATGACACACAACCGTGAGTACGAGACACTCTCGATCAGCAAAACGGCGGAGCACACCCGCGCATTCCTGAAAGTACAGGATGGATGCAATCAGTTCTGTACTTATTGTATTATCCCGTACGCGCGCGGCAGAGTCAGAAGCCGCCGCCAGAGTGATGTGGTAGAAGAAGTAAAACGTCTGGCAGAGGCCGGTTATCAGGAAGTAGTGCTGACGGGTATCCACCTTTCCTCCTACGGACTCGATTTCCCGGAGGGCGAAAAAGAGACGCTGCTCGATCTCATCCGTGCTGTTGATGCAGTGGACGGCATCAGAAGAATCCGTCTCGGATCCCTGGAGCCGGGCATCATCACCGAAGAGTTTGCAGAGGCGATCGCCGCAATGCCGAAGGTGTGCCCGCATTTCCATCTTTCGCTGCAGAGCGGAAGCAATGGAACACTGAAGCGGATGAACCGGAAATATACCGCAGAAGAATACAAACACAAATGCGATCTGCTGCGTAAGGTATATGGAAATCCGGCGCTGACGACCGATGTGATTGTCGGTTTCCCGCAGGAGAGTGAGGAGGAGTTTGAAGAGTCGCGCGCCTTTGTCGAGGACATTCATTTCTTCGAGACTCACATCTTCAAGTATTCGAGAAGAGAAGGCACCAGCGCCGCAGCGATGGCAGGCCAGATTCCGGAGCAGGAGAAGACGAAGCGCAGCCATGTTCTGCTGGAACTGGACGAGAGACGGAGACAGGAATATATGGAAGGCTTCTTCGGAAAAGAGCTGGAAGTGCTCATGGAAGAAGAAGTCGAGATCGACGGCGTCCGTTACTGGACGGGACATACGAGAGAATATCTGCGCGTTGCCGTTCTTTCGGAAGAAAATCTCATGAATCAGATGGTGCTTGTCACCCCGTCGAGAATCCATGGAAAAGACTGTCTGATGTAGGAAATGATACCAATCCGGAAGATCTGATAGAAAAAAGAGCCGGAACGAAAAAGTTCGTTGCACTTTTTGAGGGTTCGTGGTAGAATAGCCCGTGAGCCTGCAAAAAAGGCGGGCAGACGAAGAAGAAAAACAGCGGCTGGCAGAACGAACGAAGAAGTGAGGGATGTCGGCTGCTTTCGCGTCTAAAAAAAGTATAATCTGTAATTCGTAGTAATTCATAATGAAATGTTCGGCCGCAGATGCGGCAAAGGGTAAAAATCGTGATCAAAGAAGAGATTGTCAGAGAACTTTATGCAATTGCAGGGGAAGATGCGGTACAGACCGCAGAACCGATGAAAAATCATACGACCTTCCGCGTGGGCGGTCCGGCAGATTATTTCGTCGCTCCTCATACAGAAGAAGAAATCAGAAAAATCGTGGCTCTCTGCGAAGAAAAAGAGATCCCGTGGTTCGTCACCGGAAACGGCAGCAATCTCGTTGTAAGTGACGAGGGCTACCACGGTGTGATTCTTTCGGTTTACAAAAACTTTCAGGGAATCGAAGTGGAAGGAAACAGAATCCGGGCGAAAGCCGGAAGCATGCTCGTATCCATCAGCCGGGCGGCAAGAGAAGCCGGTCTTTCCGGTATGGAGTTTGCCTCCGGAATCCCTGGAACTTTAGGCGGCGGCGTCCGTATGAACGCGGGAGCATACGGCGGAGAGATGAAGGATATTGTACAGAATGTCACTGTACTCACAAGAGAAGGTGAGATCCGGAAACTGGAAAAAGAAGAGCTCGGCTTCGGCTACCGTGCCAGCGTCATCAAAGACAGAGGCTACGTCGTACTTGGAGCAGAACTTATGCTTGTTCCGGGAGATAAAGAAGAAATTCTTGCCCGTATGCAGGAATTGAAAAACAAGCGGGTAGAGAAACAGCCGCTCGAGTATCCGAGCGCCGGCAGCGCATTCAAGCGGCCGGAAGGCTATTTCGCAGGCAAGCTTGTGATGGATGCCGGACTTTCCGGCTATGCAGTCGGCGGTGCAAAAGTATCGGAAAAACACTGCGGCTTTCTGATCAATGCAGGCGGTGCAACCGCATCGGATGTGATGGAACTGATCCGTCAGATCCAGGCAAAAGTAAAAGAACAGTTTGGCGTACAGCTTGAGCCGGAAATCCAGTTCCTCGGGGAATTCTGATTTTCGTTATCCACCAAAGGAGAAAAAACATGCGTTTTGTAATTGTGACCGGCATGTCCGGTGCGGGAAAAAGTACAGCGTTGAAAATGCTGGAGGACGCGGAATATTTCTGCGTCGATAACCTTCCGATCCCGCTGGTTGAAAAATTTGCACAGCTTACCGCCGACGGTACTTCCGGAGAAATCCAGAAAGTGGCAGTCGGAATCGATATCCGAAGCGGCCAGGCGCTCCCGGACCTGCAGAATGTTCTGGAGTGGATGAGCATCAACGGAATCTGCTATGAGATCCTGTTTCTGGACGCGTCCGATGACGTGCTGGTCAAACGATACAAAGAGACGAGAAGAACGCACCCGCTGGCAGGTCTTGGACGGGTGGATGAGGGAATTAGAAAAGAGCGCAAAGCACTTGAGTTCCTGAAAAAAGATGCGGACTACATTCTCGATACGAGCCAGCTTCTCACAAGAGAGCTGAAAGCGGAGCTCGATAAGATTTTCGTGCAGGATCAGAAATTCAAAAATCTGATGATTACTGTGCTCTCATTTGGATTCAAATACGGAATCCCGGCGGATTCGGACCTTGTTTTCGATGTGCGGTTCCTGCCGAATCCCTACTACGTAGAAGGCATGCGCCCGCTCTCCGGCAACGATGCTCCGGTGCGGGATTATGTGATGGGATTTGAGACAGCGCAGGTGTTTGCGGAAAAATTAGAGGATATGATCCGTTTTCTGATTCCGAATTATATTTCCGAGGGCAAGCATCAGCTCATTATCAGCATCGGCTGCACCGGCGGAAAACACCGTTCCGTAACCCTTGCCAACGAGCTGTACCGGCGTCTTTCCAACGCGAAGGACTATGGAATCCGGATTGAGCACCGGGATCTGGAAAAAGACGCCATCCGAAAAGGAATTTAGGGGTGGAAGGATGTCATTCTCAAGCGAGGTAAAAGAGGAATTATCGAGACATCTTCCGACGGCACGCCACTGCCAGATTGCGGAAACAGCGGCGATCCTGTCACTCTGCGGACAGATTTCCGAGAAGGACGGGACGATACGGATTCAGACAGAGGAATGCGTATGTGGCAAGAAAAGTACTTTACTTTATTGGAAAAAAAACATTTAATATAGAGGCGAGCTTGCAGTTAAGCTGAATCAGAAGGAAAATACGTATCTGATCCGCGTAAATGACAGGGAAGAAACCTGTCAGATTCTGCAGGCAGTGAAGTTACACGAGACAGACCGGCAGTTAACAATGCCGATTCCGGCTGTTGTGGTACAGCGTCAGTGCTGCAAACGGGCATTTCTGCGGGGCGCATTTTTAGCGTCCGGTTCCATCAGCGATCCCAACCGGTTTTACCATCTCGAAATTGTCTGCCCCGATGCGCCGAGAGCAGAACAGGTGCAGGAACTTCTGAAAAACTTTGGAATTGATGCACGGATCGTTCTCCGGGAAAAAACCACCATGTGGTTTATATGAAAGAAGGCGCACAGATTGTGGAGATGCTTGGCATCATGGAAGCCAACATCGCACTTATGAATCTGGAAAACGTGCGGATCTTAAAAGAAATGCGCGGCAGTGTCAACCGAAAGGTGAACTGTGAAACTGCCAACATCAACAAAACGGTCAGCGCGGCGAT
>ENA-OQET01000212-OQET01000212.1-human-gut-metagenome-genome-assembly--contig:-NODE-212-length-32201-cov-6.669920_pt1 | contig 32201 bp, 26 predicted proteins | sample MGYA00242800_ERZ504645 | MGnify/ENA primary metagenome ERZ504645 (study PRJEB26092, sample SAMD00036308) | human gut metagenome | host: Homo sapiens | study: EMG produced TPA metagenomics assembly of... | reverse complement strand
TCAAGTGTTTTGTGGAAGACTGCGGTTACACAAGCGTATGGGATGAGTTTCGCGGGGAGTTGAAAGAACAGTTCGGACTGCCCGCTTTCCCCCTACTGCATACTGCAAGCTGGCTTTGCCGGCAGGAGTACGGGTGGGACTTCCGCGAAGCTTCTGCCCTGGAGCAAGTAAAGAAATGTACTTTGCCGATGCTCTTCATCCACGGTGATGCCGACACCTTTGTACCGACGTGGATGGTTTATCCCCTCTATGAAGCCAAGCCCGAACCCAAAGAATTATGGATTGTACCCGGTGCCACACATGCCATGTCTTACAAGGATTATCCGCAGGAATACACCGAGCATGTAAAGAAATTCGTAGGGAAATACATACATTGACGTGATTTTTCCTATCTTCGCCGCAACAAATATTGGTAGTATGAGACGATTTATTTCTATAGCATCCTTCTTATGCCTGCTCTTATCCTTGCAGGCACAAGAAGTCTACACCACTAAGAATATTCCTAAAGTACACCTTCAGGACAAGACACGCTATGTGTGCAACCCAGCCGGAATCCTATCAACGGAGGCATGTGACAATATAGACCGTATGCTCTATGCATTGGAGCAGCAGACTGGTATTGAAACGGTAGTTGCCGTTGTTCCCTCCATCGGACAAGAAGACTGTTTTGATTTCTCACATCAGCTGCTCAATGAATGGGGAGTAGGGAAAAAAGAGAAAAACAACGGTTTGGTCATTCTGCTGGTAACCGACCAACGCTGCATCCAGTTTTATACGGGATACGGCTTGGAAGGGGACCTTCCTGATGCCATCTGCAAACGCATACAGACCAAATACATGATTCCCTATCTGAAAGACGGTAATTGGGATGCCGGAATGGTAGCGGGTGTAAAGGCAGTCTGTTCACGTCTTGACGGCACTATGGTGAATGACACGGAAGAGGAGGATGACCTCTCCGTAGGAGGTATCCTACTGGGGCTTATCGGTTTCCTCGCAGTGGCATCTATTATAGGTATCCTTGCCCAACGCGCTGCCAACAAATGCCCCAACTGCGGACAACATAAATTGCAACGTAGCAGCAGCGTACTCATCTCACGCCGCAATGGAGTGAAAACGGAAGATGTGACCTACACCTGCCGCAATTGCGGACATAAAGTAGTGCGCCGCCAGCAGTCATACGATGAAAATTACCGGGGAGGAGGCGGAGGTGGTCCGGTCATCTTCGGTGGTGGAGGTCTCTTCGGCGGAGGTGGCGGAGGAGGCTTCAGCGGCGGCAGCTTCGGAGGCGGTATGGGAGGTGGCGGTGGAGCCGGTTCCCGGTTCTAACGCCGAGGATGTGTCATCTGTGTGCCATCAACCGTTTTGACACACCTTCGAGGATACTGGAAGAAAATAAAACGTTTACATAGAATATAATTAAATGATTAATAACTGCCTTCCCCTCCTCCCCTCTCTCTATCGGAGAGGAATCGGAGGTGAGGCCTAAAAATGAAAAGTATGAAGAAATCAACCATTATCATTATCGTTGTTATAGCTCTTCTCGCCATTTGGGGGGTAACTGGCTATAACGGACTCGTAACCATGGACGAAAATGTCAGCGGACAATGGTCGAACGTAGAAACCCAATACCAACGCCGTGCCGACCTGATTCCGAACTTGGTGAATACCGTGAAAGGATATGCCACGCACGAGAAGGAAACACTGGAAGGTGTAGTAGAAGCCCGCAGCAAAGCCACTCAAATCAAAGTGGATGCTGCAGACCTTACTCCGGAAAAGCTGGCTGAATATCAGAAAGCACAAGGTGCGGTGACTTCCGCCCTCGGTAAATTGCTTGCCATCACGGAGAACTATCCGGACTTGAAAGCAAATCAGAATTTCCTGGAACTGCAGGCACAGCTGGAAGGTACGGAAAACCGTATCAACGTAGCACGTACCAACTTCAACAATGCAGCCAAGAACTTCAATACAGCCATTCGCCGTTTCCCCAAGAATATCCTTGCCGGTCTCTTCGGTTTTGAGAAACGAGCTTATTTCGAAGCGGCAGAAGGAGCGGAACAAGCTCCCCAGGTACAATTCTGATAAATACACAACTCTATAGCGAGGCACAAAGGCGAGAAACTTTGTGCCTCGCTTTGTGTTGTAGAAGATTAGATGTATCTTTGCACATTCAATTGAACAAACCTATTATCTCATGAGTAATCAACGATACATGATGCGAGGCGTCAGCGCATCAAAGGAAGATGTGCACAACGCCATCAAGAATATCGACAAAGGTATTTTCCCGCAGGCTTTCTGCAAAATTATCCCCGACATTTTGGGCGGTGACCCGGAGTATTGCAACATTATGCATGCCGATGGAGCAGGCACCAAGTCCAGTCTTGCCTATATGTACTGGAAGGAAACCGGCGACCTGGGTGTGTGGAAAGGCATTGCACAAGATGCACTGATTATGAACATCGACGACCTGCTTTGTGTGGGTGCGGTAGACAACATTCTGGTATCTTCCACCATCGGACGCAACAAGCTGCTCATTCCCGGCGAAGTAATCTCCGCCATCATCAACGGTACGGACGAACTGCTTGCCGAACTCCGTGAAATGGGTGTAGGCGTTTATGCTACCGGAGGCGAAACCGCCGATGTGGGCGACCTTGTACGTACCATTATCGTAGACTCTACGGTGACTTGCCGCATGAAGCGCAGCGATGTCATTGATAATGCCAACATACGTCCGGGAGACGTGATTGTGGGACTGGCTTCCTACGGACAGGCCACCTACGGAAAAAGAATACAACGGCGGTATGGGCAGCAATGGTCTGACCAGCGCACGCCACGACGTGTTCGCCAAATATCTGGCAGAGAACTATCCCGAAAGCTACGACAAGGCAGTGCCCGAAGAACTGGTTTACAGCGGTAAGCTGAAACTGACGGACAGCGTCGAAGGCAGTCCGATAGATGCAGGAAAGCTGGTACTCTCTCCTACCCGTACGTATGCACCGGTAGTAAAGAAGCTGCTCGACGCACTCCGTCCCGAGATTCACGGTATGGTTCATTGCTCCGGCGGCGCACAGACCAAAGTGCTGCACTTTGTAGGCGACAACTGCCGTGTCATCAAAGACAATCTCTTCCCCGTTCCACCGTTGTTCAAGACCATTAAAGAACAGAGCGATACGGACTGGAGCGAGATGTACAAGGTGTTCAACATGGGACACCGTCTGGAAGTGTACCTCTCTCCCGAACATGCGGAAGAGGTGATTGCCATCTCGAAGAGTTTCAACATCGACGCACAGATTGTAGGCCGCATCGAAGAGAGCGACAAGAAAGAGTTGATTATCAAGAGCGAATTCGGGGAGTTCAAATACTAATATATGGCAGAAAATAACACCATACTTGAGAAATTGGAAGGCCTCGTAGCCCGCTTCGAGGAAGTATCGACTTTGATTACGGACCCGGCAGTGATTGCCGACCAGAAACGTTACGTCAAGCTCACCAAAGAGTACAAGGAACTGGGCGACCTGATGAATGCCCGCAAAGAATACATGCAAGTGTTGAGCGGCATCGAAGAAGCCAAAGAAATCATTGCCAACGAAACAGACCAGGAGATGCGTGAAATGGCACGCGAAGAGCTGGATGCCTGCCAGACCCGCCAACCGGAACTGGAAGAACAGATAAAGCTGCTCCTCGTTCCCGCCGACCCGCAGGACGGACGCAACGCCATTCTGGAGATACGTGGCGGTACGGGCGGCGATGAAGCCGCCATCTTTGCAGGCGACCTCTTCCGCATGTACACCAAATTCTGTGAAACAAAAGGCTGGAAGCTGGAAATATCCAGCGCCAACGAAGGTGCGGCCGGCGGTTTCAAGGAAATAGTATGCTCCGTGACGGGCGACAACGTATACGGCACGCTGAAATATGAATCGGGCGTACACCGCGTGCAGCGTGTGCCTGCCACCGAAACACAAGGACGCGTACACACCTCTGCCGCCTCCGTAGCCGTACTTCCCGAAGCCGAAGAGTTCGACGTAGTCATCAACGAAGGCGAAATCAAGTGGGACACCTTCCGAAGCGGCGGTGCAGGCGGTCAGAACGTGAACAAGGTAGAATCCGGCGTGCGCCTGCGCTACAACTGGAAGAACCCCAACACGGGCGTAGTCGAAGAAATCCTCATCGAGTGTACCGAGACGCGCGACCAGCCCAAGAACAAGGAACGCGCCCTCTCGCGCCTGCGTACCTTCATCTACGACAAGGAACACCAGAAATACATCGACGACATCGCCAGCAAGCGCAAGACGATGGTCAGCACCGGCGACCGCTCTGCCAAGATACGTACCTACAACTATCCCCAAGGACGTATCACGGACCACCGCATCAACTACACCATTTATAATCTCGCCGCCTTTATGGACGGAGACATCCAGGACTGCATCGACCACCTCATCGTAGCGGAAAACGCAGAAAGACTGAAGGAAAGCGAACTGTAGACAGGTGGTAAAGTAATCCCAATCGTAAATCGTTAAATCGTAAATATAAAGATGAACAAACAAGAATTATTTGAAAACATAAAGCGCAAGAAATCATTTCTTTGCGTAGGTCTTGATACCGACATCAAGAAAATCCCCGAACATCTGCTGAAAGAAGAAGACCCTATCTTCGCTTTCAATAAAGCTATCATCGATGCAACAGCCGACCTCTGCATTGCCTACAAGCCCAACCTTGCTTTTTACGAAAGCATGGGCGTGAAAGGCTGGATAGCTTTCGAGAAGACCGTGAACTACATCAAGCAGAACTATCCCGACCAATTCATCATTGCCGACGCCAAACGCGGTGACATCGGAAACACCTCTGCCATGTATGCCCGCACGTTCTTCGAAGAACTGGATATAGACTCCGTAACCGTTGCCCCCTATATGGGCGAGGACAGTGTTACCCCGTTCCTCACCTACGAGGGCAAATGGGTAATCCTGCTTGCATTGACCAGCAACAAAGGCTCGCACGACTTTCAACTGACAGAAGACCCGCAAGGCGAACGCCTCTTCGAGAAGGTGCTCCGCAAATCCCAAGAATGGGCAAGTGACGAACAGATGATGTACGTGGTAGGCGCCACCCAGGGCCGCGCCTTCGAGGACATCCGCAAGATTGTGCCCGAACACTTCCTGCTTGTCCCCGGTGTAGGCGCACAAGGCGGTTCGCTGGAAGAAGTCTGCAAGTACGGCATGAACAAGACTTGTGGGCTGATTGTCAACTCCAGCCGTGGCATCATCTACGTGGACAAGACAGAGAACTTCGCCGCCGCCAGCCGTAAGGCTGCCCAAGAGGTGCAGGCACAGATGGAGGAACAGTTGAAAGCAATTCTGTAAGCAACGCCAAAATGCTCCTACAAGACATACCTCCATATTATGCATACTGCTTTGGGGGCAAAGACCTTTGCCCCCAAGCAGCCACCTGCCTGCGAGCCATTGCAGCGCAGACCCTCGCGGAAAGCGAGGAAGAAGGAAAGCATATACTATACTGCGTAAACCCCGTTTATGTGCAGCGCCTTTCGCCCACAGACAGTTGCCGATATTACCGTAACAACAAGCCCGTGCGCTATGCCAAGGGGATAACCCAACTCTTCGAAGACCTCCCCTTAAAACAGTCCCGCATCGTTCGCCTACGGGTGATGCAATGCTTTTCGTGCGAAAGCTACTTCTACCAGAGCCGCAAAGGAAAGCGCCTCATCTCTCCCCAAGAACAAGAAGCCATCCGCAACGTATTCCGCTCGGCAGGCGTGGTCGGAGAGCCGAAGTTCGATGAATTCCGGTACGATTTAGCATGGGAAGGGTAAGTTTGTAACTGCACTATCAATCAACGGATTACAACTTTATTTTTCTTTATCGCCAATAAAGTGATACTTTATTCCCAATAAAGTGCCACTTTATTAGTGATAAAGTGATGCTTTATTAGTGATAAAGTGGCGCTTCAATAGCGATAAAGCAACGCTTCAGCAGCGATAAGGCAGCGCTTGATTGCGACTGAAGCAAAAGCACACAGAAAAGAAAAACCTCCCGCATGGTTGCAAATCCAAGTAAAAAAGCCTTTCTTTGTATAGACATTAACAAATAAGGGAGGAACCAAATGGGACAGCAGCCACGAATATACCCGATTGGAATACAGAATTTCGAGAGTTTACGCAAAGACGGCTATGTCTATATAGACAAGACGGCTCTTATCCACCAGTTGGTGAGCAGCGGCCGTTATTACTTCCTGAACCGTCCGCGGCGCTTCGGCAAAAGCCTCCTCATCTCCACGCTGGAAGCCTACTTTCAGGGAAAACGTGAACTTTTTGAGGGGTTGGCGATGGCTACCCTGGAGAAAGAGTGGGTGAAACGTCCCGTACTGCATCTGGATCTGAACATCGGAAAGTATGACACGCCGGACAGTCTGGACAAGATGCTGGACAATGCCCTCTCCAAATGGGAATCCCTCTATGGCACCGGAGTGGCAGAGTCCACCCTTGCGCTGCGCTTCAAAGGCATCGTGGAACGTGCCTGCGAACAGACGGGCGAGCGTGTGGCCATCCTCATCGACGAATACGACAAACCCTTGCTTCAGGCTATCGGCAACTATGACCTTCAGCGCGAATTCCGCAATACGCTGAAACCTTTCTACGGCGTACTCAAGACGATGGACGGCTGCATCAAGTTCGCCTTGCTGACGGGTGTCACCAAGTTCGGCAAGGTCAGCGTGTTCAGCGACCTGAACAACCTGGACGACATTACAATGCGCGAACCCTACGTCAGCCTGTGCGGAATAACGGAACAGGAGATTCATGACAACTTTGAGGAGGAAATCCACGAACTGGCCACGGCGCAGGGCATGACCTATCCGGAAGCTTGCTCGGAACTGAAGAAATGTTACGACGGTTATCACTTCGTGGAGAACACGGAAGGAATCTACAATCCGTTCAGCCTGCTCAACACCTTCAAATACAAGAAGTTCGGCAGCTATTGGTTCGAGACGGGAACGCCCACCTATTTAGTCGATTTGCTCCGAAACAACCATTACGACCTGGAACGCATGACGCACGAGGAAACCGATGCCGACGTGCTGAACAGCATCTACGGCGACGAAGAACCTATACCGGTCATCTTTCAAAGCGGCTATCTCACCATCAAGGAATATGACAAACGTTTCGGCCTGTACCGTCTCGGCTTCCCCAACCGGGAGGTAGAGGAGGGTTTCATCAAGTTCCTGATGCCCTTCTATACCCGTTTCTCGAAGATAGAGGCACCGTTTGAGATACAGAAATTTGTCCGTGAGATTGAGCAGGGGCAGCCCGAAGCCTTCCTCAAACGCCTGCAAAGCTTCTTTGCCGACACTCCCTACGAACTGGTGCGCGAACTGGAGCTGCATTATCAGAATGTGCTGTTCATCATCTTCAAGCTGGTAGGTTTCTATACCCAGGCGGAATATCACACGTCGGAAGGACGCGTAGACTTGGTGGTAAAAACCACGGACTACATCTACGTGATGGAATTCAAGCTGGAAGGCACAGCCGAAGAGGCCATCCGCCAGATAAACGAGAAACACTACGCCCTTCCTTTCGAAGCAGACCCGCGGAAGTTGTTCAAGGTAGGAGTGAGCTTCTGCAACAAAACAAGAAACATCGGGAAGTGGATTATAGAATAATCCCCCTCCCGATATTCATTCTCTACTGTGCGATACGCTCGGAATTCGTCGTCGCAGCATGCCGGCAAGCAAAGGAACAGCAGCTGCCTTACTGCATGAAATTACCAATTAGGAAACTGCAAGCGTCATCAAGCTCCGGAAGTTCTTCTTTGCGGGACAGACGGATGCCGCACCGGTCACAGAAATCTTTCAAGAGCGATTCCGTTCTGCCATCCTCCACCTCCATCGTATCCGGTTTGCAATCCAAGCGGCACAAGTTTTCGGCAAGTTCAACAAGCATCTGCCGAGGCGCCTCTTCTCCATCCTCCATACAGAAGACGGGGAACAGCCCATCTTCTTCGTCATTCAAGCAAAGCAATACAGACGGCAGGAAAGGTATTCCATCCGCTGCATTATCCACGGGCGTAGGCATATGAATGAGCTTCATCTGTAATGTGCCAGAAGTATGGAGTTTCTTCACCTTTCTTATAAGTATATCATTCGGAAAATATCAGGAAGAGTACCCAAGAGATTACTATTCCGCTACAACGCTCGGTGGCAAAACTGAGTCTGTACTTTGCAAAATACGGTGCCGGAGAACTGTACATAGACAGAGGGATATATCTGTATAATGTACCGGAGGAAGGGTATCTGTTTCCACCAACATCTCTGACACAAGACAACATAGGGATTATAGGAAACCAAGAAACCGACCCGGGTAAAGCAGAGGCACCGGACAGTAACCACCAAAGAGGAGGAAAAGAGCTCTTGCCTCCATCTTACACGGGAAGCGGAACGACCCCGGCACACACAAATGCCATAACAGCAGAATATCCCCTGACGGGAGGAGGAACAGAGAATACCGGCAATTATCAGCTGTTGCCCGCAAAGCCGATATATATGTTCGCCCACTACACCGGAGTAACAAATGGAACCGGAACCGGGACAGTGGAAACAGACAAAGGATATTATGTGAAATTTCTTTTTCACAAGCACGAGAACAATGACGATGAAGGAGGAAACAGTGAATATGACAAACATGACGGAGAGATTTACAGAATCTTCCTACCTGAAGTAAATGCCAATGACGAAGTTCAAGTCTTTTCGCGCGTCTACATGAAAGGATATATAGAACTTCAGCTCCACTGGATGGTGGCAGCATGGAAAACCGGAGGCGGAGACATTGATTTCAACTAAAAAGAAGAAGGGATATATATGAAACGATTCATAAAAGACATAACAGCAGGATGCCTGATACTGACCGCTGCACTGGCAGCATCGTGTATGGACGAAGAATGGACAGTAAAAAGCGAAGTACCTTTCCAAATGGATGAAGAAGGGCGCACAGTGGCAGTGGGGCTGCCCTTCAGCCTGCCCAAGCGCATGACGGCAACCGTAGTGACCCGTGCAAATGGAGAAGAAGTGCAGATGGAGGATGCAACACTGTCCGGCATACACCTTGCCGTATTCAAAGACAATGGAGGAGCCCCGGAAAACGACGAACTCATTCTGTGGAAATTGTACAACCGCAAAGACAACCCCGATGAAGGCGGCAGCGGCTTTTGGGAAGACACCGGCCACGGGCCTGACACAGCCAATGATGGACTGCTGCGTTTTTATGCCCCTACGGGTAAGGTCTATATCTATCTGTTGGCAAACACCAAGGGAACATTGTTCGATTTCTACAAAGTAGGTGACGACTATGTTGCAGATGACGAGAATATCAAAATGACGAACCGGGCCGACTTCTTCCATATCATCCAGCCCAAATGGAAAGAGAACCTGGTTCCTACCGACGGCATCCTGCCTATGACGGGGATGGCGGACAACAAGGACGGAAGGTGTTTCATCGGCATTCCGGTTACCCAAACCGGAGAAAAGGACAAAGGAAGCATCTGGTACCAAAAGGACGGCACAGAAGAATGGACAGAAATTTCTCCTGATATGGATGAGGAAGAACACTCTTTTATGCTTCGCCGCATGGTATCGAAAGTAACATTCAACATCAAGACCGGTACTCCGGACAATGATAAAGGCGCTACGATAAAGTTTACCCCCCGTAACTATACTTTCCGGCATGTGGCCCGGTACGTTCCGGCACCGCCAAATACGGCTCCCGATGAATATTGGCCCGAAGCCATGAAGGCGATTCCCGTGGTTGACTCCGAAACCCATATCTTCGGTACACAGTCCCCCAATAGCTTTACGGTATATCTGCCCGAAAACATAAGAGGACATGCCCCTCTTCCCACCGGTCAGTCAGCGTTCACTTACGCCATGCGCGATAAAGTAGTGAAAACCGATACCCATAAGAATACTTACGAAGAAGCAGATGACATTCCGGGAGGGAGCTTGTACGCTAATGACCACAAGGGACATTATAAATTCAGACACGCCCCTCCGGCTCCACCTATGTAGAGATAGCAGGACATTATGAGAAACAGAAAAACGGCAAAGTGACAGAATCCGGCGATACCCGATATATGATTCATCTGGGAGACTTCAGCCAAAAAGGAAATCTGACGGAAGGCAAGGGATACGACAACTTCAACCTGATACGTGACCATCACTATACCTTCAATGTGACAATAAAAGGGATTGATGACATTGAGACGGAAGTACATTCGGGCGATGAGGCCAATGAGCCAAATCCCGGCGTAGAAGGCATCATCTTCAAAGAAGGTGCCCAACTGCGGCTGGATGCACATTATGAAACAGTAGAGATGCTATTCAATAAGGATGCCATGCAAGTAGCGGCTCCAGACAATCCGGATGGCGCTAAGGTTCCGGGTATCTATCTTTATACGGAAACTCCTTTCGGAAATATGTTTGGAACTTATATCTTTCCACAAGACGGAAACACGGGACAGTTCTATAATGAGCAAGGAACTCCTATACCGTTTGAAGATGCAGCCCCCTATTTTGAGTGGGTATCATTCAGAAAACAAAATGAAAAGAATGCTCTGGCTCCTTATGCAGACTCAAACGGAGAAATAAAAGCCATATCCATCTTCAAGGCATTGGATGATTTTTGGTCAAATGCCCGGAACTCATCCACCGGCTACAAAGAGTATTACACTTGCTTTGTAGATGAATACTACTATGCAAAAGATCCCCATCAACCCACAAGGGTTCCTCAAGTCCATGAATTTGTCAACAAGCCCGACCGTACCTTTTCCCTGGCTTCCGACGTAAAGTATAGCGCTGATGGCAAAAGTGGCATTGCCAATGCCGTCTATGTTCTGAAACAGCGCTCCATCGCCACGTTCTATGACATAAACAATCCCATAGGCGGCATTGACTTCATTTACGGATTGGAGACAGTAGATGAACTGGAGGGAAGCGATTTGAAAATGGAAGATTATGGTGGGGAAAACAACGGAGAAGACAGTCCCCAAAAAACCGGCATAGGGGAGGGATATAAAAATACAAAGGAAGATTTAGGGATTTCCTCTGACAACGGCAAAAGCGGCAAGCATGTCAATTGGGAGAAAAACGGTTATTTGTTGGATGGTGATGGAGGAGCATATCTGCCCAAACCGGCCAACCGTTTGAATACGATAGAAGGTCGCTATGCCTGCCTGACGCGTAACCGCGACTTCAATGGAGATGGTGAAATAAGCGGAGATGAACTTCGCTGGTACACTCCTTCACTCGACCAAGTATTGGGCATTTGGGTAGGAGAACCCGGACTTCCTTCAGCAGAATCGGCTTTATACACCAACGATACCCAAAATTTAAGTACAGATAAAAAGTTCGACAGTAATTCACAATATCCTATTTTTACCAGTTCCGAACAGAAGGGAAGAGTTGTTTGGGGAGAAGAAGGATGTAGTTTCGGAGCCAATTCAAATGCAAGCGAGATAGGAGGAAGGGTACGTGCCGTGCGTACACTGTCTGCAAAAGAAGCCAAAGAGAAGGACTATAAGGAAACACCGGATCCCTTTTATTAATACGAAGAAAATACCGGAACAATCACTCTTTACTTGAACAGTGCCGCATTGAGAGACGAGGCCGTTAAAGGCAGAGAACTCGCTCCGCATCATGAAAGAGATATAGATATTAACCGGCCTTATAAAAAGTTCCAGATAGCAAAGCATCCGTATGTGGAAAAGAAAGTATCAACGTTTGAATGTCCCGGGCATTGGCCATATAATGGTGACCCTCTTACGGTGACATGGTGGCAACTTCAAACCGGGAATGCAGAAAACGCCAAGCGAAGTACAGACAGAATGCTAAGTAACTATACGCAAGAGACGGGAGGAACGGACAAGGATTCTTGGAGATTGCCTAACCAACGAGAATTAGCCTTGATGGTGATGGTAACGGACTTATCAGCCTACCATACAGATGATTTAACCGGTGCGGAATATAATGATTGTAAAACAACGGAAATAAAAGCAGATTGCAGTTATCTCTTTTTTCAGCATAAGTGGAAGCACTCTGCCGCCTCTACAAACCTATATCTGCACTGCCGCACCTCTTTCTCTAATAGCAAATTCTTCGGAAACCATGCAGGACAAACATCCGGATGGTTCCGGCCGCATGGTTATTTCTACACAACTGTAAGTAAAATCATCACAATGTCTTCGGGAGATAGTGATGGAATCTCCGGCTATTTAGGAGTACGCGATATAGAATAATAGTGGGAGGAACTTTTCCTCCCACATCACGGTATATTTTGCGCTTCCTCCCCTCTGTGAAGACCGGAGAAGCTTTGTTTGTTTTGTTGTAATCCCATTTCTTATACCAAGCGAGGTAGGAAATGGGATTTTTACACAGTAGTAACGAATATCCGGATTAAATTTTGAAGTTCGGGATTTGATTCGGATATTTGCACCTCAGTATGCTTGTCACCAATCTTACTGAGCACTAATTATCTACCTCATGGACCAAAACAAGATTGTTATCTATCAAACCCAAGACGGGAAGACTTCTATTGACGTGAAGTTGGAGCAAGATACGGTGTGGCTTACTGCCAACCAAATGAGTTTATTGTTCGACAAAGATGAAAAAACTATCAGAAAGCATATAAATAATGTTTTCAAAGAAGGCGAAGTTGATAAAGATAACAACACGCAAAAAATGCGTGTTGTTGGAGTGAAGCAAAGTGTAGCTGTCTATACCCTAGATGTTATTATCAGTGTAGGTTATCGGGTAAACTCAAGAAGAGCTACAACATTTCGTAGATGGGCTACAAATATATTAAAAGAATACCTTATTCGCGGCATAGCCATCAACGACAACCGCTTGAAGCAGTTAGGAGAAGCCATCAAGATTCTGAAACGCACCACCGACCAGCTTGATGCCAAACAGGTGCTTGCCGTCGTAGAGCAATACACAATGGCACTCGACCTGCTGGATGACTACGACCACCAATGCATCGGGAAACCTGAAGGCAGCAAGGCAACCTATATATTAAGCTACGAAGAATGCCGGGATGTAATCAATGACATGAAATTCAATACCGACAACGACCTTTTCGGAAATGAGAAAGACGATTCTTTTCACAGCAGTATCGGTGCCATCTATCAGACTTTTGGCGGAGAAGATGTATATCCTTCTGTAGAGGAAAAGGCTGCCAACCTGCTTTATTTTGTGACAAAGAACCATTCATTCAGCGATGGCAACAAACGCATTGCAGCTACAATATTCCTTTATTTTCTGCAAAAGAACGGAATCCTCTACCGCGAGAACGGAGAAAAACGCATTGATGACAGCACTCTTGTGGCAATCACCATCATGATTGCCGAATCCGGAATTGAGGAGAAAGAACTAATGACGAGATTAGTAATGAACTTTTTAGTCTGAACAAATTAAATCCCCGACTATGTCCCACGAACGTAAAATAATCAACGACCCGGTTTTCGGGTTCATCAACATACCGAAGGGACTGCTGTACGATGTCGTGCGGCATCCCCTTTTGCAACGTTTAAACCGTATCAAGCAACTGGGCTTGTCCTCCGTGGTCTATCCCGGTGCGCAGCATACACGGTTCCAACACTCTTTGGGAGCCTTCTACCTGATGAGTGAGACCATCCAACAACTTGCCACCAAAGGAAACTTTATCTTCGACAGCGAAGCCGAAGCTGTGGAAGCAGCCATCCTGATGCACGACATCGGTCACGGTCCTTTCTCCCATGTACTGGAAAATACCATCGTGCGCGGCGTTTCACACGAAGACATCTCCTTGATGCTGATGGAACGCATCAACAAGGAGATGAACGGACAGCTGACACTCGCCATTCAAATCTTCAAGGACGAATATCCCAAACGCTTCCTGCACCAACTGGTAAGCGGGCAACTGGATATGGACCGCCTGGACTACCTGCGCCGCGACAGTTTCTATACCGGAGTGACCGAAGGCAACATTGGCTCCGCCCGCATCATCAAGATGCTGGATGTAAAGGACGACCATCTGGTGGTAGAGTCCAAAGGCATCTACTCCATCGAAAACTTCCTCACCGCCCGTCGCCTGATGTACTGGCAGGTCTACCTGCATAAGACATCTGTTGCCTACGAGAAGATGCTGATAAGCGCCCTGCTCCGTGCCAAGGAGTTGGCAAGCCGTGGCATAGACCTCTTTGCATCACCGGCATTGCAATTCTTCTTATATAACGACATCAACCGGGAAGCATTCTACAACAATCCCGAATGTTTGGAAAATTTCATTCAGTTGGACGATAATGACATTTGGACTGCCCTCAAAGTCTGGAGCCATCATCCAGACAAGGTTCTGTCCACACTAAGCGCCGGCATGATTAACCGAAACATCTTCAAAGTTGAGATTTCTACTAAACCTATTAGCGAGGAACGGAAAAAAGAACTAACTTTGCAAATCAGTGAACAACTGGACATCCCTCTCTCCGAAGCGAGATATTTCATCTCTACCCCCAGCATCGAGAAGAATATGTACGACGAGGCAGATGACAGCATTGACATCCTCTACAACGACGGCAGCATCAAGAATATTGCCGAAGCATCGGATATGCTCAATATCTCTCTTCTGTCCAAGAAAGTAAAAAAGTACTACTTATGCTACCAACGTTTGCATAGATAAGTATAAAATATTCACCTCAGGACAAGGAAATATAAAAAAAATGTCCGTTATTTGCGTTTTGAAACCATCTAACAAGAATAAGACATGGAGTTCTCTGCTAAACAAATTGCAACATTTATCCAAGGAGAAATTGTTGGAGACGAGAATGCTACCGTTCACACCTTTGCGAAAATCGAAGAGGGAATACCGGGAGCCATCTCTTTCCTATCCAACCCCAAATATACCCCCTACATATACGAAACCCAATCAAGCATTGTTCTGGTAAACAAGGACTTTGTTCCGGAACAAGAAGTGAAAGCCACCTTGATTAAAGTGGACAATGCGTATGAAAGTCTTGCTAAATTGCTAAATCTTTATGAGCAAAGCAAGCCAAAGCGGATGGGAATTGACTCTCTGGCCTTTGTTGCCGAGACAGCTAAAATTGGCAAGGATGTTTACATTGCGCCTTTTGCCTGCATTGGCGAACATGCAGAAGTAGGAGATAATACAGTCATTCATCCGCATGTCACGATTGGTAGCGGTGCCCAAATAGGCAGTGACTGTATAATTTACGCCAACGCAACCGTCTATCACGACTGCCGCGTAGGAAACCATTGTATCCTGCACTCCGGTTGTGTCATTGGTGCAGACGGTTTCGGCTTCGCTCCCACTCCCGAAGGTTATGAGAAAATTCCGCAAATCGGCATCACTATTCTAGAAGATCATGTGGAAATCGGTGCCAATACTTGTGTGGACCGTGCCACTATGGGGGCTACAATCGTACATAGTGGTGTGAAACTGGACAATCTGATTCAAGTGGCACACAATGATGAAATAGGCTCCCACACCGTTATGGCAGCGCAAGTAGGTGTGGCAGGTTCTACCAAGATAGGCGAATGGTGTATGTTCGGCGGTCAGGTAGGCATTGCAGGCCATATACATATCGGTAATAAAGTGAACCTCGGTGCACAGTCCGGTGTTCCCAGTAGCATAAAGGACGGCAGCCAGCTTATCGGCACCCCTCCTATGGAGCTGAAACAATATTTCAAAGCATCCATCGTACAAAGAAGTCTGCCGGAAATGCAAGTGGAGCTACGCCAGCTCCGCAAAGAATTGAATGAACTTAAACAACAATTAAATAAGTAACCAATGTTAAAACAAAAGACTCTGAAAGATAGCTTTTCGCTTAGTGGAAAAGGTCTTCATACGGGACTTGACCTAACCGTTACTTTCAATCCTGCTCCGGATAACCATGGATACAAAATCCAACGTATCGACCTGGAAGGACAGCCTACCTTCGATGCCGTTGCAGACAACGTATCCGAAACTACCCGTGGAACTGTAATCTCCAAAAACGGAGTAAAGGTGAGCACAGTGGAGCATGGTATGGCAGCCCTCTATGCATTGGGTATCGATAACTGCCTGATACAGGTAAACGGACCGGAATTTCCCATTCTGGACGGAAGCGCCCAATATTATGTCAACGAAATAGAGCGCGTAGGCACTGTAGAACAAAATGCCGTAAAAGATTTCTATATCATCAAGTCCAAAATTGAATTCCGTGACGAAACAACCGGCTCTTCCATCATCGTGTTGCCGGACGAGAACTTCAGCTTGAATGTATTGGTATCATACGACTCCAACATCCTCCCCAACCAGTTTGCAACACTGGAGGACATGACGAAGTTCAAGGATGAAATCGCCGCAAGCCGTACTTTCGTGTTTGTACGCGAAATTGAGCCGTTGCTGCAAGCCGGTCTTATCAAGGGCGGTGACCTTGACAATGCGATTGTTATTTACGAACGCGAAATGTCCCAGGAGAACTATGACAAGCTGGCCGATGTGATGGGTGTTCCTCACATGGACGCCAAACAATTGGGATATATCAACCACAAACCTTTGGTGTGGCCCAATGAATGCGCCCGCCACAAGTTGCTCGACGTCATCGGTGACCTGGCTTTGATAGGCAAGCCCATCAAGGGCCGTATCATCGCTACCCGCCCGGGACACACCATCAACAATAAGTTCGCTCGCCAGATGCGCAAGGAAATCCGCCTGCACGAAATCCAGGCTCCTACCTACGACTGCAACCGCGAACCGATTATGGATGTAAACCGCATCCGAGAACTTCTGCCTCACCGTTACCCGATGCAATTGGTGGACAAAGTCATAGAAATAGGTGCCAACTACATTGTAGGTGTCAAGAACGTAACTTCCAACGAACCTTTCTTCCAGGGACACTTCCCGCAGGAACCCGTAATGCCCGGTGTATTGCAGATAGAGGCAATGGCACAGACGGGAGGTTTGCTTGTACTGAATTCAGTGGACGAACCGGAACGTTACTCCACCTACTTCATGAAGATTGACGGTGTGAAATTCCGCCAGAAAGTGGTACCGGGAGACACGCTCATCTTCCGTGTAGAGCTGATGGCCCCCATACGCCGCGGCATCTCCACCATGAAAGGTTATGTGTTCGTAGGCGAAAAGGTGGTCTGCGAAGCAGAGTTTATGGCACAAATAGTTAAGAACAAATAATAAAATTTACGATTAGACTATTTACGATTTACGATTCAAATTACTCGTGAGAATTATCACATTCGGATAAAATCGTATATACAGTAAATCGCAAGTATTCTCAATCGTAAATCGTAAATAGCTAAATCGTAAATAATATGATAAGTCCCTTAGCGTATATTCATCCCGAAGCTAAAATCGGGGAAAACGTAGAGATTGCTCCTTTTGTTTTCATTGACAAGAATGTGGTAATCGGTGATAACAACAAGATTATGGCAAACGCCAACATTCTGTACGGTGCACGCATCGGTAATGGAAACACCATTTTCCCGGGAGCCGTTATCGGTGCCATTCCCCAGGATTTAAAGTTCAGAGGGGAGGAAAGCACTGCTGAAATCGGAGACAACAATATCATACGTGAAAACGTAACTGTCAACCGCGGTACAGCTGCCAAAGGCAGAACCATCGTCGGCAATAACAATCTCCTAATGGAAAGTGTGCACGTGGCGCACGATGCCCTGATAGGCAACGTCTGTATTATTGGCAACTCTACAAAAATGGCGGGTGAAATTGTCATCGACGATTATTCCATCATCAGCGCCAATGTACTGATGCACCAATTCTGCCATGTGGGCGGTTATGGTATGATACAGGGCGGCTGCCGTTTCAGCAAGGACATCCCGCCGTACATCATTGCCGGACGCGAGCCTATCTGCTATGCGGGAATCAATGTGGTAGGGTTACGCCGCCGTGGCTTCTCCAACGAGACCATCGAGAAAATCCATGATGCCTATCGTATTATCTATCAAGGCGGTCTGAACAATACGGATGCCTTGAAGAAAATCGAGGATGAAATGGAAATGACACCGGAAATAAGCTATATCGTAAACTTTATACGTGAATCAGCCCGCGGCATTATCCCCGCAGGAAAATGAAAAACGTATGATTTACACAAAATCAGAAGTCAGAAATCATAAATTATAAATCATCATGATCTACAGATTTACAATCATCTCTGATGAGGTGGACGATTTTGTCAGAGAAATACAGATAGACCCGGAAGCTACCTTTTATGACTTCCATGAAGCGATTCTAAAGTCGGCAGGCTACACCAACGACCAGATGACTTCTTTCTTCATTTGCGATGATGACTGGGAAAAAGAGAAAGAAATTACGCTGGAAGAAATGGACGACAATCCGGAAATGGACAGTTGGGTGATGAAAGAGACCCAGCTGAGCGAACTGGTTGAAGACGAGAAGCAGAAACTTCTCTATGTATTCGATTATATGACTGAACGCTGCTTCTTCATCGAGCTTTCTGAAATCATTACCGGAAAAGAAATGAAAGGCGCCAAATGCACCAAGAAAGCGGGTGAAGCTCCCAAGCAGACCGTTGACTTTGAAGAAATGGCAGCTGCCGGCGGTTCCCTGGATTTGGACGAAAACTTTTACGGCGACCAAGACTTCGATATGGAAGATTTCGACAAAGAGGGTTTCGGCGGTTTGGACGAAGCCGGGAACTCCTTCGAAGAAGAAAAATATTAAACAGACATTATTCCCCTTCAGAAAGGCGCGGATTGTTATGGTTCGCGCCTGAATTTTATACCCGCATGCACACCCTAATCGTACTTATCGGCCCCACCGGAGTAGGCAAAACAGAATTAAGCCTCCGATTGGCAGAACATTTCCATACTTGTATCGTCTCGGCCGATTCGAGACAACTCTATGCAGATTTAAAGATAGGCACGGCTGCCCCTACACCGGAGCAGCTACAACGGGTACAGCATCACTTCGTCGGTACCCTAAAGCTGACAGACTATTACAGTGCCGCCCAATACGAAGCGGAAGTGATGAAGCTGCTGGAAGACTTGTTTACAAAGCATAACACCATACTGCTGACCGGAGGCTCAATGATGTATGTAGATGCAGTCTGTAAAGGCATTGACGACATTCCGACCGTAGATGCCGATACACGCCAGCTCATGCTGCACAAATACGAAACAGAAGGTCTGGAAAGACTTTGTGCGGAACTTAAGCTGTTGGACCCGGAATATTACAAAATAGTAGATTTGAAAAAACCCCAAAAGCGCGTAGTCCATGCTTTGGAAATCTGCTATATGACGGGCAAGACCTACACTTCCTTCCGCACCCAACAAAAGGAAAGAACGCCCCTTCCGTATTATCAAAATAGGATTAACGCGTGACCGGGAAGAGCTTTATGAACGCATCAACTGCCGGGTGGACCAAATGGTGGGAAGAGGGTTTGGTGGAAGAAGCGCGCATGGTCTATCCGCATAAAAGGTCTAAATTCCCTGAATACAGTAGGCTACAAAGAAATATTCAAGTACCTGGACGGCGAATGGACATTACCCTTTGCCATTGAGAAGATAAAGCAGAACTCACGCATCTATTCCCGTAAGCAAATGACCTGGTTCAAACGGGACGAGGAAATCCGCTGGTTCCACCCGGAGCAGGAAAGGGAAATACTGGAATACTGTCATTGCTCCATCAAAGGCGTATAAGCCTTTCGGACAAGTGCTTCCACATCTTGATAAAGCTTCTGCATTTCTTGAGAATCAATGCTTCCTTGCTGTCTCCAACTGTCCAACAATGGGCATGTACGGCGAAACACCTCCGCCTCCACCGGAACAAGCTGTTGCATATAGCCGTTATTCTCCATATTGTACAGTTTTTCCCAATTCAGATAACGATTGGTTCCCATCCCCCTGATTGTAACAGAAGACATTATTGGAAAGCCGGAGTGACCAATCACTGAGCGGAGCGGCAGCACACGCCTTGTCCCAACATACCATCGAAGGCAGAAATTTATCCGCATCCTTCACCCAAAGTGGCACGGCAATGCCCGTAGGAGGATATCCCAGCATTGTCCACATCGTAGTAAGTTCCGCCTTCTCACCCGGTTTTACGCCCTGCACCACAATGGAACAAGAAGTGCTGTTACGGGGAATAAAATCCTGGTCGACAAACCAACCGGAACCTTGCGGGCGATTAAACTTCCCGCTCCTCAAATCAATATCGAGCATGCAATTGCGGAACGAACGTGAAAGGTCATTGAAGATACCCTGAGGTGTCACCCCACCCGTTGCAGAAGCCTTCATCAATACCCGGTCTGCCTCCATATAGCGTACATAACCCGCTCCCCGGTTCACCTCACCGGCAAAAGAAAAGTTCGTACGGGCAATGTAACCGTAAGGAGCATCCTTCGGATCATTGGCATCATACATCGTATATTTATAGTAATCCACCTCAAACATGGCGGCACCGCCTTTGGCATCAATCACGCCAAAATTGGCTTCTATCAGGCTGGGCTTGGTGATGGTATCAAGAAAATGGCAGAAGTCCTCCACCGTGGCACAAACCTCCAAAGCACGGTAGATAATCCTCCCGTTGGCGGTACCCCGTTCTTCCCCGTCCTTCACTTCCACCAGATTGTAGGATTGGGTGTTCATCAAGGCAAAGCCGGCGGAATTGGTACCGACCCATGCCTCCTTCAAATCAGGGAAGTTGTCACTATTCACATCGGCAATGAAGTCATACTTCTCACCTTTCACATAAGCTACATGATTTCGCAGATAGTCTGTATCACGGTTTTTCCATAGCAACGAACGGCCGTCAAGAGTAACCTTTCCGGAAACGACGGCAGATGTACAAGCCAGAACCGGCTCGGCAAGAGTGAGCGCAGCAAGCAGTCCCAATATTAAAAAAAGATGTTTTATCATAACCTTCCCCTTCCTTAGATTTATATTCGCAAAGGTATGATAATCTGTGAAAGAGCAAAAGAAATCCTCTGAAATCCTTATCCCCTATTCATCAAGAAAGAATTATTCGCTGACAAGTTTCTGCAACTTATCCTGCATATACCGAAGTTTCGCAGTTCCAGTACCTTGTTCTATATGGCGGATAATGCCTTTCTTATCCACCAGTATAGTGACCGGCATACCGCTCACATGAAAGGTCTCGAAGAAAAACAAGTCATCGGCTATCTGGGTAAAGAGAAAAGGACGGCTCTCTACAATTTTCTTTATTTGTGCAGCACTGTCAAAAGTCGTAGCAAGATAGGTTACATCAGGATAGACTTCCATCCATTTGTTCAGCTCCGGCATTTCACGGATACAAGGACCACAGCCGGTATACCAGAAGTTCAGGACCATAGGACGTCCCGTCACATCGGTATTGCTCCACTCCTTCCCTTCCGTATCTTTCACTTTAAAATCCGGGAAAGCCTTCCCTATCCATTCTTCCTTCTTCAAAGTCTGCACGGCACCGCTTATCGGCCATTTCTTCCCCATCCCTCCGCGGTAACTCATCAAGAAGGCTTCCGCACCAAGGACCTCTTCGGCAGGAGTGGCGTATTTTCTTACATCCTCAGGCAGCGCAAAGCCTTTGCGCAAACGGAGTTCCGTAACCTCGTGTCCCACGCCGTCCTCATGTGTAATGAAGGTTGCCACATTGTCCGAACTCACACAAGGCGGCATGCCTTCGAAGAAAAGCCCGTCCACCAAATAATATTTCTTACCGGCTGTCTGGGCAGAGCAAAGCCCTGCCCCCACAGCTATCAGAATTAGAAACAAAGAGAGAATTTTCTTTATCATAGTTGTTAGAGACTATTCATTTTTTAGTGTAATCGTAAGCTTGGGTCGTGCCTTCACTTTGCCGGTAGCCATGCCTATATACGAAGCAACCAATACAGCATCCTTAGAAGGTACAGAAAGGACAAAATTACCATTGACATCGGTAACGCTTCCCGTAGTGGTACCTTCTATCAGAACAGCCGCACCAATAATAGGCTCGCCCTGCTCATCCACCACTTTGCCTTCCACTTTCATATTACCTTGAACGGAAGTCTTTTCTACAGCTTTAGTTTTTTTAGTAGCAATGTAAATCTCACCTTTTCCACCTGCCTCTTTCTTCACCTCAATGCTCTCAATATTCTCCGCAGGTATTAAATCATCGATAGTTTTAGTACCCAAATCAACCTTTTCTCCATCAATATAAATAGTCTTCGTTAAATCAAGACTACCGTTATGCTGTACTTTAGCGTTCTCTGTCACCTCTTTATCCCGACGGATAACTATACCTGGAGTTCCTTGTTTCAGGGTTATCAAAAGAACACCATTCTTTCCCTTTTCTCCATATAATTCCGTGGCAGATTTATCTTTCAAAACCGTTACACGCTCTATCTTATTAGGATCCAATGCACTCATGACAGATGGCGTCACCTCTTTTCCATCCACAATATACAGTGGTTCTTTCCCATTACCTGCATATCCTTCAACTGTAATACCATTGGCAGAAGAAGTTTTCTCAAGTTTGTCATCATCCAAACTGAACATCACCGGAACCGTATATTTCACCGCCACCGGCTGCCCCTTCTGTCTCCCTGGTTTCCACTTCGGCATATTACTTATCAAACGTAACGCTTCAGCATCCATATCCTTATCTACAGAACGGAGAAGTTTCGGTTCCTTGATACTTCCATCTTTATCCACCACAAATTGGACAGTCACACGCCCTTGCGTACCTTTCTCTTTGGCAGATGCCGGATAGCGCATATTGTCTTTCAGATAACTCATAAGAGCACTCATTCCACCTCCAGGAAATTCCGGCATCTCCTCTACCACTTCAAAGACCGGAGTCCCCTTCAACTGCTTGCGGACTTCCGTCGGTACATACTTCACATCAGCAGGTTTCATTGTGTCTCCTACACTTTCCGTCATTTTTGTTTCTACAATTGCAGCCAAATCGTTAACTTTGACGCTTGAAATCTCCTCCACTTTATTGGAGACTTCGGGACGGGCAAAAGCTGTTACTGCAATAGCAGCTACCGGAAGTACATAAAGATACTTCAAACGTGCCCACGGACTTGATTTTTCTTTTAACATCATAGTGATACGTTTTTTAAGTTTACTGTGATTAAAGCTGTTGGCTATAGAGTAGAGCCTTGTGCCGACAGCTTTTTTAATTAATAATAGTTGATACTGTTTTGCGTCCACACCTTCCTTTATTACCGTTTCATCCGCTTCAAACTCATGGATATTCTGCAGCTCCTGCTTCAGTAGCCATGATGCCGGATTGAACCACTGGAAGAAAATGCAGACATCGGCCACCAGCAAGTCCCAGGAATGGCGGTTATGGATATGAGCAAGCTCATGGATAAGGATTTCCCGTCCGTTCTCCTCCAAGTCTTTCCGTGAAATGACAATATATCCCATCCAACTGAACGGAGCTATGTCACGATTGTGCACAATCAGAGTGACACGTTCCTTTCTGCTCGGTAAGTAGCTGCCGATATCCTCTTTTTTACCCGATTTCAGCAACATCAGTAACCGTACCAACGAACATACGTTGCGGAAGGCAAAGAAAACGATTCCTGCCAGATAGACAAGCAGTGCCACTTGTATCCAGGTGACTGTTGCCGTTTCAGCACTTGCTCCGGCCTCAGTGGCATTCACTGCATCCGCCATCATCAGCAACTGTTCCAATGTCAGCATCGTCTGGTGCACTTCCGTCTCCTGCTTCACACTTACCTCTACCAAAGGCAATAGGCAGGACAACAGCAAAATGCCCAACAATGAAAAACGGTTGAAACGATGAAACGTCTCGCGTGCCAGCAACAAGCGATAAAACAGATAGAATATCGCCAGGCAAACAGAAGATTTGAGTATATAAACAAAAAACAGACCCATGGAGTTATTTACTATTTAAGGATTTACGATTTACTATTTACAGTTACTTGGTCAGTTCATTCCGTAGTATCTCCACTCCGGGAAATCCGGTTGCTTTGTAGGAGATATCTCCTTCACGGTTCACGACGAAATAGGTCGGGATACCCGGATATTCGTACAGCTTTGCCAATGCCGTACTTTGCTCATTGCTAATGCGACAGTGAATACCGGGTATATCCGGTATCGTTACTTTCCATTTTCCTTCAGGAGATGTTTCGTCGGCAATATATAGATAAACCACCTCTTTCAGCTCCTCTTTCAACGGTTTCAGGCTTTTCATGGCCCGCATACAAGGACCACACCAGGTGTTCCACATATCCACCAGTACCACCTTGCCACGATAAGGACGAGTAATGACCTGCAACAAACTGTCTGCCGCTACCTCCTTTTCCACCTCAACAATCTTATATCCGGTCTTTCCCTTAGTAGCTTCCAACTCTGATTTCAGTTCGGCTTCAATCCTCCCGTTTCTCATCAGGAACAATTGCCTAAGGTCGGGAGAAGCGATGCTGTCCACCGTCCGACACTCTTCCTCAGTCAAAGGCATGTACTTGCTCAGATTACGGGAAGCACGCCCGGCAAGAAGCATGTCCGGCCAAAGAGGATCTTGCACAAACTTATCCCGGAGATTTCCGGTAGCGGTCTTCACAAAGTCCGTATAATAATTGTAATATTTCTGTTCGGGGGTATGCAGAATATCCAGTTGCAGTATTTCCTTGAAGTATGAGGTACTGTCCACCGTCATGTCCGCCCTTTTCACCCCCTTCCTGCCCGAAAACATCGGGGCATAACTAAGGTTACTCTTGTAATTATAGATAAGGCTGAACAGATTCATATCCAGATTTGCCCGGATATAAGTACGGCAAGCCTGGCTCATATCCTTGTTTTTTACAAGTTTCTTTTGCACATCTTCATAATGCCTGAACAGATACTTTTTATATGCCTGCGGAGTCATCCCACAAATATCTGCATAAAAATCATCAGTTCCCGATAAGCTTTTCATTTCACCGAACCGCAGCAACTCGGTATTCAGACCGGCATAGTCTCCTTCAAACCAAACACGGCTATCCGTTACACCATCCCTTTTCCGGCTTAAAAGACGGCTTTGCGAATAGAATATTTCAGGCAGATTGATTGTGACATCCAGTTCTCCACCCGGAACGAGAAACAATTCTATTTTCGAACGGGATATCCACAGCGTAGCACCGCTCGGCAACAGCACCTCCGTCTCATAGCGGAACGTGCCATCCTCCGCTATCTTCAAGTCCTTACCGGTGAAATACATGAAGAACCAAGGCGAGTCATAGTAGCGTAACGTCACTCCATACTCTGGTTTATACCCCAATATCCGCCCCTTTATGACAGTCTTTCCCACATTCAGTTCCGGTCCGGGCAATGGCAAAACCTCATCCGGTTTCTTATTCCGCAAACGTTCGGGAATATCCACCCGAGGTTTCTCTCCGTTGAGCTGTATACCATAAATTATCCATCCTTCATCACTACCCGGCATCTCTACGAAATCAAAGCTCTCAGTATCCATCGGAAGCGGACTAAACTTCAAAACAGCAGCCATTTCACCGGAAGCGGGAATATGCGTCCACTCATCCCTGGCAAAACCGGTATTTCCCAAATATCCGTAATCCTTTCCGGATGCCCGCAACACAGCTGTCGAATCAATCCTGACCTTATCGCCCTGCATACCATAAAGCCTTACCGCCAGCCAGGTCGTATCTTTTCCAAGCGTCACTTGCTCCACTTCAATGCTACGCGTATTGCATGCCATGAAATAAGGTACCTCTACGATTTTCTTTGCCTGCAATCCGCAGCAAATACTTACCAGCAGCAAACAAACCAATCCGATATTTTTCATAAGCCAGAGTTATTAGAGTCTCAACAATCTCAGTCCCTTCCCTTTTCCACGTCTTGTATCAACTGCTTCAATTCTTCCAAGGATATATCCTCTTCCTTCACCAAAGACGACACTGCGCTGAGGTAGGAATTATTGAAATATTTACTGATAACGTTCTTCAGTGTCCGCTTGCGAAAATCCTCCTCGCTGACCACCGCATAATACTGATAGGTGTTACCATATGTATGATGGCTCAGGAATCCCTTATCCTCCAATCCCCTCACAATGGTGGACAAAGTATTGAAATGGGGTTTCGGCTCTTCATAGAATGCCAGCATTTCCTTCACAAACAAGGGTCCTTTTTCCCAGAAAAAGCCCATGATTTCTTCTTCTTTTGCAGTCAATCCTTTCATAACATTCTTTGTTTTCTGCAAATAACTAAATTATTTAGTTCAAAAACTAATTTCTCTCGTTAAATAAAACTAAAGCTTTTAGTTTATCCGGCAAACACCACTCTCCAACCATCTCCCGACAAGCAAAATACCTACTAATAGTGATTGCAGTTCTCGGATAAAAGCCGTTACTTTGCGCACGAATTAAAGAATTAAAAACAATAACATACAATGAATGAGCAACATAAGTACCGCTCCACGGACAAGATGAGTGACCTCATCTGTGACAATTACTCCTTATTAATGGTGATGAGCCGCTTCGGACTGTCATTAGGATTCGGAGACAAGAGCGTGAAGGACGTCTGCGAAGCGCAAGGCGTAGATTGCCCCACATTCCTCGCCGTAGCCAACTTTATCAGCGAAGAACAATACTCTTACAGCGGCAATGAAAGTGACTTTTCCATTCCCGCCCTTATGGATTATCTGAAGCGTGCCCACACGTATTTCCTCGACTTCAACCTGCCGGCCATCCGCCGCAAACTCATCGAAGCCATCGATTGTTCCAGTACAAACGATGTAGCCTACCTCATCCTGAAGTTCTTCGATGAATATGCCAAGGAGGTACGCCGCCACATGGAATATGAAAACCAGGCCGTATTCACCTATGTAGAGCAATTGCTCCAAGGCAGACTATCGGACGAATACAACATCGCCACTTTTGCCAGCAAACATAATCAGATAGACACCAAACTGAAAGAGCTGAAGAACATCATCATCAAATACTACCCGGAAAAGGAGAACAACAATCTCCTGAATGCGGTCTTGTTCGATATATTCAACTGCGAACAAGACCTTGCCACCCACTGCCAGGTAGAAGATTATATGTTTGTTCCCGCCGTAGCGCAAATAGAAAGGAAACTGAAAAATGAACAATAATACTTCTTTGAAGATTGTCATTGCAGAAACTTCGGTCATCATCCGGAGTGGTCTGACGGCTGTTTTGAAGCGTATTCCCAACTTGAATGCACACCCTATTGAGGTTTCTTCTCCGGAATCGCTGCAAAACTATATTCACATGCATCCGGCAGACATTATCATCATCAACCCCACTTTCGGTGGCTGGTTCGACCTGCCCGCCTTCAAGGCAGAACACGGAAAATCCGGCATCAAGTACATTGCTATGGTATGCTCCGTCATTGACAACAACATATTGAAGGAATATGACGAGAACTTCGCCATGTGCGATGACATAGATGTCATCACCTCCAAAATCAACCACTTGCTGCACACCGAGGAGGAAGAGGAAAAAGACAGCGAACAAGAAACCCTGAGCCAGCGCGAAAAAGAAATCATCACCTGCGTTGTGAAGGGCATGACCAACAAAGCCATCGCCGACAAACTCTACCTCTCCATTCATACTGTCATTACCCATCGCCGTAACATTGCACGCAAACTGCAGATACATTCTCCGGCAGGGCTTACCATCTACGCTATTGTGAACAAGCTGGTGGAATTGGGCGACATCAAGGACTCTCTATAAGGTTCTTCCGGCAACTGTCTCCCTACCCACTACGGCCTATAGGGAAAAAACGGATGAATCCCTTGCAAAAGTATTCTCCCCCATACGGGAAAAGGCCTCTGGCTATTGATTAAGGTTTATCTTGTGACTGGCGATATACATCTTTAGCGTAAAGATGTATATCGCCAGCATAGAGATGTGCATCTTCAGGCTGAAGACAAAGCTCATCCCCTATGTCAGCCCTCCCCATGCTATGGCTCAAGCAGTCTGACAAGTAGCCTTAACCAACCTTGCCCACAGTATCCGCCACGCCATACACAAATCCCCACTTCACGATATCACATCGGAAAGTGGGGATCCTTTTATCTTCATAAAAGTGGTTACGTAATTATGACTAACTAATTCATTCAAATCTGATGTTGCAAAGATAAGGCATCGGCAGACAGTGCGCAATCGCTCAAATTAGGTATAATGAAAAAAGCCAGTCATTATAAATAGGTAGAACCACCCGTAAATCAAGCATTGGCATAGCTATGCATTCCTCCAAGGATGTAGTTCACCCCAAAATAGGTCATCAAGACTGTCAGAAAGGCGACAATCATATAGATGTGGAAGAATAACGGCCTGCGGAAAATGCGTAGGCTGCGCGCATGGAACGCCGCTCCATAAACCATAAAGGTAATCAGCGCCCATACTTCCTTCGGGTCCCAAGCCCAATATCGCCCCCAAGAAGCATTGGCCCAAACCGCACCCAGAAAAATACCGGTTCCCAAAAAGAAAACGGCGGGATAAAGCAGCAATCGGCTGAGCAGCATCAACATCCGGGCTGAACGGCGAAGACACAATGCCAGTATGCCGTTCAGCATCATAAAGGCAAACAAAGCATAAGACATCATTATCAACGACACATGCGTACTGAGCCATGGAGAAACAAGCACGGGCATCAAGGGAGTGATTTGGGGATTCATCTGTCCCAAATAAGACACTAGCAAGGCAAAACCGGACAGCAAAAAGCCGAAAGGCACCATAAACGGGAAGCGCCGCCGAAACAGACAAGCCAGGAACAGCGCACACAATGCCATGAACTGCATCGTTTCGTATCCGTTGCCCAACGGTATTCGCCCACCGATGTACCACCTCAGGCCATACCCGAAGAGCTGAAAGAGAAACGCCGCATAAAGAGAAAACGGGAAAAAAGTATCTGCCAAACGCGAAGAGAAAGAGAGCGCTACAATCCTACCGGAAGAGTCTGACAATGCCGACGAACGACGCAGGCCGCGATACAGCAGACGGAAGAAAGCCAGCATCCCCACCGTAAGGTTGAACATGAACAGCAATTTGCTGAAAGGAATACGGTTATACAGCAATTCGGCTTGTATTTTAGTATCGGAAACAGGCTCCACACTCCCGTCTTCCGGCAAAGGACGAATCAATGTACCATTCTGGAGCATCAAAATCAGTCCCACCTTTTCATCCGCCTCTACAATGGCCTTTTCCAGAGAAGTCATTTTCTGATGATGGTCTTGCTTCCCCTTCCAGAACTTCTGCAAGCGATACTTCTCACCGTCGAACAAATCAGCCAGACATGCATAGGGTGTCTCCAAATGAAGCAGGCGACGGAGTGCCTCGTTTTTGATATAAATCATCGGCTCATTCTGCCAAACTTCCGGACGCAGAAGCCATCCACCAATCACCTGCTCCGGCGTCATGCCTCCATAAGACGTTTTTCCCGTCAGTTTCAGTACAAAATCGCGCGCAAGGGTATTGAAAGGAACCACACGGTCATTATAAATCACCTGCTTACGGGCGAGACTATCCGCCTGCTTGCGTGCCAGTGCCGGAAGGCTTTTCTTCTGCGCATGTACCCCACTTCCCAGACACAGCAACAATAGAACAAACATTCCTCCCTTCTTCAACAACGGATGCCTCAGCAGCCTGCGGAACTCTCCGCCCCGGCTGACCAGCATCCAGAGCATGGAGACACCTAACAAGAGGTATCCACTATAGGTAATCCCTATCCCCCACGGGTCATAATTCACTGTCAGCCAGCTCCCCTGCATATCCTCATCAAAGGAAGACTGATAAAAGCGGAACCCCTGCCGTGAAAGAATACGGTTCATGGAGACGGGCGTCTCACCGTGAATATAGCTGATATAATCTGCAGGAGCATCCGTACCCGGATAGTACTCAATCCGGAAACTGTCCAGACGTAAGGTGAACGGTAACTCTACAACCTGCCTGCCGTCTTGTTCCAAAAAGCAGTTCACCTCACTGCCGACAGTAAGATGCACATATCCTTTTCGGCCACAAAGAAACGTAGTCATGGCTCCCGCCAAAATCACGAGGAAGGAGCCATGCAACAACAACGTCGGGAGACGCCGCCACAACCGCTGTCTTACAAGCACAACAACAGTCATCGCAGCAAGGGCTCCCCACAAACAACAGAACCAAATCGTATGATAAACATGCTTTTCTACAAAATCCGTACTGTATGTCTGCTCTACAAACGTAGTTGCAGCAAGTAAGAGCAGCAAACAACCATAAACAGCTATGAGAAACTTTTTCAATTAAGAGCTATCAATTAAAAGTAAAAAATCAATATGGAGCAAACTCCTTGTTTTCTAAAGACTTGACTCCCATACATTCCATCTCTATCAGCCAACCCGGACGACATACGGGAGCATATACAAACACTCTCGGAGTATCCGGAAAACGCTCGTCATACATTCCTTTGACCACGGTATAGTCTGCAACATCCCGCAGATAAACAATCATCTGTCCTAAATCATCAAACGTACAGCCAGCCTCTTTCAACAAAGCCTCCACATTCTCCCACATACGTTCCGTCTGCTTGCGAATGTCTCCGGGACATACCACCTCACCTTTATTATTGATGCTCGCAGTACCCGAAATAAACACCTGGCGACGGTCGCCATAATCCACATACGTACCTCGCTCGAAACTCACACCGTATTCGTATGTGGGATTCAGATGTGTCGGTGCGTAAAGGTAGTGAATTTGTTCAGATTTCAAACCATCTACAGCATAAGTATCCATCTGAACCGTCACTTTTGGGTCGGCATGACGGCCACCGATACCGGTACTGGAAATATAATGAGTCTTCTCCGTCAAGTCCTGGGTAACAAACACCTCATTACGCGCCTTCACCACTCCGGCATAATTCACATCCACGTTCTGTACAAAGAACCAGGTACGTATGCAATTATCAGCCAGCTTACAGCCCTGTTCCATCAGCTGCATCACATAGTCATTCAACAGCAGACGGGTCTGGTATTCCGAATTGGCAGCACGATTGAAAGAGCCGCCTCCCCAAAGGTGACGGTAGGCGCCATGTCTCACTTCGAACAATCCGTTATGAAGCACCTGTGTTTCTACACCTTTCTGCAGATAGACCCACAGTGCAATCTTTGTACCGTTCAACGGCGGCTGCTCTACCACGGAGAGTGCACAATCCGAACATTCTGCCGAAAGCGCCAGTAGCATATCTGCCTGATTGGCGGCGTCACTTAGAAAGTAGCGTTTAAAGATGGCAACAGCACCTTGTAGTTCACTTTCACGCAGTTGGCAGTAAGTGTCGACCACCGCATTCAGCTGTTCTTCATAAGTCGCTTCCGGTCTGGTGGCATGAATCATTACATGATATTCCGAAACACCCGCTTCTACCTCATATTTAAAGATTTCGGTTAAGGTATTCTCCAATTGATTAGTTTGTTGTTGTTTATTTTTCATATTAAATATCAATTAGTCGTTGTTGTTCAAAAAAGTACCGGTATTACCAGTAAGGCCCATCATTATTACTGCTGTGCACCATCGTCAATCCAGTTGCCAATCAAAGACTGCATATCAGATGAGGTTATCATCTGAGAATGGTCTATACGCCAATCCGAGCTGATGTCCGTACCCAATATGAGATGCAAGACACTTTCTGACGCATTACCGGGCATAACCCTCATTTTACCGTCCACCGTCGTTGAAGCCCGGTTGACCAGATCAGCATGGCTATGTCCTTCCAGCAGATTCAAGCCACCACCCGGAGTGGTGCTAAGACCATGGCAAGCCGTACAAGTGGCATTGAATATTTTTTGTTGAATGGCATTGTACATACTTGCATCAACTGTTCCTGCATCCATAAGTATAGTATCAGCGATTTCAGTACATTCCATTGCCACCAAACTGACAATGCGCTTCCTCAACTTATTGATTACACATAGCTCGACAGTTGTCACCTCATCCGTTATGCCGGACATTGTCAACTGGATTTCATCATTATCCGATTCGGATGCCGGAACAACCTTTGAAACAATGGCATAATCGCTTTCATCATCAAATCCTGCCACTACCACACTATAGTCGCCCGACCACTTATCCACACCACTAATCCGGCCTGTCATCTTCACTGTGCGTCCTTCACCCGTGGCCACAACGGCATTCTCATAAATTCTCCCCTCATCGCATGCATGCAGACCTATAAGAAGCA
>ENA-OQET01000211-OQET01000211.1-human-gut-metagenome-genome-assembly--contig:-NODE-211-length-32213-cov-4.010378_pt1 | contig 32213 bp, 33 predicted proteins | sample MGYA00242800_ERZ504645 | MGnify/ENA primary metagenome ERZ504645 (study PRJEB26092, sample SAMD00036308) | human gut metagenome | host: Homo sapiens | study: EMG produced TPA metagenomics assembly of... | reverse complement strand
TATCTTCCACGAATACAGCATCATACTGCTTGGCTATCACAGCACTTACCGTATGGCAGAAGTTCTTGCGCTGATTGGCTATATGTTCGTGCAGAAGCTGAACTTTATGTAGTTGTTCGTCATAGTTTTTAGAGCCTACCTTCATGCGAGACAGCTTGCGCTGCTCTTTTGCAAGTTTCTCTTCACTCTGACGATAAAATTGCGGATAGTTAGCAACTTCGCCGTTGCTGTCAACATAAAAGTCATGGGAGGAGTAATCCAAACCAAGAGATTTTTCTTTCGTGACAATAACAGGCTGAATGTCCTTCTCGAACTCATACAACAGCGAAATGAAATATTTACCGCTGCGAGTACAGCTGACAGTGGCACTTTTTAGTATCCAGCCAGTACCCGGTTGGCGGTGTACTTTGACTTTTACATCACCAACTTTTGGCAGGTGAACAACATTGCCAACGACATAAACGGTGTCTTTGGTTTTGCCGTCTTTGCTTTGCACTTTTTGGTTGTTTGTTGTATACGACATTCCGCTTTTACGCTTGCTTTTCAACCTTGGGACACCAACGGTTTTGGGGTTTTCCAAATGCCGTTTGTTCGCGTCTTTCAAATCAAGCTGTGTGTTTGCAAGTGCAAGGCTGTCCACTTCCTTAAGAAAAGGAAACTCTTTTTTATATTTAGCGGGCGTTGGAATAAAAAACACACCGGCTTCATCCAAAAAGGTTTGTGCGTCAGTAAGCATATGGTTCCACACAAAACGCACGCAGCCGAAAGTTTTGGCAAGCAGCACCGCCTGCTCTTTAGTAGGATATGCTCTATATTTTATTGCGCGATTTTGCTTCACAGCAGGCATTGATTGCTCACCTCACATACAATGGTTTGATTGCCTTTCAATATAACGAATAATGTTTTCGCTACTTGTAGAGCCTATGCTCTCTACAAAATAGCTGTCATTCCAGAGATGACCTTTCCACAGCTTTTGCTTTATTTCTGGATAAGCCATAAATAAATGACGGCCTGTAATTCCTTTCAGATAGGAAACAATAGTTGTGATGGAAAATTTCGGCGGAACCGATACAAACACATGAACGTGGTCGCCATCTCCGACTTTTGCTTCAATTACAGTGAACCCTTTTTCCTTGGCAATGCCGTTAATATCGTTTATTAGAAAATCAGCAATAGGCTGTGCCAACACTTTACGACGATATTTTACACACCAGACAATATGATAATTGAGATTGTAAACGCAGGTTCTGGCGTTTACATACGGTCTTGATTTCATGTTGATATTATAACATATCTACAATAAAAAAATCAAGTTCATACAGTAAAACGTCAATTCATCCCCCACATGAATGAGAGGGAATTCTTGCCATTATTTCTTAAATCTGTCCTGCATTACCGGAACGCAGGACAATTCGGTGAATACCTGATTGACTATGCCTTACAGAGCAATGGCATCGAAGGGGAGCGTGTGGTTCTTACTAACCTGTACCTGCCGATGAAAGGCAAGACCACCGAAATCGACTTGCTGATGCTGCACGAGAAAGGCATCTTTGTCGTCGAGAGCAAATACTACAGCGGCTGGATATTCGGCAGCGAAGACCAGCTGAAATGGACGCAGTGCTTTAGAGGCGGCCGCAAGGAACATTTCTACAATCCGGTCAAACAGAACCGCACGCATATCAGGGCATTGGCTGAGTACCTGTCTATGCCGGAAGAAGCCTTTTCATCCTATGTCGTATTCTCGGAACGCTGCACGCTAAAGAAAGTCCCGCAATACTTTGACGGGGATATCACGGTATGCCGCCGCCATGCGATGCTGCGCCTTATGCGGAAGCGGATAAAGGATGCACCGGTAGTATATTCTCATGCGGATATTGAGAGATTAGCCGGACTGCTCCGTCCTCTTACCGAGGTGACGAAAGAAGAAAAGCAACAGCATATCGAGGACCTGAAAACGAAGTGCCCGTTCTGCGGTCAGCCTCTGGTTATGCGCCATGGCAGAAACGGTGCGTTCTGGGGATGCAGCAGCTATCCGAAATGCCGGTACACGCGCCCGCTGGACTGAGTACCGCTTGCAGAACGGAAAAGCTAAGGAGGCACTTATGGATACTTTGGAAAAGACCATCGACTGGACACCTATGACAGAATCCCCGCCTCCGGAATCCGATTCCTACCTCGTCACCCGCAAAGACTCTCTTATGACTACGACTGCCTTTTATGAGCACGGCGAATGGTGGGACGGACCATTGTGCGAATGGGCGTGGCCGGAAGGCATGATTATCGCCTGGAAGCCGATGCCGGAACCCTATAACCCAGCGAAATGAGGAAACTATGTTTGCTATGATTTGCACCGATAATCTTCGGTACAAGAAAACAAAGTATTACGACTCCGAGTATATCGTCAAGGGCACGCTCCATATCAATGAGCATGCCTATGCCTTCTCACATTACGAGGGTGCGTTTGAGGTTCTCGGAATTCGCTGGCTGAGCAACTACACGAAAGGCCGATACAGCAAGGATACGGGTTTAGAGTTCAGTTTCGGTGCCGATACCGAGGAAGGGCGGCTTTTGCAGGAACATAAGGACGAAGCAATCGAGTGTATTCTGCAAACCGTACATGCGTATAAGCTGACGACCCTTGATGCGTGGGTCGAGTATTTCAACTTTGCTGTGAGTTGCACGGGAACTTATCAGTATTCCGTGACGCGGTGCCAGGCATTCCCCGATGAGCGGTTCCGCTGCACCATAAAGACGCCGTCACCTGACTGCGTGCTAACCTACAGTTTTAACTTCGATGAGGAGGAGTTCCCGAGACTCGAAACGCCCTACTTTCCGGGTGTGGAACTTCTCGAAACAGACATTGATAAGGAGTTCATCATAGGTCCCGGCAAATGGCTGTACGGTATTCTGAGCATCACCTGCGGCCCGGATGACGAGAATCCCTTGCCGCTGTGCAGCGACCATGCCAGAATCGCGGACCTCGAAACTGCCTTAGACTGCGAGGTCAAGCTTAAAGGTTTTGAGAGAGGAAGCAAAGGACAGTCGAGCAATCTGATATTGTTCTCGGACATCCAGAAAGAATACGCGAAAACGCGGGAAGATAAACGATGAGCAAACAACTCGCTCAACACATTTCAGAGGTCACCAATAACGGTGCCCTCTTTTTTGTTGTCAAGAAAGGGAATCTGGGCATATGAGATACTGGTTTTGAGAGTGTTGCGACAAAAGCAAATGAGCAAAATAAGCATGCTCTGTTAAAAGGCGTAATTTGAGTTTTCCATACTCGGTTGGTAATACATTGTATCTGATGTAAAAGTGACATAAAGGAGAACTATAAACGCAGAATCTGTGGGCGAAAATCACGCGGCAAAAGAATTGGCTGTTTCGCATAGCAAATTATGGCAATTGTTTTGTTGCGAAACGCGTTTCGGTTTTACGGAATAATTATCAGCTTTAAGAAAAAGTCTTGAGCTCTTTTTACGGTGGTATAATCATGCTCAATTAGGAACTACGATAATGGTTCCGTTAGATAGACGAAACTTTTGCTATTTCGTAAGGAATAATAGTTGAATTTGCGGATTCTGCGGATTCTTAAGAAAAAGTCTTGATTTCGTGGGGGGTGCTATAATCCCTCTAAACGAGAATGTTGACAACGCAATAGAAGCAACATAGGTGAATAAATTGCCTATACATACGCTAAAGAAATTCCGTCATATTAACTATGACGGCCATTTTTATACGCTTATCAAATGCAGTTAGATACAAAGAATTGATAAGCTGAATCATATTACCATTGAAATGCCTGTTTGGCACGGAGTGCGAAGTCTTATTACTATGCAACATTACTCCTTTTTGAGATGTGTGTCCGCAACTTTGGCAGGGCTTATGCTGTTCCAGAGCACGGCACCGGTAGCCTATGCTGCAAATGGCACCACCCCACTGGAAAGCAGTGTGGTAACTTCTGAAAGTATGGATGAAAGTGTACCTGCAGACAGTGATGCAGGGTACATCCCGGAAACTCCTTCAGATGACACGAATATATCGGACGATGCTGATACGGATGGCGCGGTAGACGCTGCTCCATCCGGGGGCAATTCAGGCAAAGCAGATGAGCCGGACTCCTCTGAATCAACGGACTCTTCATTGGGAGATACACCGGATTCAGGCACGGACATCGACCCAATTACCCCAGATGAGGAACAGTCCCTGCCGGATGACGAACAACTTCCATCTGACGAAGAAATTGCCACGCCGGAAGAGAGCAGTGACAAACCACTGTTTCAGGACGGCAAGATTCTCATTTACACTTGCGACCAACTAAAAGAAATTGGAAGCGGTAATACAGTTACCGGCGAAGACGGTACAGACATCACATACGCTTCGGACGCACAATACGCTATTGCCGAGGACATCGAACTGACGGGTGATATGCTGCAATGGCAGCTGCCAGATGATTTCACGGGCAGTATCACACCGTTGACGGAAAACAGCGATAACCTAACGCTGTATGATGCGCAAAGCGACACCATCTATCTTTACAATCCTTACCAGATGGCGGTGCTGCATGAGGAGAACCCAGACGCAGAGCCGGTCATGGATGGCGATGCACAGGCGGAGACCTTTGGCTGCGGTCAGCTTATCTACCCTAATGGGGAGGATAACGCGTATCTGACATACAGCTTAAATCACCGCTATGTGCTATCTAAACAATTCAGCTCCGACGTTTCAGTGCAGCCCTACTCGGTTACCGTTAAGGAGGGCAAGGCGGACGGACGCGATTTTCCGGGACAGGTCATTAAGGAACTAGGCGGTAAAACCTATATCCTGATTGGCAATGAACAGCAGCTACGGAAAATCGGCGTAAAGCAATCAAACGGTGAATATTATCCTGTGCGTGGCGCTGCTTACCAAGCATATAGAGAATCCGCGTTTCACTCGTGGAAGTTGGACACTGATGCAAAAGGGAAATACATCCTTCTGTACGGTGGTGATGCTGACCTATCAGCTACAGATAATGGAATCCGGGATTTTACATTTGGAACAGCTCTTTCGGCAAGCAAAAGTTTTAGCGGATTGGGGCACAACTACGACAGAGAGCCATGCGGTGTTAACCAGACAACAGGCGAAATTGACCCTAATCTGAATATTGATGATGCTACCGGTCAAACTTACGCACCAAACGCCAACTACATCATCTTCCGAGATATTGACCTTGGCAGTGCAAACTGGACTCCGCTGACTTTTCAGGGAACGATGATTGGCGCCAAGCTCGATGCTAATGCAGCTACAGACGCATGTCTTTGGAATGACACTGAAATAACCGCTACGGAAAAAAACCGGTGATTTCCAATGTGAAAAGTAGACCAATCTAGCAAGCTGAATGTCGGCGAACAGATGGGCGTTGGGTTCTTCTCCACAATCTCCAGTGAGGTGAGCGAGAATGATATCGGTCTCAGCAAGGGACTGGTTCAGGTTTCCAACCTCAAATTCCAGAACATTCTGTTCAAACAACGACCAGCGAAACCTATTATCCCAGCACACTTGTCAGCACATTGACAAACACATTGGGTAAGCTGCTGGGCGGTTTGCTGAGTGGTCTGACTTCATCCTGACTTTTGGACAGGTGAAGGTTGACCTTGGTAAAACCTTGGGTGATGTTCTGAACGCACGAAAGAAGGACCCAACGGCGCTTGCTACCGGCGCAATAGCCGGGCGCGTAGAAGGACAGGTTGAGTTCTCCGGCATCGAAGTGATTGATGCAACGGTTCGGAATGTCAATAACAATACAGGCGGCTTTGTTGGTTACACCGTTGGCGTGACGCAATACGATGGCCTTTCAAAAGCGCTGGGGAAAAATAGTTGAACTGCTGACCAATATCCTGAATGTCATTCCGGGTTTAGGATTGGGCGATTTGATTACCATTTTGCTAGGCAATGCGATTCCCCTAGAAAAATTGATTCCTACCGGGTACATCAATGCTAAATTTGTCGATTGCAGTATAAACAATTTGAACCTGACAACTGCAAGCGATAAGGAATACGCAGGCGGGTTTGTTGGGCAACAGGTTGGCTCTATCTTTGAAAACTGTTCCATCACAGGTAGTAGCTATACTGTCAATGGCGCGAATTATGTGGGCGGCTTCGCAGGTATTGCCCGCGACGGTGTAATCGAGGGCACTCTTTCCGGCGCTCTGGACATTCAGACGAAGCTGCCGAAAATGAACACAGAAAGCTTGCTCCTTAACTGCACGTTGGAGAATGCGACTATAAGCGTCAAAGGTGAAAACTATGTTGGTGGTTTCGCAGGTGCGTTTGCCAATACATCGGCAGTTAACTGCACGCTGACGACTACAGAACCTCTCACAGTTCACGCAACGGGCAGTAATGTTGGCGGTTTTGCAGGCATTGCAACTCTTGGCTGGGCGGCGAATCTAGGTAAATCTGACACCAAAGACAATTTACTTGGCGGTCTTGTGGACTTGGTTGTACAACTGCTCAGCAGCAACCCCGGTGCGGCATCTTCACTGCTTTCCCTTGCAGGCGTGAATCCGTCTTACATTCTGGGATGCACCATCAACGCACCGCTGACGGTCATAGGCACCAACTACGCAGGTGGTATAACCGGACGGGGCGACGGCGCATACATTGCTCCATCAAGTGCCGATTATCTGAGCAAGGTATCGTACTGGAGAAACGGAGTGTATGCCCCAGCAGCCGTTGAGCAGCGATACACGGCAGTGTCCGGTCTGCAAAGCGTTTCAGGTCACGATTATACAGGCGGCATTGCGGGTTCTCTTGGAACGGCCAGCGTGGGCGGCTTACTGAATAACACAGCGGGCATTGCTTCTTATCTTGGCTTTACCGTGGACGGTGTTACAGTGACCGGCAACAACAGTGGATTTACTGTGGATGGCTGGGAGCGTGTCGGCGGCGGACTTGGTGATGCTATTGGAGGCACCATCAATAATGTTTCCGTTAATAATCTAAAATCTGTCGAAGGCAAAAACTATGCTGGCGGCTTTATTGGCTTGTCCGGCCCCGGCGAACTGGTTGGAACTGACGGCGGTTTGACCGTCAACCTGTTGGGTCTAAACTATTTGCTTACGCTCAACAAGCTACTCTCCATCGGTCAGTATGTACAGGTCACTATCAAAGATGCAAACGTGAACGGCATCGACAAGGATGGCTTTACCGTTGAGGCTACCGAGAAGCGCGAAGCAAACTCCGTGCTCGATTACACCGCCGCAGGCTTTATCGCTCGCAGCAACAGCACCAAGATAGAAAACGCGCATGTCACTAATCTGAAATCCGTAACAGCAGCCAATGACGGCGGCTATGCGGCAGGCTTTGTGGCAATCTCCAAAACGGGTGGTCTGGCAGATGTCGGCGATGAAGCAGAGGTCAAGAAACAGCTGCTGCAAATCAACGGACTGGTTACTGCTATTGCCTACCTAATTCCCAGTTACAGAAACTGCACGGTTTCTTATGTGACAAACGGCAGCGTGACTGGTGATGTCGCAGGCGGCTTCACAGCCGACTTCCAGAGTGGAACGGTGAATAACCAAGCCCTTGGGGAAGAGAACTACTACGCCGTCTACAATATCGGCTCCGTAAACGGTCAATCTTACGCGGGCGGTTTTGCCGGACGTGCTTACTCAGGTGCCTTGGCAGATGCCTCTAAGGGCATCTCCATACTGGGCGGTTTAACAGGTGTGAATATCAACCTGAGTGACCTTCTCAGCGTGATAAACGCCTATGTGCCGTACATCCAGTATGCAGGCGTGAAATCCAATGACGGCTTTACCGTTACGGCAAAGAAGCTGACAGAGGACACTACCGTGGGCAGCGCAGGCGGCTTCGTAGGCTATGCCAGCGGCGCACAGATTTCGTATTCCGATGTCACTAAGCTGAAACACACCATCGTCAAGGCTCCGGATAATCTGGAAGATACATCCGCGCTTACCTACTTCAACAATGAAAGCGCCTACGCGGTCACGGGTGGTCGCTATGCAGGCGGCTATGTAGGTGATATGGACATCGGCAGTGCAGCCTCTGTGGGCGGTGGTCTGAAGGTTCTGGACAGCGCAGTTTCCGTTAACGGTATTCTCGATGCCCTCTCTGTGGTCGTCACTACCATTGAACACTCCGATGTCACTGGCGAAACCGGTGGTTATGCCGTTCTGGCAACCGGTAATTTGGACAGCAGTAATGGCAAGGTCGGTATGGCTGGCGGTTACGCTGGCGGCATATACGGCGGTCACATTCAGGACAGCCAAGCGGTCAACTTCTCGTACATAATCGGTGAGATTGCCGCAGGCGGTTATGTGGGTGAAAATGCAACCCGGCAATGTTGCCAAGCTTTTGGACAACGCCAGTATTCTGGATAAGCTGGTCAATGTCGATACAGCGCTTGCCTCTGTCTTACAAAGCTTCGTTCCGTCCATCCGCAACAGTTCTACCAACTGTGTGCCCTGCGGCGGCGCAGTACGCGCCAATGCTACATCGGATACTACGGTGCAGCGCGGCATGGCTGGCGGCTATGTGGGTCACAATATGGGCGGCACCATTCATGGCTACGATACCAACCGGTGGAAGGATGAACAGACCTATGCCGGTCCCATGAGCCTTTGCAAGGCCGAGCGCATTCGTTCGGTCTACGGGCATGAGTACGCGGGCGGTTATACAGGTCTTATGGAACCCGCAGACACCGCAAAAGTCGGCGGCTTAAAGGTGCTGGGCGGTCTGATAAAAGTCAATAACATTCTCGGCGCATTGGGTGTCATTTACCCGGTACAGACCAACACAGCCGTGTATGGTCCTTTGGCGGGGCTGGACGTGCAAACATGGAACAGCTGGGTCGAGTATGTCGGCGTACACGGCGGCTACGGATACGAATTGGCGCAAACCGGAAAAGTAGATTCGCAAGCTGAGTTGGATGCAAAACTTGCCGATTACATCTACGGCTACAATGTCGTTGCCGGACGCAGTGAGTTTAACAATATGCTCTACGGCGGTGATGCAGGCGGCTATGTGGGCTGCATGAACAGCGGAACCCTGACCAACTGCATGGCATACGATGCCAAGCTGGTCAGTGCCATGCACAGTGCAGGCGGTTTTGCCGGACAGATGAAAACCGGTGGCGCAGTAGAACTCGGCACAGTCAAAATTCTGGGTTTGGAACTCAATGCAGAACAACTGCTGAGCATTGCAAAGTTGTTTGTCCCTGCCGTTCGCAATTCCTCAGTGCAGGGCTACCAGTCAGGTCTTACGGTACAGGCCACAGGCATGCCGGAAAACCATTGCGGCTATTCGGGCGGCTATGTAGGCAGTGCCTACGGCGCACAGATTCAGCTGAACGGAGCCAATAAACTCCCCACCGCTGACCAATGGACATCTACCAACAAGTATGCCGCGCCCGTGGCTTCCTGCAACGCTACCAACCTGCGCCGTGTTACGGGTCGCATTGCGGTAGGCGGATATGTGGGTCTTGCCTCGGCAGGCAGCGTGGCGGGAGTGAATACCAACGCCTCCAACGGCTTGCTGCAAGGCATTCTGGACCATCTCATCAAAACCCCTGACGAATTGGTTACCGTCCTCAAAGCAACCGCTACGACCATTCATGCTGCAACGGTCTCTGCAGCAGACAGTAAATGGGGCTTTGTGGTGGATGGAAGCTACAAAGAAGGCGATGCAGTAAAGTATGCGGCCTATGCTGGCGGTTTTGCGGGTTCGCTGGAAGCCAGTGCAGTGGGAGAAGAAAAGTCTACCACCAAAAAGATACAGGTACAAAATCTGCGCAGTGTGGATGGTGGCTTGTATGCAGGCGGATTCTTCGGCTTGGCTGATGTGGCCGGTGTTGCACAGGTGTCCGGTAAAGACGCGAACGGCAACGAAACAAAGCTGCTGCAAGGTTTGATTAAGCTGGGGAAAACAAAGGTGTTGGAAGCCTTCCGCACTTATATTTACGATTCCACAGTCACCGGCGTTTCGGATGGTCTGACCGTGCGGGCATATACCGCAAAACAGCAAGGAACCTTGAGTGAAACCCGTTACAGCGGTTGCGCAGGCGGCTTTGGCGGCGGCATGATGGACGGCAGCGTAAAGAACAGTGCTGTTTCCAACCTTGCCAACGTAGAAGGACTCAACTACACAGGCGGCTTTGTCGGGCATCTGGGAAAAAGCGGCGTGGCTGACATTGACAAGGTAAACGTTCTTAAAGAGCTGCTGGACGCCAACGCGGGTGTGCTCGATTTGTTCGGCTCCCATGTGGAAAACTGCACCGTGACCGGCTTTGGGCTTGGCACGGTGGTCGAGGCCAAAGGCGGTGAACAGCCCATTGCAGGTGGATTTGCCGGATATGCAGACCTTGCCAAAATCAATGGCTGCAGTACCACGGCGCTGAAACAGGTCACCAGCGGCGAAATCGCAGGCGGATTTATCGGCAAGACCGATATGAACTATGTGGTTTCTGCCGAATTGCAATCCGAACTGCTGAACACTGTATTTGTGATTGTCAATAAACTACTGAGCATCCTGTATTTCGACAAGCTGCAAGACCTTGGCTTTATCGATGTCAACCTTGGTCCTATCTTGAAACTTCAAGTAATGAGCGAAGGCAATACCCTGTATGTTGAATTGCTCGGTCTCAAAATCGGTGTTGCACTCAACAAGGAGGCGGGACCTGACAAAAGAGACCTTGCCATCATCACCATCGGTGACTCGGTCATTGAACTGCCCTGTACGCAAAAAGGCGGCATAGATAAAGACAAAATCTCCAATGTAAAAATCAACCTCATCAAGGGCAACCGCACAGACATTGACGGCTGCAGCGTTACAGGCATTTCTTCCGGATACGATGTATTTGCAGGTGGTGCCGGAAATGATGTAGACGGCACAGATGCGGATGGCTATTCCGGCGGCTTTATTGGCCTGAACCATGAAGGTCAGGTCAAGAACAGCACCATGACCCTCTGCGATGTGGTGCGCGGAACAGAAAACTTGGTTGGACCCTTTACCGGCGTGAATGATTTGAAGTCGGTTTACAGCTTCAATACTATCCAATCGATTGAGGGCAACAACAACTACTATTCCATCTACCGTGCCTTTGATACAGTGCTGAACCGGGTTGTCAAAGCGGATAGAACCACAATATTCAGCACAGCCAAATCGGATACCTCTACCGGCACCAATTATAACCGGTATGATGTAAAGCATCTGGAAATCATCAACGCATACGATGATTTGAAGGATGCAAAGATGGAGGATACCACAGCATCCAAGACCGCAGACCTTGCGGCTTATGAGAGCCCGGCGAAAGCGGTATTGATGCTCGATACCCCCACAAACGCAAACCCCGACAGTACAACTACCGAACCTGCCGATACCGCAGACCCCTGTAAAAAGAAGATTGATTTGACCATCAGTAAAATCTGGAAGGACTTCGCCAACATTGACGGCAAACGCCCGGATAGTATTACGGTCAAAGTATACCAGCAGGAGTTTAAAGCGAACGGCTCGCCCGGTGAAGGTAAAGCCTTGTATGCAACCGTTACGATAACGAAGGCTAATGCTCAGAACGGACAATCCTCTGTTTGGCGCACGGTGCTGAAAGACGCACCTGTGCTGAAATATACCATGGGTTCGGACGAGAAACCGACCAATACCATCGAAGCCTACTATGTCTATTCGTTTGAGGAGGACCCGGTCCCCGGTTACACGATGACAGAATCTAAGTATGACGAAAAGACATACCACGTAACCATTACAAATACCCACCATCCGCGCCTGCCAGATACTGGCAGCATCGGTGACTGGATGTTTGTGATGTTCGGCGTTGGAATTCTGCTGTTTGCGCTTGCTGTACCGCGCAGACGAAAAGATAAGGGGGAGATGGAATAACAGCACACGGTACAGGAAGAAATCCTAAGAAACAAGAAAAACAAATGAAAGGACACTTTGTTATGAAACATTTTAAGCGTGCAGCCGCAATGTTGCTGGCTGTTGTACTTTCCCTCTGCTTGGCAGTGACCGCGTTTGCGGCAGACACTGAACAGAAAACTGGCAGCCTGACTGTAACTGGTTCTGGCATGTGGAATCCGTCTGAGAGTAAAGGCAAAGAAGTGACCGCCATCCGTATGTTTACTGCTCGCGTTACTGGTGACGCTACCACTAACCCTGCACAGAAGAACGAGTTCGACAGCTATGTGTTGGAAGAAAAGTGGGAAGCATTCTTCAAGCAGGATGAGGTTTTTACTGCTATGAAGACTGCAGGCGTTATTGGAAATGAGGTGGAAGCCACTGCCATCACTGCCGATGAGTTGAACGACGCTGCCGTTGCATACCTCAAAACCCTTCAGAACGATAACTCTAATAAGGGCACTCTGGCAGACTTTGCTCACAAAGCACAGAAGTGGGCACGCGATAATTACGCAACTCTTTCCGCTGAGCCGTCTTTGGTGACTGTTGAGGCTGCTGCACAGGATTCTGGTGAAGATAAAACCAAGGGCACCGCTTCTTTCAAGGACCTGACTGCCGGTTACTATCTTGTATTCCCTGAGGGCGGTTCTACTGGTGACAATAGCCGTGGTACTGATGCTATCCTTGTGAATGTTCCTAAAAACGGTGGTGTTACAGAGCAGACCATTAAGAGCACCTTCCCGACTGTGGATAAAAAGGTGCAGACTACTGAAGGCGGGGACTCTACTGACAATGGCACCGCACAAGTTGGCGATACCGTTACCTTTAAGCTGACTGCAAAAGTTCCCGATATGACCGACTACAACAGCTATACTTTTAAGTTTATCGATACTCTTTCTGACGGTCTGGAGTTTGTTGCAAATTCCGTTGAAGTGAACATCGCAAACAACAAAATCGAGGCTGGAGCAAATACTTATAGCGAAACTTTTGTGGATGGCACTAAAACATTGACCGTCGCATTTGCTGATTTGAAAAATGTGGTCAAGAGTGGTACTGACAAGGTGGCCACGGATGATGAAATCGTTGTTACCTATAAGGCTAAAATCACAAAGGATGCTGTAACTACAAATCCTGCAAAGAACACCGTATATCTGGAATACAGCAACAACCCCGGCACTGATGAACTTGGCAAATCCAATCCTGACGAGAGCAAGGTTTACACCTACGACATCAATATCTTCAAGTTCTATACAAACGAGAGCAATACTGAAACCGCACTGGCTAACGCAACCTTTAAGCTGACTGCTTCTGAGGACAGCACCTCCACTGCGATTGAGTTGGTCAAGGAAGAGGGCACAGACCTTGTTTACCATGTAAAGGGCAATAACGAAGCCGGTGCAGTAAGTACGGTTACTACTGGTGCTGACGGCAAAATCACCATCAAAGGTCTGAAAGCCGGTACTTACTACCTGCACGAGACCATTGCTCCTACCGGCTACAACAAGCTGAAGAAGCCCATCAAGATTGAGATTACTGTCACCAATGATTACACTGCTCCTTCCTACAAGGTGGATGGAACTACGCAGGACAACAACACCATCAAGGTTAAGAACGTCAAGGGCGTTATGCTGCCTGAAACTGGTAGCATCGGTACTATCGGCCTGACCGCGCTGGGCGTTGCCGTTGTGCTGCTGGGTGTGTTTGCTCCCCGCAAAAAGAAGAAGGAAAATCAGTAAATGAAAGACAGGCTGCTTGGACTGGCTCGCTTACTACTGATTTTGGTAGGCGTTGGCATTCTGGTATATCCATCTTTAAGTGAATATCTGTCCGAGGTTCATGGCAGCCGAACGACCGCTTCCTACGATGATTCGGTCAGCAAGCTTCAACAGCAGCAGCTGGATGAATTGCTGGCCGAAGCGCAGGAATACAACCGTCAGCTTGCCGAACAGGGCAACCAAACGGATTCCATCGATAACCGGGAATCTGAGGACAAAAACACTGCCTATTGGCAGCTTTTGAACCTGGACAGTACCGGTATGATGGGCTATATCACTATTCCGCGTTTAAATACGACCATTCCGATTTATCACGGCACAGCCGAGTCTGTATTGCAGGTGGGTGTAGGTCATGTTATGACCACATCACTGCCTGTCGGCGGCGAAAACACCCATGCGGCGCTTTCCGGGCATCGTGGCCTGCCTACCGCCAGCTTATTTACCGACCTTGACCAAATGCAAGTCGGAGACATGTTCTACATCAAAGTGTTGGGACAAACGCTGGCGTATCAGGTTGACCAAATCCTGACCGTGCTGCCGGAAGAAACCGAGCATCTGGCTATTGAACCCGGCAGAGACCTTGTTACTCTGATTACCTGCACGCCCTACGGTGTCAACTCGCATCGTTTATTGGTGCGCGGAACCAGGGTAGAATATATCCCTGAGGATATGCAGCAGGTCATGCAGGAGCAAGCCCCTGAGAACTGGTTTGAAAGCCTGCCTATTCAGTTCCGACACGGACTGACGGGTGCTGCAGTCATTCTGGTGGTTGTGCTGCTGCGTTGGCTGATATTGCTGTTCGCTAAGTTTCTGAAAAGGAGAAAACAATCATGAGCCTGCCCGGAATCCGCAAAATTTGCGCCGTTCTGATGGCAGTGCTGTTGGGATTCGCTTTTCAGACGGTGGTGTTTGCTGCACCGCTTGGCGGAACATGCTCTATAACGCTCGATGCACATTACCATGAGGATGACGGAACGACCCGATACCTTGCGGGTGATACCTACGCTCTGACATTGATTGCCGACAAGACTGTCGATGCCGCTACGCTGGATGTCACCTACACAGTTGTGGACGCTTACTGCGCCTACGACTGTGACTGGGATGCAGCGACAGCCTCTGATAAGCTGGCTCTTGCCAAAAAGCTGGCTAAGGTTGCGGTGCCTGATAAAACAGGCGTCACCGACCGTAATGGCAAGATTACCTTCGGAGGTCTGAAACCGGGTTTGTATCTGGTGGTACGCTGTGATGTGGCTGAGGGAAACGAGGCATATATCCTTGACCCTTACCTCGTCACACTGCCGAGCATTGAGGACGGTGCTGTATACAAGGACATCGAAGTGGACGAGAAGTTCGCTAAGGTGGACCCTGAATCTCCGAAACCGAGCCCTGAACCAACAATCGGACCGCCTGCAAAAGAACCTGCGAAACCGTCTGTACAACCATCTACGCCTGACAAGCTGTACCAAACCGGACAGTTGAAATGGCCCATTCCGGTATTGCTGACACTCGGTATGGCACTGATGCTGCTCGGTGCATGGCTGCAAAGGAAGTCTCGCCATGAAAAGTAAGCTTGGGAAAATCTGCACCATTCTGGGCGCGGCTCTGGTATTGGCGGCACTGATGCTTTGGTATTATAACGATGCTGAGGCAAATCGCGCAGAAAAGGCATCTCAGAAACTTCTGATGGAAGTGACTGCGATGCGAACGAAAACGCCCGAAACTGCCATGCTATCTGCTACCCCGGAAACGGCACAGGAGAGTTTTCTTGGTGTGTTGAGGATTCCGGCATTAGACCTTGAATTGCCTGTATACGCAACCTGCGACGATGAACGGATGAAGGAAACTGTCTGCCGATATTCCGGCAGCGTTGCCGCAAACAATCTGGTCATTGCGGGACATAATTACAAGCGTCATTTCGGTGGGCTTACAAATTTGAAGACCGGCGATGAGGTCACGCTGCAAACCATGGACGGAGAAGAGCACTCCTATCAGGTGGCACAGCTGGAAACACTGGCTGAAACCGCAGTGAAAGAGATGACGGCGGGCGATTACCCCCTGACACTCTTTACCTGCGATTACAGCGGTCAGGCGCGTATCGCTGTGCGCTGTCAACTGAACAAATAAAATAAGCAAGCTGCAAGAAGGACACAGCGCCTGACTTGCAGCTTGCTTTTGTTTTTAGAGATTGTCGGAAACGGCAGTCTCTTTTTTTATTCTCAAAATTTGTCCCTCTATGGTGGGATATGGTATAATAAGAGACAAAGGAAAAGAACGCGAGGAACTGCCATGAAATCGAAAGCGAAAAGAAACAATAATCGCACGGCGACATTCCGAGAGAAGAGCAGAAATGCATTCAGCGGAGCCGTAAAGGGACTGGCGGGCGTAAAGGCCGGGAAAAAGGAGGATGTGATAGCGTCCTTCGACCTCGATAAACTCAGTGTGGAGCGGCGCATTGATGCTATGGAGAAGAACCGTGCCGTGGCGAAGAGTATCGCAGAGAACTGCATTAAGGGCGATGCAGGCTTCGATTTCGATGATGAATGGATTGCGATAAATATCATGATGGCCCCGCCATACAATGTCGGAGAAAAGATGTTCAACTATTCTCTGGCAGCGGCTATCTGGATTCTCGATGCGATTCGGGCAAATAATAAGATGGACGAGGCATTGGCGTTCCTTCCGAGAGACAAGGACAAACTAGATTCCGTGCGCCTGCCGAAATGTGTTTCGCCGTGCTACAGCGAAGCAGTGCTGCGGAGCATGGTATATACTATCCTGCATCGGAACGAAGATTGCGTGGGGCCCGTAAACTCCTCAAAGGACCCGGCAAAAGTCTTTGTCACGGACGGATATACGATTGCCGGGAAACAGAAGCAGGATGTGCCGTCCAGAAGGGTGTTTGAGGGGATTCTGGCTCTGTTGCCGGAAGACCTGGTAGATAATGCTGTCAACATGTTCGCGATGATGTCAAAGGTCGCGGTGAGCCGGTATTTCACATGCCGCAGCAAGTGGATAAAGAAAGAAAATAAGTACACCGAGGAAATTAGAAAGAAAACAGAAGAGCTCAAGGCTATTTCTCAGGAAGGCATCAAAATCATAGAGAAGGCAAAAGCGGTTGTGAATGGCACAAGCTTGCCGAAGAGAATCGAAGGTGTCCCGCTCATCGACGAAGGACTGCAAGTCAGTGCGCAGGTATTTGACATTCAAAAGCGCAGCGATGATATCATGGATGTGATAGAGGAAATTCAGGATAAACGCGATGCGCTCTATGGCGAAATTTTCGATTTCCAGAATGACAGTATCGTCAAATCCTACTGGACGGAAGAAAGCTGGGCAAAACGGTATCCGAAACTCATAGCAAGGTATGCGGCGCGATATTCGGTGCCGGACCCGTATGAGATGTGTTTTGCCTTCTACTATCTTCTGGACCAGGGCGATGACCTTGTATGGTTGTATTATCCAACAAGCGTCATCCTGTCCTTCTCTGCCGCCCAGCTGCCGTGGAGCGGTGGAATCGTGAAAGAGGCGAGCGACAAGAGCGGAGTTATCACGGCGGATATCATTGACGGATTCCCGCACATCGACATTTATAATGAACTCCACACAAAGGATAGCCGGATGGTGCCGATTTCTTGGAACGACATGAGTCTGCACCTGCCTCCCGATATAAAGCGGGGGGATAACCTGAGATACACACCATCGAAAGCCATCTACACCTTCACGAATGGCACAATAGTGCCCCGCAACACGAGGAACATCGATGCATTCACGGAATCGCTTTATGACTGCGGCGTAACAGCAGATGAGGGCAAGGCTATTTATGGAGCGTATCTATCTGTACTCTCTAACCTCGAAGCGCGGGTAGATTTCAAGGATGATACCGAGTCTCTTGCTGAAAAATGCAAGGAATATGAGAAAGAACTCGAAAGGCTTCGGAAAGAGAATGAGCAGCGGAAAGAGGAACTGTACAAGGCTGAGAAGGCTTTGGCGGATAAAAACACCCTCTTGGAGAAACAGACGGAGAAGAGAAGCGTAGAGAAGCAGGAACTCAACGACCTGCGCGAACTGATTTTCGCTCTGACCAACGATGCGGGGGAGGAGAGGCCCAGCCAGAAACCGAGCACCACGTTCCCGTATCACACCCAGAAGAAGCATGTCGTGTTCGGCGGGCATCCGACCTGGCTGAAAGCCATCAAGCCAATGCTGCCGGATGTAAAGTTCATCGAAGGTGTTCCGAGCAGCGAACAAATCAAAGGTGCCGAAATGGTATGGCTGCAGACGAACTATATGTCGCATAAGGCATTCTATAAAATCATTGATATTGTCCGCAGCAAGAATATCCCGCTCCGGTATTTCACGAGCGCTTCGGCTGCAAAGGGTGCGGAGCAGGTAGTGGCGGCAGACAGCAGCAAATGACCGCTTTAGAAACGAGGGATAAACGAAATGGGTAGATACATCACGCACGAGCAACTGCCGTTCAAGGGCAAGCTCGTCAAAATCCGGCTGCGGAACCACGGATTTAACAGCATTGTCAACCAGTCAGAAAATGAAGATGAACTTCTCGAAATTACACCGGACGGCACCGTGAAGCTCAGCGTAACCTACATCGATGGGCCGAAAAAATGCAAGGTTCAGATACCGGTCGATGATGCTGAATACATCTTCAATGCGTTTATCGCCGTGTTTTCCAAGTACAGGAAAGAAAAAGACCCGGCCCGTTCCGGATTCTGGAAAGTTCGGCTGCTGACCGATGAGGATGAAGTGTTCTTTTACCATGGAGCGAACGGGCAGGATTTTGTGTACGATGGCAAGACTCTGACTGAGATTCTCCGGGAACGGACAACGCTCAAAGAGCTCAACGGCTTTGCCATGTGTATCGATGAGGACAGCCATGTATCGAGCATCGACATCGGTTTCCGGCAAACAGTGGCGGAGAATGCCGTCGAGAAGGTCACGGGAAAGTATCATGTGCCGGTGGAGGATATCGTTGAACGACTCATTATCAGCAGCAGGACCCATGAAATTTCCTTCAATCGCAGGGTAGGAATCCACGAGCGCGTATCTTTGTCGATTGAGAAGCCGGAAGCGGTCAAAGACCTGCTTGCATGGTGTGAGGAACGACCGCTGCTCGAGGCCAATAAAATAAATCCAAAGCCTACCGCAGAGGAAGATATCAGCCGGACCTACCAAATCACGGTTATGTATGCGGACAAGAAATCAGCGTCCTACTCGGGCTCATTCGACAAGGAAGGGCTTCCGGGCAACTGGGCAGATTTCATTGGCAGAGTAGCTTCGTTCTTTGACACCGAAAGTCTCGGCGAACTGTTCAGAGAAAGAACACACGACCGAGTCGCAGTAAAGGTTGACGAAGCCGTATTCTGCGGCGTAGAGATTCCTGGTGTGGTCGGAGTTCGGTATTATCGGTGCGATGATGAAGTGTGCTTAAATGACAGTGTGGTTGTGCCGACTCCTGTAAAGAAGCAGAATCTGGGCGGGCGAGTCGTCGAAATCCGGCACTGCAAGGCGACTGCTATCCCGAAAGAGTTGCAGAAAGCTAAAGATGTGCTCTACATCATTAGGGACGGGGACGCTGAAAATTACGGGTGAAGCAGAGCAAAAAATGAGTGTCTGTGAAATCTATTAGAAATTGCTGAAAGGATACCAGTATGGCGGAAAATGGCAAAAACAAGCCAGCTGTAGATAATGACGGCTGGACTCCTGTGTGGGAAGATAAGCCGAAAAAGGCCGGGGCATACCTTGTGACGCGAATCAAGCCGAGAAGAACCACGAGGGCTTTCTACGAAGATGGCAAGTGGTGGAGTGACCCGCTACACGAACGAATGTGGCCGTCCTACATGATTATTGCGTGGAAGCCCATGCCTGCGCCTTATGCGGGCAATGCAGCCACTTTTGTGCCTGATGTGGACCTGAAATCGGCAGTAGAAGTATTAAAGCGGCGTGAAAGGGACGTTGAGCGTTACGCATACATAATGGAACAGGTATGGAAGGTAGATGTCTCGCAAGATGAGGACTTCCAGCGAGTGTTCAACGCTTTCTATCGTGTGCGCCGAGACGAAGAATGGCGGAAAATATACTTTGAGATGTTCGAAAAAGTGAAACAAAATCCGCAATCGCGGTTTGATAGGACTCTCGAAGAACTTTCCGTAAGAGTTGGAACTCTTGAACCCTCTTTTGTCAGTAAGATGTTGGCAACAGTGGACATCAATGAGCCGATATGGGACGCGAATGTCCTTGCCATGTTGGGGCTAAAACCTTGCAAGAAAAGTGGCAAGTATCGGCCTGATGATATCTATGACTGCTACAATACAATCAATCATTGGTATTATGAATTCAAAAAGTTGCCCGTGGCAAAGAAGTGGATAAAGGCATTTGACAGAGCACTACCGGAGCATCAGGATATCAGTGCAACCAAGAAGATTGATTTCATTCTTTGGGCGGGCGGCGAGGCGCGTATAAAGACAAAGCGGTAATTGGTGTGCGGGAACAAGGGCTTCGCCAAGGCTGAAAAAGAACAAAACTAGAGGGACAAGAACATGTATGATGGCGTACCCTTTTCGGGCAGGCTGGTAAAGCTGCGGCTGAAATCAAATGCTTTGAGCTACGGGCCTATCCCGGAGCCAGATGCCGAGGTGGAGCAGAAGCTTGAAGTTTCAGTCAAGAAGAAAACAGCAAGGCTGTCCTGCTACAATTTCGGGAATGGGGCCAAGTACCTGCTGAATCAGGTATATGTGCGCAGAGAATCCGAAAAGGACATTAGGGACATTCTGGCAATGTTTGAGGCGGTGTTTTCTGCCTATGAACCAATAGGGTTTGTTTGCGATGCCGGGAGCTGGGAGAGCTGGGAACTCGTTCTGACCAACGATAAGAAGGAACGCTTCCATTACGAGGGCACACTCTGCACGGATTTCAGCTGGCAGGGAGAGAATGTATCCGACCGCCTGCGCTCGGTACTCGACTGGCCAGACCTCTGGGCGTTTGCGCCTGCATTGGAGGAAGAAGCCGATGCGGGCAGCGAGACCGATGACGAGGATACGCTGATGTGGCACACGAACGCGGTGCGCGTGAAAGCCAAGCCCTGAAAATTCAGTTACCGGGTTGGATGCGCGGCAGAGTATAGTGTGTTCAGAACGGAAGAACCAGTATACCTTGGCACTCAGCTGGCGGAGTAGAGGCACAGCATTTACATATTATCAGAATGTCAATCGCATCTGATGCCACGCTACATTCCCATGCGTGGACTTATCTGTCATGCCCTCATCCACAAATCCGAACTTGACATAGTAGTGGACAAGTCTGTCCTTGCAGGTCAGAACAAGACCATTACGTCCCTGTTCTTTCGCGTCAGCAATCGCCTTTTGAAGCAATTCACCGGCATACCCATGCTGGCGATATGCAGGCAGCGTATTGACACCGAAAATCATCTGCCATGCACCGTGTTCGTTGTGCATGGCGGCGTTCTCGTACATCTCATCGGTTAAGTCGGCGTCATCGGTCACGAACCCATCCACGAAGGAGATGAGTTTGTCACCGTTATACATCAGCCAAAAATGATTACCGTAATGCGCAACTCTCTCGGCAAACTCGGCGGCAGTAGCAGCCTCGGCAGGCGGAAAACACTCGGCTTCAACAGCGGATACTGCCGGAACATCATCAGGGACAGCGTATCGAATCGTCATAGTCCTCGCTATGCCTCACAAGGATTTGCCGAGATTATAGGCGTCCAGCAAAGTCTCAGTATGATTCTTTGCATCCCCGGGCTCGGCAATGCCGCTGCCAAACACATAGCCTTTGAGCTCGGCTTTCTCGAAGCAGTCAACCCAACCCTGCAAACCGTTGTAGGCTTTGTCGATGGCGTGTGCATCGTCATCGGCGGCGGTGGCAAGCATATAAATGTCGCGGAACTTGTAGTCGAATTCGTACAGAGGATTCAGACGGTCGAGCAGCGTCTTCATCTGCCCGCACATCTCATAGTAGTAAATAGGTGTGGCAAATACGATGACTTCGGCTTCCTTGACCTTTGCCATGATTTCAGCAACATCATCTTTCAAGACGCAGTGACCGGTTTTCTGGCAGGTCATGCATCCGATGCAAAACCGGATATCTTTGCCGCGCAGGGACACGAACTCAACCTCATGCCCCGCATCCTTTGCACCGCGCTCGCATTCCTTTGCCAGAATTTCAGAATTACTGTTTCCGCGCAGGCTGGTGGAAACTACAAGTACCTTCTTTGCCATAGTATTACGCTCCTTATTGCTCTGAATCTATCCCGTTACACGCAGAAAATCTGCCGTGCCAGTATCGAGCCGCTGTTTGTCTTCATGACTTTGTGGATGAACCCCTTGATATTTTCCTTGCTGAACTCGCTTTCGGCGGCGTTTACGATGTAATCGGCCTCAATGAGGATTTGGTAATCGATGCCGTCAATGTCTGTCAGAGTATGATGATGGCTGACCAGATACGCAACGCGGTCTACCTGCGCCGGAGTCAGGCCAGTATCATGCAGAAATTCGCGCACCAAGGGTCCGCCTTCGAGTTCCTGATGCTTGCCGTCAGCATTGCCGTATTTCTTCCAGCAGAGAGGGCATGCGATGTCATGCGTGATGGCGGCGACTTCCAGTATGTACTGTGTCTCGGCATCGATATGTTCGAGTTCGCCGATAGTCTTGGCGAATGTCCAGACACGAATAAGGTGGTCAATGTCGTGGATGTTGCCGTTAGAAAAGGAAATCATCTTCTCTAAAATCTCTGCAATGGTCATGCCTCATACCCTCCAATACTCTCAGAATTGCCGCTTGTCTTAGTCCGGAAAAACCTCGCCGAGTGCAAGCACCGCATTGCGCACACACTCAGGGCAAGGGCAGAGCGGTTTGCCGGTCCCGATGCCTTTCAGGTCCTTGCAGATAGTAGCGCCGCATTTCGCCTCAAACTTCTGCAGGAGTTCTTTAGAAATCCGAAGCGTTGCTTTGCCATCGGTCAGTATACCAGCTACCATCACAGCGCCGACAAGAGCGCCGCAGGTGCTCTCCATGCATCCCATACCGGCAGCATACCCCGCCGTCAGCTTCATTAGGGTATCCTCACCAACAGGCAGCTTGTCCTGAAACACCTTAACGACCGACTGCGAGCAGTTGCACTTACCGGTAGCTTTCAGCTCATACGCAGCTGCTGCGCGTTCCTTGATATTTTGCATATTACCACTTCCTTTTTCTTTCCATTATAGCACGAAGAGGCGTCATTGAGAACGCCTCTTTTATTTTTGTCAAGGGACTCTTGGTTGTAGTAGCGTAAACCGGACTACAACCGGAGAATTTTTCAATCTATATTGCAACCGCCGGTTGTAAATGATATAATAAAAACAACCAATAAGCAACACAATACAACAATATCGCGTAAAACAAGCGGCGGGAGGGAAAGGTAATGATGCAGAAGCGGGCGATACTCCATTGCGACATGAACTGTTTCTATGCCTCCTGCGAGATGGCCTACCACCCGGAATTGCAGGGAAAGCCGATTGCCGTATGCGGAGACCCGGAGAGAAGAAGCGGTATCGTTCTGACCGCGTCCTATCCGGCTAAGCGTATGGGTGTAAAGACCGGCATGCCGCTATGGGAAGCACAGCAGCATTGTCGGGATATTATCTTTGTACCGGCACACTATGACCTGTATACGCGGTTCAGCGGGTATACCAGAGAGATATTCCTGCGCTTCACGGACCAGGTCGAGCCTTTCGGTCTGGACGAAGCATGGCTTGACTGTACCGGAAGCCGGATGATGTACGGCGACGGTCTGACGATAGCTAAGAAGATATCCGACACCATAAAGGATGAGCTTGGCATCACCTGTTCTATTGGCGTGAGCTGGAACAAGACCCTTGCAAAGCTTGGCTCAGACTATAAGAAGCCGGACGCCATTACGGTCATTGACCGAGAAAACTTCAAGGATATCGTATTCCCGCTTCCTGCCTCGGACCTGCTATATGTTGGCAGCAAGACCTCAGCAAAACTCGCCAACTACGGCGTGCATACGATAGGGGACTTGGCGCAGTCAAACCCGAGATTCATTCAGGAGAAGCTCGGCAAGGTCGGTATTATGATTTGGCAGTTTGCCAACGGGATGGATACCTCCGCAGTAGCCAAGTACGAATACAAGGATGTTGTAGCGCCCATCAAGAGCATCGGCAATAGCTGGACAACGCCGAGAGACCTTGTGACGGATGAGGACGTCTGGATTGTTCTCTATCTTCTCTCAGAGAGTGTTGCTGCAAGGCTCCGGGAAAACCATTTCCGATGCCGGGGCGTGGAAGTGACGCTTCGGGATTCAAGCCTGTTCAGCTTTGAGCGGCAAACGAAATTATCCCAGCCTACAATGCAGGAAAAAGAAATAGCGGAGGTCGCATACCAGCTGTACAAGAAAAATTACAGGTGGAGCGAGCATCTCCGCTCGATTGGTGTTCGTGCCATTGACCTACGGCCAGACACAGAGCCAAGTCAGTTATCATTCGATTTTAGTGCCGAGAAACAGGAATCTTTGGAAAAGTTGGAATCTGCCATTGATGGGGTCCGAAAACGATTCGGCTACTATTCCGTACAGCGTTGCGTGATGTACAAGGACAGGTTCCTTTCCCATTGTGACGCAAAGGGAGACCATACAATACATCCGCACGGGTATTTGCAGGGGAGCATTGGATAGTATATGCCTGAACAGCGAATTAAGAAATATGTGGAAGTCATCGCGGACTTCTTGCCGGACGGGACCCTTACACCGCAAACCGTCGTCTGGGATACCGGGCAGAGGTTCGACATCACGAATATCTCTGAGATACTGCCTCGGAAATACTCAAAGACCGGAGGCGTTGGCGTTCGGTATACCTGCCAGATAGGCCGGTGCAGCACTTACTTATACTATGAGATAGGGAAGTGGTTCGTGGAGGCAAAAGAAAATGCCGTGGAGGAAATTCCCACTTGAAAAAGCAGGGAAGACACCACGGCGAAATTAGAAGGAGGAAGATAGCGGGTTAGTTTTCGGCCTCATCATCGGCCTTGTTGAGAGCTTTAAGAGCACGCTTGAAAGCTACGAGCTCCTTGTCTGTCAGAGCAGCGTTCACCAGCTGTGCGTAGAACTCGGGGCGGGACAGTACCGGCTGGAAGGTTCTTGCATAGGTCTTGCCTGCACGGACGAAGCCGACGCTCTCGATGAACTTCTTGTCCATGAGGCTGTTGAGAAATAAAAAAATCGAGCGCTCCTGCCAAGAATTGCTTTCGTCCTTTTTGGCTTCTTCGATAATCTGCTGCCCGGTGAGCGGGTCTTTGCTGTTCCAGAGGATTTCGAGGACGGACTCTTCGGCAGTAGTTAAATGATACGGATAAGTTTTCTTGTTCATTTTCATGCACCTAATAATACTACTGAATATGTAGGTTGTCATACTGTTTTCATTATATCAAACAATATAAATTCGTCAATATTGTTTGTGAAATTTAACAATTTAGACACGGCAAGATAATTAAACTAAAAAATGATATAACACGATAAGGTTGAAAGCGGGTGGGCGAATGGGAAAGTACACAGACAAGACTTGCTGCTTCACCGGGCACAGGATTATCCCTCCCGGAGAGGAGTCTAAGATACTGATTCGGGTCCGGCATCGACTCATCCCGCTCATCCAGAGTGGCGTTGTCTACTTTGGTGTGGGTGGTGCTTTGGGCTTTGATACGATGATGGCGGACCTGCTTCTTGAACTTAAAAAGGAGAATTCTAGGATGCGGATTATCGAGGTGTTGCCGTTTGAGGGATACCGCGCCAAGTGGACGCCTGAGCAGCAGCTGCACGCCAAGAACCTTGACCGGCAGATGGATAAGATTGTGTATGTGTCTAAGGAACCGAGCAGGGGTGCATATCTTGCCAGAAACCGGCATCTGGTGGATGGTTCTCGTTACTGCATCAGCTACTGCAACAAGCCAACGGGCAGCACAGCCTTCACCGTGAAGTACGCTTTAGAGCGGGGACTAACTGTGTACAATGCCTCCTCTTTTGATGTAAACACCCTCTTAGGGCACAAAACACTCGGAAACAGCTGAAATGCACAAAAAACACATATCTTGCTATTGAACATACAGCGAGAAATGCTCGATTTTAATAGATTTGTTGCAATTTCTTATAGAAATCGGCGCAAAATCAAGGGTAACTCGATGTAACAATTGGCGTTCGATTGGGAAAACTACAATACCATCAAAGCCTATCTTGACGAGCACGGAGAACTTCCGCTCAAAGAAGCGTCCATAACTTTGCCGACAGGTTCGCAGTCCCAGTGGTGGATTCGGAATCAGACGCTTATGCTGCATCAAGGCAAACAGAGCGAAGACAAGGTCAAGTTGCTCAACGAAATTGGAATAGTTTAAGAGAATGGCCTCTGCTTTCATGGCAGGGGTCCTTTTTCCGTTCTGGCTGAAGCTAAAAAGCAAGCAAAAAATCTCTTGGAAGTCAGGACAAGGGGACTCCTAATATGGTATAATGTATTCAACGAAACCAGATAGCGCATCAAACCCAAGCAAATTAAGGAGGATTTTCCATGAACCTCAATGAATATCAAAAACGAATGGATGATGCTCTAGGCGAGGTCAAGCACCTGTTGGTACAATCCGGCTACTATGATAATCTGACTCTGGAAAATATCGACTGCGATAGGGATGACCCGGACGATGTGCAACGATGGAATGAGCTCACGAACGCGTCAAAGCTTCTCTTAAAAGCAGTTGACGACCTGAACCACCTCCAACGCCCGATTGCCGGGACGAGCCGGTTACATCTGAACACCAGCGGCAGATACGAGGATGATTTTCATGAGTACACCTCTGGCTCTGACATCGAGTGTTTGCTGGCGGATAATTGCAACAAACCATGCTGGGTGCTTTCCCGCGTAGAGGTTGATGACGATGGAAACTACTATATCGTTGGGTACAAGGGTCTCAACATGGACGGCTTAGAAACGAGAGTTAGAAATTGACATTTTCCCCCCTGCTTTAGCCGTGGGGAGAATGTCAACGTCATGAGGACATACCCGTTTTCTCAGACCAGACAAGGTCTAAGTTTGGATGCCGGTGGATATACCCGGAGAAAGCATCGGCAATACGGGTCATTTCTGGTTTTTTCTGAATGTAGTTAGGCGTCATGATGTCTGTCCTCCAAAATCGATATTTTTTTGGTATTTCGCTGGCACCAAGAACCGGGATATAGCGTCCCGGCTCGATGACGGCGAGATATGCGTCCTCGGCACCGTTTTCCGGGTGGAACTCGTCCACCACGCCTCGATGCGTGCTGTTGTCGATGTTTTGGGTCCACTGGATACGAGTGCCGCAAACACAGCGGCTCATAGTTGCGATGATTTCGGTATTGGTCATATCTTAATAAGAGTCCTTTCAGTCTGCGTACAGGGGTAGGTGTCTGCTAAGTCTTGCGATGAGGGTCTGCGCAGATACCTTTTTTGCGCCCATCTCGATGCGCTCAATGCTGTTGGGTTTTGCGGTTTCAAACTTCTCAGCCAGGTTGTCTTCATAGAGGCGCAGAGCCTCGCGGATGGTTTCGACATCGAACTGTTTTGTGGGACCAAGGTCATAGTAGCTGTTGCGTCTGGTAGGAATTTGAGGGATGTTCATGATAAGCGCTCCTTTCGAGAGAGTGGTTTATTCTTTGTGTTCCGTTCTGACATTCGTCCGTATGGCTCTGACTGCGGCAGTCTTGCCCGGCATACCTTGCAGCAGACGATGAAAACGGCGATAATGAGTAAGATAGTGGTTTTCGGACAGGCTTGGAGGCTCTTTGCGTTTTTAGTCTGTCTTTATTATACTCCTTGGCATGTCCCATAATTTGGACTTTCAGCGAAAACCGGTAGATTATCTGAAAATATTTTGGCAGTTAAGGCTTTTTTGCTTATCGTGAACATGGATGCCGACGACTACGAATCGCCCTATACGACGGAGGCGATGCTGTTCGGCATCAGCGCTGAAGGGTATCATGCCCTAAATGGCGTTGAGAAGCCGAAAGTTACCATCAATTATCTTGATGAAAAAACTGGAGATGTCTTGGTGACATTGACATATCCTGACGACTACGATAAAATCTTCAGTGATGCAGAGAATAAGCTGCGCGAGATGGGCGAAATCGACTGAGCCCCCAAAATGCACATACACTGATTGAGGCAGGAGGTACAGGAAATGTCTGAACAAAATTTCAAAGCATTTGAACTCAAGGTAAAACCGGACGAATACGGTGACCTCAACAAGCCTCTGCCCGATACGGTTCCGAAACCTAATGTCGGATGCGGTATTCGCAATGACGAGTGCTTCGGCCTGATTTTTGCCTGGATTGTGGCACCGGAAGAAGCGATGGACTACGATTCCGTGGAGGATACCGTCAAAGATGTGCGCTTGTCCCTGATGGAAGAATATGGGTCTTTTGGAATGCAAGAACGGGTTGACCGCGAAAGGGCACAAGTACATCTACGCCATCCGGAAAATTCAGGAGACAGTGCAGGGCCTGCCGAAACCGGAGGTGTCGTATCTCTTGAACCTGAATGTGAATGTCGGCGAGGATGACTATTTCGTTAACGGCAGCTTCACCGAGGAAGGTATGACCGGGGCGCGGGATAGTTTCGGATTTGCAATGTTCCAGAACGCCATAAAGGAAAAGTACCCCGATAAGCATTTCACCACAAAGGAAATCATGAAGATGTTCTTTGAAGACCCCTATGATTCCGAATACAGGGAAGGCTTCCTCATGAACTTCTCGGAACGAGATATTTTCGATGAGAAATTCCCCGACCACCCGCTGAGCATTGCCAGAAAGTATGTGAAGTGGGTACTTGAAAACAACTGATGCATCAGAGGTGCCACAGTGACGTTCTATATTGAACCTATAAATCTTCGCCAATGGAACCTGTTCGACAAGGTCAAAGGATCTGGGCATGTGGAGCCTTTCCCTGCGACCCGTGACATGCAGATTGGAGACATCGTGATGCTGCATGTGGGCAAGCAGGACCCAGCGCATGAAAGCGGCGTTTATGCCTATGGCACTGTTATCTATGGACCCTATATCCTTACGGATAGCCCCAATGACTACTGCAATAACAAGCGGACCGTGGATATCCGCATCGACCATATCGAGTATGAGAAACCCATACTGACGCATGAGCAATGCATGAGGTATACGGGTCAGTACCGCGCCGTACACAGCATTGCGGATTCCTTTAACAGTAACCTGAAGATGGTACTTGGCATCGACTAAGATTTCTTTTTGGAAATTTTCAGCAAAAAAGTAAAGAAAGTTTCCCATTTCAGCAAAAACCTAACAGGTATAAAAAGAGCGCCCGCTAAAAAGTGGGCGCTCTTCTTGTTGTTAAGTAAATCAGTTAAGCCAGCATCTCAAACAGACCTATCATGATGGGCATTGTAATTATGGAGAGCAATGTACTGAGTACATACAGGGCACTCGAATGTGCCGCATCCCGGTTGTACAGCTGCGCCATCGAGGTAACAGTCGCACAGGCAGGCGTGATGGCGGACAGGAACACCGTCATGAGAATCGCCTTGCCGTCCGCAATCCAAGTAGATGCGTGGATGACACTGAGAAGAAGCAATACCACCATCGGTACGGCCAGCAGACGAAGTGCAACGGGAAGATAGTTGCGCGGTGTACAGAAGACTTTCTTTAGCGGCACTTCCGCAATCGCCATACCGGCCAGCAGCATACCCATAGGCCCTATCATAGCACCTACGCTGCTGAGTGTACTCACGATAGGTGTAGGCAGCGAGATGGGCAGAAGGTACAAGAGCGCACCGGCGACAATCGCAAGCAGATTGACATTGGTCAGAATCTTCTTCCATTCGAGTTTTGCGCCTTCTTGCAGGCAGGCACTTGCGTGCGTCCAGAGAAGAATCAGCTGAACAATGACGAAAGCGCAGGAATAAACGACATATTCTTCGCCAAGCAAAGCCTGAACCAGAGGGATGACGAGCGCGGCCGCATTGCTGTATATGATGTTGACCTGCTCCACGACATCCAATTTAAGCGGCCTTTTAAAGATAGCATTGAGGACCAGAAACACAACATGCATCCCGACTGCTATACCCATCGAGTACAAGAGTCCTGTGCGAATCTGCGGCGTATCATCGATTTGAAATGCGGCGAGAGCAACGCACGGCATGACCAGATACACGAAAACTACAGACAAAACCTTACTGTCTGAGGCTTTCAACAGCCCTGCTTTAACGACTACATAGCCCATTATGAGAATGGTGAACAGCTGAGCTATCTGCTGCATGAGCAACAAACTGACTTCCATGACAGCCCCTTCCTTCGATTCAGAATAGCGTACTCTTTTCTATGAAAAGAGTCAATATGCAACATGACGGAAGTTTTTAGCAAATGGCGAAAATCAACAGTTTGTGGTGAAGGTTGAGAGTTAGCCATATGTACTGGATACTATGCACAGTTACAGGATGTTGCATTTATGCAAACGGTAGAACTTGATAGAGGAGTTGTAAAATCTATAAAAATAAATGTAAACGCGATGTTTTCTTTGATATAATATAGTTAAGAAACTATCCCCTAAAGGGAAGGAGGTCTATTATGAAAAGGAGAGTTAGTACAGCGAAAAGAATCGTTGCTGTAGCTTTAGTTGCTACGGTTGCGGTTTCTTTGACCGGCTGCAAGAAAAGAAAAAACACCAACGATACGACGAGTTCGGATGTGACCACGAGCCAAAGTCAGGCTGCGGTTCCGGAAACACCGGAAGTAACTGCCACACCTGCACCGACGGCTACGCCTGCACCGACCGCCACGCCCGCTGAGAACACTGATAAGAAGGACAACACCACCAGCGAGCCGACTAAGACGGAGAAGCCGAGTACCGGCACTTCGACTTCCGGCGGGACTACCAAACCGGCAGCGACAAAAACACCGGCACCTGCTCCGGCAGCTACTCCGGCTCCTACCGCAAAGCCTCAGGTAAAATACACCTTCACGGTTCGCCGTCATGAGGCGACCTGCACCACGCAAGGCTACGATGAGCATATCTGCCATGAGTGGGGCGGCATGAACTACAATGACCGCTTTGTTCCGGCAAAGGGACACAGCTGGGATGGCGGTACAGTCACGAAGGCTGCTACTTATACCGAGACCGGTATCAAGACCTTCAAGTGCAAGGAATGCGATGAGACGCGCACCGAGGAAATCCCGTCTCTCGACAAGACATATCATATCAAGAGCGTTGTTGCTCCGACCTGCACCGCTGAGGGTTATACCATCTATGAGTGCAATGAAGTCCCCAGCCTGACCTACAAGGGCGATTACAAGGCAAAGCTGCCGCACGCCTACGATGCCGGTAAGGTCACAAAGCCTGCTACCATCTACGAAAAGGGTGTTAAGACCTTTACCTGCACTTCCTGCGGTGCTACATACACGGAAGATATCCCGGTAGTCGAGAAGACATGGCATAAGGGTAATACGGTAGCGCCTACCTGCACAGAGAAGGGCTATACCATCTACATCTGCGACCAGGATTCCGCTCTGACCGAAAAACGCGATTATACGAATGCACTGGGGCATGCCTGGGATACCGGTACAGTCACAACGGCAGCGACCTGTACGACAGCTGGTGTTAAGACCTTTACCTGCACTCGTAATGGCTGCGCAGAGACTAAGACCGAGGAAATCCCGGCTCTGGGTCATAAGTGGGATGAAGGCACTGTAACAACGCCTGCTACCTGCGAAGCTGTCGGTGTAAAGACCTATAAGTGCCAGAATGCCGCTTGCACAGAGACTAAGACTGAGGAAATCCCGGCTCTAGGTCATAAGTGGGATGATGGTACTGTCACCAAGGCTGCTACCTGCACCGAGGATGGCGTTAAGACCTTCACCTGCCAGAACGACAAGAGCCATACCTACACCGAGGTTATCCCCGCAACCGGTCACGATTACGATGACGGCGTTGTGACCACCGAGCCCACCTACACCGAGAACGGTGTCAAGACCTTCACCTGCCGTAAATGCGGTGATACTTACACAGAGAGCATTCCGGCTCTGGGTTACACCTACAACGAGACCGTGGTCGCTCCTACCTGCACTGAGGACGGCTATACCATGCACGAGTGCGTGGAAGATGCTACCAAGTCCTTCAAGGACAACATTGTCCCTGCGCTGGGCCATCAGTACAAGGAAGTCACTACTCCCGCTACCTGTGGCGCTTCTGGCAGCGTAGACAATGTCTGTGAGCGCTGCAACGATAAGCAGCATGTGAGTGACCTTCCTGCTACCGGCGAGCATCAGTGGGATGAGGGCGTTGTAACGAAGGAGCCGACCGCTACTGAGACCGGCATCAAGACCTTTACCTGCAAGGTATGCCAAGCAGCAAAGACCGAAGACATCCCCAAGGTGCATACCCACGATTACACGCGCCTTGGCGAAATCATCGAGGGACCTTATTGCGAAACTGAAGGCAAGCGTTGGATG